>Ga0228536_1001493_pt1 | contig 21167 bp, 21 predicted proteins | sample SJ1Smetagenome_FD_168611 | JGI IMG/M metagenome (GOLD analysis project Ga0228536, IMG submission 168611) | Enriched culture of PCE-dechlorinating microbial communities from Ithaca, New York, USA - SJ1.S | ecosystem: Engineered > Modeled > Simulated communities (microbial... > Unclassified...
TTGATGTATAATCTGGCCGTAAAATATTGCTCATCAACTTTATTTTACGGCAAAAGACGGCTTCTGGCATTCTGCCTGTCGCCGCCTTTTGTTTTTTCTAGGGGCTGTTATTGCGACAGCCCCTTCTCTAGCATACAAGATCATTTAACCAGGGTGATGCATTGAAATGGAGCGGATTTGAAACAGCAGTTCACCGCTGGGGGCAGGAACACTGACCAGAGCTCCGTTTTCCTGCAGCAAAAGAGAACGCCCTACCGGTGAGAGGATGGAAATATCACCGGAAGACACCTTGCCTTCATAGAAAGGTAAAATGCGAAAAGACTGGCGCCGCTGGCGGTTCAGCAGTTCAACATCAACTATGCAATTCATGATGACATAAGGGAGCTGATCACTGGACTGCAAGCTGCGCCGTGACTCCTTGATCAAGGAGAGCAGCGCTTCTATATATCTGTCTATAAGTTCGTTCAGTTCATCCCGCTCCCGGGAGGGCAGGGGAACCTGCTCATCGAGCCAACGGTAGCGGTTATCTTCGATAGCTACCAGCTGCTCAATTAAAACATCAGGGGATAAAAGCTTATTACTTGCCTGATTCATATGAGTCCCTCCATGAAGTAATTAAATGGAAAAAGCTAAAAAAAAGCTTTGGGGTATTTTGCCGGCCTGGCAAAATACCCTCTGTTACAAGTATACAGTATACAAGAAATGATTGTCAATAATGCATGATGTTGCCATTTAATGCATGGGAAGGTATTTAATGGTGTTGGGATGTTTTACAGGGTTTAAGATGAGCAGGGGCTTAAGTTGACAAGCCAACGGGGCTCGGGTAAACTTATTATGAATTTTATAGTCTGGCTGTGAAGAAGAGGAGTAAGAAAGAGGTCTCCTGATAGAGAGCCGGGGAGGCTGGAAAACCGGTAGAGACGCTTTCTGAAGGGCGCTTTGGAGCTGCAGGAGGAACGCCGTAACAGGCAAGTAAAACCTGGGTCTTTAAGAGTGGGCTTTATGCCAATCAGGGTGGAACCGCGGTTAATCCCGTCCCTGCTTTTAAGGACGGGTTTTTTTTATTTTTCTATGGGGATTTAAGCTCTGGAGCCGGAAAGCAAAACAGTGCCGGGAGAATATTGTAAAGGCCCTAAAAAACCAGCCAATGATTGTTTGATGAAGGAGGAAAGAAAGATGAACTTCCAGGAAATGATACTCAAATTGAATAATTTCTGGGGCCAGCAGGGATGTATTATTCAGCAGCCTTATGACGTGGAAAAAGGCGCCGGAACCATGAATCCGGCCACTTTTTTACGGGCCCTGGGACCGGAGCCGTGGAAGGTCGCCTATATAGAACCGTCCAGGCGTCCGACGGACGGCCGTTATGGAGAAAATCCCAACCGCCTCCAACACTATTATCAATACCAGGTAATATTGAAGCCCTCGCCGGATAATGTCATAGATCTATACCTGGAAAGCCTGCGCGATCTGGGCATCGACCCGCAGGAACACGACATCCGCCTGGTGGAGGACAACTGGGAATCACCGACCCTGGGCGCCTGGGGGCTGGGCTGGGAAATCTGGCTGGACGGCATGGAAATCACCCAGTTTACCTATTTTCAACAGTGCGGCGGAATTGACTGCTTCCCGGTTTGCGCGGAAATAACCTATGGAATCGAGCGCATAGCGATGTATATCCAGAATAAAGAGAGCATCTTTGATATTGAATGGGTGGATGGCATCAGCTACGCTGACGTGCACCACCAGGCCGAGGTCGACTATTCTCATTACAATTTTGAAGCGGCCGATGTTTCAGCTCTCACAACCATGTTTAACATCTGCGAAAAGGAGGCCAACCATATAGCGGCCCTGCACCTGGTACAGCCGGCCTATGATTATGTGCTCAAGTGCTCGCACCTGTTCAATTTGCTGGACGCCCGGGGCGCTATCAGCGTAACCGAGAGAACCGGATACATCGGCCGGGTAAGAGCCCTGGCGCGCCTGGTGGCCGGCGAATACCTGGCCCAGCGCAAGAATCTGGGCTACCCGTTGATTAAAGATAAACAACTACGCCAAGAAATATTAGCTCAGGAGGGGGTATAACAGTGCGCGATCTATTGCTGGAAATCGGCGTGGAAGAAATCCCGTCCGCGTATATGCCTGCGGCTGTCCAATCAATAAAGGAACTGGCTGCTCAGAAGTTGGGCGAGGCCCGGCTTTCTTATAAAGAGATCAACAGCTACGGCACCCCCCGGCGCCTGGTGCTGCTGGTCAAAGGACTGGCCGAGCGTCAGGAAGACGCCGTGATCGAAAACCGGGGCCCCAAAAAGAACATCGCCTTTGATAAAGAAGGCCATCCTTCAAAAGCCGGCCTGGGTTTTGCCCGGGCTCAGGGAGTGGAATTTCCCGATTTGCTGATAAGGGAAGTCGATGGAGTGGAATACCTTTTTGCCGTTAAAAAGGCAACTGGTCAGGAAAGCCGGGATTTGCTGCCCGAAATTCTGCACAGTGTTATAAACTCAATACCCTTCCCCAAGTCGATGCGCTGGGCCTATTTCAGCACCCGTTTTGCCCGGCCCATCCGCTGGCTGTTGACCCTGTTCGGAGAGCAGATTGTGCCCCTGGCGGTGGAAAACGTTGCCAGCGGCAACTTCACCTGGGGCCATCGCTTCCTTTCTTCCGGACCCCTGCCGGTAGACAGCATAACCGCCTACTTTGAAGTACTAGAGAAAAACTACGTGATTCTGGATCAGGACCAGAGGCGGGAAATGATCTGGCAGCAGGTTCAAAAGGTAGCCGCCGCTCAGGGTGGCCAGGCCATGGAAAACGATGAACTGCTGGAGGAGATAAACTACCTGGTAGAATATCCTACCGCTTTTTTTGGCTCCTTTTCTCCCTCTTATCTGGAAGTGCCGCCCGAGGTTTTAACTACCAGCATGATCGAGCACCAGCGCTATTTCCCGGTCTTTGACCCGCAGGGCAAGTTGCTGTCCGGGTTTATCGGAGTGCGCAACGGCACCGATTACAGCCTTGATCAGGTGCGTTCCGGGAACGAGCGGGTCATCAAAGCCCGCCTGGAAGACGCCCTATTTTTCTGGAAGGAAGATACCAAAAAGAGCCTCGATGACATGGCCGCCGGTTTTAAGGATGTGCTTTTCCACGAACGGCTGGGCAGCCTGCAGGATAAAGTAGACAGGTTAAAAAAACTGGCCGTTTTTTTAGGAAAAGCCTCTGGACTGAGCGACGCCGGACGTTTAGAAAGGGCGGCAGCCCTGTGTAAAGCCGACCTTTTAAGTTCAATGGTTTACGAGTTCCCGGAGTTGCAAGGCGTAATGGGACGCTATTACGCCCTGGTGGGAGGAGAAGACCAGGAGGTGAGCCAGGCCATTCTTGAGCACTACCTGCCCCGGTATGCCGGAGGCGGGCTCCCGGTTACCACCACCGGTATGGTTCTCAGCCTGACCGAGAAATTTGACAATCTGGTGGGATGCTTCGCTATCGGCATTAAACCGACCGGCTCTCAGGACCCCTATGCCCTGCGCCGCCAGGCCCTGGGCATTGTAAATATCGTTTTGGAGCGCTCGCTGGATATAGATATCGAAGAATGCTGTCTGGCGGCCTATGACAACTTTGAGGGGATAAAACCGGAAAACGGCCGCGAAGACACGGCCCGGGAGGTCCTCGATTTTATCCTCCAGCGCCTGCGCGGAGTTCTGCTGGAGCGGGGCTACTCATATGATGTAATCGATGCAGTTTTACAGTTGGCTCCCCGAGACTTAAAAGACGTCTACCAGCGGGTTGAGTGCCTGCAGACCTTTAAACAGGATCTTCTTTTTGAAGACTTGATGGTGGTCTTTAATCGTTCCAATAATCTCTCCCGCAAATGGGAGCAAGACCGGGTTGAGGAGTCGATCCTCCAGGATCCAAGTGAAATAGCCCTGTACCAGGCCGTTCAGGACACCGGAAAAGCGCTGCAACCGCTGTTAAAAGCCCGGGATTATAATGAAGCATTAAAACAACTGGCGGCTCTGAGGCCCGCTATTGACAATTTCTTTGGAGCAGTAATGGTAATGGTTGAAGATGAGCAGCTTAAAGCGGCCCGCCTGGGAATATTGCGGAAAACAACCTTGCTTTGCAAACTGGTGGCAGATTTTGGAAGACTTGTTTATTAAAAAATATTTTGCAACAGGATTTCACAAGTTCGATTTAGTATATATAATTAATATTGATTAGCCCAAAAAGTATAGCATAATTGGGTGGTGAATATTATCGAACTGAGTGAACGACAGGCCAGAATCCTGGAGATAGTAAAAGTCCAGGAACCGATTACCGGAGAAAAGATTGCCGAGCTGCTTAATGTTACCAGGGCAGCGCTCAGGCCTGATCTGGCGGTTTTGACGATGTCCGGTTATTTGGAAGCGAAACCGCGGGTGGGCTATACCTTTAAAAATCAGGGAGCCAATACCGAGCTACGCAGGATTCTCACCCAATACCGAGTGCGGGACATACAGTCGATGCCGGTGGTGGTAAAGGAAAGCTGCAGTATTTATGACGCTGTGGTCAGCCTCTTTGTAGAAGACACGGGCAGTATCTATGTAGTTGATGCTGAAAATTATCTTAACGGGGTGGTATCCAGAAAAGATTTCCTCAAGACCACCTTGGGACAGGCGGATATTCATCGGGTTCCGGTCAGTGTGATCATGACCCGCATGCCCAATATTGTAACCACCACTCTCGATGAAACAGTTGTGGAAGCGGCCCGCAAGATAGTTGAGCACGAGGTAGACAGTCTGCCGGTGGTCAGAGTATTTCTCGATGAAGAAAGTGAAGAAAAACTAGAGGTGGTAGGCAAGATATCCAAAACCAACATCGCACGGCTTTTTTTAGACCTGGCCAGTATTTAGGCTGGCGGGGTTATTTATAGGAACCCAGTGATTTTGACAGGAGGTTTTCAGTTTTGACCCAACATTTACCGGGCATCTATATAGTGTCGGACTCCATTGGGGAGACGGCTGAAATGGTGGTAAGGGCCGCCGCCAGCCAGTTCAATTCCGGGACCATGGAGATCAGACAGGTACCCAACATTTCTGATACGGCTACTATCGATGAAATAGTCAGCCATGCCCGTATGGAGAATTACGTTATTGCCTATACCCTGGTGGTGGACGATCTGGCCCGTCACCTGCAGGCCCGGGCCCTGGAGACCGGAGTTGTCTGTGTCGACATATTGGGACCTTTGATCGATGCCCTTAAACAGGCCAGCCACATTGAGCCTAAACGGGAGCCGGGCCTGCTGCGCAAAATAGATGAAATGTACTATAGAAGGGTGGAAGCAGTCGAATTTGCCGTTCGTTATGACGACGGCAAAGATCCCCGGGGTATTGAGCAGGCCGATATAGTTCTGGTGGGCGTCTCCCGGACTTCCAAGACCCCGCTTTCCATGTACCTGGCCCATAAGCGGATCAAGGTGGCCAATGTACCGTTGGTGCCGGAGGTAAATCCCCCTCAGGAGCTGTACCGGGTGGCAAAAGGCAAGATTATCGGCCTTACCATTCGCCATGAACAGCTCAACCGGATTCGGACCGAACGCTTAAAGACCATGGGTCTGGCCGGTCAGGCCACTTACGCCAATCCGGAGCGAATTCAGGAAGAACTGGAGTTTGCCGAGCAGATCATGCGCAGAATCGGCTGCCCGGTTATTGATGTTACCAACAAGGCGGTTGAGGAAACAGCCAGCAAAATATTGGAAATATATTATAGGAGGTTAAGCAATGTCTAGCCACAAATATGTATACCTTTTTGCGGAAGGTAACTCGGGGATGAAATCTTTGCTGGGAGGCAAAGGGGCCAACCTGGCCGAAATGACCAATATCGGATTGCCGGTGCCCCCGGGATTTACTATAAGCACCGAGGCGTGCAATGCCTACATAGAAGCAGGAGAGCAGTTCCCGGAAGACATGCTGGACCAAACATTCGCAGCCCTGGCCAATCTGGAAGAGACCACCAACAAGAATTTCGGCAACAAATCCGATCCGCTGCTGGTATCGGTGCGCTCGGGAGCGGCCGTTTCCATGCCGGGTATGATGGATACCATATTAAACCTGGGTTTAAATGATGAGTCGGTTCAGGGCCTGGCGGCTTTGACCGGTGACGAGAGATTTGCCTATGATTGTTATCGCCGCTTTATTCAAATGTTCAGCAATGTGGTCCTGGAGGTAGAGCATCACAATTTTGAAGAAATTGTGGAGCGCTATAAACGCAAACTGAGCCTGATTTTCGATTACGAAATCCCCGCCGCCGAACTCCAAGAGATTATAAACGAATATAAAGCCTTGATCAAAAACGTCAAGGGCTTTGATTTCCCGCAGGATGTCAAAGAACAGCTGGTTATGGCCATCAAAGCCGTTTTCGGCTCCTGGAACAACCAGCGGGCAATTGTCTATCGCCGCTTGAACAAGATCGATGACAGTTTGGGAACCGCCGTAAACGTGCAATGCATGGCCTTTGGCAACATGGGCGACGACAGTGGAACCGGGGTGGCCTTTACCCGCAACCCCGCTACCGGGGACAAAGAACTGTACGGCGAATTCCTTATCAATGCTCAGGGTGAGGATGTAGTGGCCGGCATAAGAACGCCTACCCCGATAAGCAAACTCAAAGAAGAACTGCCCGCCGTATACCAGCAGTTCGTGGATACCTGCAACAAGTTGGAGAACCACTATCGCGACCTGCAGGACATCGAATTTACGATTGAAAAAGGCACTCTTTACATGCTGCAGACCAGAAATGGCAAACGCACTGCCAAAGCATCGGTGAAAGTGGCCGTGGATATGGTGAACGAGGGATTGCTGACTGTTGATGAAGCCTTAATGCGGGTTGATCCGGAGGCCATAAACCAGCTTCTCCACCGGCAGATTGACACCAGTATTAAATTGGAACCCATCGCGATCGGCCTTTCCGCCTCTCCGGGAGCCGCTTCCGGAAAGGTGGTCTTCGATGCCGATCTGGCTGAGAAACTGGGGGGAGCCGGTGAAAGGGTAGTTATGGTAAGGAATGAGACGACTCCCGATGACATACATGGCATGATTCACGCCCAGGGCACCCTGACCGCCCGGGGCGGTATGACTTCTCACGCTGCAGTGGTGGCCCGGGGAATGGGCAAACCCTGTGTGTGCGGATGTGAAAGCATCAAGATAAACTATAATGCACGGGAATTCACGGTTAACGGCATTACTGTCCAAGAGGGGGATATCATAACCCTGGACGGCTCCACCGGTCAGGTAATGCTGGGCGAAGTTCCCATGATCGAACCCACCCTATCCGATGAGTTTGAAACCCTGTTAAGATGGGCTGATGAAGTCAAGATGCTGGAGGTCAGGGCCAATGCTGATACTCCGGAAGACGCCGCCCGGGCCAGGCAGTTCGGTGCTACCGGCATCGGCCTATGCCGCACCGAGCACATGTTTATGGCCCAGGATAGGTTGCCGGTGGTTCAGGAGATGATTCTGGCCGAAACCCTGGAGGAAAGGGAAGCGGCTCTGGCTAAACTCCTGCCTGTGCAGAGAGAAGATTTTTACGGAATTTTAAAAGCGATGTCGCCCTACCCGGTTACCATTCGCCTGCTGGATCCGCCTTTGCACGAGTTTCTGCCGGATAGGGAAGAACTGCTTTTGGAAATAGCCGAGCTAAAATTTAACAAGGTCAGCAACGGCCAGCTGCGGGGTAAAGAAGAACTGCTCAAAAAGATCAACAGCCTCTCCGAGGCCAATCCCATGCTGGGCCACCGCGGCTGCCGGCTGGGACTTACCTATCCCGAAATATACCGCATGCAGGCCCGGGCCATATTTGAAGCCGCCACCCGTTTGAAAAAGGAAGGGATTAAGACCTTTGCCGAGGTGGAAATTCCCCTGGTAATGGACATAGCCGAGTTTGCCTATCTCAAATCTGAAATTATGCATGTTTATGATACAGTCAAGGCTGAAACCGGTGAGGACCTGGACTTTGCCGTGGGCACTATGCTGGAGCTGCCCAGAGCCTGTATTATGGCCAATGAAATAGCCCAGCAGGCCGAGTTCTTCTCCTTTGGCACCAACGATCTGACCCAGACGGCGCTGGGTTTCTCCCGGGATGACGCGGAAGGCAAGTTTATCCCGGTTTACCTGGAAAAGAAGATCATGAAGGACAATCCTTTTGCCGTACTGGATCGCAAAGGAGTAGGCGAGCTGATGCGCTGGGCGGTTGATGGCGCCCGCCGGGAACGTCCCGGAGTCTTGATGGGCATATGCGGGGAGCACGGCGGGGAACCGAGTTCAATAGAATTCTGTCACCTGATCGGTTTGAACTATGTAAGCTGCTCCCCCTACCGGATTCCGGTAGCCAGGCTGGCTGCGGCTCAGGCCAAGCTTAAAAATAACTAAAGAGACAGAAATACTTCCGGTTTTCAGGGGGCGCGCTTTGCTGTAATAGCGGAGTCCGTCCCTTTTCGTTACAAGCGAACAAATTTTTGGGTCAAAAAAAGGAATCCAATAATAAAGTGTAGTATTAATGGGGATGGGGGTGTAACACTTGAAACCAACCTTTATTGTGGCTGTCAACGGCAGTCCCAATTCAAAAGGAAGTACGGCCTTTATGCTGAACGAGGCTTTAAGTGAGGTGGAGAGACTGGGGGCCAGGACGACGACGCTGCATTGCCAGCGTTTGATGCGTGGTTCGCAGAGGTCTTTTTGCACCGCTTGCACCACCCCTTGCACCGGAAAATGCTATGAAGGCAAACCGCTGGAAGAAGCCTTTTCCCTATTGGCCCAGGCCGACGGCCTGCTGGTGGGCAGCCCGGTTTATTTCGGAAGCGTTTCCGCCCAGCTCAAGGCTTTTTGGGATAAGACCAGACGCCTGCGCAACCAGAAGCTGCTGATGAATGTAGTGGCCGGAGCACTTTCGGTAGGGAGCTCTCGTTTTGGCGGCCAGGAAGCGGCTTTAAGGACCATGCATGATATTTTCCTGGTGCATGGTATGGTAATTGTAGGGGATGGGCATATTGAGGATGATTGCGGGCATTTTGGAGTCGCCGCCCAGCGGCCGCCCCAAAACGATGAAGAGGCCCTCAAACGGTGCCGGATACTGGGAAAAAGGGTATTTCAAGTGGCAGAGGCCACCAGGGGTTTGCGGGAGCGCACCTGATGCAGCTTAAATCAAGCAAATGGCGGTCAAAATCCTGGGGCTCCTGCCTTTAAGGATTTTTTTATTGGGGTGGTTCTTGATGAACATCAGACAAGAGATCGAAGAGAGGGAACAGGCCTTCTTGAGTCCTTGGGCAACCAAAGCCAGAGACGCCAGGAGCCGTCTGCGGCCGCAGGATCCTGATCCAGTGCGGACCTGTTTTATGGTGGACCGGGATCGCATTGTTCATTCCAAATCCTTTCGCCGGCTCAAGCACAAGACCCAGGTGTTTATCGCGCCTCCGGGCGATCATTACCGCACCCGTCTTACCCACACCCTGGAGGTTTGCCAGATAGCGCGGACTATCGGGGCCGGATTGAATTTGAACCTGGACCTGATTGAAGCCATGGGCTTGGGGCATGATGTGGGTCATACACCGTTTGCCCATTCCGGGGAAGACGTCCTGAATAAACTGCTCAAGGAGGGCTTTCGCCACAACGAAAACAGCATTCGGGTTTTGACCCGGGTGGAACAGCATAAAAACGGGCCCGGACTCAATTTAAGCCCCGAGGTTTTAGATGGTATTCTGCGTCATAGCGGCTATGGACGGGGAGATGAAGACGCGGCCACCCTGGAAGGACAGGTCATTCGTTTGAGCGACAAGATAGCCTATGTACAGCATGATATAGATGATTCCATCCGGGCCGGTCTGCTTTCCGCTGATGAAATTCCGGCCGAATATTTGGAACTTCTGGGCAGCACGCACAGCAAACGTATTGCCACCCTGGTTACCGCAACCATCGAGCATACTCGAAAATTGATGGCCGGCGGGAGCCGGGTCAGAGTGGAGCCCGACCGGGAAACCGATCAGGCGCTGCGGGGTCTGCGCCAGTTTATGTTTGAAAAGATATACGACGGACCGGTTTGTCAGGCGGAAAGGAGCAGGGCCATGTTTATCATTGAACATCTCTTTTCCTACTATTGCCGCCAACCGGAAAAGATGAGCCCGCTGTACTGTGAAATTGCAGACCAGGAAGGCCGAGAGCGCGCGGCTGCCGATTATATATCAGGCATGAGCGACGCCTATTGCGTTTCCCAGTTTAATGATATATATGTGCCCCATTCGCTGGTCCCGGAAGCTTACAAACGGGGAGGCAGCGATGAATTCGTATGAGGGTTTTAAGATGTGTGAATGGTAGAGTTAAACGGCAGGCTTATGTTCACAGGCTGTTAAAGGTTCCGGGGCAGGGCAGGTGAAGAAATGTCCGGATATTTCGACGATCAAATTATGCGGGATATAGAGGCCCGGTTAAACATAGTTGATATTGTAGCAGAAACTATCAAACTGACTCGCAAGGGCAACCGCTTCTGGGGCCTTTGCCCGTTTCACAGTGAGAAGACGCCGTCCTTTACGGTCAGTCCGGAGCGCAACATGTATTATTGCTTTGGCTGCCAGAGCGGGGGGGACATGATCAACTTTATTATGAGGCGGGACGGCCTGGAGTTCAAAGAAGCCCTGCAGCTTCTGGCCGCCCGGGCCGGTGTTGAAGTAAAGAACGCGGCTTCCTCCCGGGGAGCGGATAAGCGCAAAAGAATCATCGAACTCAACCGCCTGGCGGTAGAGTATTTCCAAAACACGTTGCAGTCGCCGGCGGGTCGGGAGGGAGTTTTCTACCTGGGAAAAAGATCCATACCCCGGGAAATGATTGAAAAGTTTAGTTTGGGCTTCGCCCCTGACAGCTGGAACGGTTTGAGCGAGTATTTATTAAAGAAAGGCTTTAAAGCAGATGAAATGCTGGGAGCTGGCCTTGTCAAACGCAGCCGGGAACAGCAGCGCTATTATGATCAGTTTCGCCGGCGGGTCATGTTTCCCATAGCCGCTTACAATGGCGAGGTAGTTGGTTTTGGGGGCAGGATACTGGATGAGGGTTTCCCTAAATACCTGAATACCGGGGAAACTGAAGTATTTCATAAACGGCGCAATCTTTATGGCCTTTTTCAGGCCCGGGACAGCATCCGCCAGCGGGGGGAAGCGATGGTGGTCGAGGGCTACATGGACTGCCTGCGCTTGCATCAATACGGTATTGAGAATGTGGTTGCCACTCTGGGAACGGCCTTGACTGCGGAGCAGGCCCAGCTTTTGCTGCGCTATGCCCAGAAGGTCCTGGTCGTCTATGACGGTGACGAAGCCGGTCAAAGGCAGACCTGGCGAGCCATAGAAGTACTCGGCGGAGAAGGCTTGAAGGTCGATGTCCTCACCCTGCCGGGGGGCCAGGATCCGGATGAATTTCTTGCCCAGTCTGGAAAAGAGGAATTTTTGCACTATATACAGAATAATAGAGTGAGCCATATAGAGTATAAAATAATTCGCCAAATGATGACTCAAACGGCTCAAGATATTGATAGCAAGGCGGCGATTATTCGTTCAGTTAAAGACGATATACGGTCTCTGGACAGTGAACTGGAAAAGGACCACTACATGAAGCTCCTGTCAAGACGGCTTGCTCTGGAAGAAAATGTTGTAGCCAGGGAACTGGCCAGGGGAAAGACACAGACCGGGAAAGTAGGTGTAAGCGGGAATAAAACCCAGGTATTAAGAGATAATATTATATACGGAAATTATAGCAATGAGGAGAAAATATTGGCAGCCGCTCTGGCATTTCCCCGGGTCCATAAGAGGTTGCGTACAGCTACTGATGGCATCCTGTTTGTAGAGCCGGTCAACCAGACCCTGCTGGAATTATATGAAGAAACCCGGCTCCTCGGTGAATACGACCCGGCCCTTTTCAGGCAAAAGGCTGAGGAAGCAGGTTTGGGAGCGGTTTTAGGGAAAATGGTGGTACTGGGTGAGAGCCTAAATTCTCTCCCCGATGAGGAAGTCGATGATTTTATCTACTCGGTAAAGAATCGAGGCAAGCGGCTCGTGTGGAACAGGCTGCACGGCCATTTGGAAAAAGCCAGGCTGCAAGGTGACTTTAGTGCCCTGTTGGGTTTTATTCTTAACCTCGATACATTCCTGCACAACACCCAGGAAGGGGGGATATGATGAAAGTGGACAAGAAACTCGCAGAATCGATAAGTGTTCTGGCCGAGAAAGGCAAGAAAAAGAAAAACCTTACCTACGAGGAAATAATAGAGGATCTCCAGGGATTCAACCTGGGACCTGATAATATAGATGATATATTCGAACATTTTCAGTCCCTGGGGATAGGCATCGGCCTGGATGGTGAAATGGAGTCCGAGGAAGACATCGAATCAGACAACGTCGAGACCGAAGACATAGCCATTCCCGAGGGGATTGAGATCGACGATCCGGTCCGCATGTATCTCAAAGAAATTGGCCGGGTACCCTTATTGTCAGCCGATCAGGAAATAGAACTGGCCAAGTCGATTGAAGAAAACAATGAAGAGGCCAAACGCCAGTTGGTGGAAGCCAACCTGCGCCTGGTGGTAAGCATTGCCAAACGCTATGTAGGCAGGGGTATGCTGTTCCTCGATCTGATTCAGGAAGGCAATCTTGGTCTTATGAAAGCAGTGGAAAAATTTGATTTTCGCAAGGGCTTCAAATTTAGTACCTATGCTACCTGGTGGATCAGGCAGGCTATAACCAGAGCCATAGCTGACCAGGCTAGAACCATAAGAATACCGGTTCATATGGTTGAGACTATCAACAAGCTTTCTCGTGTACAGCGCAATCTCTTGCAGACACTGGGCAGGGAGCCCACCCCCACCGAAGTCGCTCAAGAGATGGATATTTCAGTTGACCGGGTGATTGAAATTATGAAAGTCGCTCAAGAGCCGGTGTCCCTGGAGACTCCTATTGGAGAGGAAGATGACAGTCATCTGGGCGATTTTATTACTGATGAAGATGCCGAATCGCCTGAAGAATCTGCTTCCTTTGTATTGCTCAGAGAGCATCTGGATGGCATTTTGAACACCCTGACCGAAAGGGAGGAAAAGGTTCTGCGGCTGCGATTTGGGTTGGATGACGGGCGTCCGCGGACTTTGGAAGAAGTTGGTCAGGAATTTGGCGTTACCCGTGAAAGGATCAGGCAAATTGAAGCCAAAGCCCTCAGAAAGCTGAGACACCCTTCACGAAGTAAAAAACTGAAAGATTATATCGAGTAGGAGAAAAGCCATGCCAATCGGACTTGACAAGAGGGTCGGCGGCATTTTATAATGGTTCTCGTTGGGGCGTTCCTCGATAGCTCAACGGTAGAGCATCCGGCTGTTAACCGGAGGGTTGTAGGTTCGAATCCTACTCGGGGAGCCAAAGAAAATAACAGCGGTAACCCTATTAAGTTACCGCTCTTTGTTTTAATAACCCCCGGATTTCAAGGGCTGTGGCTCTTGACCTTTTAGTAGAGATATTATACACTATCTTTTGCGGGGTACCGCAGTAGCGCCAGGGCCTATAGCTCAGTTGGTAGAGCTACCGGCTCATAACCGGTTGGTCCCAGGTTCGAGTCCTGGTAGGCCCACCATGTTTGAAATCAGCGTTCTGAAGACGGGAGTCGGAAAATACAGCTTATTTTACGCACCAGTCGTAGCTCTTAACGCAGTATCTGACAACCGTCTTCCGACGTCTGGCATGGCCCCTTGGTCAAGCGGTTAAGACACCGCCCTTTCACGGCGGTAACAGGGGTTCGAGTCCCCTAGGGGTCACCATTCAAGGGCGATTAGCTCAGTTGGGAGAGCACCTGCCTTACAAGCAGGGGGTCGGCGGTTCGAGCCCGTCATCGCCCACCAAATGTCACTTTGAAGGGTCTTGAAGAAAGGTGTTAAAACCTTATTTCTTCTAGACCCTTTTCAGTAGGAAATGACTACCTTCTATTCAGTGCAATTCATGCCTGAAAGGAGGTAGTTTTATTTTTTCTGTAAAAGGTAAAAAATGAAAGTCAAAGTGTTTGACTTTCATAAATGAATGGTTTATAATTCCAGGGTATCAGTTGAAAGTCAAACACTTTGACTTTCGTGAAACATTAGAGGAGGCGTTACTCTTGCCTAAATTAAAAGAACCTTAACTAAAATTATTGTGTATAACAACCTTTGATAAAAATCTATAGGAGGAAATGCAATGATTTTAAATATGGCGATAAATAATTTTATAAAAGCTAAAAGGGTTAGTAAAGTTACTCAAAAGACCATAGATAACTACAATGAAACTTTTTCCTCTTTTCAGGGGTTTTGTGTTTCAAAAGATATAGTCGAAGTCTCTGAAATTGATAAAAACCTTATAATGGATTATATCCTTTTTCTTCAAGAAGAAAGGGGTAATGAGGCTGGCACAGTAGATTTTCGCTTACGGATCTTAAGAACCTTTTTTAAGTACCTTAAGGAAGAAGAAATCATAAAGAAAAATCCTATGGAGCGTATTCAATTTCACGCACCTAAACCTAATATCGTAGTTTTTACGCCTCAACAAATAGAATGCATGCTGGACCATTATGCAAGCATTAAAGAGAGAATTAACGCCTGGACAGCCTATAGAGACTATACCCTAATAATGACCTTCATCCATACTGGAATTCGTCTTGGTGAGGCTGCTAATCTCCTTTGGAGCAAAGTAAATATTGAGACTAAGGAAATATCCGTAATGGGTAAACTACAACACTATACTACGGCTTATATGACTGATGAGTTACAAAAGGAATTAACTGAATATAAAAGGATTTGTTTGAGGCAATTTGAGACACTACCAGAATATGTATTTTGTAATAAAAAAGGTCAGCGTTTGGGCGAAAATGCTATGAAGTGCATTTTTAAGAGATTAAGCGATAATATGCTGAAAGGTAAAAATACTAAGGAGATATTTAGCAATAAACCCAGAATTTCAGCACATACGTTTAGGCACTATTATTGTTCTATGATGGTTCAGGAAAAAAGTGCCTTTGTAGTACAACAACTGATGAGACATTCCAGTATCGCTGTAACCCAGAGGTATGTTCATTTGTGGAAAAACCATTTAAAAGACGAAGTTGCTGATTTTAATCCTTTAAAGCGTAGGAGGGGTTAACCAATGCCTAAAACTCAAATAGAGCTTAAAAAGCCTGAAGAGGTTAAAGGATGTAACGCCCTTCCAGATAGCTATAAATTGATATTTTCTGAATTCTTGAAGTACTTTTATAGGGGCTGGGAATATCCTGAAAAGCATATACCTCAAAAAGTACAATTGCGAAAAGATAAAAGTAATGGGGTTTATATCAGGGTAGATCTAGAAAATGGCGAATGGTATCATGTAAAGAATGCTACTTGTTGGTATTAAATAATTTTTAATAGCAGGGATCTTCCCTGCTATTATTTTTTGTTTTTATCATTTTGCAATTATTAAAATAGAATAATCGTAAAATAATAAAAATAGTATATTGAATAACAAATGTAATAATAATATACTTAAAGAAAAATGAAAGGCGGAAATAATATGAGTTTTGAAATATGGGATGCATCAGAAGAATTTATTGCTCAAGATATCCCTTGGGTGAGATTATCTAAGAATGGAAGTATTGTTTTATCTAAATTTTTAAAAAATGCATTAGGTAATCGCATTCAAATTGCGTTCGACAAGAAAAATCGCACTATTCGACTGAAAAGTGTTGGGGAAGATGAACCTGCTGTGAATTGTTTAAAGACAAAAATAATAGCGAAAGCTTTTTTCTCTAAATACAATATAAATATTGAGCAAGCAACTAAATATTTAGCTGTATGGGATGATAAAGAACAGGGTTGGCTTTTTAAGTTAAATTAGAAATCTATATAAAAGAAAAGTTTTTAGATAGGGGCCTTTAATAAGAAGGCTCCTTTTTTGTTTTATATAATTTAAATTGAAAAATAATAAATAGTAATAAAAATAAATTTAATACAAAGATAAAGTCTTGACAAAAACAAATATAAGTTGTAAAGTATTGTTACACAAAATTTCAAACTAAAAAATGTAGAAAGGAGGTTCTGATATGAAAAGAAAAACAAAAAGGTACAAATACTTATATGATTTAAGCAAGCAACACGCAGTTGAGGCAAAAAGTATAGAAGATTTTCTTGCAAGGTATTATAACGAGCAAACTGGATTTACTAGATGTTATAGGGAAATAATACTTGAGAATGAATTTAAAGAAAATGGTTTTTGTATAATAAGCCCAAGTGATAGTACAACTGGTGAATGTGTGGCATATATTAAATGAAATGAGACAATTCCTAATATGCGGGAGTTTTCTCCCGCAATTTCTATTTTATAAGAAAAATAAAAATTGAAAGGAGATAAATTTAATGAATCTGTATGCTATTGAACTAGAATACTTAGACAAGGAAACAATTAAGGCTTTAAAAAAAGATAAAAGAATTAGATTTGGACTTAATACAGCGTTCCTTTTGGGCAAAGGGAAAAAGGATATTGAGAGAACTTATAAACTTGGTTTATCTGTAAGAAGTGGTGCTTATGCAATTTATAAGGCATGCCCATATGTCGCAAAGTATTTAACAAGTGCAACTTTACGTCTCGATGATGCGATTAAAAAAATGAATGATGAACATGAATTTTACAACGACTTTGATAACTGGATTAAAAAGCTACAAGTCAAATTTAATACGCTTCTTGATGAATATATAGATACACATCAAGATTGTGTTGAGGAATTATATTATCTTTTACATGATAATCTTGAAGAAAATATAGAATGGTTAAGTCAAAGAATTAAATGGTATAACAGCCAACCCAATGTAAAGGCGCGTAATGTTATTCCTTTTCCAACAAGAGAGGGGGTAATTCATTAACTGGATGGAGCGAAGGATGAAAGTAGTTTTTAACAAAACAGTCTCTAACCTCCATTACTTGGGGTTTAGAGGCTGTTTGAACCAATGCGGAAATATTGGGGGTTAATGCAAAAACTGCTTAAATTCGCTCCAGGAGCAGCGTTTAGGTGAGGGGTAGGGTAAAAGCACTTACTTGATGCTAAAGAGGTTCTTGAAGGCATTTAAGGGCAATTATTTATGGGAGGTATTATTTTATGGGCAAGAAGGCAACGAAAGAAGTTCAGGCAATTCTTGATAAATATCAATATGATCAAAGTATCAGAAAACATGCAAACCAGCATTATTGGGGTGTACATAAATATTTTCGTGAAATAACGTCGAAAGCGGATGTAGCCAGAGCCAGGCAAAATGTTGTTGGTAGAATCGAAACTTATAAGAAAGTATACCCATTGGTTTCTGATGATATAGAGGATATGGAAAAAGCACTAGGCAGGTACGAAGATGCAGTGAAAAAAGTCTTGCAATGTTACTCTCATGATGCGTTTGATTTCGATTACAGCGCGGAGGGGTTAATGGAGTTAATAAATGATATAGCAAAGTTTGAAAAGCAAATATCAGAAATACACTTTAGAAAAATGTGTCAAGATTAATAAGGAGGTCATACATATATTATTTAACGATGTTGCAATATCAGAAGAGAAGCAAGAATTCCTAAATAACATGTTTTGTCGTGATAATGAAGAATCAATATATGCTTTTAAAATAAAGTGTGTTAATACAAATATTAATAGAATTATAAATTCAAAAATTAATAAAAGTGACATTGAATTCATTATTGAAACCATTAAAAAAATAGAAAAACAAGACTTATTCCAGCAATCTATACTAGTCTTAATAACTGACGTTTTACGAAAAGTTGATGATATTGAAGATACGGAATCTATAGAAAAGTTGTTTAATAAAATTTTAATCTATAAGTTGCGCGATTACTTTAATGAAAATCGTCAACTATCAGGGTATACAAGGGCTAAAAAAGAGGACTTTCCTAAGTTTAAGTATTATTCACTTAATGATGATGATGGTTTTCCAGAAGAGCTACGCCCTTCATGTACTATAGACAATTATGAAACGCTCCAGGACATATTTTATGGGTTTACTGAGTTAGAGAGATTCTTCCTAAGAAAATTAAATGAGGAAGGATACTTCAAGCCAAACCAAATGGATATTATGCAAAAGCTGATGAATAATGACTACGTTCAAGCAGCAGCGGCCAGGGACAAAGAAGTAAATAGGTCAGTAATAGGAAGAAGTGTAAAAACCATTCGCAACAAAGTAATCAAGGATTTTATTAAAGAATATGGCCTGAAACATGGCATTGATTATATTCAAGATGATACTGGAGAATATAGCATTTTAACAAAAGAAAAAACCCTTCAATACCTTAGAGAGAAACATGAAATTGAGAATCTCATAAGGGTTATTAAGACCAGTGACATTATAAAATTTGTTAAAGATCATTTATACGAATTCTGGGTTGAAGATATAGTCAATAGGTTGGATCTTAATGATAAGGTGTATTTTCAAGAAAGCTTTGTAAAAGATCATAACTTCAGAAGAATTAGAAGTGAAAGAACTAAAAGAATAACTAAACAAATGGATAAAAAAATAAGGTCTAGATTGGGATTCATTAATAAATACCTAGCAGAAAGTCAAAATGCTATATAAAATAATAAAAAATTGAGCAAAAACCAGAAAAACGGTCAACATCAGACCGTAATACATAATAGGGGAAGGTGAATTATATTTAAAATTTAATCTTTCCCATATCCATAAGGAACCAAAATAATAGTTAAAGTATTGTAAATTACAGTAGCGGTAAATTAGAAACTATTAAACTGGTCTTTAATACCTTCTTCAACAAAATGTTGGACATTGATAGCAGTAGCAATGTCCAAGACTTCTAAAATAAAGCGGGGAACCGCTTTTTTATTTTCAATTTATATTCAAAAATCAATTCAATTTGAAAGGTGGTGAAAACATGGAAATATCGGATTTTACGCAGGAGCAGCAAGATTTTATAAACGAAATGATAACAACTAATAAAACTAAATGGAAAAATGAAGAATTAATGCCACTTCAAAGCGAATTGGCAAAATATAAACCTATACAAAAAACTGAACAGGAAGAAGTTCTTGAGAAGAGAGAGCAGGAATTAAAGAAAAAAGAATTTGATTTGCTCATTAAAGAAGAAGGTCTAAGCGATTTTGCGGCCTTCCTTGATGCTAATGATGAAAAGGCAATGAAAACAAAAGTTCAAGAACTTAAAAAGGTTCTTGAATCTCGAAAAATAGATAATTCGTTTAAGCCTGAACCACATAAAAGGCAAGATGCCTATATGCAGGCTGAAAAGGATGGAAATGTAACTGGCATGATTAGTGCCAAATTATCAAAAATATTTGCTTAATTATAGGAGGAATTTGTTTTGATCAAAACGAGTAATTTTACAACCAATGAGAATATAGACCTTTCTAAGGAAATATCGCTTGTTGCTCCCACAGACACGCCATTTTATACTTTTTTGCTGGGAAAGAATCTTTGGGATGAAACTGGTTCGAAGATCGCTACATGGAGGGAGAAGACCTTAGATAGCACAGAAAATGTAAGCGTACCAGAAGGATCTGATTTAACTAATATTGTGGCCAGCAGCAGGGCTGAAAAGAATAATATTTGTGAGATTTTTATGAAGGGCGTTGAGGTTTCAGGATCTGCCGAAGCTTCTACAATTACAGGGATTCCAAGTCTGTTGAATTCCGAAATTCAGGACAGGTTAATTGAAATGAAGATTAACGTAGAAAAGAAGCTTATTAGCGGAACTAGAAATGATGGTTCAGCAACACCTTTTGTGCGTAAAATGGATGGTTTAATGGCTTTTGCTCTAACAGATAATACAGTTTCAAATGCCAGCCTGACCGAAGTCAAGTTTAAAGAGACAGTAAAAAAGCTTTGGACTAATGGTTTAGGTGGGGATTTTATTGGCATGATGAATGCTGACCTGAAAGAGACTATAGATGGTATCTATGATGGCAAGTATTCTTATATTGCCCAAGAATCCCTTTTTGGTCTTGTCACTAGAACCATTCAGACAAATTATGGCAATGTTACCCTGGTTCTAAATCGCCATATGCCTGTTGATAAAATCGCCATTTTTGATCCTGCCTATTTCAGGGTTACATATTTGCGTAAACCATTCTTTGAGACTTTGGCTAAAACTGGTGACAGTGTGAAAGGCCAGGTCATTACTGAATGTACCTTGAAATGCATGAATCAAAAAGCTTTAGCGGTATTTAGTAAAACTGCGTAGTACCCTTAATAAACGGAGGGGGAAACCCCTCTTTTTATTTTTCTTAACTGTTCAATATTTAATGAAAGGAGTAAGTTAATGGATCTGAATGAACGTGAATTTTACATGATTCAACGAAAAAGGAAACACTTGAAACTCAAGCAGCTAGCAAAGCATATTGGCGTTTCTATCTCAATGATAAGCCAGCATGAGTTAGGGAAAAACACCCTATCAGATGAGAAATATAGGCATTATAAGGAGTTTATAAATACTGGAGGTAAAATAATTGGCTAAAGGTAGTGAATTTTTCTATTGCTTTAGTAAGCGTTTACATAAATTTCTAAATGATAAGGGTATTCCTCCCATTTGCGAGGGGTTAAGTAAACGGAAACAATCGCACTTCTGGCAATATCTTAATGATGATTCATTTGATGAAGCATTCGAGGAATACAAGAGCATTTACGGATTGAATAAAAATTCATTTAAAAACAGGAAGTACCTTTATGCAAATGATCTTGGAGACTTTAATAAATATCGATGTGAGCTTATGGTATTGAATGATATGTCGATATTAAAACACTCTAATAGACTGACAGAAGGCCAAATACAGGAATTAGGCAAAATCCTAAATATCAAAGGCAAGGCTACTTTGAAGAAGAGGATCAAAATATTCTGTGAAAATGGTTTCCTTGTTGAGCATGAAGGTTTTTATGAAATACCGCTTTATAGCGTTTTATGATAACCTAAATCCCTTAATATTATTGATGAAAAAAAAGTATGGTGGTATACCGCTATACTTTTCTAATAATCTGAAATAGTTAGTACGAAAATAATTAGCACTGTTCTTTGAAAACCCAATATGCCCGTAAAATTTTTGAGTAAAAGTTGCAACACTACTTAAACCAATGCATATGGCTGCATTAGCAATCTATTAAAACTTGTT
>Ga0228536_1001494_pt1 | contig 21121 bp, 19 predicted proteins | sample SJ1Smetagenome_FD_168611 | JGI IMG/M metagenome (GOLD analysis project Ga0228536, IMG submission 168611) | Enriched culture of PCE-dechlorinating microbial communities from Ithaca, New York, USA - SJ1.S | ecosystem: Engineered > Modeled > Simulated communities (microbial... > Unclassified...
GCCAGAACTGGGGATGGAGAGCAGGGAACATATCGCTGCCCTGGCTGGGGTTGCTCCTATCAACCGGGACAGTGGCAAGATGAAAGGCAAGCGCAGAACCTATGGAGGCAGAGCGCGTGTCCGCAGAGTGTTGTACTTAGCAGCCCTCTCAGCATCCAAACATAATCCCATTATCAGAGCTTTTTATGAACGCTTACTTGCAGCCGGAAAAGAGAAAAAAGTTGCGTTAGTGGCTTGCATGCATAAGATACTGACAATCCTCAATGCCATGCTCAAAAAAGGAGAGCTTTTCAACCCAGTGTACTCTTGACATTCAACATAGTTACTGCGAACCTTCTTTGTGAAGCAATTTAAATTCCAGGTATATCTGAACCGCTGGAAGAAAGAAGATCCCACAATCATCCGTGATCAGGGTGTGGATCAGGTATTGCTCTGAACAGCCAACAGTCCTTGAGGTTGGGAGTTTAGATCGCTTCGTTCCTCGCGATGACAGAGATTTGAGCATCAGGTCTCCATTAGTGTTGCAAAATGTTCAAATAAATGAAATACGGATGAGACCTACGGTCAACTGAACGTGCTCGGTCTGCCCACAAACGCCTACGGCGTCGGGGTGCTTCGCAAGACCGGCACGATCATGTAAGCGTCGGGGTGCTTCGCAAGACCGGCACGATCATGTAAGCGTCGGGGTGCTTCGCAAGACCGCCACGATCAGGAGATTTATCTTTAATCTGTCACTGCGAACCTTCTTTGTGAAGCAATCTGAATTCCAGGTACAACTGAACCGCTGGAAGAAAGAAGATCCCACAATCATCCATGATTAGGTTGTGGACCGGATATTGCTCAGAACAGCCAACAGTCCTTGAGGTAGGGAGTTTAGATCGCTTCGTTCCTCGCGATGACAGAGATTTGAGCATCAGGTCTCCATTGGTGTTGTGAAATGTTCAAATAAATGAAATACGGATGAGACCTACGGTCAAATGAACGTGCTCGGTCTGGAGACCGGCACGATCATGTAAGGCTTTTGCGATGTGGTGTGAAGAATAACCACACAGGGTATAATTGCACGCAAGGTGTAGGGAGATGGAAGACCTCAGAACCAAGGAAGTAACATCATCTGGTTCCAGTGATCACTGGTATGCTTTGCGCTGCAAGTCGAACATGGAATTTATCGTGGACGATCAGCTGAAAGCCAAGTTCATCCCTAATTACCTGCCGGTTTATGCTGTAAAACCGGTGAATCCTCGTTCACATTCCATAAAGCCATATTTTCCGGGATATCTCTTCGTGAATGATGCGCCGGAAAAGCTCTATGAGAAGAAGGTTTTTTTGATGCGGGGTGTGATCGGGTTGGTTCATTTTGACGGTATCCCAGCCTCCATCCACCCGAACCTGATCGAGGCAGTTCGGCGCCAGACCCGCCAGCTCAATCTCGAACTAAAGCAGTCACGGTCGGGGTTTGTGGCTGGAGATGCTGTGCTGGTGGAAGATGACGCAATCGGTCAATTGGAAGGCATCTTTGAGAAGTGCGTCAACGGCAGGGAACGCGTGTCTGTGCTGCTGCGGACGATGCAAGGTGGTATGGTGCGTTTGGAAGTTCCGGTTGAAAAGGTACGTGGGAAACCAGTAAAAAACAGCTGATAAAGCTGACCAAGAGGGGGTAAGTGAACAAAGTAGTGCCCATTCCGAACTGAAAAGCATGTCGGAAGGGCGGAGGCGTGTATTAATGCCTTTATTAGGTTTTATACGATGGCAATGAGACCAGGAGTTGGAAAGAGACAACCACAGATCTTGATTTGCCTTTGCCTGGCAATGACGCTGCTGCCTGGGGCGTGCATCGTGCAAACGACGGCGCTGACTGGAAACCCGACACCTTTGGCATTGACACCTGGCGCCTTGGCAACTCTGAACCCGGAAAACTCCGAATTGCTTCAAAATCTTCCGACAGAGCTGGTTGAGGAAGCCGACGACGCGCCAATCCTGCTCACACCGGCGGCATTGCAATCAGAAATGCCCTCCACACCTTCATCAACGTCAGACACGGCTACTCCTCAGGCTTCAACTTGCGGCAGGTCGGATGCGATGACACTGCTGATCCTCGGCATCGATGAGAACGCCCAGGCGGACGCCATCCGGCTGGCGAGGATCGATTTCTCGAAGCCTGAGATAAACCTGGTTGCGATCCCGCGCGACTTCTATGTTTCGGTGGTGGGATTTGAGGAATATGGCATTGAAAAAGGCCGGATCAATGCCACTTTTGGCTATGGAGAGTACTTTTTTGGCGCAGGCAATGGGGCGGAAGTACTGGCGGAAAACCTGGCTTACAATTTCGGCGTAGAGGTTGACCATCAGTTCGTGCTGCATCTCGCGGAAGTTGCCCAATACATAGATGCGGTTGGCGGAGTGGAAGTGACGCTCGAGAAAGCGGCGTCGGACGCGCATAATTATTTCCCGGCGGGGGTCAACCAATTTGACGGCGAACGCGCAGTTGCATTCATGCGCATCAGGGAGTATGACAGCGACTTCAGGCGCATCGATCGCCAAACGATCGTCTTGAAAGCACTGCTGGATAAAGTCCGCGGCGGATTGAGCCCCACAAAAGTGCTGAGCCTGATCGTCACCATGCTGAAGGATGACTCCACGCAAAGCGATCTGACCTTGGGCAACCTGCAGAGCTTCTATTGCCTTTCGCAAAAAATTGATAAGAAGGATATTCATGTACGCGAGATACCGTCCGAGATGTTCCACACCTGGATCACCCCGAATGGCGGATGGGTGCTCATCCCACATGAGGAAGTGCCGGACACCATCCGTGAGTCGCTTATGCCTTAACCGGCAGCGAGTGATGGCTTGAACAATCAAAAATAACCAGATAGGGAAAAAATGAAAGATACACAACCTATAAACATCGCAGGAAACACGCCACAAGCGCCGATCAAGAAGAAGCGCACGAGCGGCTGGAGGATCTTCCTCTACGTTCTCTTAGGACTGGGGCTGCTGCTTGCCGTCCTTTACCTGGTCTGGATTGGACCTGCCCTGCAGAAACCGCTCTCCGAGCCATTGATTTTGCCTACCATGGTGGTTGGTCCGGCTGAGGGGGAAGGAGCGGAGGCAGTGCAACCACCATCCAACCTTGAGATACAGCCGTTTTTTGTTGAACCGACGCTCCCAGCGGGCAAGAAGCCAGTCTGCGGGGATGAAGCGGCTTGGAACGTGCTGCTGGTTGGGATCGACTACAGCGATCCGCAGTACACCTATGGGCTGGCAGATGTGATCCGCGTAGTGCGAGTGGACTTCGTGGAAATGAAGGTCAATATGGTGGCTCTGCCGCGCGACCTGCTGGTGGAAGCGCCGGAGGGGCGCTTTACCGAGCAAAACCCGATGAAAATCAACCAGGCTTACCTTTTTGGTACGCCGGGGTGGGGCGGCTACCTGGGTGAGGGCATCGGGGCGAATTCGCTGGCGGAGGTCATCCGCTACAACTTTGGCGTCACTCCGCAGCATTATGCCGTGGTCAACTTTGACACCGTGATCAATTTCATCGACGCGATCGGCGGGGTGGAGGTGAACCTGCCGCAAGGGGTTGAAGATCCCAATCCAGAGCTGGGCTCTTTCCCGGCGGGACTGCAGGTGTTGAGCGGCGAGCGCGCGCTGGCTTTGATGCGCATCCGCACCAACTACTCGGATGCCTTCCGTGTCAGCAACCAGACCCTGGTGATGAAGGCGATCCTGAACAAACTGATGCAGCCGGCGTCGCTGGTGAAAGTGCCATCGTTGTTGGATAAATTCAAGGAAGCCTTTCTGACCGATCTTTCGATCGATCAGATTGCCAGCCTGGGAACGTGCTTTTTGAGCAATTTTGAGCTCGACAACCTGCGTGCTGCCCAGATCCCGAATGACCTGCTGACGGTTGAATATACATACCTTCCATCTTTGGACGGCACCTCCTATACCTACCACTGGGATCAGCGCACGGTCGACTGGATCCATCAGAATTTACTGATCGAGTAAACAGCCAAAAAATGAGCGAAAAAGAGATAAAATCCGACGAAGACTGGGACCTGATCATCACCCCTCGCAAGAAGTGGTGGGATCTGCAACTGCGCGATGTCTGGCACTACCGCGACTTAATCGGCTTGTTTGTGCGGCGCGACTTCGTTTCGCGTTACAAACAGACCATTTTGGGTCCGCTGTGGTTCATCATCCAGCCGCTGCTGACATCTGTGGTGTTTACGGTTATTTTCGGGAACATCGCAAAATTGCCGACGGATGGCCTGCCGCAAATGCTATTTTATATGTCCGGCAATATCATGTGGGGTTACTTCTCCACCTGCCTCACCAGCACCTCTACTACATTTACTGCCAATGCTCATCTGTTTGGCAAAGTGTATTTCCCGCGACTGGTGATGCCCGTTTCGATAGTTATCTCTGATCTGATCACTTTTGCGATCCAGTTCATGTTTTTTTTGGCATATCTCCTTTTCTTCTACCTGCGCGGAACTGAGGTTGGGCTGACCGCCTGGGCATTCGCCTTGCCATTACTGCTGGTGCTGATGGCTGGGCTGGGGCTGGGCTTTGGGATCATTATTTCGTCTATGACCACCAAGTATCGCGACTTGCAATACCTGGTCGGCTTTGGGGTCGGGCTGTGGATGTATGGAACTCCCGTGATTTATCCAGTATCGAGCATCCCAGAAAAATGGCGCTGGGTGGCGGATTTCAATCCAGTAACCCCTATCATCGAAACCTTCCGAAAAGGATTTCTCGGGGCGGGGGATGCGTCGTGGCTGCGCCTGGCTTATAGCGCTGGCTTTATGCTCGTCGTCATGCTGATCGGTATCCTTGTTTTCAACCGCGTCGAAAAAACATTCATTGATACAGTGTGATTTCGTGATATGAAAAACGTTATTTCTGTTGAACATCTGACCAAGCAATATGACCTGGGCGTGATCGGGACGGGGACGCTCAGCCGCGACCTGAACCGCTGGTGGGCACGAGTACGCAAACAACCCGACCCCTACACCCGCATCGGTCGGCAGGACCCCTTCGCCCGCATTGGCGAGAGCATCCTGGCGCTGGATGACGTCTCGTTCACGGTCCAGCAGGGCGAGGCGCTGGGCATCATCGGGCGCAACGGCGCCGGCAAGAGCACCCTGCTCAAGATCCTCTCGCGCGTCACCGCCCCAACCAAGGGCGTGGTCAAGGTCAAGGGGCGCATAGGAAGTTTGCTGGAGGTCGGCACCGGCTTCCACCCGGAGTTGACCGGGCGCGAAAATGTCTATCTCAACGGCGCCATACTCGGCATGAAGAAAGCGGAAGTCACGCGCAAGTTCGATGAGATCGTCGCCTTTTCCGGGGTGGAAAAGTTCATCGACACGCCCGTTAAGCGCTATTCGAGCGGGATGTACGTGCGCCTGGCGTTTGCGGTGGCCGCCCACCTCGACCCCGAGATCCTGATCGTGGATGAGGTCCTGGCGGTGGGGGACGCAGAGTTCCAGAAGAAGTGCCTGGGCAAGATGGGTGACGTCGCTGGCGAAGGCCGCACAGTGCTGTTTGTCAGCCATAATATGGGGGCAATCCAGCGTTTATGTAAAAACAGCATTTGGCTTCAATATGGCTCCGTCAGGAATTGTGGCGATTCTTCATCGATGGTAGATGAATACCTTCACTCATCAACAATTTCAACCAAGATTGAACCATCAACCTACCCTAAAAAGGAGTATCAAACTATTTGGGTAAAGCAGGTTGAGATGTACTGCAATGGTCTGCCCACGAATATTATGCGATATGGTGAGGAATTATCATTCTCGATAGATTTTGAATGTTCTTCAAGAATCTCCAAACCAGGTATCGGTTTAGCAATTAAGAATGATAAAGATGAAATTATCATTAATGTGAATAATCGATACCAAATTTCACCAAAATTCCCTCAAGAAATTATCGAAGGAAAAATCAATGTTCATCTTGGTCAAGTTCCTCTGATGTCCGGTTTATACTCGATCATCGTATGGTTGGGTATGGATCCACTTTCCGATCATTACCGAATAGATGACGCTTTCACATTCGAAGTGCTTGAGTATGATGCATGGGGAAATGGTTGGGTTCCTACGAGGAATCTCTCACGCTTTTGGTGGAAAACTGATTTTGAATTTCTAGATTCCGAATCCATAGATGATCTCGTCTCCTAATTTCAATGATATGCCTGAAACAAAAATTTATCCCCGTCTGATCGCCTTCTATCTCCCGCAATATCACCCGATCCCCGAGAATGACGAGTGGTGGGGTGAGGGTTTCACTGAATGGACCAACGTCCGCAAGGCTAAGCCACTTTTCAGAGGTCATTACCAACCGCATATTCCTGCTGATTTGGGTTATTATGATCTACGAATGCCTGAAGCGCGTGCAGCTCAGGCTGCCTTGGCGCGAGCGTATGGGATTGAGGGGTTCTGCTATTGGCGCTACTGGTTTGCTGGAAAGCAGTTGTTGCAGCGCCCTTTCAAGGAAGTCTTAGCCAGTGGTCAGCCGGAATTTCCTTTCTGTCTGGCCTGGGCAAATGAGACTTGGACAGGCATATGGCATGGTGAGCCTGGTCGTATTCTGATAGAACAGACCTACCCAGGTTTCGAAGACTATACCAATCACTTTGTTGATGTGCTGCCCGCTTTTCTTGATAAAAGATATTTATGCATCCAGGGAAAGCCAATTTTCATCATCTACAACTTAAAACCCTTCGAGGCAATCAACGAATTCATCAAATGCTGGCGCGGGTTGGCTAAGGAGCACAACCTGCCAGGGATTTACTTCATTGGTATGGGATTTCCAGGGCTGAATTACGAGAATATTGACCTGGATGGGATTATCAATAACAGCTTTTTCTCCACCTTGGAAAAGCTCAAGCGATTGCAGACGTCCTTGACTCAGAAGATTACTCAAAAGTTGAGGGGCAAGATCCCCTACAGGGTTTATTCGCGATTCCCCCGTTATCCGAGGATCTTTGATTACAAAGAATATATTGAAGCAGGTTTTGATGACCTCCAAACTGGAAAGGACCTGTTTCCTCTCATTTATCCCAACTGGGATAACACACCCCGCAGTGGGCCTAATGGGGTCGTTTTGCATGAATCCTCGCCCAAATTGTTTGCTTCTCAGGTAGCGCTTGCCATAGACAAAATACGTTCGCATGAGAAGGACAAGCAGATCATCTTTATCAAATCCTGGAATGAGTGGGCCGAAGGAAATTACCTGGAACCAGACCAGCGGTTTGGACTGGCATACCTTGAAATCATCAAGCATCTCCTTTCTCAAAACCGGGTTGTGGATGGCTAAGCCCATGAAGATCTCGTTTGTTAGTGGATGGCCAGTAGACTCGACCCGGGCTTTTTCGGGAACCCCTTATTTCATGTCAAAAGCGCTTCAGAATTCTTTTGATGTCAAGCAAACCCTGGTCATCCCCAGGACAATTCGTTCGGTCATTGAAAATGGCGATGAAGCTTACATTGAATCCGAACTTTTCCGCATGGGTGATCAAATATCGCAGGAGTTGTTGAACTCAGATTCAGATGTGGTCCTTTGCCTTGGCAATGGAATTGTCCCTTTTATAGACACCATCAAACCCATAGTTCTTTGGCATGATTCGATCTGGTATGGCGTGCTTCCAATGGAATTCAATAGATTCACTCAGGAATACCCGCTCTACCATCGTTTGGATCAGCAGACTCTTGATAAATGTGCGCTAGTTGTGGTTGCTACAGATTGGTTGAAGCAGTTGGCCGAAACATATTACAACGTGAAACCCGGAAAACTGCGTGTGATTCCATTTGGTGCCAACATTGCTGACCACTTCGACCTTCCAATAGATAGAATTCTGAAAGATCGTGCGAGCTCACCCATACAGCTCACCTTCATCGGGAAGAATTGGCAGATGAAAGGGCTTGCTCTCGCTTTTGAAGTCTGCGATAGGTTGAATAAAGCAGGGATGGACGCAGTGTTAAATGTAATTGGCACAACCGTTCCGAGACTTTCGGCCCGCAGGGTGTTATCACATCAATTGCGTTATCATCGCTTTACAAAAAAGGAATCCTTTCTTTATCGTTATTCCCGGGCCGCTTTTGTGAACGACATGGGTTTTTTGAATAAGGATAATCCTTCGGACAGCCAAAGCTTCGCGCATACGCTTGAGAAGACTCAATTTCTCCTTCACCCGACTTCATTTGATTGTTTTGGCTTGGTGCTAACCGAAGCAAATGCCTACGGGGTACCTGCCTTGACCACTGATATCATGGGACCTCAGTCGGTAGTGAGAGATGGCATAAACGGCTATAAGTTCCCATATTCTGATTTTATAGATTTGGCAGTGGAAAAAATTGGGCAGACAATGCAGGACCCTAAAAGTTACTTTGATCTGGCTGAAAGCGCCTATGAAGAGTACAAGACCCGGTTAAACTGGTCTGTGAGCGTTGCAGAATTGTCAGACATTCTAGAGGAACAACTCATTTTCTACAAATCATAGAATTAGTTTATTAATCCATTCCACGAGTACATAAACTAGATCAATTTATAATCCTTCATGACAGAACCAGACCAATCACCTCAGCTCTTCATCGGCACGCTTTACTCAAAAGAAAACGAGTATGAAGCATGTGTTCAATCGATTAAATCGCAAACCTATCAAAAATTTGATCATTTCGTTTTTGCGGATCTACCCAACAAGGAAGCTCACGTAGCACTTTTCACCGCCTTCCTTGCAAAAAAAGATCAATATGATCTCTTAATTAAAGTCGATGCGGACATGGTGATCAATGACCCGGCCTTGTTTGAAGGAATCGTTCTGACAATGCAAAAACATCCAGAGAAAGACATCCTGTCCATCGCGGTGCATGATTTTTTCTCGGATCAATTGATCTTTGGACTGAATGCCTATCGCAATACGGTTCAATGGGACTTTTCAAAAGAGAATCTTTTCGTTGATATCCCCTTACCACCCGCCACATACATATTTGATGATCACGAGCTTGCGCCGGCTGCCGTTCATTGCGCTGACCCATCTCCATACCAGGCATTCCATTATGGCGTGCATCGCGGCCTAAAAATGGTTCAACCAGACCAAGAAGCAATCCGAGAATCAAGCCGCAGATCTAAATGGACAGGCATGGAAAGAACATGGGACCACTATCAGCGAACAAATGATAGACGTTTGGCGTTGGCTTGTCTTGGGGCGGAACTCGCCTACGCCGGGGTGTTTTCCATAAACGATCTGGATGTAACCAATCCCAGAATTGATCAGGTTTTGCAGAAATTTTCAGGTTTGAGTGATTGCGTACTGCGTACAGAAGTGATGAGATACAGATGGTTCAATTTTGGTTTTCTACCTTCTGCTACCAGGCGAAAATTGATTTCAAGCAGGGCTGATTGCGGTCGCAAAAGTTTTCTGATTAACTGGTATCTTCAAAGATGAAAATACTCGCCATCACCGCCTTTTTCCCACCCTGCCACAAAGGGGGGTATGAGTTAAGGTGTCGGGATGTGTTGCAAGGTCTTCGACGGGCAGGGCATGAGATCTTGTTACTAACGAATCGCTGCATCCCTCCCGATTGCGGGGATAATCAAGATGACTCATGGGTTTGTAGATTCTTGGAGCTGCAACAGACTCAGGCAAATGTTTTTTCCCGCATCTGGTCTGACAATATAGAGCTAAAGAAGATTCAAAAGACCATCCGCTCTTTTCAACCTGATTTGCTTTACACTTGGCATCTACAAAACTTATCGGATGCCATTTTGCCATTTTTAGCGAGTCTGAGTATCCCTTTGGTGCACGATGAGGGCGGTTCAGAGATGATCTACCTCTCAAGGTTGCAGAAACGCGGATTATATTTCTACAAAAATGAGCAGGATAATGCCCTCAAGCGCTGGTTAAAGCAAGGCATAAAAAAATATGCAACTTTTATCAGCGGGGGAAGAATTGTGCCTGATTGGAAATGGCCAGCGCATATGAATGTCTATTTCAATAGTCACCCTGCGCTGAAGCATGCCCAGGAGATGGGAGTACCAATTGAGGGGGCAATAGTCATCCCCTCTGGCATTGATATTTCCAAATTTCCATTTCAGGCCAGAGTGAAGATTGGCTCTCCGGTAACGATCGTGATCCCTGCCAGGATTAAGGAGCAAAAGGGCTGCAAAGACGGCATCTTTTTAGTGGACGAACTCAGAAAGAGGAATATCCCAGCCAAGTTGTCGATCATCGGGGAAGTGCAGTCCAGGGACTATTACGACGAGCTAGTGAAGATCACAAATGACCTGGAATTGACCGACTCAGTTGACTTCCGCGCAATGGTAAGCCAGGAAGAATTGAGCAAGATCTACCAACAGGCGGATATGTGCTTTTTCACCAGTTATTTCAAGACGGGATTTTCAAGGGTTCCCCTCGAGGCGATGGCCAGTGGCTGCCTTGTTTTTTCGTATGGTAACGAAGGCTCAAGTCAATCTATAAAACAGGGCGAGACAGGCTTTATCCTGGAGGAAGGGAATATTAAGGGAGCGGCTGATTGGATCGAGAAACTTGTAGTTGATCAACCCTTCTACCTGGGAATCATTGAAAATGCCAGAAGCTGCGTAGAGCAAGACTATTCCATGGAAACCTATGTTTCCCAGATTGAGAATTACCTGAAACAGTGTCTACAAAACGGGTGACATGAAACAGTTAACCAACAGAGTTGTTTTTTATCCCGTGCTATCCCAAATGGCAGGCAATCCCTACTGGAGCTTGCTCGCGTCCGGATTAAAAGATGCCGGTATTGAAGTCGTTGAAGAGCCTGAATGCTATAAGATCAGTTGGCTGTTTACGCATCGAAATCTGATCGATATCATCCATTTTCATTATTTTCAATCACTGTATTGCAACGGCGGTCATACCCGGGCTCGTCTGATCTATGTTCTTAGGTTCGCGATTTACTTGATCTTGGCTCGCTTGTTAGGTTTCCGAACTGTGATGACCCTTCACAACCTGAAACCAACCCAACCGCTCAAACCGTACTGGATTGATTACCTGGGCCATTGGGTCATCGTAAATTTTGCGGAACGGGTCATCGTCCATTGCCCTGAAGCCAGAAAATTACTGGCTGCCAGGTATGGCAGAAAACATGATGTCTTTGAAGTGACTCATCCAAACTATATTCATAGTTATCCAAACAATGTGTCCCGGGAAAGTGCTCGAGTACAGTTAAATCTGACCCCTGACAGGTTCGTTTTTCTATTTTTTGGTGGTGTCCGACCTAACAAGAATATCGAATCTCTCATTCAGGCTTTTAGACAAATTGAGGGAAGTCTGTATTCTCTGGTCATTGCCGGTAATCCGGGAAATGATGCTGAGTACGCTTCAAAATTACGTAACCTGGCAGAAGGAGATCGACGCATTTCATTCCATTTGCTATTCATCCCTGATGAGGAGATCCAAGTTTACTTTAAGGCTTGTGATGTCGTGGTTTTGCCATTTGCACGTGTTCTCACTTCAGGCTCAGCCATATTAGCCATGTCGTATGCCAGACCAGTCATTGCGCCTCGTGCTGGTTGTCTGCCAGAGCTGTTAGAACCTGATAGTGGATGGTTATATGAATCGGGAGAGTTGGATTCATTGATTAAGGTTATGAAATCTTCTATCCAAAATGACCATTTAAGCGCAGGATTAAATGCCTACAAAAAAATTTCTGCGTGTTCTATTGCCAATTTCATAAAGCAAACTCTGGAGTGCTACGGAATCTATCAGGCGACCGGAGCTAAAGCATTAACATGAAAATACTCTATGTTCAACCTGGGCCGGGTATGGGTGGATCTAAGATCAGCCTTTACCACATGGTTAAGTGTGCCAGTTCTTCACAAAAGTCGTTTCTTGCTCTCTCCGCCCCAGTGCAAACAGATTATGAAGCTTTGGTTCAACCTTTTGTTGAGAAGATCTTCTACCAGGACATTCCTACCTGGCAGAAATACCGCCGGCATACATGGCTGGAAAAGTTAAGGGCTCCTTTCGGAAACACATATCGAATACTGAAAACAATTCCCGCTGCTATCAAATTAGCTAAGGTCATAAAAGCAGAAAATATCGATCTGGTTCATACCAATAACAGCATTACGCCAGTTGGGGCATTGGCTGGCTGGATGGCTAAAACTCCTCATGTGTGGCATGTTCGCGAGGCTTTCGGGTCCAAACGCCAATTCCGTCCCATCCTGAGCGATGCGCTTACCTATTGGTTGATGAAGAAATTAAGCGATGTCATTATCTGCAATTCGGCCTACACCGCGGAACCTTTTGATAATCGTCACATTAAGCATACGATGATTCTGAATGGAATTGATTTGAGCGATTTTCCGGATGAGGACACCCGGGGAGAGTCAATAAGATCACTGTATGCCATTAAGCAAGACGAAATTGTTATTGGTATGGTTGGGAATCTCTCGACTGAACTCAAGCGCCATAACATTTTTCTGGATATGGCTCAAGTTCTGCTAAAAGATCATCACCAGCTGAAATTCATAATATTTGGTGGGAGCAGCAATTTGGATCAAACACCGTATACCCGTTCCTTAGCCGAGCAGGTGAGAAGTTCAGGCTTAAGTAAGAAGGTTATCTGGGCAGAATTCATTGAAGACACGGCTGCAATGATGAATGCCGTTGACATCTTGGTTCATCCAGCCCTGACTGAGGGTTCCGGGCGTGTCATCATGGAAGCTATGGCAGCTGGCAAGCCTGTGGTGGCTATGAAGTCCGGTGGTGTACAGGAATTGATCCGGGATGGAGAAAACGGCTTCCTTATTCAACCTGGGAATGATCAGGACCTGGCTGTAAAAGTGAAACTTTTACTTGAGGATGAATATCTACGACGAAACATAGCTGCTAATGCCAGGATATTCGCCCATTCCAATTTTTCCAATCAGGCGAATATGCGTGCGATTGAGGATGTCTATCACAATCTTGTGCGTGAAGAAGCGAAGGTAAATGAGTAAACTATTATCCATCATAATTGTTAACTGGAATGTAGCAGAACTCTTGGCTGGAGTAATCCATTCTATCCTCGAAAATCCGCCTTCAGGTGATTATGAGATCATTGTGGTCGATAACGCCTCCAAGGATAACAGCCTTGCAATGCTTGCCAGAGATTTCCCGATGGTAAAGGTGATTGCCAATCAAAAAAATGAAGGCTTTGGCAAGGCCAACAACCAGGGCATTGAGATCGCCGAAGGCGAGTATATCTTCTTGCTGAACCCAGATACCGTTGTGATCAAAAATGCTTTAGATCAATTGATCGAGGTTCTAAAAAATAACCCTGAGGTTGGCATGGTAGGGCCAAGTCTTCTAAATGGTGATAATCTCCAACCTCAACTGGGAGGAGCAAGACTGACCAGAACCTTTCTATCCGGGGTTGTTTTGGATTTGCTTTATGTCAATCGAATCCCATGGGTCGGTGCAAAATTAGTTAAAAAATTACGCTACCCTTACGATTTAACCAAGGAAGGCTTTGTGCAAGTCATTAGCGGTTCTGCCATGATGTTCAGGGCGGAAACGCTCAAACGAGAGGGTGGGTTTGATGAAAGATTCTTTCTATGCGGCGAGGATGTAGAGCTGTGTGACAGATTTTGGCAGCATGGATACAAGGTGTTTTACTGTCCAGCTGCTGTAATCGTTCATTACAATCAATCTTGCTCCCCACAGGATCCTGTAAATACCTTTGTCAACAAGTTCATAGGTGTGGCCAAGTATTACGAACTAAAAAATGGGAAATGGGCTCATTTCTGGTTTAGAGTCATCGCGTATATCATCCTGGTTCCAAAATTACTCATTAAAACCTTGTTCTTTTTTGTTACAGGTAAAAAAGAAAAAGGCAAAATGAACTTATCTATTTTACAAAAACTATTCAAGTGGCGATTGGTAGTCGAAGGTGAAAACCACCAACCTTCAACGTTTTCTTAGCATTTTACTTTTGCGGATTCAAGAGAAATGTCCTGAAGGCTTTTAATAAGCATGTGGTATACGATAAAGGAAAATGACTAAATATTATTATTCAGTTGAAAAAGCCAAAAACAAGGCATCTATTCAGAGCCCGGTAACGGACGAAAAAATTAAGATTCCCAAGTCGATAATTGCGCTTTGGTTCATCTTTACTCTATACTTGGTCCTGCCGCTCGTGGAAGTGCCCTTGCTTGGTTTATCCCTTTCAGCGCCTGTTTTTTTCTTCATTGCTCTTTACTGTATTATCAAGCCCCCACAGCCTTGGCCGACTTCCATCAGAAAGTGGATACTACTGGCAGTTTTAATCTGGTCGGGGATAGTTATATCTACCCTCATCAACGGCATTCTGAGGTCTGATAGCGGAATGGATACTGAATCCTGGGCTCTTCTGATCCAAAATGCTTTCTGGTTACTCACCTTTGTTATCACATCTTACTTTGCCTCCCGCAAGAATATTCTTGAACGAACAGCAAAGCTGTTGGGTTGGGCGGTTTTTGCTCTGGCGCTTTTGCGTCTATTCGAAGCCTTTGTCTGGGGTGCTATCAATACCTATGAGAGTGTAACCAGACTTCTGACACCAAATTCGTACGGTTTCCTCTTTTCAATATTTTTTCCATTCCTGCTAGTGCCTGTATTTGAGATCAAAAGTGGGAACAAATTATTGATGATACTGCGTATGGTGATCGTAGCTTTTGCGGTCATAATTAATAGCTCTCGCAGTTCGTGGATTAGCGTTACTGCGGGTACCATTTTCTTCACACTGGTGCTTTTGTTTCTGAGGTCGCATAAAGTTGGCATGGTGCTTTTTCTCTTATCCTTGATCCTGGTGTTCCTATCATTGGGATTGAACCTGCTACCAGAGCCAGTACAATCAGCGATCTCCTTGCGAGCTTCAACTTTTCAGAACCTGGAGCAAGACAAATCCTATGTATTCCGAGAGTTGATGGTACAAAAGGGTTTAAAACTCTTCGAAGAGTCTCCAATAATTGGTGTCGGTGCGTCACGCTTCCGTAAAGAATCTGTTATGCTTGAACTTTCTGGAGTTTATAAAGCCTATTCCCAATCTAGTTTCGACCAAAAATCCGCTCATAATTCCTACGTGGGCTTCTTAGCAGAGTCTGGCCTGATTGGTAGCCTTCCGCTTTTTGTATTGATCCTTATGCTCGCTTTTCAGGGACTGAAAGCGGCAATAAGCTATGCGCGGCGCGAAAATCTTTGGGCGTTAAGTGTGATGGCCTCTTTTATCGGGATGAGTATTCACATGTGGACTATTAGCGCGTTGGCTGGTACGGTGACATGGTTTGCGTATGGCTTGGTCGCCGCGCTCATAGTATTAGAACATCATTATCAAGAAACAATGCAAGGTCAGAAATGAGATTAGGTTTCTATTACCACATTCCAGCAATACTAAAGTCGGGTGAAATCTGCGTGCCAGGTTATCTGGGTAGATTCCTTGATGAGCTTGCAAAGCATATGGATCAACTAATTTTATTTTTGCATGAACCAAATCCGGGCGAGAATATCAATTTCGATTATCCACTACAAGCTACTAATACCGAGTTAGTGCTTTTACCTCCGCGCAAATCTGCTCCAAATCGTTTGTTGCATGCCCGGAAATTCACCATGCTGCTTTCGCAACACAGTAAAAGCATCGATGCCCTCATGATCCGCGGTCCAAGCCACTTACTTCCATCACTGGCAAATACAGACAAATCTCTTCCGACCATTCTCATGATCGTGGGAGATTACCTGGCAGGTATCGATTCGCTCCCACAACCTGCCTGGCGTAAAACGCTTATTCGTCTGATGGAAACAGTCAACTATCATGAGCAGATCAAGGTGGCCGGAAGAAGTATGGTGTTCGTAAACAGTAAGATCTTGTTTGATCAATATAATGGAATAGCCAAAAGGCTCTTTGAAACACGCACAACAACCCTGACTAAAGATGACTTTTTTGAAAGGGAAGATACATGCCAAACTCGCCCCATCCACCTCCTTTATACAGGCAGGATGGACCCTGCCAAGGGTCTATTAGATATGGTCAAGGCTTTAGGTCTACTTGTTAAGCAGGGCGAAGATGTCGTTTTGGATTTTGTGGGCTGGCCTGAAAAGAATTCAAATATTCTAGATTTGGTACGATCGACTGCAAAACAAGAAGGTGTTGAAGACCGTGTTTATTATCACGGGTATAAGTCAGTTGGTCCTGAATTGTTTGCCTACTACAAGATGGCAGATATCTACGTGATTGCTTCTCAAGCAACCGAGGGATTTCCTCGAACAATTTGGGAAGCGATGGCGCACAGTCTACCAGTCGTGGCTACCAAAGTGGGCTCGATTCCAGATCTTATACCCCAGGAGGCTGAACTTGTGGAACCAAACAACCCTGCTGAGCTTGCAAAAGGGGTTTCTCGTTTACTCCATTCTCAAGAAAAGCGGAGAGATCTCATTTCCAAAGGGTTAGTATTAGCTCGACAAAATAGTCTCGAGAATCAGGTAGGTGAGATGGCAAGAGTAATTAAGAAATGGGTTACGAGCGAACATGGATAAAATTGCCAGGTTGTTGCGGTTTGATTGGCCTCTACATTTTGTACTGTTGTTTACTAACTGGCTGCCCGATAACGTGTTCTTTCTTAGAGTAAGAGGGGCATTAGCCAGACCGTTTTTTGGGAAATGTGGCCGCGACCTAAGGGTTGGAAGAAATGTTCAATTTTATAATCCGGAATTGATCAACCTGGGAGACCATATCTATATCGCTTATGGGTGTTCAATCATGGCAAATGACCTCATTAAGGTCGAAAATGAAGTGATGCTGAGTCCTTATTGCGTGGTAATCTCTGGGGAGCACACCTCCATCAAAGGATCCTATCGTTACGGTCCTGCTAAAAAAGCCCCAATTATCATTGAAAAGGGTTCATGGATCGCATCTCATGTTGTTGTGACAGCCGGATGTACTATCGGAGAGAACAGTTTAATTGCGGCTAATGCAGTCGTGGTGCACGACATCCCAGCAAATGTTGTCGCAGGTGGAATACCTGCAAAGATAATTAATCAGAACCCCCTTACTCTGTAAATGAAATCAATCTATATTGCGGGCAATTTTCTCTCTAAAAGTGTTGGTGTCCGTGGCGCAGGGGAGGATCTCGCCGAAAAACTTCGGGCGAGAGACTGGAATGTGATAACCGCATCTTCACATCCTGGTCGTCTTATACGTTTGTTTGACCTCTTATGGACTGCGTGGTCCAGTCGCGATAAGTACCAGGTTGCGATTGTGGAAGTTTATAGTGATCTTGCTTTTCGTTGGGCTGAACTATTGTGTGTATTGATGCGTTCACTCAAAAAACCTTACATTTTGACACTTCATGGCGGAAAACTTCCTGTATTTGCGGGTAAAAATCCTAATAGGTTTCAGAAATTGGTGTTATCTGCTAAGGCTGTCACCACTCCTTCAAGATTTTTACTGCAAGAATTGACCAAGTATCGCGAGAATATCATTTACCTTCCAAACGGACTCGAATTGAGTGCGTATCCCTATCGCCATCTTAGTCTTGCACAACCAAAACTAATCTGGTTGCGAGCATTCCATCAGATATACGATCCCAAGCTTGCTATAGAGGTACTAAATAGGTTGGTTGTTGAGTTTCTGGAGACCCACCTCACGATGATCGGTCCAGATAAACAGGATGGATCATTGAAAGAAGTTTGGAAACTGATCGAGAAATACGACTTGACCAAGAGCGTAAGCATCACTGGGGCTATTCCAAAAGATAACGTAGGTCAATATTTGTCTGAGGGTGATATTTTCTTAAATACAACAAATTATGAGAGTTTTGGGGTTTCGGTGATGGAAGCCGCCGCTTGTGGTTTATGCATAGTTTCCACGGATGCTGGCGAATTGCCCTTTATGTGGGAAAATGAGTATGACGCCTTGATTGTGCCCATGAATGATTCAAAAGCAATGGCGGATGCTGTCATCCGCATTCTCATTGAACCTGGTCTGGCGCAAAAGCTCAGTGCCAATGCTCGTAAAAAAGCAGAAAATTTTGATTGGTCGATAATACTACCTCAATGGGAAGCCTTATTTGAAAAAGTACTGAATCATGGATAAGCACAAGCTATACAATAAACTGCCTTATCCAATAAAAATCTTGGCTACTAGTGCTTGGGGCTATTATCTCCATTCGTGGCGTTATGGTCCTGAGACCGAAAGCCTTGTGGAAGAGGCTTTGGAACGGGAAACTTGGTCTCAGGCACAATGGACAACCTGGCGGGAAGAGCGGCTGGCTGTTATCTTGCGTAATGCAGCCACGACCGTGCCCTATTATCGAGCTTATTGGCAAAATCGTCGAAAGGCTGGTGACCAAGCAAGTTGGGAATTGCTTGAGAACTGGCCTGTGCTGCAAAAAGCGACTGTCAGAGAAAATCCACGGCAATTCATCTCAGATCTTTCCTTGGGTAAGCATCTCTACATCGACCATACAGGCGGCACTACTGGTACTCCCACCCAAATCTTCCTGAGTCGCTCTGTCGCCCGTCGCTGGTTCGCCCTTCACGAAGCCCGTGTTCGACATTGGATTGGTGTGAACTATCACGACGATTGGGGTATTTTCGGTGGACAGCAGGTAATACCTTTGGCGCAAAAGAACCCTCCTTATTGGGTTTGGAACCAGGGGCTCAAACAGATCTACTTTTCAATCTTCCACATAAATCCAACAAGTGCTGGTTATTACCTGGAAGCCTTATGGAAATATAAACCTGCATATTTGATTGTTTATCCTTCTGCGCTTTTTGTGTTGGCAAAATTGATGCTGCAGCAAGGCCTCCAGCCTCCGCCGTTTAAGGCAATCATAAGCAATTCCGAAGTACTTACTGAAACATATCGAAAAACCATCCAGCAAGCTTTCAACTGTCCCGTGCGTGATACCTACGGTATGGCTGAGATGCTTTCAGCTGCCTCGGAATGTGAGGAGGGGAACATGCATTTCTGGCCAGAGACTGGAATCATGGAAATATTTAACCCAGCAGATGGTACTGTTTCACAAAACCAACCTTCAGGAATGTACTGCTTAACTGGTTTGTTTAACGAAGACATGCCTCTGATTAGATATGTAAATGGGGATGTCGGAGAGTTGCCTCACTGGAGTCAACCCTGTGCTTGTGGAAGGACTCTGCCAATAATGGGTAAGGTTCAAGGGAGAAGTAACGATCTTGTGCTCACCAAAGATAGAAGAGAACTCTATATCCTTGATTCCCTCTACAATGGCTTGCCCGTGGTAGAAGCACAGTTGGTCCAATTCGATCTGGAAAATTTTGAAGTCAATCTGGTGCCTGGTGACGGTTATAAGAAGCAAGATGTGGAAAAACAGATCTATTATCGCCTCTCTCAGTATCTGGGAACAGTAAATGTTCACATTAACGAAGTAGACCAGATACCGAGGAACACCAACGGCAAGTTCTGCTCGTTTATTTCAAAGATCAATCCGATAGCCGGGTGATTGGTTTATATGACTATTAATTTCAAAACAAATTTTTTTAAGAGTAAAGTTGACTGACAAAAGAGTTTTCCCCTTTGTCTCCGTCCTGATCCCGATCCGCAATGAAGGCAGCTACATCAGCCAATGCCTTCAGGCGGTTTCGCAACAGGATTATTCCTCAGACCTTTTTGAAATACTGATCTCGGATGGCTTGTCTACAGACAATACCAGGGCAATAGTTGCGGAGTGGATGAAAAATGATCCTCGCATCCGGCTTTTTGACAATCCCAAACAAATCGTTCCAACCGGAATGAATATTCTCATTCCCCAGGCCAAGGGTGAAATTCTCATTCGTGTGGATGGACATTGCGTCATCGCGCCGGACTACATTTCCAACTGTGTCTTGCACCTTAAAAAAGATAGCGTAGATGGGGTGGGCGGTTCGATGCACTCGATAGGTGAGGATCTTGTTTCTCAGGTGACGGCTCTGGCGATGAGCTCCAAATTTGGGGTGGGGAATTCTTCCTTCCGCACCGAAACGGGTCAGACCAAACTGGCTGATACTGTTCCTTTCCCGGCGTACACGCGCGAGATCATCCAGAGAGCGGGGCTGTATGATGAGGAGTTGGTGCGCAACCAGGACGATGAATACAACTACCGTATTCGTGAGATGGGTGGAAAAATATTACTGGCTGAGGATGTGCGTTCGACCTATTACAGCCGGGGATCACTGGCGAAGTTGTGGAAGCAGTATTTCCAGTACGGATATTGGAAGGTCAGGGTGCTGCAAAAGCATCCTCGACAGATGAGCTTGCGCCAGTTTGTCCCGCTCGCCTTTGTTTTGGCTCTGATCCTCACATTGTTTTTGAGCTTCCTGGTTTCCTGGGGGCGGTTGGCGTTGTTAATCCTGTTCGTAGCCTATATCGCGCCTAACCTGGCAGCCTCCATCGTGTCCGCATTAGGGCAGGGTGCCAAAAAGCTCTTGCTTCTCCCGCTTGCCTTCGCGATTATTCACTTCAGCTATGGCCTTGGCTTCCTTGTGGGTCTGTTCAAGTTCTGGAACCGTTGGCAAGATAATCAGGGATCAGTTCCCAATCTTGGTGATAATGAAAATCGATGTTGATCTTTTTTGCCTAAGTACTGCTGAGCATTTGACACAGATATTTACAGGGTTCAATTTGCTTTCAAAACGTAAATTAATCAACCTCAGAATCCTAAGGGACCAAACCTTCCAAGCCGGAGCAATGGGTAAGCCAATCCTCAGAGTAGTCCTCGATCACACCCATAGACTTGTCTTTGACACATATGATGGAAATAAACTGTTTCAAGAACAACTTGATTGGTGTGACATATATTTTAAACGTAGTTTTGACAAGAACGAAATAAACAAGAGATCGCTTAATAATAAGGTATTTCCCTTGGGTTTCAATTATTCTGTCTATTCTGACACAAATAACTTAAGCATGCAAAAATTGTTTTGGAATTTATCACTAAAAAATTCGATAGACAATCTACACCCTTACATTCGCTCTAGTGGTCTGTCAAACATGAATCACGGGATAGAGGTGCTTTAGCTTGATACGTGCATCAGCAGTGGTAAACCGCCAATCGACTTTGACGACTTTGGCATTACGATCCTTCTGCCAGGCCCGTACTT
>Ga0228536_1001501_pt1 | contig 21007 bp, 22 predicted proteins | sample SJ1Smetagenome_FD_168611 | JGI IMG/M metagenome (GOLD analysis project Ga0228536, IMG submission 168611) | Enriched culture of PCE-dechlorinating microbial communities from Ithaca, New York, USA - SJ1.S | ecosystem: Engineered > Modeled > Simulated communities (microbial... > Unclassified...
CCAGTCCAGGCCGTTGGACCCGTCCGCGCCTCGCAAGGCTCCTGCGGTGAAGATCGGTTCGCCGAGGACGTTCTCATCGGTGATGTACCAACCGTCGCTGTGGTCGTCGCCGGGCGCCGCTTCCTTCGGCACGCTGTAGTCGGAGACGAGCAGGCTTTCGGCGAAGGCGACCGCCGGCAAGGCCAGCAGCGCCGCGATCGATGCGAGTGCCAGCCAGGCGGCTGTGTGGCGGATGCGGTCCCGCCGGCGTGCGAGGGTGCCCATCATGACCGCCTCCTCAGGGCCACCGAGGCCGTCTTGACGGCCATCGTGAGCGCCGAGGTCATGGCGACAGCCATCGAGAGCATCGAGAGGGCGGGCATTCCGCTGCGGATTCCGCCGATGAGCGTGATGCCGAGCGAGACGACCTGCACGAGCGCGGTGCCGAGTGAGACGAAACCGGTGACGCTCCGGAGCGCACCGCCCCTGGAGCCGGTGATGAGTGAGAGAAGCGCGGTGGTGCCTCCGGCGATCACGCGGGGGAGTGCGCCGACAAGCGCGCTGGTGCCGCCGGAGAGGCCGGCGACGATGAGGTCGAGCGCGGTGGTGACCGCCATCGCGAGACCGGGCTTCCTGAGCGAGCGCTGTACAAGCGTGCGTGCGCCGGGCACCGCCAGCCGGGAGAACATCGCGCGCAGGTCCGGTGTCTCACCCGCGACGATCGTCTGCCAGGGGAGTCCGGCCGCGGTGCTGGCGGCACCGGCCATCTGTGCGACGGCACCGTAGGTTTGGCGAGACGTCTGTGCCGCGTGAGCGGCGTGCTGGGTGAGCGCGGAAGCGGGAGCTGTGGAAGCCTGAGCAGAAGTAGGACGAACCGGGACCGGCGCCGGGTCTGGAGCTCCGGATGCTGCCGCCCGAGGCGCCCCGCAGGTGGTGCAGAAGGTCTCGGCCCCCGTGAAACGCGCGCCGCACGACGTACAGAACCCCACCCGGGCCGTGTCCATGGCTCTCCTCGCCGACGGCAGCCGTTCCCCTAAGCACAGTCTAGGGCACACGTATGCGAAACCGCTAGAATGGCACGCATGGACACGAACACACTGCTCCGCTCACTCCCCAAGGTCGACGAGCTTCTCAAGCGTGAGGACGTCGCGGAACTCGACGTCGCCCACGGCCGCACGCTCACGCTCGAAGCGCTGCGCGAGGCGCTCGACGCCACCCGCGCCGCGATCCGCGCCGGTGATCTCGCCGAGGTCTCGGGTGATGCCATCGCCTCTGATGCGGCCGCCCGGCTGGCGCGGAAGGCTCGCCGGTCGCTCCGGCGCGTCATCAACGCCACCGGGATCGTCGTGCACACCAACCTCGGCCGGTCACCGCTCGCCGAGTCTGCGATAGAGGCTGTGGCGGAAGTGGCTCGCGGCTACTCCACGCTCGAGTACGACGTGCCGAGTGGGGAGCGCGGCAGCAGGCACGTGCATGTGGAAGAGCTCATCTGTCGCCTTACCGGCGCGGAGGCCGCGATGGCGGTCAACAACAACGCCTCGGCAGTGCTGATGGGCCTTGCCGCGCTGTCGCGGCGCAAAGAAGCGATCGTGAGCCGCGGCCAGCTCGTGGAGATCGGCGGGAGCTTCCGCATCCCGGACATCATGCGCGAGAGTGGCGCCAAGATGGTGGAGGTCGGCACCACCAACAAGACACACCTGTGCGACTACGAGAACGCCATCACGCCGCGCACTGGTTTGCTGCTCAAGGTGCACACCAGCAACTACCGGGTCGTCGGGTTCACCGAGGAGGTCTCCACCGAGGACATGGTGGCGCTCGGCGAGAAGCACGGCATCCCCGTGTTCGAGGACCAGGGCTCAGGCGTGCTCATCGACCTTGCGAGGTTCGGACTGCCCGGCGAGCCCACGATCGGCGCCGCCATCGCCGCAGGAGTCGACCTCGTGAGCGCGAGCGGCGACAAGCTCCTCGGCGGTCCGCAGGCGGGCATCCTCGCGGGCAAGCGCGAGGTCATCGCGAAGCTCAAGAAGCACCCGCTCGCGCGGTGCGTGCGCCTCGACAAGATGACGCTTGCCGCGCTCGAGGTCACGCTGCGGCTCTATCTAGATGAGGACCGCCTGCTGGCCGAGGTCCCCACGCTCCGGATGCTCACGATGCGCGCTGACGAGATCGAGGCGCGGGCGGGAGCCCTTGCCTCGGCAATCAGCGAGGCGTGCGGCGCGGCCCTCGGTGTCTCCACCGCGCCCGACGTCTCGCGCGCCGGTGGTGGCGCGCTGCCGATGAAGGACATCCCCACCACGGTGGTAGCGCTCGAGCCGCACGGCATGAGCGCTACCACGCTCGAGGAGCGGCTCCGCCTCGGTGAGCCCGCCGTGATAGTGCGCATCAAAGACGGGCGCGTGCTGCTCGACCCACGCACGCTGCGTGCCGACGAAGAGCCCGAGGTCGTCTCCGCCCTCGCGCATGTCGTGCGGGAGGGGTAGCCTGATGCCCTCCCTCGTACTCGGCACGGCAGGCCACATCGACCACGGCAAGTCCACGCTCGTCAAAGCACTTACCGGCACCGACCCCGACCGTCTGGCTGAGGAGAAGGAGCGCGGCATCACCATCGAGCTCGGCTTCGCGCAGCTCACGCTGCCGAGCGGCCGGACGATGGGGGTCGTGGACGTGCCTGGTCACGAACGGTTCGTGCGTCAGATGGTGGCCGGCGCCACCGGCATCGACGTGGTCGTGCTCGTGGTGGCTGCCGACGACGGCGTGATGCCGCAGACGCGCGAGCATCTCGCGATCATCGACCTGCTCGGCATCCCGCGCGGCGTTGTGGCGATCACCAAGGCCGACCTTGCCGACGCCGACTGGATCGAGCTGATTGCCGAGGACGTGCGCGGGCTCATCGCCGGCACGTCCATCGAGGGCGCGCCGATCGTGCCTGTGAGCGCCCGCAGCGGCGCCGGGATCCCCGAGCTGCTCGCGACCATCGACGAGGTGGCCGAAGAGGCCGAAGCGCGCCACTCCAACCTGCCACTCAGGCTCCCGGTGGACCGCGTGTTCACCATTGCCGGCGCTGGCACCGTGGTGACCGGCACGCTCTGGAGCGGTGTGGCCAAGCGCGACGATCAGGTGGAGCTCATGCCCTCGGGCAAGCGTGGCCGCATCCGCTCGGTGCAGATGCACAGCGCCCAGGCGGAGAAGGCCGTGGCGGGCAACCGGGTGGCCCTTAACATCGCCGGCCTCGACACCGACGACATCTCGCGCGGCGACATCGTTGCCGAGCCGGGCACGCTCACCGTCACCGACCGCTTCGACGCCCGCGTCACCTATCTCGCAAGCGAGTCGAAGCCGTTTGCGAGCGGCACCCGCGTGCACGTGCATCACGGCACGCGCGAGGTGCTCGGCCGGGTGCTGCTGATGGATGCCGAGGCGCTCCAGCCCGGACAGAGCGGTCTGGCGCAGGTGCGGCTCGAGGAGCCGCTGTCGCCCCGGTACGACGACCGCTTCATCATCCGCTCGTACTCGCCGATGTGGACCATCGGCGGTGGCGTGGTGCTCGACGTGCTGCCGCCGCGGCGTACCACGCTCAAGCCGCACGAGCGCGAACTGCTCGATGCGCTCCTGGCGCACGACCTCTCGGGGGCGGCGCTGGGCCTGCTCGCCAGCCGCGCCATCCCGATGACGTCGGCACAGGTGGCGGCCGCGATCGGCGTGCCCCGCGCTCAGGTTGCCGACGACCTCAACCGTGCGAAGCTCGAGCGGTTGAAGGTGGGCGGCGATCCGTACTTCGTGACCGCCGAGGCGCTCGAGTCCATTCTCGGCGCCACCGAGACGGCGCTGCTGACGTTCCACGACGCCAACACGCAGGCGACCGGCCTTGCGATCGCCGCCCTGCGCGACCGCGTGGACCGCCGCCTCGAGCAGAAGGTGTTCGATGCCTTGCTCGAGATCGCCGTCGAGCGCGGGCTCGTGGTGCTCGCTGGCGGCGAGGCCCGGCACCCGAAGGCGGCCTCGACCGCGCTCGCCGCTGAGGGCGAGGCAACGGAGAAGCTGCTGGCGCTTCTGCGCGCACAGGGTCTTGCGCCGCTTGCCACCGCCGAGCTCGCGGCGGAGGCGGGGGTGGACCCCGGTCTCGCGCGCAAGGTCCTCGGGAGGCTCGCGTCCGAGGGGCAGCTGCTGCGCCTCGGCCCGGACCTCCATTTCGACGCGCAGGCCGTGGCCGATGCCCGCGAGAAGGTGGTCGGCCACCTGAGGGAGCACGGCACGATCCTCGCCAAGGACGCGCGTGATCTCGTGGGATCGAGCCGCAAGTACATCCTCCCGCTGCTCGAGTATTTCGATCAGCAAGGCATCACGAAGCGCGACGGCGACATCCGCGTGCTCGGCCCGCGGGGGTAGGCCAGGCGGCCCACCGGGCACCGAACGCGCCCGGCCGTGGTACGACCGGCCACAAACCGCTATCCTGTGCCACGGAGCCGGATCTCGGCTGGTGCCGGGCGCGGTCTTCAAAACCGTAGTGGGGGGTGAAGAGCCTCCCGGGTGTGTTCGATTCGCACACGGCTCCGCCATAGATTACACAAGGGGGCCGCGAGGCCCCTGTGGGCTTTCTCCGAGCGGTGGGAGTCATCGATGGATGAGTGCGCGCTGCGCCGGACGGTCAGGGACCTGGGCATCGAGTGCGATGAAGATCGCTGCATCTTCTGGTCGCAGATCGGCCCTGAACACGCTGCACCGCGCTGTGCCGTGCAGTACTTCGGACTCCTCGGCGATTCAGGCAAAGAGCTCGCCGAGTGGCTGCTCAGTCTGAAGGAGCGTGCCGACATCGAGACGGTGCTCGGCATCACCCGTGAGAGGGAATCCGGAGGCGAGTGACATGGATGCCATCGAGGCGATCCTGACACGCAGATCGATCCGCTCCTACACAGATGAGCCGGTGGCCGAGCCGGACATCGAGGCCATCCTGCACGCGGCGATGGCGGCGCCTTCGGCGGGCAACCAACGGCCCTGGCGCTTCGTGGTCACCACCGACCGTGCGCGGCTCGACGCGTGGGCCGAGACCACGCCGTACGGCTCGATGCTCCGTGCGGCGCCGCTTGGGATCGCCGTGTGCGCCGACACCCGCGATCTCCGCCATCCCACCATGTGGCAGCAAGACTGCTCGGCCGCCGCGCAGAACGCACTGCTCGCGATACACGCGCTCGGTCTCGGTGCTGTGTGGCTCGGATTCTGGCCCAAGATGGAGCGCGTGGAGCCGCTGCGCGCGGCACTCGGACTGCCCGAGGGCGTGGAGCCGCTGTGCGTGCTGGCGGTGGGTCATCCGGCCGAGGTCAAGCCGGCCGCGGACCGCTATAGCGCCGAAGCGGTGCATCGGGACCGCTGGTGAGCGGAACACTCCTCGAGGCGCGCGACCTGCGCTTCGTCCGCAGGGGCGACGCGGGGCCATTGAAGGTCCTCGATGGGGCGAGGCTCACCGTTGCGCGGGGCGAGGTCGTCGACATCTCCGGCCCTTCCGGCGCGGGCAAGACCACGCTCCTCCGTGCGCTTGCCCTGATGCAGCCGGGCGTCTCCGGTGATCTGCTGCTGGGCGGCCGCTCCGCCGCCGAGGTGGGGCCGCGCGAATGGCGCGTGCGTGTGGCGCTTCTGCCGCAGAAGCCCGTGGTGTTCCCGGGCGACGTGCGCGCCAACCTGCGCGCGCCCTGGCAGCTCAAGGTGCGCGCGGATGAGCGCGTACCCGACGACGACGAGCTTCGTGCCGCGCTCGACCGGGTAGGGCTCGCCGAGGTGGCGCTCGACCGCGAGGCCGTGCGGCTGTCGGTGGGACAGGCGGCGCGCGTGGCGCTCGTGCGCGTGATGCTTACCGCTCCTGACGTGCTGCTGCTCGACGAGCCCGACGCGGCGCTTGATGCTGACTCGGCTGAGCAGGTGGCGCAGCTCACCGCGAAGTTCGCGAAGGACGGCGCGGTGGTGCGCGTGCGGCACCAGCGTCCCGACGGCGTGCACGCCCGGCGGCTGCGGCTCAGTGCCGGCCGGCTCCACGGGGTGGGTGACAGTGACTGAGACCGCCGGCGTGGTAGCCATCGGTTGGCCGCAGCTGGTTCTGTCGGCGGGTTTCATGGTGCTCGTGGGCATCATCTCGATCCGGCTGTCGCTCGGCATCGAGAAGGACCTGGCGATAGCGACCGTTCGCACGTACCTGCAGCTGTTCCTGCTGGGGCTTACCCTCAGGTGGGTCTTCGGGGTGGACAGCCCGTGGCTCGTGCTCGCGCTCATGCTGCTCATGATCGTGATGGCCGCGCGCACCATCCTGAAGCGCGCGCCCGACGCGCCGCCCGGCATCTTTGGCAGCTCGGTGATCTCGATGGGGCTCACCGGCTTCATCGTCACGTTCGCGGTCACCGGACTCGTGGTGCAGGTCGAGCCGTGGTACCGCGCGCAGTATGTGATCCCGATCGCCGGCATGGTGCTCGGAAACTCGATGACGGGCATCGCGCTCGCGCTTGAGCGGGTGTTCGCCGACCTCGACGGGCGTGCCGAGGAGCTCGTGGCGCTCGTGGCGCTGGGCGCGACCCCGTGGGAGGCGGCGTCCCCGAGCGTGCGCAAGGCGATCTCGGCGGCGCTCATCCCCACCATCAACTCGATGGCCGCGGCGGGCATCGTGTTCATCCCGGGGATGATGACCGGGCAGATCCTGGCGGGAGCGGACCCGCTTGCGGCCAGCGCGTACCAGATCGTGGTGATGCTGATGGTGGCGGCCGCGACAGCGATCGGCTCGGTGGTGGCGGTGATGCTGACGTTCCGCAGGCGATTCAGTCCGGACGGCGTATACCTGGAGAAGGGGATCCGCGACGACGAGCACGCGCTCGCGGACGGCTCCGGAAGCATCTAGGACCCGAACGTGCGGGTTGCCCGGGTGCGGAAGGGACCCTACACTATCGTGGACCGTGGACCGGCCACGGCTGTCGGGAGGGTCATGACGGCTTTCGAGCTCTACCTCAAGCGCAACGCCAAGAAGTTCGACGCGTACCTTGCCGAGTTCTTCGGCAACGGGTCACACGCTGACATGAAGCGGTACCTGTACTCGCCGCTCATGGAGTACACGCGCAACGCCGGCAAGCGGCATCGGCCGCTCATCTGCCTGCTTGCTGCCGAGGCTGTGGGAGGCGATCCCAAGCGTGCGTGGCCATCGGCTGCCGCGATCGAGCACTTCCATACGGCCGCGCTCATCCACGATGACATCATGGACAGCTCGCTGACCAGGCGCGGCGAGCCGTGCCTGCACATCGTGGAGGGCGACGCGCTCGCCATCAACTCCGGCGATCTGGCGCTCTCGCTCGTGACCGGAGCGGTGGTGAATGATCCCGGCCTTGAAGACGCCTGCAAGCTCCGGGTCCTCAAGGAGCTCGTGGATATGACCACCCGCACCATCGAGGGTCAGGCGCTCGACATCGGCTGGGCGCGCGACGACCGGTTCGACATCACCGTTGCCGATTACCTGACGATGGCGAATCACAAGACCGCGTTCTACTCGGGCTCTGTGCCCCTCGCCATCGGCGCGATCGTGGGTGGTGGCACCGAGGAGCAGATCGCGGCGCTGAGGGCCTTCGGGCAGGCTGCGGGGCTCGCGTTCCAGATCCAGGACGACGTGCTCAACCTCGTGGGTACCCGTGAGGCCACGAAGAAGGACTTCCGGAGCGACATCACCGAGGGGAAGCGCACGCTTGCCGCGGTGCACGCCCTCGAGCACTCGGAGCAGCGCGACCGGCTGCTCGAACTGCTGGCGGCGCGCACTGAGGATCCGGCACTGCTGGACGAAGCGGTCGCCATCATGAACGAGAGCGGCAGCATCGAGTTCGCGCGCGGGTACGCCCGGGATCTCGTGTTGAGCGCGAAGACCGACCTTGAGGCCGCGCTTCCGGCCAGCAAAGCCCGCGACCTGCTGCTCTCGATGGCCGACTTCTTCGTGCAGCGCGACAACTGAGGCAGGCTCGCTCCTCTCGGCTCCGGGAGAGCCCTCATCGCTGTCCTCGCGCATACAACGAGGGTGCTCCGGCGGAGCCCTCGTCGCTGTCCTCGCGCACAACCCGCGCTGCGGAGGGCGACGCTCGTCTCCTCTCGGCTCCGGCAGAGCCCTCGTCGCTCTTCTCGCGCACAACCCGTGCTGCGGAGGGCGACGCTCGTTTCCCGCAGCTCCGGCAGAGCCCTCGTCGCTGTCCTCGCGCACAACCCGTGCTGCGGAGGCTTCCTCGGGCTCCACCGGAGCCGCAGGCATTCGCTAACGGGTATCATCAGCACGTACACCCTGATACGAAACGGAGGCCACACCATGCGTGCCATGAAGGTTACCGAGAACATCTGGTGGGTCGGCGCGATTGACTGGAACCTGCGCGACTTCCACGGCTTTGAGACTCCGCAGGGCAGCACGTACAACTGCTACCTGGTGATGGGCGAGACCGGTGTCGCGCTCATCGACACCACCAAGGCGCCGTTCACGTCCGAGCTGCTGTCACGCATCGAATCGGTGGTGCCGCTCGAGAAGATCACGCACATCGTCGTGAACCACGTGGAGCCCGATCACAACGGCGGACTGCCTGAGGTGATGGCCGCGATGCCGCAGGCGCGCGTGGTGGCCTCCCCGGCCGGCGTGAAGGGCGTGGCAGACTACCATAATGGCCTCGTGGTCGAGCCCGTGAAAGCGGACGACGTCATCGACCTCGGCGGGCGTACGCTCAGGTTCCTGCCGATGTCGATGGTGCACTGGCCGGACTCGATGTTCACCTACTGCCCCGAAGAGCGGGTGCTTATGCCCAACGACGCCTTCGGCCAGCATGTCTCGAGCAACGCGCGCTTCGCGAGCGATTTCGGGCTGGATGAGGCGATGCGCGAGCTCGGCATCTACTACGCGAACATCCTGCTGCCGCTCGGCACCGCGGTGGGCAAGGCGATCGACAAGGTGCTCGAGACCGGCTGGGAGATCGATGTGGTCGCCCCCTCGCACGGCCTGATCTGGCGTGGCGAGGAGTTCGGCCGAGTCGTCGAGGCGTACCAGCGTTGGGGTGCGGGCGAGAAGCGCGACAAGGCCGTCGTCGTGTACTCCACGATGTGGGGCTCCACGGCAGCGCTCGCAACACGCATAGCCGATGCAATGGCGGCCGAGGGCATCGAGGTGAGCGTGTACGACCTGGCCGTGTCGCCTGTGGCGCACATCACCTATGAGCTGCTCGAGGCCAAAGCGCTCGTGCTCGGCTCACCGACGCTCCATCACGGCATGCTCTATCGCGTGGCCGGCTACCTGCAGTACCTCGCGGGTCTCAAGCCGACCGGGCGGATCGCCGGCGTGTTCTCTAGCTACGGCTGGAGCAAGGGTGCCGAGAAGCAGATGACCGCTCGGCTCGAGGAGATCGGTTTCGAGATGCCGATCGAGTCCTACACCGTGAAGTTCCGGCCAGAGGATGAGGACTTCGCCGAGGTGACTGAGTGGGCGGGGAAGCTCGCGGAGGCCGTGAAGGCGCTGTAGCGGAGGCGCGGCTACAGCGACGGGCTGGGTTTCGCGGCGCGCCTGACCGTGCTCCATGCGCTGCGTCCGACGGCATACCGACTGGTTGGCTCCCGGTGACATCCCGGTTACGCCCTTGTGCGCATCATAGTGCGACCGCGTGATCGCCGGGGGCCGCCGATGAATCCAGCACCAAAGCCGAAGCTGCTCGACCTCATGGCCGAGGAGCTGCGAGCGCGCCACTACAGTCCTCGGACCGAGAAGGCCTACGTGCAGTGGGCCGAACGGTTCATCCGCTTCCATCACATGCGCCATCCTGCCGAGATGGGTGCCGACGAGATCAATGCGTTCGTGAGCCACCTGGCAACCGACGGGGGCGTGAGCGCGTCTACGCAGACCCAGGCGCTCTCGGCCATCCTCTTCCTGTACCGGTACGTGCTGGGCTATGACGTGGGCGAGATGCGCGGGCTGGTGCGCGCGAAGCGGTCCGAGCATGTCCCCGTGGTGATGACACGGTCCGAGGTGCGGGCGGTCCTGGCGGAGCTACCCGATCAGTACTGGCTGATGGCATCGGTCATGTACGGTTGCGGGCTGCGATTGTCCGAGTGTCTGAGGCTGCGCGTGCAAGACATCGACTTCTCGGGCAACGAGATCCTGGTGCGCGATGGCAAAGGCGCGAAGGATCGCGTGACGATGCTGCCTGAAGCGCTCGTGGGCCCGCTTCGCGATCAACTGCGCCGGGCGCGGGTTGTCTGGGAGCACGACCGGGCAGCGGGCTGGGGCCGCGTGGTGATGCCGGGCGCGCTTGACCGCAAGTACCGGTCCGCGGCTTCGGAATGGAAGTGGCAGTGGGTCTTTCCGCAGGAGCGCCGCTGGCGGAATGCAAAGACTGGCGAGCAGGGGCGGCACCACGTGCATGCGACGTCGCTGCAGCGTGCGGTGAAGGAGGCGGTGCGACGGGCCGGCGTGCAGAAGAACGTAGGGTGCCACACGTTCCGCCACTCGTTCGCCACGCATCTGCTTGAGAGCGGCTACGACATCCGCACGATCCAGGAGCTGCTCGGCCACAAGGATGTGCGCACCACGATGATCTACACCCATGTGCTCAACCGCGGAGGGCGAGGGGTGCGGAGCCCGCTCGACGGGATGTGAGCGGAGGGTGGAGTGGGTCGGGGATGGTACCGGTGGCGCGCTTACGCAGACTGCGCAAGCGCAATCGCAAAACCAAGAAGGCACGCAATAACATTCGATCAAGCGAAGAGCGCGTCGAGCAGACTCAAGCATGGTATCGACTTTATCGAAGCGCAGGCGATTTGGCGGGGCGACACGCATGTCCTGGTCGCTGCCAGGGCGGGTACTGAGCAGCGGTTCATCGTAGTGGGACGTATCGACGACAAGCACTGGTCGGCAGTGGTGACCTACCGAGGCGACCTCGTCAGGATCATTTTGGTGCGCAGATCTCGGGACAGTGAGGTCCAGGCATATGGAAGCCAGCGAATTCGACAAGAAGTTCGATGATGGCGTCGAGGACATCATGGGTGACCTGGGCATGTCCACGGCAACTCGCCCGGGGCTGAAACCCCGTCGAGCAAATGTTGACCTTCCAGTATGGATGGTCGAGGCACTTGATCATGAAACGATGCGACTCGGAGTCCCGAGGCAGTCGATCATCAAGGTCTGGATCGCAGAGCGGCTCGAGAAGACCCAGTAGTCTGTCCGCGTATACACGGAACAGGGTTACGTCCTGTTGTGCTGAATGACATACTGGATACTAGTTGTTAGACACACCGATGGTCAGATCGGGGGGACCATGCCGTTCAACCCACAAGAGTTGGCCGCGTTTGCCGCACTGATGTCCGCAATCGCGACCCTGCTTGCGTGGCGAAGCCATGTACGCGCATCCGAGTTGTCGGTGCTCACGTATCTGCGCGATGAGTTCGTCTCATTGGAGTATCGGCGGCGCTTCTATCGCGTGCACAGATGGAGCAACGAGGAATTCCTGAGCGCGAAGGTACGCATGCCCGAGGGGCTGGAGGAAGAGTCGCGCTGTCTGCTGGGAAGCCCGTCTTCCGTGCACTTGCAGGCGAACACTAGGGTTGCTCCCGACCTACGCGTGGACAGCCTGGGCGTCTTCTTCGCATCCAGCACGAACGAAGATGAACCCGGGACTTTGGAGATTCGCCGCCGTGTCGCGGCGAAGATCAGATCCAAACTCGTGGACAACGAGGACAACCGCGACTTGATTCCAGGATTGATTGGCTCCAATCATAGACGCTCGGACCTGACTGACTTCGCCGTCTTTCAGCTGCGGGTTGCAGACTGGGTCGGTCCGTTTGGCCTGTGGTTCTCCACGCTTCCGTACATCGGCTGGCCAACGCCACGAGTTCGCCGTCTGCAGTCGACATTCGGCCGCGATCTACTTGTCACCATCTACTGGCATCGTCGGTTCTCGGCTCGCATCTTCCGGAAGACGGGAGCCGGAAGGGACTATGGCTACTATCGCAGATACTACGGCCTCTCGTCCCAGAAGCTGGAACAACTGACCGACGCACTACTGCGAATCGGTGTGCGAACTGGGAGCATTGCTGAGGAAGACCTGGATGCTGCCTTCCAGTTCGAGTCTTGGCTGTGGAAGGAGCATACTGGCACGCCAGTGAGCCCGCGACGTCGCAAACCTCGATGGGGGAAGCGGTCGGCGTCATCGTAGGCCATCGGGTGTCTAACCCGCGCTTTCACCAGGCGCGCGCATGGTGCCGCATAATGGGAGCGCAAGCGCGCTGGTGAAGCGCAAAGACGTTATACACAACCGGCCGAGCGCCGGTGCTAATGGCCGCGCGTGCAGGCTGCCTCGCCGCATACGAACTCCACGACGACCCCCGCGGCTTCGAGTACTGCGCGGTATTCCAGCCAATCGGAATCGACAGCATTCACAATCGGCGTCTCCTGTGGTGCCCCCAGCGCCGCAGCGAGGAACTTACGATCATCCGGGTCGAATCCCTCCAGACCAGCGAGATCGTCCAACTCAGCGTACGCAAGTCCTTCGTCGTCCGCTGAATAGACGGCCACGCGCTGGCATCTGCTCGGGTTGTACTGGTTGATGTAGACCCACTTCAGAAGTTTGCCTCCAACGCCCGGCTCACCGGTCGCTGACAGTTGTTTCGCGTACTCGGCGAGAATCCGATCGCCATCGTCGAGCACCAGCACGGTTCGGTCATCAAGGATTTGGCGAACCATGGCGATACAGCTGAACACGCACTCAGGCGTGGCCGTGTCGCACAGTCCTGAGGCGACCAGGGCAACATTTGTGTCGACTACGCGATGCGCCTTCCGGGTCACTGGCAATCCTCTGACCCGCGCTTGTCGCGCCCGTGACGCAGCGCTTGCGCGAGTGCGATTGCCTCCAGATCCGCCAGTTCGTCTCCAAAGAAGTCCTTCGGCCAGTTCTTGATGCTCCCGTACAGATCCATCTGAAGCGGCACAAGCGCTGATTCTGGTCCAACGGTGTCGCAGAAGTAGAGCTCAACATCGTCCTTCGACACAGGGGTGTCCCATTCAGTCACGCCTTCAGCGACACGCCGTTGGAGTCTGCGGAGAAGGTGCTCGCTGTGGCTCTCAACAAGCACTTGGATTCCTTGTGTTTTCGCTGCATGCAGGAAGACGTCTGCGAGTCCCGCCTGCACTGCCGGATGAAGGTGAATCTCGGGCTGTTCCAGAACGATCACAGATCCAGGCGGTGCGTAGTAGCACAGCGTGATAACGGGCAGCACCTGCGACACTCCGAAGCCGACATCGGTGATCAGAACCTCCGGCGAATAGCGCGTGCGCTTAACCAGAATCTGGTAGATGCTGCTGCCCTCCGCAATGGGCTTGATTTCGAAACTGTGAATGAGGCCCAGTTTCTTCAGCCAAATCGCAACAATCTCGTCTAGCCCAAGTCGGCGTCGTTTGTAGCCCGGAGAGACATCAAGGCCGCGCTGCTGGAATGCGACGAAGGCTTCGACGACTGATCCCCCGCGCTTGCCCATGTCGCTAGGCTGCGCTCCTGACCATTGATACTGGCGCTCGGGGTAGTCGCGCAGTGGTCCGAGGTACTGAATGCCGGAGAGCTCTTGCTCAAGACTCAGCTCAAGGTCAGAGAGGATGATTGGATCTTGATAGTACTGTCGTACCTGATCGGGGAATCCGTAGAACTTGTACGGTTTTGGCAGTGGCCATGCACGGCCTTGAGTGCGCTTCAGGTGTACTGGATCACCGGTAACAAGATCGTATTTCGAGTACTTGTTGTCCTTCGAGCGAACCGCAAATTCCGCGTCCCCCAACCTGTAAGTGAATTCAGGAACGGCCATCGCCCCCATCGTATCCAGCTCGATTCTCGTGGAGAACTCAAGATCTCGTGACGCGAGCACTTCACTGCCGTTTTCGCGGGCGATCAGCGGCCGCCCGGTCTCCCACTTGAGATCGATTTCGAGAGGAAGGCTCGTATCGTGCCCGAATATGACGTCCCGGAAGCTTCCAAGGTCGACCAACGAAGTGCCGCTTCCGAAGTGAAGCACCTGCTGCCTGTCAGGCGACTCAACGGTCTGGCGCAGCATCAACAAGGACTGCAACACGCTCGTCTTCCCGGAGCTGTTCGCGCCAAACAGGCCGGTCACGGAGCCAAGCCGCATGCCGTCCAGTCGCCGCCATGACTTGAAGTTACGAATGCTCAGGCTCTGCAGCACCACTTGCTCCCCTCGCCGGAAGTGCGTGTTCAGGCACGCACACCAGTGTTCATCTTGCTGCACACCACGCCGTTGCTCAAGCCGCAAGCGCGACAGACACTCAGTCTACAGTTACGGTGTGTCTAACAATGAGTTCGAGCGGACTCACTTCGTTCGCCGCTCAACTCATGGACGTTAGCCAGAATCCGTGCGCTGCCACAACGCGAGAGTCGATGTCAGGGCCTCGCGATACAATGGCCACAGCCAGTTGCACGAGGAGACTCGTGTTTCATTCGTTCGTCGCGAGTCAGGAGACACCAGTGGGGATGGACAGCAAGAAGCTCTCAGCACGTGTGAAGCAGCCCGGTCACGACAGGACCTTCCGGGCCTCGGAAGAGAACTTCGTGGCCGCGCTGAGAGAAATCCTCCCAGCAGAGTACTGGACCATTGAGGATCACCCACGCGACCTCGCGAAGATCATCGATGGGCGCTACGGCGTTGTTCCTGAGGCATCCATCGAGTACAAGCCCACGGGGCGCAAGATCTACTTCGAGGTGAAGAAGCAGGGCCCGGCGGGCAACGCGGATGAGCGAGCCTGCAAGCATCACACAGTGCAGTTCTACGTCACGATGAAGGAGCACACCGGCTACGAGTACCATCCATTCGTGACAATCATGTGCGAATCGCTGGCGACGGACGACCGCTACGTTACGAAGCATCCCACGTACTTCGAACCAGACCAGTACTTCTGTTGGGCAGACTACAATCTCGCTGACCTGGCAGCGTTCATTGATGGGCTTCGTGCGAAATGGCTTGAGGACTAGGCTGCCAGTCGCCAAGGAATACCAAGGAAGGTGTGTCGACTTGATCAAGTACCTCGGTTCCAAGCGGACTCTCATACCAGTTCTTGGGGCTATTGCGCGAGCGGTGGAAGCACAGTCCGCGCTCGATCTGTTCAGCGGCACGACGCGAGTGTCCCAGGAGTTCAAGAAGTCGGATATCGAGGTCACGGCCGTTGACTCGGCAACATACGCGCACATTCTCGCGCAGTGTTACGTTGAGACCAACGCCAGCTCGATTGACTTGGCGGAGCTCAATGAGATGCTTGCGCTCCTCTCGGCACTTCCGGGCAAGCGTGGCTACTTCACAAAGGTCTTCTGTGAGGAGTCGCGGTTCTTCCAGCCCAAGAACGGAATGCGTGTTGACGCCATTCGCGACTACCTTGAGGAGCACCTGAAGTCTAGTCCGCTCTACCCGGTCCTTCTGACCTCCCTCATGCTGGCAGCCGATCGGGTGGACTCCACCACGGGTGTTCAGATGGCGTACCTGAAGCAGTGGGCTCCTCGCGCGTACAACGACCTGGAGCTGCGTGTCCCTGACTTGCTGCCCGGCGTTGGACATGCGCTGCAAGGCGACGCGTTGGAGGTTGTTGATGCAGTTGGGCCATTCGACTTGGCCTACCTGGATCCACCGTACAACCAGCACCGCTACTTCACGAACTACCACATCTGGGAGACGCTCGTGCGCTGGGACCGGCCTGAGTACTACGGAGTCGCCTGCAAGCGGATTGACTCACGCGATCCATCCACCAAGAGCCAGTTCAATCTCAAGCGCGAGATGCCAGACGCCTTGCACTCGGTCATATCGCGAGTGAGCGCTGATGTCGTTGTTGTCTCCTACAACAACGAATCTTGGGTTTCGGCACAGTCGATTCGTGATTGGCTGTTGGGGGCCGGTCATGAGCGAGTCGAGCTGCTCGACTTCGACTCAAAGCGCTATGTCGGGGCGCAGATCGGGATCTTCAACCCGTCGGGGGAGAAGGTTGGTAAGGTAAGCCATCTTCGCAACACGGAACACGTTCTGATTGCTGGCCCGCACGAACGCGTTGAGAGCGCCGTTGCCGCCGTCAGCGCGAAGAGCGTCCAGCCGGACCAACTCAATTTCGACAGCATGCAGACTGTGCGCGCCTGAGATTGTGCGATGTGATCATCCGGGACGATCTGGCTAACAATGAGTTCGAGCCGACTCGCTTCGCTCGCGGCTCAACTCACAGACGTTAGCGAGACAGGGATTCATGGTCGAGTTCAAGCGGATAGGCACTATCCACAGCCCATACAGCGATCCGGCGGGGATGCCAATCCAGCCCGCTGGAGCGGTCGGCGTTGGTGGGACCGTCGAAGTCCTGGCTGAGTATGCGGGAGGTCTTCAGGATCTTGACGGTTTCTCACACATCATCCTGCTCTACGAGTTCCATCGCAGCCGCGGATTCGATTTGCACGTCGTACCATTCTTGGACTCGAGCCCGCACGGCGTGTTCGCCACGCGAGCGCCTCGGCGTCCCAATCCCCTGGGGATGTCGGTCGTCCGCCTCGACAGGGTCGACGGTTCCGTGGTCCATGTCCTCGATATCGATGTCCTCGACGGGACCCCGCTGCTAGACATTAAGCCGCATGTGCCAGCGTTCAACTCGCAAGGCGAGGTTCGGATTGGATGGCTTGAGCAGAACGGCGAGACGGTGTCGGAGCACCGATCGGACGGCAGGTTCCGGTAGCTCGCTAACCCGCGCTTCCACACAGACGGCGCGCCTCGTACGATAGACTCGGGCGGAGAGTGCTCGCCGGCGCGCCGCTGGTGAAGCGCCGAGACGTTAGATGCATCCCGGAAAACCGGTGCTCAGCACGCTAAGGTGGTGACGAGTTGAAGCCTGCGTACGTGTCTGCCAACGACGTCGAGCGTGACCGGCTCCACGCTCTGCTGGCGCGTCTCTCTGACGAGGACCTGGCTCGCATTCTCCCGAACGGCCTCACGGTCGCGAACGTGCTCGTACATCTCGCGTTTTGGGACGAGTACACGCGCTCGTGTCTGCGGCAGTGGCAGGAGGCCGGGTTCTGGGTCTCGCAGACGAACTTCGAGGCGCTGAACGCCGCTGTCCTCGTCCTGGCCGCTGCCATTCCGAATCGCACTGCCGTCGACATGCTTCGCGACGCGGCGGACGCTGTGGACTCCGAGGCGCAATCTGTCCCACCGGAACTGGCTGAGGTCATCCAGTCCAACGGCAAGGTGCGCAGTCTCGAGCGAGCGCAGCATCGTCGCGAGCATCTGGATCAGATTGAGGGAGTCCTGTCCTCTCGCTAGAAGCGGACAATCGGTGTTCGCGCACCGTGGAGCATCTAACAAGCGCATCCAGCTGACGCGCAAGCGGTAGACTGACCTGGACGGCATCGGCGCGCAGCTGATGCGCAAATGCGTTAGGCCGACGAACCACGAGTGCGAGGGGGGCAGAGGTGCGAGAAGCGGAGAAGCGCGTCATTGGGGCAAGGTGGCAGCGCCTAGCGCAGATCGGGGTCGGGATTCTCATTTGCCTGCTCATCGCGGCGCCACAGGCACAGGCGGCGCAATACAAGTACGACATACAGGTGAAGAACCCCGCATACAAGTACGGCTCCAGCGGATACGTGTACGTGAATCCCAGTCCAAGTGTGGCGGGCGCGAAGGTGACTGGCCTTGTGACCTTTCGAACCGATTGGTCAGCAATCGCGGAAATCGGACATTGGTGGGGAAGCGCCGGGATCTGTGATCAGTTCTACACATACACCGACTACTTCGGACTGGCCACGGTGCAGGGCCTGGGCAAACCGGCAGCAGGCAGCTACCCGCGTTATCACACTGGGTATGACTACCGAGATGGAAAGCAGAATTACTGGATCAACAACGTTTGGATCGCGGAGCACACAGTATACCCGTCGATGACTTCGCAGTGGCCCGGCGTTAACGTCGAGAGGACCACTGACTCGGTCTACAATGGTGATAACGTTGGCTGCTTCCACACCCTCAAGTACAAGATATGGGACTGGGGCGTCTGGGAGAACTGGACTGGTCATATCGTCGAATACGATGGAGATGTCCGGTACAGGCCTAGCTACATCTCAAACAACCATGTCGATTTCGTGTACGGCTGGTACTGAGAGGATGTGGACGATGAAGAAGTCGATTCCGCTTGCGGTTGCTGTCATCGGCACCCTTCTCGCATCGGCCCTGGGCGCGTCGGCCTGCTCACCGGGTGAGTCCACTGTCACAAACAGCACAGCTGAGTTCGTCAATCCCGGCGCGGCGCTGGCTCCAACTGCCAACGAGGACTGGTACGAGCTGTTGGCGCGCGAGAAGGAACACGGAACATCTCTCCAGATCATGTCTGACGAACTGGCCTACGAGGTGGTCTTGCGGCAGGGAGAGTCGAAGGTGCTCACGCCCAACTGGATCACTGTCGTCGACCAGACCCTGTCGGACGGAACCGTCGTCAGGGGCTACACGCTCCGGTACGATGACCGCATCGCCCTGTTCATCACACCGACGGACCGTGAGATGGATGTACAGGCCGAAATCGAGACACGAGTCATCACACCGGACATCAAGGGTGAGACCCATCCCTGGCACGTAGTCACCGTTTGCGGACTGGACGGCGTAGCGCGCTCGGCTACCACCCAGAAGTGGGAATCGGGCGACACGATGGCTCTGCCCTCAGTCGTGGAATGGCAGGTGGCATCTCGCGGCCCAGCACCGTTCCTCCGATATGCGCTCGTTGGTGATGCGCCCGTTGGTCAACTGATCTCGATGGCGGCTCAACTGAAGTAGCACTCTGCGCAGCCTCAGGTAGCGGTATAGCCTGCCATCGCAGTTGACAAGCGCTGCGAGCGGCCTAACCAGCGCATCCAGCCGACGGCGTGAGGTAGTCTGGCTAAGTGAGGCGCACGGCCGCGGCTGATGCGCAAATGCGTTAGCCAGGCGATGTCAGTGGCGAGTGCTACATTATGGTCAGTCGCATTCGTGCGTGACAGGTAGCCGTTCGTCACAACTGAGAGTGGTGAGTCGCATGACTGAGCCAACGCCTGCCGGTTGGTACCCGGACCCCGAGAGCCCTGGGCAACAGCGCTACTGGGATGGGAACGCTTGGACCGAGAACTTCGCGCCGGGGGGCGCCGCCCCTGTTCCATCGGCCTCTGCAGCCAAGAAGCCAATCTACAAGCGTGCCTGGTTCATCGTCGTCGCGGTTCTGATTGGTCTCGGAGTGATCGGCAACCTGATTGGCGGCTCATCGTCAGAGGTTCCTGAGGCTACACCGAGCGTCACTGAGGGCGCCCCTCAGCCTGCAGATGCGGAAGACGAGCCCGCAGTTGCCGAGCCGGAACAAGAGCCAGTAGCTGCATCGGAGCCGAAACCTGTTGAGGAGCCTGCAGAGCCTGCGATGACGATGGGTCAGCAGCAGGCAGTCGGGAAGGGCGAGGATTATCTCGACTTCGCGGCGTTCTCACGCCAAGGGCTTATCGATCAGTTGGTCTATGAGGGGTTCAGCGAGGCCGACGCTACGTTCGCCGTCGACTATATCGCCCCGGACTGGAACGAGCAGGCCGCGCAGAAGGCGCAAGATTACATCGACATGTCGTCCTTCTCACGGCAGGGGCTCATCGATCAGCTGGTGTATGAGGGCTTCACCGCAGCTCAGGCAGAGTACGGCGTCACAGCTGTCGGTTACTAGGATCGCGCTGGCTAACAAGATGGCATGAAAAGGACGCTCCACCCACACTGTCGTCGTATCCAGCGTCGACAGGAAGGAGAAGCGCCGATGCCAACCTACTACCTCGGCCTCGACGTCCACAAGGTCCGCACCCAGTACTGCGTGATGGATCCCGCGGGTGGGATCCTCAAGGAGGGCTCCGTGCCCACCGAGGAGGCCGCCGCTGTCGTGCCCGATGACGACACCGCCGTCGTGCTCGAGGCCACCGGAAGCTGGCGCTTCGCCTATGACGCTCTCGTGGCGACCGGTGCGCTCGTCAAGCTCGCCCACCCAGCACGCGTCAAGGCGATCGCGTCTGCTCGCGTCAAGACCGACAGGATCGATGCGCGCATCCTCGCACACCTGCTGCGCACAGACCTCATCCCTGAGGCGTGGGCGCCCCCGCAGACGACCCGCGAGCTGCGTGATCTGGTGCGTCTGCGCTGGCGGTTCGTCTCGCAGCGCACCACGGCCAAGAACCGGATAAGCAACCTGCTCGCCCGCGAATGCCTGCGCTTCGCCGGCAGCGGCATGTTCGGGAAGTCGGGCCGGGCGTGGCTTGCCACACTCGACCTGGCGCCTCACACCCGCGGCATGATCGACCTGCTGCTCGTCTCGATCGGCGAGGCCGGCCACCACGTCGAGGCGCTTACCGCGCGGTTGCACGAACGTCTCGACGGCGATGCCGACATGTACCTGCTCATGTCCATCCCCGGCGTCGGTTTCATCACCGCCGCCACACTCGTGGCCGAACTCGGCGACTGGCGCAGGTTCTCCCGCGCCAAGCAGGTATCGGCCTGCTTCGGGATCGTCCCGTCCGTGCGCGCTTCGGCTTCGGTCGCCCACTACGGCCACATCACGCGGCAGGGAAGCAGCCACGCCAGGCGTGCGCTCATCGAGGCCGCACACGTCGCCAAGAGGCTACCCGGACCCGTTCGTCACCGCTACCTGTCTCTCGTGAAGCGCCGCGGCAAGAAGGTCGCCGTCGTCGCCGCAGCCCGCGTGCTGCTCGAACTGTCCTGGACCCTCCTAAGGAAAGGGGAGGTGTATCGGGCGGCTGCGTGAGGAGAGTCCTGCAATGCGCTTGGGGAGAATCGATCCCCGGTGACAAGATCAGGCATCCTCGCCGCCGCATAGCCCATCTGTGCGCCTGACCACCAGAGCGCGAATGGAAGCTTGGCTCTCACCGAAGCCGTCGAAGATGAGGACTGCAGGCTCGAGGCGCCTATGATCGATCGAGAACGGAGCTCAGACTCACGACTTGCAGCCCGCGTCCTTTTCATGGAAGCGCTTCCA
>Ga0228536_1001502_pt1 | contig 20990 bp, 24 predicted proteins | sample SJ1Smetagenome_FD_168611 | JGI IMG/M metagenome (GOLD analysis project Ga0228536, IMG submission 168611) | Enriched culture of PCE-dechlorinating microbial communities from Ithaca, New York, USA - SJ1.S | ecosystem: Engineered > Modeled > Simulated communities (microbial... > Unclassified...
GTGTATTCCATTGAATTCCTCTTCCCCGAAGGTTATTAATTCCTTTTGTTTGCTTCGATTTTTTGATTATTTCGTTAATTGTTTCGTTGTTTCTGTTTTAACCTTTAATACAGGCCGTTTCTTTTCAGCCATGATTCAATCTCCGGTCCAGCTTTGCTGACAGATCCGCCACGAAGCGGTAGCCCTTTCAGCACGATTGCTTCGGGACAAAGCTTTTTGATATCACTTTCACTGCTGCTCATACCGCTGCCCTCATGGGTGCATAGGGGCATTATGGTCTTACCATTGAAATCGTGATTTCCCAGAAAAGTCCAGACTGGCATCGGCATGGTTGCCCACCAGTTGGGATATCCCAGGATGACCGTGTCATATTGATCAATGCTGTCCAGATCAGCAGCCAATTCCGGCCTCAGGTCAGCCCGTAGATCGCGCATTGCCTCTCGAGTCGACTCTGTATAATCCTCTGAATATTGAAAAATTGAATCGATCTTAAACAGATCGCCGCCGATTCTGTCCTGTATCAAACGAGCCACAACTTCGGTATTCCCTACTGGAAGATTAACGATCCTGCCATTAACGATATTGTTTCCGGCTCGTGAATAAAAGGCGATGAGAATGGATTTTTTCATGGAATAACTCCTGTGTGCGGCATCTGAAACTTACTTATACAGTATACGCTACACCTTAGAGTTAACTCCATGTCAAGAGATGTCGAAATATTATTTGGCTCATGCACACCCCTGGCCACTTGCACCGTTTGAATGTTAACTAATCGATCCATTTCTTCAATTGTTCAACGATTCAAAAAATGTATTTCGCGCGAAATGTTACGGCTTTTGCAGAAACGTGGCTATTTTTGCCACTATTATTAATCAATTTATTATTGCCACAACCCCGAAAACACCTGATACGAGCCACTTCCGGGCATATAAATACCACCGACTGACAGAAGTGATTCTATCATTAGATGGTACTAGGGTTGGCAATAGTACAAAGAATTGATACAATGCACACCCTTAGAGGCGGAGATCGTTGGTTTTTGCAGGATCGTTGGTTAATTGGGTATCGTTGAGGAGTTGAAAATCTTCATGAACCATGATTATATGCAGAATAATCAAAATCAAATCCTATTACATGAAATACATTTGGGCAAACATCTGAAAACGCTCCAATTATTCTATATCTTTGCTGATTAAATCTAATTGAAATAAACTTGGGGCCAAATAAGTTTTTTTCTGCATTGGCTTGAAATTTTAGACGTTCAAAATCTAATGCTTCGAAGCCGGTCTCTTTTCTTTGATTAATAAGCTCTAATCTAGAATAGCTTGCACAATAATCTAATTTTTCAAACAGCGTTTCAAACATCTTGAGCTTATGATTCTTATCAGAAAAATAATCAAAATTATATTTTGAGTTTGTAGTTAAATACTTAAAACAAAAAGCTGGATTCACATCTTTTGCATTGCATAATTTATTTTCACCAGCTAATTTTGATTTTTTAAATCCAACATCTTGATCTTTATGCTTAAATTTTGCCACTTTAGTCACTTATATAGTTTTCTAAAAAATATATCTTAATTTCGTCATTTGAAATTGTATCATTAGGTTTTCCAAAGGCCAATTTCCATGGCGCCTCATTATGTGTCATTTCAACAAGTTGACTTGCGGTATACTTTCCCAGTGCCTCATAAACTTCATCAAGAACATTTTTTTCTTCAACTGATAAAATGTTTGTATCAAAATCGGGGTCGATTTCTACGTTATTCGCCCCAAAAACTTTGAAAGCATGGTAAACATCAGTTACAACGGGACCATATGTCCACGCATGCAAATTTTCGCAAAATAGCGGTTTATCATACATTGCTAAATAAGCTCCCTGAGCGTAGTAAAGAAGCTTTTGTATTTTTAGATTTGAGAGAATTTCCTTATTCTCGTCAGGTACAGTGCTGTTGAAATAATTGTTTAAAGAGACAAGATATTTTGCAGCATCAATAGCTCTCAACATTAATAAGCCCTCCCTTCGTTCATTACTAACACCAATCAACTAATTGCATAAATATTATGCGAACACACCAAATATATCAAATGTTATTTCTGTTTGGATTATAGCATATATAAGTTAATCCATGCGTTCATCATTAAAGCATTCATCTAATACATTATCAGCTATTGTATAAATCGTGCGCTGCTCCTGCTGTACGATAACCAATAGTGCTAAATTTCGATTCTTTACGATTGCTTTGAAGCCAATTTCTACTTTTCAAGTAAGCAATCGTCCGCTAAAGGGTGTTAACGCGAGAAAAAAGACGTTACTTGGAGTAAATGACACTGATTGGACACAGCTACTATCTTTACTGAATAAACTCTATCTTCTGAGTGAAGAGCAAGTTGAGTTTCTCCATCATCTCTCGCTTGTATTGCTCAATGGTGGAATAAATGGAAGCAATCTCATGCTGCATCGTTAGACTTATCACTCCGTTTTCATCAATGGGGAACGGAACAAGCACATTCGCAATCATGGATGGATAGAGTTTAGTAAATTCATTTGCACCTCGGTCGCCCTTGCGCCCTTTGGCAAGCCTGCGGAAAATCGGTTGCAGGATATATTTAAGGTACTGGATATCTATCTCTTTTTGTTTTGGTAAAAGGACACCTCGGTCTCCGTTTATTGAGAATCGGCCGTTCAGGACCGATACGGTTCCAGCGAAGCCATTCGTTGACCAACTTAGGTATTGTCCTTCATAGTCAAATGTGTCTATGTGTGTTAACGGGTTATTTGCAGAAGCAGAATAAACTGGGTAGCCACCTTTATGTGTGTCTCCGTACTTCTTTGTGAACATACTCTTCCCCTTCACAGGCATTAGGACTTCGCTCAAAGGTATTTCGCACATCGAATAATTGCTCATTTCAAACACAATACTGTAACTTTCAATTTCAGCGGCCTTATGCGCAAATTCGCTCTGAATATCAGCAAGTATTGTGCACCTGTCAGCAATCTCCATCTGTGCCGCGAGGTCAAAGTTCATTTCTTCATCAATAGGCATGTCAAATTCCAATTCGGTTATCATAAAAGGAGGCAAAGAGGTATATTCATTCTGCCCGTTGTCACCAATACGTCCTTTTTTTATTCCTCGGAAAATTGGCTCAAGGACGCTCTTCGCATAGACGATGTTAATGTTAGTGTTTTTTGGAATTAAAATGCCTCTATGGTTTGTCGCAGAAAAAGGGCTGTCATGGATCATTATGTATCCAGCAAGTCCATCAATCGCCCACGTTAAGCAAGGTACGTTATAGTCATATTTATTGATGCTGTCAAACGCCTTTACTGTGTTGCCTGAGAAAAGCGGATATTTACCTTGATGGCCTTTTGCGAAGGATTTTGTATATACTCCACTACCTCGTTCTATATTGAAAACATCGCGCACTTTAACACGAGTCATGGGATATTTAGATTTTTTTTTTAACAACTCGCGGAGCGGCTCCTCGAATTCAGCAATTGATGTCGCAACATCGTTGATCACAGAAATAAAGCCTTCAACCGAAATAGTGTTTTCTTCGTCCTCGATTCCGAGCTCAACCTTTTCTTCCTGTGTCCACCATCGTTCGACCGACCAGTGCGATCCGTTGTAGAAGTCATCGATACTAACAATTTTGCATCGCCTATCTGTGGTCGTATACCTTGTCCGTGCGCCTTTAAACATGTTGAAGCCTGTGGCAGCCACATCCAAGTCGTTCTGCTCAATGTCAAAACGATAAACGTCACGGGTTTCACCGATCTCGGAGCAAAGGTAGGTAAATACAGGCGTTGACTGACGCTCTTTAGTCGTCACACCATTTAAATTATTAGGTGTCTTTTTCGTCAAAGCCATGATGTACGTCTTTTTATTGGTAGTGAAGAATGTGTTCAACGGAAGTGAAATAACCGCATCGATGAAGCATTCTTCCAAAATGAAGTCACGTAACCGTTTATCATTACTGCGATTCATAATGCCATCGGGCACTACAACAAACGCCTTGCCGCCGGACTTAAGGGCGCGAATAATCCACTCCATAAAGAGACCTTCGATGCCCATAGCGCTTATAGAGAAATATTGTTTCAAATCGATATCTTTGGAAATCTCATCTTTCAAGTTACTAGAGCCACTCATAACATAGGGTGGATTAGTGAGTATCAAATCATACTCTTCCTGAGTTGGGTGGGCAAGCGTTCCGAGAATTGAGTTGGTCTGGAGAAGAAATGTATCATTGAAAAGCTGGGCGAACTGCTGCGTTATATTAGAGTTTTCCCGAATCAGGGAAGACAAGTAAATTAGCATATTCGCTTTAGCTAGGATGATGGTCTTTTGCTCATCCTTGTCAAAGCCCTTATCAAAACCGGAAAGTGTAATTAGTGGCTTTAATTCCCCATTCTCAATTCTAAAATACCTGTGGATGTCGTGAAGAATGGGCTCCAACAGGAATTTACCAACACCGCAAGCCGGGTCACAGATTTTCATTCCCGGTCCTATATCCACCATGCTGACGATAGCGCGAACAACCTTAAGAGGCGTGAAAAACTGTCCCCAGTTTTTTTTGCTGATGGACTCCTTAAGGAAGGTTTCAAAAAGCTTGCTTTTGAAATCGTAGTCGATGTTCTCAAGCGTCCCAAATTCCTCAAAGCGAAGAAGGATTTTCTTAAACACAGAAGCGTAGCCCGATACAGCTTTATCATCCTTGGAAACAAATATGGTACCGTTGATGATGGTCGTTTTATCTTTCGGGTTGCCAGGAAATAGCCGCTTAATTTCGGGTCGCACTGTCGCGGCATAATACTCAATTACTTGGTTTTCTGAGTTGGTTTTATATCGTCTAAGCAAATCGTGAAAGGAATAGAAACCAGTCAAAACACCAAGGTCACTGAGATATTTAAAAATAAATATCTCGACGAAAGTATACAGGCAGTTTTCAGGAGTTGCACCCGAAACCGACCACAAATCCTGCCAAACCTTTTGCGCCAGAGGTAGTGGATCAACAACAGTGGCAGCTAGGATGGTATCGTTTGTGTTCGATATAGATGCAATTGCTTTATTAATCAATTTGACGCATTCAACGTCGTCCTTGCTAAAGTTTAAAGAAATGCGCGAGCCATCCTCAGCTGTGATTTCGTTACCGGTGAGGGGATTGATCCATAATGTCTTTTTGCCGTCGGTAACAATATAGATATATGCCCCCAATGCCCGTGCCACATCAATTTCTTGCATAATGGCGGCATGAATTAGCTTCTTTGTTTTCAATTGGGCCGGCGTTTTATATTCAATTGCTGCGATTACCTGAGGTTTCTTCACAATCAAAGCATCTGGTTTCTTGCCCTCAACCCCGTCGTAATCCCTGTTAGGAATTATTTTAGCACCCTTTAGCGCCTTGAGGGTTGTATTGCCTATGTTATAGAAACTCCAAGCTCCGATTGTTTCAGGAGCTTCTATTAGGTTGCGCTGAATAAGTTCTTCGCTCATTCGTTCTCAACTCCTTCAATGCAATTTGCATGGGTTTTCAAGTATTTATCTATGTCGGATATCTTGATGCGCCAAGACTTACTACCAACTTTTGATGCGGTTAAGGTATTACTTGAAATCAAACGACGAATAGTTTTGTCGCTCACTTTTAAGTATTTTGCCGTTTGAGCAACTGTTAGGATTTCATCAACCAATGCACATCCCTCCATTTTGTCAAGAATACCATATGCACACAATTGACTACAATATTTTTTAGCGCTTTGATGGACAATATGGGTCACTTATAGACATTGATATACAGGTGAATCACCAAATTATCACGGCCAATATATTAGTACTTCATACAATAATTATATAATACAGTGTTTCTCCTTTTCGAAATAATATGCCGCGCGAGAATCCGCTATATGTTGACATGTTTTTTCCAAAGTTAGCCAATATAGTCCCAGCGCATGCGACCTTTCAAATGAATAGCTCTCCAAATGAATATTTACTCTTGAAAATACCGAACATTCGTTCTATTATCATATCACTGAGGTCAAGATATGAGCAAGCGGGTATTTGTCAAAGTCACAATCAACGTCGATACGATTGGCCAAATCACGCCAATCCAACTAACTTGGACGGACGGGCTGGAAATTCCGATCGACTGCGTCCTGGATGTTCGACCTGCCCCGGCCAAAAGCGATGGATCAGGAACTCGTGAATACATGTAAAATGCAAGGCAATGAAGTTCCCATCTACTATAACGAGGTTCAATGAAACTGGTGGTGTGATGGGAAAGGCAATTAAAAAGAGTTTCAGAAACGGCCACCACAAGCAACTCTCTTCTAATTTTGGAGCAGTATATGATTGCGCACAAACTATCTTTTGGAGACTTTATCAAACAAAGAAGATTAACCCTGATGTCTCAAAGGGATATGGCCATGAGACTTGGTGTCTCATTTTCTTACGCTTCGGATATTGAGAACGGTCGAAGAAATCCACCGGGGGATGATCTTCTGATGCAAATTGCTGAGCTTCTCAATTTGAAAGGTATAGACAGAGATGACTATTTTGACTTGGCGGGCAAATGGAGAAATGAAGTATCACCCGATTTGTATGATTACATCATGAACCAGGAAGTGTCACCTGCTGTAAGGCTTGCTTTGAGGACCGCAAGAGATTTCGGTGCTACTAAACAAGACTGGCAAGAATTTATTGAGTCCATCATATTGACGTGATCATTGTGCCACACAGGAATATAAATCCGTTCTGACTTTATTGATACTTGACAAACCAGTTCATCCCTTTGTATTATTTACTCAAGATAGCGTAATTAGCGTAACAAGGGAGGTGAACGACATTATTAAAGAGCAGAATATGAGATTTGGCGATTTCATTAAAAAAAAGCGCCAGGATAACCCTAGGCAATTAACCTTAAAAGACCTATCGGAACGATTAGGGATATCTTTGAGTTTCTTAAGCGACATCGAAAATAATCGCAGGAAGCCTTTCGACAGTGACAAGATTGAGAAATTTGCAGAGATATTGGACTTGTCTGATATCGAAAAAGCAACACTATACGATCTCGCGGCTCGTGAGAAGAAAGAAATCCCTTCCGATCTTGAGGATATTATGATGTACGAAAAAATCGGTGAAATGGCCCGATTTGCTTTGCGACAATCCAATGCAGGAAATTTAACTGAAGAGGATTGGAAACAATTGCTTCGAAAGATTGATGAGCGAAAGAGAGGTAAAAAGCCATGATTAAATTTCAATGCAATCGGTTTGAAAGTAAGTCCGGAAATCCAATCTTGAGCGATGCTGAAATTGATGTCATGGCTGAAGACATTCTTTGGGATTATAAGCCTTCTCTCTTGGAAAAACCTGGCCAGATTGACTACTTGCATTTTCTTGAATATTACCTCGGTGCAAACATTGATTACCAGTACATCTATCATGACGAAGATCAAAACAGGATCCTTGGAGCCACAGCATTTAACTCTGAATTTCTAAAGGTTTTCAATCGTGTTGATATGAAGATTGATATTATTGAGGTTCAACCGCGAACAATTATTTTGGATAACAGCCTGTTTGATAAAGGAAGCAAAGCATTAGCGCTTTATACTGGTTTGCATGAAGGTGGTCATCTTTGGATGCACCCAAAAGCATTTTGTCAAAACGTAGGACAAATCAATATGTTCGATGAACCACAAAAAAGTTCAGTCATCTGCTGTCGAACACAAAACATTGAGTCTAATTCTGCACGAAGGACCCTGAAAACACCGGAAGATTGGCGGGAGCATCAAGCGGATTATTTTGCATCTGCAATAGCAATGCCAAAATCTGTTTTCATAAAAATGGTTGAACAAACATTACATTACAAGGGATACCGCAACAACTATGTTGTTTACGGAGGTTCACTATTAGAGTCCTGGTTTGCTGACCAGGCGCTTCCCCGATATGTTTCTGATGCATTTGGCGTGTCACGTAGAGCAGCTTCAATCAAACTAAGAAAATTTGGTTACGTTGTTGATAAAAACCAGGATCGCCAACTTCGTATGGACTCTGAATCATAACTAATCAACAAAATCCATATATTTTTTGCAAACATTTTACGCAGTTATGCGAAATATGCGTAATCATCGAGAGGATTCATGAAAAACCTTGGAAAATCATCTATGAAGAAAATGAAATGCCCAAACTGCTGCCGAAGAGCCTTTGATATATCCGATCTACCCAAAGATGAAGTCGAGATCGCCCTTAAATGTCCGCAGTGTGGAAAGTTCGTCTCGGTCCCTTGCAATGAGGAATCAGAAATCAAGTCGCAGAAATAGAATAACCCAATTCACTGGAAGGAGGTGATTTTCCATGGCTAAACGAAATCCAAAGCAGACATCCCCAACGGTTGCGCGGAAGGCGTCGTCCCTTTTAAGAGACGGAAGAACCAGTGCAAAGACTAAATCCGTGGCGGGCAGTGCGTTGTCACAGACAAGGCCGTCGCCAAAGAAAAAGTAAGACCATAAATTCATACCGAGCAACGGAGCCGAGTGCGAGCTACCAAATGGCCGGATGAGTTACGAGATGCAAATCGTAACCATCCGGCTTTTTGTATTTCGCGACAATTCGGTTCCTTAACATAACTCTCGCTTGGCTCCTCACACGAAGGGAGCCAAACAATGAAAATCAATTACACCGATGCGGACGGAAAAACCATTGAAATCGAAGTCTCTGATGAGGTTGGAACCTATTACCTTGAATCCATCGAAGCCGAAAAAAGCAACGATCGGAAAAATTCCCGTCCCGAACGCCATACCCTTCTCTCCACTTTTGATTATGAAGACGCTCGATTCTTCAGTGACGGCTCTGATCTTCTAGCCGACCTGATTGATTCTGATGTCATCAGCCATGCCTTGTCCTGTCTGAACGATCGCCAGCAGTACCTCATCCGCAAATGCTGCCTGGAGGGCTGGTCCTATTCCGACCTCGCCAGATTCGAGGGCAAGGATGAATCTGCCATCCGGCATGCTGTGGATCGTGCAAAAAAGAAACTCAAAAAATTCTTGAAATAGACCGTCCGGAATTGCCTTTTCTCCTGGCTTACATCAGAAGGGCAAACAATACAAGCCTTCAGAAAGGAAAGGTGGTCCAAATGAGTCACACACTCAGGATCAGTGTATCAAGGGAACCTCCGGATGGTGGAATCGTCGGTTTTAGGCATATCACCTTGCGGGAACGATTGGTTCGCTTCCTACTTGGTGATAAGCGAAGACTGACTGTCATCGTCCCGGGAGACAGTGTAAAAGCGTTATCGATTGTTGAGGATGGAGGTGAAAATCTTGAGCAAAATCAAACTTCTACTTGATGTGACTGCCAACTTGCGAAATCTAGCTGACAGCCTTCAGGCTGTAGCAGATGCGATGGAAAACAACGAGCCAAATCAGACTGTGCAGCCGGTCGAACCAAAGTCTGAAGTCAAAGAGGTCAAACTCGAGCAGGTCCGGGCAGTTTTGGCTGAAAAGAGTCAGGATGGGTTCACAGCCGAGGTGCGCGGACTTCTGGAAAAGTATGGAGCTACAAAACTTAGCCAGATCGATCCGGCAAACTATGCTGCACTTTTGGCAGATGCGGAGGGGCTGAAATGAGCGGTCATGCGATCCTCTCTGCCTCCGGGGCGCATCGGTGGATGAGTTGTACACCATCAGCAAGGCTCGAACGAGAGTTTGCCGACAGAAGCAGTGAAGCTGCCTCTGAAGGCACGGCCGCACATGCACTTGCCGAACACAAACTGCGAAAAGCCCTGAAAATGCGGTCCAAGAAGCCGGTTTCCCTGTATGACACGGATGAAATGGATACCCACACGGACGGATATGTTGAGTTCGTCCTCGAAGTCATCGAGGGGTTGAAACAATCCTGTCAGGACCCAATTGTGCTGATTGAGCAGCGTTTGAACTTTTCCAGGTTCGTACCGGACGGATTTGGCACAGGCGACTGTGTGGTCATCGGTGACGGGATCCTGCATATCATTGATCTGAAATACGGTCAGGGTGTATTAGTCCAAGCCGAGGAAAATCCACAGATGAAACTGTATGCCATCGGTGCATTGGAAGTGTTCGACGGGATTTATGACATCAGTGAAGTATCCATGACCATTTATCAACCCCGACGTGAAAATGTCAGCACACACACGGTATTCAAAGAATCGCTTTATCAGTGGGCCGAGGAAATTCTGAGGCCGATTGCCCAGCTCGCCTTTGATGGCGAAGGCGAATTTGCACCTGGTGAGCATTGTCAATTTTGTCGGGCAGCGGTCAAGTGTCGGGCAAGGGCGGAAGAAAATCTCAAGCTTGCTAGATTCGAGTTTGAACTACCTCCTCTTCTCTCTGATGAAGACATTGAGGTTATTCTTACCAAGATTGACGACCTGACAACCTGGGCTGGGGCGATCAAGGATTATGCTCTGAAATCCGCCCTGAACGGCAAGCATTGGAATAGGTTCAAATTGGTCGAAGGTCGATCCAACAGGAAATATTCAAATGAGGACGCAGTTGCCGAAGCTGCAAAAGCAGCCGGGTATCACGACATCTACCGCCACAGTCTCATCACCATCACCGAAATGGAAAAGTTGATGAGCAAAGCAAAATTCAATGAAATTCTCGGTGGTCTGATCGAAAAACCACAGGGGAAACCGACACTTGTACCACTGTCGGACAAGCGTCCGGAAATTAATAAATCTGCAAAACACGATTTTATGGAGGAAAACTAAAATGACAAACAAAACAAACTCACATCCAACCAAAGTTGTAACCGGCGTCGTTAGGCTCTCATTTGCAAACGTCTGGGAAGCAAAATCGATTAACGGTGGCGCTGAGAAATTCTCTGTTTCGCTCATCATCCCCAAGTCTGACACCAAAACCATCACCGCAATCAACAGGGCAATCGATGCTGCCATTGAAGAAGGTCGAGGCAAATTCGGTGGTAAGATCCCCAGCAAGTCTGCACTCAAGCTGCCTCTGCGTGATGGGGATATCGATCGACCGGATGATGAGGCTTATGCCGACAGCTATTTCATCAACGCCAACTCGAACACGCCCCCGGAGATCGTGGATCTGTCGCTCAATCCCATCATGAGCCGATCTGAAGTCTACTCCGGTGTCTTTGCCAGGGTCTCACTCAGCCTTTATGCATTCAACAGCAACGGTAATCGCGGTATCGCTTGCGGTCTTGGCAACATCCAAAAGATTCGAGATGGTGAACCGCTCGGTGGCAGAACCAGTGCTGCGGATGATTTCACCTCGGATTACGATGGTGATGACTTCCTTGGTTGATGTCAATCCAACGAAACTAAAAATTGGGCGGCAGGTCTTCTTGCCGCCCTTTTCACCTATGGAGGTCAAATGAAATCCTTATCCGTTGATATTGAGACATTTTCAAGCACAGATCTGACAAAAAGCGGCGTTTTCCGGTATTCCGAATCCCCCAACTTTGAAATCCTGTTGTTCGGGTATTCCATTGATGGTTGTGAGGTCAAGGTTATTGATCTTGCCAGTGGAGAAACCATACCAGATGAAATCATCAGTGCGCTGACGGACGATCAGGTTGTGAAGTGGGCATTTAATGCAAGTTTTGAACGCATCTGCCTTTCTCGCTGGCTTGAACGCCAGGGTGTAGTCCTTGAAAACCGATTTTTGAACCCTTCATCTTGGCGCTGCACGATGATCTGGTCAGCCTATATGGGCTTGCCGCTTTCGCTGGAAGGTGCTGGCGCAGTACTCGGTCTTGAAAAACAGAAGCTCAAGGATGGCAAGGACATAATACGTTATTTCTGCCAGCCCTGCAATTCCACCAAAGTCAATAGCGGTCGCACCCGAAATCTACCAGTCCATGCCCCGGACAAATGGGAATCTTTCAAATCCTACAATTTGCGAGATGTCGAAACCGAACTGGAGATCCAGGAAAAGCTGGCAAAATTCCCAGTGCCAGATTTCATTTGGAATGAGTATCACCTGGATCAGGAGATCAACGACCGCGGTGTTGCTCTGGATATGGATCTCGTTCGCCAGGCCATTGAAGCTGACAAGCGGTCAAGGTCCGAACTGACCCATTTGATGCAGTCACTTACGGAACTGGAAAATCCGAATTCAGTTTTGCAGATGAAGCAGTGGCTATCTGAGAATGGTCTTGAAACGGACACCCTTGGCAAAAAGGCTGTTGCAGAAATGTTGAAAACAGCACCTGATCCGCTGGGTGAAGTATTATCACTGCGGCAACAACTAGCCAAATCATCTGTAAAAAAATATCAAGCGATGAGAAATGCTGTGTGTGCAGATGGTCGAGCCCGTGGGATGTTCCAATTTTATGGGGCCAATCGAACCGGTCGATTTTCCGGAAGATTAATTCAACTTCAAAATCTTCCTCAGAACCATTTGCCTGATCTCGAGCAAGCTCGGGGTCTTATAAGAGATGGAAATTCTGCAGCTTTATCGATGCTTTATGATTCTGTGCCTGAGGTGTTATCAGAACTTATCCGCACAGCTTTTGTTCCGAAGCCCGGTCATCAGTTTATTGTGGCAGACTTTTCAGCGATCGAAGCGCGGGTCATTTCTTGGCTTGCCGGTGAATCCTGGAAAATGGATGTGTTTGCTGGTGAAGGGAAAATTTACGAAGCAACTGCCGCTCGAATGTTCAACGTACCAATCGAATCCGTCCATAAAGGAAGCCCCCTCCGGCAAAAAGCGAAGCAAGCAGAGTTGGCCTGTGGTTATGGTGGATCAGTCGGTGCTTTGAAAGCTATGGGTGCTCTTGAAATGGGTCTTTCAGAAGATGAACTTCAACCTCTGGTCAACATGTGGCGTGCAGCCAACCCTAGCATCGTTCGACTGTGGTGGGATATTGATAAAGCTGCAAAGACAGCGGTTCGGGATCGAACAACTACAGCGACTCACGGAATCCGATTCGAATGCAGAAGCGGGATGCTATTCATTTTGTTACCCTCCGGCAGAAGACTTTCCTATGTCAAACCCAAGATCGGACAGAACCAATTCGGTAGTGATGCAGTGACCTATGAAGGTATCGGGGCAACAAAAAAGTGGGAGCGCATCGAAACCTATGGTCCAAAGTTGGTTGAAAACATCGTCCAAGCTATATCCCGAGACATTCTCTGTCATGCTCTGATGTCGCTTCGCCAGCATGAAATTGTTATGCATATCCATGACGAAATTGTTATCGAAGCTGATAAGAGCATTTCCCTGGAATCGATCTGCGAGCGAATGAGTCTGACACCACCGTGGGCAAAGGGTTTGCTGTTGCGGGCAGATGGGTATATCTGCGCATTTTACAAGAAGGATTAATGATCTTACAAAGATTCGAGGTTTCACTTGCAAATAGCAAGTAAAATCAGAGAAGCTACTTATGAAGCAAATCGAATAGCTTTTAACAGATCGCTTCTCAGATTTTTTACCTGGAAATTTGTTGAGCTTGATTCAAAGCAAAGACCAGTTCAATATGAACTGGTCTCTTATTGTTTGCTATATATAAACCATATAGATTGAGATGAGCACAATTTCAATTACTCTTTATATAATAATTGTCCTCCAAAATATATACGGCTCATCCCGTATAGATATAGTATTGCAGTTACTCAGAGAAGTCAACCATTTATTTAGATTTTGGGAGCAGCCAATTACTTTCTGGCTTATTTAGCAGTCTAGCACAATTATACGCCATCTCTATTGTGAGTATTGTATTTGCGATATATTTCCCTTCAACTTTTTCAAGTGCAATAACTATCAAATCATTTTGGAAAGTCTGTACGGGAATGAGAAACATTACTTTCTCTCTGTAGAATTGAGGAACAGGTATGCGATTGTTTCTTTTAATTCTTTTTATGGTGTGTTCTAAAAAACCTTTAAATACTTGTATCGCAACATTCTTCTCTAATAATTTAAAATCTCTGGGAAGTCTATCATAGTTATCATCGTAAATATGATCAAAACTGAGTGAGATTTCTTTTGTCGGATCAAAATACAACTCGTTATAATTTGTGAAATATGTTGCCATTTGAGGTTTATTAAGTCCGGTCCTTATAAATTTGCGGTCAGATTCTTTAAGAAATTCGCTCAAATACCAGTAGTTCGAAGATGGATTTGTCGGATTATGTGTATTCGATTTTGTAAACATCCCAAATATCTCTTCACCCTGCTGTGTCATTAGACCTGTATTGAAACAAGCCATGGTTTCGTCAGGTAATATTTCAATTTTTTCTTGATAAAAACAACGATCGAAAGTATGGACAACATAATAGAAAATAACAGATAGTTGCTCCCCAGATTGATTTGTAAAGAACCAATTTTCTGGCTCTGCTAACTGTGTTAAGTAGTTAAGTTTCTTGTCAAAACTCGAACGATCACCAAGAAATGCAAACCTTTTAAGCTTATTAAGGTCGTCCTTTGAGTTCAAGTACTTTCCTAAATCCATTGCAAACTCCTTTTATTCCATTCAACAACAATTATAAAATGCAGAGCACGATTTGAATTATAACAAATTTTACCATCGGACAACATGTGGCTAAAATACAGGTTAAGTTGGGTATTTAGGTAAATAGTAGAGTTACCAAAAAGCGCAAATGTCAAATCAAATCTCTTGAGCACAATAACACGGGAAACATTCGCTGGAAATCATATACAACAGAATTCTTCAAAAAGACCGTCCGGATCCGTCCGTTTTCCTGGCTTACCTTGAAGGCAAAAAGCCTTCAGAAAGGTAGGTTCGAAAAATGAACGAACTAGTATTGTACGCTTTCGAAGGAATTGAGGTCCGAACAATCCAAATTGCTGGTGAGCCATGGTTTGCCGGCAAGGATGTTTGCGCGGTGTTTGGCGACACCAACCACAATCGAAGCCTGTCGCGAGTCTTTGATGCTGACAAAACCGTTGTTGCTGTGGACACTCCAGGCGGCAAACAAAATATCATCTTCATAAATGAGACCGGGCTCTATGATCTTCTCTTCTCCATGCAGCCCCAGCGTGCGCATCATGAGGGGGTACGGAATGAGTACCCCCTTGAAATACAGAAGCGAATTGAGAAATTGGCAGCATTCCGTCGCTGGGTGACCCATAAGGTTCTGCCGTCGATCCGCAAGCACGGTGCCTACATGACACCTGTGACCATCGATCGGATCCTGGAAGATCCCGATTTTGGCATCCAACTTCTGACCAAACTGAAGGCGGAGCAAGCGAAAAGTGCCGCACTCTCTGAGAAGGTCTTTGTCCAGAACCAGCAGATTGCCGAGATGAAACCGAAGGCAAGTTATTACGACGTGATCCTGAACTGCAAGGACGCTGTCGCCATCACAACCATTGCCAAAGACTATGGTCGGTCGGGCATTTGGCTGAATGAATTGCTGCATGGGCTCGGGATCCAGTTCAAACAGGGATATATCTGGTTGTTGTACCAGAAACATGCCCAAAACGGTTACACCTGCACCAAGACTCACAGCTATCATGGCACCGATGGAGAAAACCATTCCAAAGTTCATACCTACTGGACGCAGAAAGGGCGACTGTTTATTTATGAGCAGCTCAAAATGCGGGGTATCTTGCCGTTGATCGAACAGGGATTTGAGGAGGCTGATGATGAGTAACATTGCCAGCCCCTCAAAGCCCTATGTGTTCATCTGCTCTCCGTTCGCTGGGGATATCGAAGGCAACACCCTTAAAGCCATCCGTTACATGCGGTTTGCAATTGTTAAGGGTTCGATTCCCTTCGCACCTCACCTTCTTTACCCCCAGGTTCTAAACGAACACGATCCCGCCGAGCGAGAGCAAGGTCTGACTTTGGGTGCAGCCTGGATCATCAACTGCGATGAACTATGGGTATTCGGCCGAACAATCACGGATGGCATGGCCAGAGAGATCGCCAAAGCCATGAAGTATGACATCCCGATCCGATATTTTAATGAAATTTGCGAGGAGGAGTTCGAATGAACGATTTGATTTCAAAGCTGCAAGGCAAGGACTTTTGCTCAGATTTGCGCGAAAGCACCAAAGGCAGCGCAGCCGTTGATCATGCTGCTTCCATGTCAATAGATAACAGTACAAGAAGAAAAATAATAGCTTACGTCGCTTCAATGAAGTCTGCGAGGAGGTAAATGAAGATGGGACAAACAAGCAAAGCTTATGAAGGTTTTACCAAAGACAGATATTTCCCTGATGAATATTGGAATCGACGCACACCTACCATCTCATTAGACACTGTTAAGTTGTCTGAAATTGACCTTATTAACGGTAGCGATGGTTTACTCGGCAAGTTGGAAAACAGATGGCACTTCATTGAAACGCCATCTCTGAAGTCCTTTTCTCTATTGATTGATTCCATGTTGCATGATCCGGATTCTGAATTTCGCCTTGACTTCGAACCTATGCCGGACAACCTTGCGCCAGAAGAAAGCGAAGATGGTCTCATCTGTAATTTGAGAATTGCCTGCCGCATATCCTTCCGTTGGTCAGAAAAGCCATGGTGGACACCATTCATTGGAATATTGATAGGAGTCATATACAACCCGGTAGACGGCAGCAGAGAGGCAAGCGCCAAGGTCGAGTGGTTGCGTGACGGTGATTTCGGTGGTGATGTTTTTGAGTTTGTGGAACCACAAATTCGTCAAGCCGTTGGCAATTACTTTCGTGTTCAGGCGATCATGCTCAATCGTCCAGAGGTTTTCAAGTGGGAGTCTACCCCCCATACAGAATTGGAAAAGGATACTGCCATTAGGCTCCATACTCACAGGCATCGCAAGGTCAAGCTATGTCGCGTCATCGTCGTAGACCAAGACAAAATCCAAAATGTCAGCATAGGCCAGCGAGATGAAATTCAGTGCCCGTGTTGGGGCGTTATAGGGCATGTTCGTCGTTACAAAAATGGTAAAGAGGCCTGGGTCAAGCCCTATGTCAAGGGGAAGGAACGCCACAACATGGATCTTTACTCAGCCAAACAATACGAGGTAGTGAGAGGGGCGAATGAAGAATGCGGGATTTGAAAATTGCCTTCGGTAATTCACGCCATGCAAAAACGTGGTCGAACAAAACCATGGCTTACGAAAATATCTGTGACCGACTGAAGACGCCAATTCGCACCATCGAGACCGTTGAAGAGTATCCGAAGTTGCCCAAAAGCCAGCGTGACGAAATCAAAGATAGGGGCGGATTTGTTGGTGGTCATCTTCGGGACAATCGTCGAAAAGTTGAGCATGTTGATTGCCGCTCTCTGTGGACGCCAGATCTAGACCACGCCACACCGGAATTCATCGCAGATCTGCAAAATCAGATAAATTTCAAGGGCGCTGTTTACTCTACGCATGGGCATACTCCGAACGCTCCTCGGGTACGTTTTGTGGCACCATTCACCCGCGACGTTTCAACAGATGAATATGCCGCCATCTCTCGCTACCTGGCTGCGGATATTGGTATCGACATGTTTGATGAATGTTCGTTTATCCCCAATCAGCTGATGTATTGGCCAACCTGCCCGTCAAACGGAGAATATTTTTGTGAGTTTTTCGAAGGTGAGGTGCTGGATCCTGACGCGATTCTAGCTGCGCACCCGAACTGGAAGGACTGCTCTCTTCTACCGACGACGTCAAGGGAAAGCAAGGTCAACCGTCCCAGCCAAAAGCAACAGGAAGATCCACTCGGCAAAGCAGGTATCATTGGTGCTTTCAACCGGGTATATAGCCCGATTCAAAATGTGCTTGATACTTACCTTAGTGATATCTACACGCCATCAGCGGTGGAAGGTCGATTCGATTACATCCCCGCTGAAAGCAGTGCAGGTTTGGTTATTTACGATGACAAATTTGCCTTCAGTCATCACGCCTCTGATCCTGCTTATGGAAAGCTGCTCAACGCTTTTGATCTTGTGCGCATACATAAATTTGGCGACGACGATGAAAAGTCCAGCTTCAAGGATATGTGCGCGCTTGCACTCAAAGACGATGCTGTTGCCACATTGCTATTGGAGGAACGCCGTCAGTCTGCATCTGAAGACTTCATACCGACCAAAAATTGGGCTTCAAAGCTGACACGCAACAAGTCCGGCGACGTAGAAAACACGCTCTTTAATCTGCTACTCATCCTGAAAAACGATGAAATGCTATCTCAAATCCGCTACAACCGACTCGCCAATCAGATTTATGCCGAAAACTTGCCCTGGCCACAGTCCCACCCAGCCTGGCGTGATGCGGATACAGCACAGCTTGTTGCTTACGTTGATACCAACTATGGCGAGTTTAGTGCCCGAAACTACGAGCTCGCGCTTACCAAAGTGGCAGACGACAGAGCTTATCATCCGGTGAGAGAGTATCTGAAGCAGCTTGAGTGGGATGGTATCCCACGTGGCGAAACTGTCTTTATTGATTACCTCGGAGCTGAGGATACTCCATATGTCAGAGCTGTTACTAGAAAGACACTGGCTGCTGGAGCTGGCCGAATTATTGCTCCTGGTATCAAGTTCGACTCCATTCCGGTCATTATCGGCGGTCAAGGTTTGGGTAAGTCTACCATGCTCTCCAAACTCGGCAAACAGTGGTACTCTGACAGCCTTTCCATCGCTGACATGAAAGACAAAACGGCACCTGAAAAGCTTCAAGGCAACTGGCTTCTGGAGCTCTCGGAGCTCGCCGGTATCAAGAAGATGGATGTGGAAACTGTGAAGTCCTTTGCCAGCCGCGTCGATGACAAATATCGACCGTCCTATGGCAGAGTTGTCGAAAGCCACCCACGGCAATGCATTATCATCGGCACCACCAATAGCGATGGCGGATTTCTTCGCGATGTAACCGGTAATAGGCGTTTCTGGCCTATCAACGTAACCGGCGAAGGCACAAGACGTCCTTGGGATATTACCGATAACGAGGTCGACCAGATTTGGGCCGAGGCGGTAGCTTACTTTAATGCCGGTGAAGAATTGTTCCTTAAAGGTGATGTTGCAGAGGCGGCAGCGGATGCGCAGCGTAATGCGATGGAAACCGATGACCGCGAGGGCCTGGTAACTGCATTTCTTGACACCCTACTACCGGAAGGGTGGGACGAGATGGACATTTTTCGCAGGCAAGAGTATTTCCGTTTTACCGACGATCCGACAAGACCAGATGGCAAAGTGCGCCGAATACAAGTCAGCAACATCGAAATCTGGTGTGAGTGCTTCGGTCGATCGAGAGATTCCATCAAGAAGTCCGACTCCTATGAAATCGAGGCAATTCTTCGCAGCATCGGCAAATGGGAGAAGTACTCCGGTAATAAGACTGGCAAACGCAGTATTCCGATTTATGGCATACAGCGCGTCTATCTGAGGACAGATTGATTGCCCATCTTTGCCGATGGATGCTTCGACACAAACCATGGGCAGGGCTTGAAGCCCGCCATTTTACTACATTTGCTTGTTTCCTTGCTGATATTGCTCAAGAACTCTTACTCCTTTTCAATTCATTAATAATTGTAGTTCTGTATGTGTGTATATATGCGCGCGTAGGATTTATAGGACAAATGGTCAATTGGGCAATCATCGGCAATGGGCAAGAACATTGGGGGGAAAAATGAGAGAGAAATTAATAGAAGAAAAGCTGGTAAAAGTAGTGAAAAGTATGGGGGGCATCGCAGTGAAAATTGTTAGTCCTGGTTTTGATGGAATGCCTGACCGTCTTCTTCTTTTTCCTGGTGGGAAAATGGCCTTTGTTGAGGTAAAAGCGGTGGGATGCAAACCACGACCTTTACAGATTAGAAGGCATGGTTTGTTACAGGGATTAGGTTTTCTGGTGTTTGTTTTGGACGATGAAAGGCAAATTGGAGGGGTCTTGGATGAAATACGAACCTCATGAATATCAGGTGTACTCGACCGAATATATACTCACCCATCCGATCACGGCACTTTTTCTGTCCTGTGGGCTTGGGAAAACACTGATCGCCCTGACTGCAATCTTTGATCTCACCCTGGATAGCTTTCAGGTCCAAAAAGTGTTGGTCATTGCACCTTTGAGGGTGGCAAGGGATACCTGGCCTTCCGAGATTGAGAAATGGGAACACTTGGATGGGCTGAAATTCACAGTTGCCGTTGGCAGTGAGCAGGAACGAAAAGTGGCTTTAATGCAAAAGGCCCAGGTCTATATCATCAACCGAGAAAATGTCGAATGGTTGGTATCAAAGAGTGGTTTGCCTTTCGACTATGACATGGTTGTTGTCGATGAGCTGTCATCCTTCAAATCCCATCAGGCCAAGCGCTTCAAGAGTCTCATAAAAGTGCGACCTGGTTTAAAAAGAATTGTTGGCCTCACGGCAACCCCAGCGGCAAATAATCTCATCGACCTTTGGGCACAGTTCAGACTCTTGGATATGGGACATCGATTGGGCAGATTTATCGGAAACTATCGGTCAACCTACTTTGACCCGGACAAGCGAAATGGCCAGATCGTGTTTTCCTACAAGCCAAAGCTGGGATCCGAAGATGCCATCTACCGACAGGTCTCTGACATCACGATTTCAATGAAAGGTTCCGATTATTTGAAACTACCAGACCTGGTGATGAATGAAGTGCAAGTTTTGTTGTCAGCTTCCGAGGATCAGCATTATCAAACCATGAAGGATGAAATGGTGGTTTCTTTGAAAGGAACCGAGATAGATGCTGCCAATGCTGCAGCACTTTCAGGGAAATTGATGCAACTGGCAAATGGTGCTGTCTACGACGAGAACCATGATGTCTTTCAACTTCATGACAGAAAGCTTGACGCCTTGGAAGATCTGATCGAAGCCGCGAACGGAAAACCGGTCCTCATCGCCTACTGGTTTAAGCACGATCTGGAACGGATCCTGAAACGATTCCCTGTCGAGCAGCTTGATTCATCGGATAGCATTCAACGCTGGAATACTGGTGATATCCCAATTGCTGCCATTCATCCTGCGTCTGCAGGACACGGTCTGAACCTTCAGGCAGGCGGTTCCACACTCATCTGGTTTGGTCTCACCTGGAGCC
>Ga0228536_1001505_pt1 | contig 20877 bp, 19 predicted proteins | sample SJ1Smetagenome_FD_168611 | JGI IMG/M metagenome (GOLD analysis project Ga0228536, IMG submission 168611) | Enriched culture of PCE-dechlorinating microbial communities from Ithaca, New York, USA - SJ1.S | ecosystem: Engineered > Modeled > Simulated communities (microbial... > Unclassified...
ACAGAGAGACGGTCAATGCCCGCTACAAGAGCCTGTCCCATGTGGAGCGGGCGTTTCGCAGCTGCAAGAGCCTTCTGGAGCTTCGTCCGATTCACGTGAGGAAGAAGGAGAGCACGAGAGGTCACGTCTTCGTTGTGATGCTGGCGTACATGATTCGCATGGAGCTCGAGAGGGCGTGGAGGAGAATGGATCTGACGGTCGGCGAGGGTCTGTCGCATCTGAAGACGATCTGTGTTCTGACGATGAGGCTTCCCGAAGGAAGAGAGATCCGCCGACTGCCGGAGCCGAACGAAATATGCGCGCGTCTGCTCGGAGTGTCTCTTCCGAAGGTTGTCCCCCAGAGTTCCGCGCATGTGCGCACGTACAAGAAACTGAAAAAAGAGGGCCGATCCGCTCAGGGCAAGCCCTCCAATGGTTTTTAGCCTTCAAAAAATAATGAAGATCCGCTATAATTTCGAACGGCCCCATCAGTCATTGAACTACCGGACACCCCGGGATGTCTACTCCGGGGAAAAAACCGGAAAGGTTAACATTAAATAGTCGCAATTCTTTTTCAGACGAGTTAAAAAAACAATGATTTTTTGTCTTGACAACCGGGTCCACTTTACACAAGAAGGAACGTCCATCGTGTCGAGTCGAAGGAAAAATTTTCTTTCTCGAATGTACCCCAGCTTTCAGGTATTTTTGTAGTGCCGGAGTACAGGGGAATATAGGTGCTGAAATGCGGCAAATCCAGTGAGAACCAGAGTACTCCTCCGATGGGCGAGGGCAGCCACGACCGTGACTGGGAGATGAAGCTGTATGATGTTTTCGCTGCAACCGGTCTCGTATAGGGGATGTTCAGGAGTTCCCGGGTCGACTTGTCGGGAAAGGGAGTTGCCTTTGGGCTTTTCAGAAGATTCCGGTTTTCTCCCGGGATATACCATGCGGGATTGTTCTCCATTGAAAAAGGCGTCCCTCCCATGGCGGAGCGGAAAATTTCAATGATTTCCCTGACGGATACCGGATTTTCCGGAGCGAAGGAAAAAGGATAGGAATCGGTTTCTGCATACGGATCCCATTTTTTTGAGGGCATAAGGTGTTTATGGATATAGTGCAGTCTTCCCCTGACCCACATGGAGGACGGTGACCAGGGGCCGGTTTCGGGTGCGTATGTTTTTCTCCATTTGAATGGTTCACCTGAAGCTGGATCATACCATCCATGCCATCCATGGCGGATCGCAGGTTCTTTGTATCCCGGAGAGAAGAGGAAATCAGGATTCTCCTCATCCACAATATCGATGCGGCTTACATTGCAAAGAATTGCCGCATGGTTTTCCGGTACCTTCCTTGCCACCCGGATGGCACCTGGTCCGGTCCCCGGAGTCCAGTCAAAACCCGTGCCCATGATCTCCATTATCCAGGCCTCTGAAGGATCGCTAACGGAAAGAGACTCGCCGTCGTTGGCGCACGAACCGAGAAAACCGTACCTCTCTGCAAGGTTTCCCATGAGGCGAATGGCTTCTTGCGCTGTTCTGCATCGCTGAAGGGCAATGATCATGAGCTGCTCGACGGTCAGTATCGCTCCTCCTTCACCGGGAAAAGCTTTGAGTTCATCTTTCTGGCCTATGGTGGATTCGCCTATGGCGAGCTGATGTTCATTGAAACATGAATATGCGGTCCGGAAATAGCTGTATGTTTCAACAGACTGCGGAATGTGTCCAAGTTCTATGGGAGGAAGAGGCTCATCCCCGAGAAGACCGTAATATACGGGTATTGATGCTCCCTTCGGATGGACTGCACCAGGAATTATCCGGAGGTTTGCATCATACCACCCGTCGGCTGTCTGTGAGTTCAGGACGGAACCATCCTCGGTGGCCTCCCTGCCCACAATGATGCTTGTGCAGGCATATGCGGGGATTCCGGGAAGAAGGGCTGCCATAGATATGGCGATAAGAAACAGGGTTCTTCGGCATTTCATTTGTAAACACCTCGTAACCAAATGCAGTGTGAATCTTTTTTCAAAGCCAACCGGCTCCTTTGGAAAACACAGGCGTAAAAAAGCTCCCCGGGAAAACGGGGAGCTTTGTCTGTCAGCTGGATGCAGTATCGCTTGAGATAACGACTCCAATCTCGTTTTCCCCGTCAAGGAGGACTGAAAAATTCCCCGTGTAATGGCGCACTGCAGGGTGCCGCTTCGTTTCATAAAAATTGGAGCCCAGCCAATTCCGGTTGAAAACGTTTCCCTTCATCCCGTCGAAGACCGGAAGGTAAAGGGTTCCGTCAACGTCGAGATCCAGGAAGAAATGGGTCCCGTAGGACAGTTCCGGGGTATAGTCGCTTGCAATAATACCTACCTCTATCAGACATCCGCAGTTGCAGATCTCGTTATACCGAACCGGTACGCCGAGTTTGGGATTTGTGCTTCCCCACCTTCCCGGACCCACGAGTATATAATTGGTTCCTGAAAGTTTATGATTGATGCGGCCGATTTCTCTGGCGACTTCGTAGAACGTGGCGTCTTTGCCGTACAGGTCGGGGTCAACATAGACCAGGTGATGGATGTTTTCAAGCCTGCCGTTGCTGACCATCCTGTTGCCTTTGAGTACAATGCGGTCTTCGCTCACTTCCGGTATTGAAACACTGGCCATCTCTTCGTAAGAGGCGAGGGGCCTCAGCTGAAGGAGCGTGAGTTTCTGCTTCTCTGTGTCATAGGCGAACTCCATATCGGCCGGCATACCCATGCAGTCCTCAAGAAAAGCGCATAATTCCTTTACCATCGCAAAGAAACGGGGATGTCTTCCGGGCAGCGTTGAAAAGGAAAAAATCGGTCTGCCGTGTTTCATCTGGTCTGATCCTGCCCAGTAGAGCAGGTTGTCAGCATAGATTTCCACAAAAGCGGAAGCGAGTTTGTGCTCCCTGAGTATAAATGGAAGATGGTCTGACAGCTGACCTGTCATCAACTGCCCTGAATGCCTGTCGATATAATCGAATTCGGACTGGCTCGTCAGGGCGATGTCTCCGGGCAGATTGCCCTGCGGCCTGAGCATGGGGTGGGACAAGTAACAGATGCTCGCCTTCAGCCTGTCGACAGTGCGTGTTCCCAGGCCGAAACAGAATCTCATCACTCCGTCTTCTTTCCGGATACGGGTTGAAGGCCGCCGGTACACTTTTGAAAAAACGGTCCCTGCAATTTCAGGGTAGTACATTTCACCGTGGGCTTTTCCTATTACCGGCTGGATCACCACGGACATGGACTCATCGGAATCTGTCAGCCCGTGTTTTTTTCTGTACGCCCGTGCGGCCGGATTGTACAATGAGGCCCAGACCTCTTTAATGGAATCCGTGAGCAGCAGGGTTCTTTCTTCAAGGCTGCCGATATTTGCAGAAAACCGTGTGCTGTATTTTCCCGCAAAGGATAATTTTCTCGAGTCCTCAAGAATGGAGCTCGAACGTATGGCCAGCGGCAGATCCCCGATTATCTCCATTGCCTTCTGTAAATCATCGATCAGTGATGGACGGATGATACCCGTTTGAAAAGCCGAGGTTATTTTTTCATAAAAAGCATGTGCGAAATCTTCTTCCGAGTTTTCCTCGTTTCCGGCAAGCGATTCACGGAGCAGTTCCTCTATGCCGTTGTCAGAGACGAAGTCGGAAAAACCTTCGGTTGTAAGGACGAAGTTGATGTCAGGAAGTTCAACGCACGACGCAATGGGGCTTCCCTCGATGGCATTGAAGGCAAAGGCAAGTCCCCTTGCCTTGCCCCCGACTTCACCATCTCCAATAAGCCTTTTGTATGCGCGGAAAACAGGTTTCGGATCAAAGTCGGAATAAATCACCAATAGTGCCTCCCCGTGATACGTAAATGACGTCTGTCAGGGCTTGAGGCGATAGATTGTCCTGGGCCAGGGAATGGCTTCCCGTATGTGCTGCAGCCCGCAGATCCATGCCACAACCCTTTCAATTCCCATGCCGAAACCGCTGTGGACAAACGTGCCGTACCGTCTCAGGTCAAGATACCAGTCATAGGGGGCTTCTGGAAGCCCCTGCTCATGTATTCTTGAGAGAAGCCGGTCATAGCTGTCCTCCCTTTGGGATCCCCCGATTATTTCGCCGTACCCTTCGGGAGCCAGCAGGTCGTCGCAGAGGACAAGATCCTGATCTTCAGGATGTTCCTTCATATAAAACGCCTTTACGCTCTTCGGGTAGCACTCTATGAACACGGGGCGGTCGAATTGCTGTGTCAGAATGGTCTCGTCGTCGTTGCCGAGGTCATCTCCGTATGGAGTGTCACTCCCGAGCTTGTGAAGCATTTCAATAGCTTCCCCATACTGCAGGTGATAAAAGGGAGCCTTGATGTTCTCAAGCTTCGAAATATCTCTTTCGAGGCTCTCGAGTTCCGGCCTGCAGTGTTCCAGCACACCTGACACGATCGCGCAAATGAGTTTTTCCTGCAGGTCCATGTTGTCCCTGTGGTCAAAAAAGGCGACTTCCGGCTCAAGCATCCAGAATTCGGTCAGGTGGCGCCGTGTTTTCGACTTCTCCGCACGGAACGTGGGCCCGAAGCAGTATACCTTGCCGAATGCCGCTGCCGCTGCTTCCGCGTACAGCTGCCCTGTCTGTGCGAGATACGCTTTTGAATCGAAGTAGTCGATTTCGAAAAGGCCGGATATACCTTCTCCTGCAGCTCCGCTTATTATGGGGCTGTCTACGAGAAGATATCCGTCATTGTGCAGGAACTCCCTTGCTGACCAGATGACCCGTTCCCGTATTCTCATGATTGCCTGCTGTCTGCTGCTTCGAAGCCATAGATGACGATTATCCAGGAGAAAATCAATGCCATGGTCCTTTTTTCCGATAGGGTACTCGTCCGAAGGGTTCTGGATCACCGAGATACCGGAGATGGTCAATTCAACACCGGAAGGTGCCCGATCGTCTTTGCGGACACTGCCTGTTACCTCGACCGAAGCTTCGAGCCATAACCCTTTTGCGGTGATGAAGTCTTCCTCTGAAACTTCTTTCTTTACCATAACTCCCTGAACTGTCCCCGTTCCATCGCGAAGCTGAAGAAAATGTATCTTTCCGGAACTTCTCATGTTGTAAAGCCAGCCCTTTACGATAACTTCCTTTCCTTCAAGGGAGGGGAGGTCCTTGATATACGTCCACTGAGCTGTCATGCGTTTTCTACCTCCTGACATCGGACCGGATTCAGCGATTGCTGAGGCTCATGGCGTATATGATACACTAAATACCTGAGTAAGAAAAAGGAGTCTGATCGCTGAACGATTAAATTTCTGCAGTTTCCGGGTATTCAGTTTCTCTTCAGCCCGGAGAAACCCGGGAGGGGTAAGGACATGCTGCTTCTTTTTCCGGGTGTCTGTTCAAGGGCGATACTTTCAATCAGGGAGTCGGGATTATGCCGGCGCTTCGCAGCGCATCCCCGGGGCACGAATAACGTACCGCCTCGTCAGCAAGAAAATCTCCGACTGCTGCAAATGTTCCTTTTCCGAAAGCCCTGAGGGCCTGCCTGTCGCTCTCTGCATCTCCAAGAAAAAAAGGGTTTGCTGTTCCTGTCTTTTCGCACAATACAGCCAACCCCTCCGGAGAGGGTTTCGTTATCCCGGACTCCGGTGTGACCATGAGCCCGGGCGGAAAATCTTCCCAGCCGATAAGCTTTAATGCCAGCCGCAGTTCAGGCATCGGGCGTCCTGTATAGATACCTGCGGGAACGGAAATATCTTTCCAGTTGAATGAGGCCAGGGGCCGTTCCTCTTCCCAGAAGCCTTTTCTTCTCGTAGTGTAGACAGGTACGCTGCCTATTGATTCGTATTCATCACAGCCGAAGTACATTTCCTCGCAGGCCTGGCGGACTGCCTGCCGGAGGACTGTTTCTCCGAAGCTATTCCTGACCCAGCTGCAAACATCCATGTCGGTACAGTTTTGGAGAAGGGTCCTCCATTCAGCAGGAGAGGGGAGACTTTCCGCGAGAGACGGATTGTTTCCCGAAGCAGCGCAGTTGATCGCGGCCCAGGCTATGTCATAATCATCATTGAATGCAGGATGGGTTTTTGTAGCCGAGAAATGGCGGAATGTGAAGCCCTCGCTGTCAGGTATTCTGCAAAGGACTCTTGTCCAGGCCCAGAGCAGGCTTCTCGCGACGACACCGGGGTAGGAAAGGGACGCGTCCACAAGGACCCCGTCGACGTCGAATATTACCATATCAGGGGCGGACCGGACACCTGGTTTCATTGGAACAGCTCCTTTCCTGTGACAATTGATGAAAAACACCGGCCATTGTACCAGAAAATGGCCAAAAAGACCGTTATTGGGGGAGTGTACGATGCTTCTTGACATTCCGCTGGATTTCACGGAAGGAGGCTTATACCGGCAGATCACCTCTCACCTGGAGAAAATGATTCATGCCGGGAGCATAACGCCGGGAACACGGCTGCCTGGTACCAGGCAGCTTGCAAAAATGCTCGGTGTCAGCAGGTCAACCGTCGTTGAGGCATACTGCATCCTTGAAGAAAAGGGACTGATTTTTCAAAAGGGAAGAAGCGGTGCGTACGTTTCCCCTGCGGCAGTTCATTTTTCAGCTGCAGCGGGAAAGTCGGCGGATGAGATTCACTTCGACCAGGAACGTCCCACTCCGGACCTGATACCTTTTGAACCGCTGGCGAAAATTGCACGGGAAGTGCTCATCGAGGATGAAGGACGGCTTATGGGGGGGTGTCCTCCTGAAGGAATGGCTGAACTGAGACTGGCTCTTCTGGAACACGCGGTTCTGAGGGGAATACCTGCCTGTCCCGAGGAAGTTGTCGTCACTTCTGGAGGAAAAGATGCCCTTTCGACGGTTCTTCGCTCCCTGAAAAAAAAAGGTGCCGGAAGAGTATATGCGGAAATGCTGACTTACAGCGGCATTAAAGATATTGCCCGAAACGAGGGCATGACGCTTCGCCATGTGCCGCTTCTCGCGGACGGCGATATTTCTATGCTGGAAAACCTTGGTGAAAGGGATATCCTTTACCTCATTCCCAGTTTTCACAACCCTACAGGAAGAACTCTGTCCACCGAAGTACGAAAGGAAATACTCGCTCTCAGAAGAAAAAGGGGGTTCCACATTCTTGAGGACGACAGTTACGGAGAGCTGCGTTACGGTGAAAAGAGCGTCCCTGCACTGAAGGCGCTCGGTGAAGGCGAGGGTGTTATATACATCGGGTCTTTCAGCCAGGTGCTCTTTCCGGGCATGCGCTTCGGGTACATCGTGCTTCCCGCACCGCTAAAGGAATGCTATTTAGAAACAGCCTCACTCCGGCAGGGGCAGGTTTCTTCCCTCGTCCAGCTCGTGGTATGGAGGTTCATCAAAACCGGGAATCTTGCAGAAGCGATTGAGCGGGCGAGATCGATCCTTTCAGCCCGTATGGATTCCCTCTATTCATCACTCATTCGTACCTTTCCCGGATTTCCCGTCTTCAGGCCTGAAGGAGGGGTGTTCCTCTGGTTCCCTACGGGAAATGCCGATGGCCGCACAGCTGCTGATCTTGCTTCCTCACAGGGGGTTTATGTCTCTGACGGAAGGTCATTTTCATTAAGCGGCAAGCGCATTTGCTCTGTTCGTTTTTCAGTTGCATCCGCTTCTGCGGAGAAGATGGAAGATGCATGCCGGAGACTGGCCGGGGCATGGGAAACATTTCACTAGCCGTCGTCTCTGCCTTTCCCCCGGGTATCTTCCATGAATATCATATCGAGATATTTTTTCCACAGGAGGAGGGCAGCTGCGGCTGCAGCGAATCCTCCGAGAAGCCCCGTCACTATATAATCGAGCCGTCCCCTTCCGAGAAGGTAGCCTCCCATGCCTGCGAGGGCATACCCGAAAAGCACAACCGATCCCATGGACAGGAGCAGTACAATAAATCGCATTTTTTGTCCTCCTGAGTAAATTTTTCTGTCCTGTTGGTATTTTTTTGTCATAAAGCCTTGTAGCTCCGACTAAAATATGATAAAGTATCTCAAAATCTACAATACTGACTGTTATACAATGGTCTTGCTGTTTTCCCAAATCCGTAAACCAACAGGGAGGTCCTATGAAGATGAGAGAACCGCGTCTTTATACAACTTCGGCCGATTATGCCTATCAGGAACTTCGTCACCGCATTATAACGAAGCAACTGAAACCCGGGCAGAGACTGCCGGAAGTCAACATTGCCGTCCAGATGGGAGTAAGCAGGACACCGGTGCGTGAAGCACTCCGCCGCCTGGCCAGCGAAGGCCTTGTGATAATCATACCGAACAGTGGTGCCAGGCTTGCAGCTCCAACGGCAAGAGAAATAGAGGATACCTTCCTTGTGCGTGAACAGCTGGAATGCCTTGCGATCCGCCTTGCCGCCGACCGCATCGGAGACCGTCACCTCCGCCGTCTAGAGGAAGCTCTTGTTGAAGAGGCAAGGGCAATCGAGGAACGGGATCTTGAGACGTACCTCGAAGTTAACGAGGCATTCCACAAGGCAGTAGCCGACGCGAGCGGAAACAGGGTGCTCGCGGAATACGTGGAGAACATCCTCGCACGGACAAATGCCTATGTTGTCTTTTATGACCCATTTTACCAGAACGACACAACTCCGTCGGTGGATCCCCACAAGGAAATTCTTATGGCTCTGCGTGCCCATGACGGAGAAAAATGTGTGAAGCTTATGAAGCGTCACCTGAAGGATTCAATAGCAGGGCTGAGCCAGGTCGTGGAGGAGTGAACCATATTTTTTGGAATCTGACGAGCGGGCGGTTTTTCCCGCTCTTTTTTCTTGCCATTTTTTTAGATTTCAGGTGATGATAATGAATGGAGTTTATTTTCGGCGAAAAGCTTTTACCCATGCCCTTAAGGAGGTCCTCCAGTTTCATGGATAAAAAAATTCCCACGCTTGATTTGACAAGGAACTATGCAAGGATAAAGGATGAGGTCCTGGAAGCTGTCAATTCCGTACTTGAGAGCCAGCATTTTATCCTCGGGCCTGATGTGGCCGGATTTGAAGCGGAGTGCGGAAACTATCTCGGAGAGGTTGCCGCCATCGGGTGCGCTTCCGGAACCGATGCGCTCCTCCTGGCCCTCATGGCCCTTGATATCGGCGAAGGCGACGAGGTGATCACCACTCCCTACAGTTTTTTCGCCACGGTAAGCTGCATTACCCGCCTCGGCGCAACACCTGTATTTACTGATGTGGATCCCCTTACCTTCAATGTGGATGTGAAAAAGGTTCTCGATGCGGTTACCCCAAAAACAAAAGCGTTTCTGCCCGTGCATATTTTCGGACAGATGGCTCCGCTGGAGGAGGTAAAAGAAGAGCTTGAGAAACGGGGAATAGCCATCGTCGAAGACGCGGCCCAGGCCTTTGGTTCATGGAGGAAGGAAGGCGAAAGTATCCGGAGGGCGGGAGCATGGGGCACGATAGGATGCTATTCCTTTTTCCCCACAAAAAATCTTGGAGGGTACGGTGACGGGGGAATGGTCGTCACGAAAGATGCGGAATTGGCTGAAAGACTGAAAAAACTAAGAGTCCACGGTGCAGGGAAGACCTACTATCATGATGAAGTCGGCCTCAACAGCAGGCTGGATTCCATCCAGGCGGCAATTCTCAGGGTGAAGCTGAAGCATCTCGAGGAGTGGAACGAGGAGCGCAGACGTGCTGCGGGAAGGTACTATGCCCTGTTTGCCGAAAAGGGACTCATCGGGACGGTTGTTCCTCCCTCGGAACTGGAGAACAACTACCATATATATCATCAGTACGTGGTAAAAGTACCGCGCAGGGATGACCTGCAGGCACATCTGGAAAGCCAGGGGATCGTCAGTCGTGTATATTATCCCGTGAGCCTGCACATGCAGCGCTGTTTTGCATTTCTCGGCTATTATGAGGGTGATTTCCCGGTTTCAGAGTCTCTCAGCCGGGAAACTCTTGCGCTTCCTATTTTCCCCGAACTGACTCTGGAAGAGCAAAAGAGGATCGTGAACTCGATAGCGGCATTTTTCGAGAAATAATTTGACCATAGTTGACCTTTATCTCTGAACCGTGTAAAATACCGATGGAAGAAGAGTACAAAAAGTGTAGTCTTTCTTCCATCATTTCATATTGATCGTGTGGAGGTGGGAGCGATGTTTCCGTTTTTCTTTGACCCGACCATGATGCTTCTGATACCCGCTCTTATGCTGGCCTTGTGGGCACAGATGCGGGTAAAAGCTGTTTTTGCCCGCTACAGCAATGTGGGCTCAAGGCACGGAACTACTGCGGCATCAGTTGCACGGGTACTTTTAGACAGGTTCGGGCTGCGGGATGTCCCTGTAAACAGGGTGAACGGAAATCTCACAGACCATTATGATCCCCGCGAGAGGACACTCAACCTTTCCGACACTGTCTACGGCAGTTCAAGTATCGCCGCTATAGGAGTTGCTGCCCACGAAGTCGGGCATGCCATACAGGACAAACTCGATTATTCGCCTCTCAGAATACGGAACGCTATTGTGCCTGTCGTCGGTATTGGCTCATCCATGGCATTCCCTCTTTTTTTCATCGGCATACTTTTCAGGGGGCAAATGCTTATGGATCTGGGAATACTCCTCTTCCTCGGGGTCATACTGTTTCATATCGTGACCCTGCCGGTGGAATTTGACGCGAGCTCGAGAGCTCTCCGTGTGCTTGCAGACACGGGAATGCTCTCCACGGATGAAATTACGGGAGCAGGAGCAGTCCTGAGGGCTGCATCGTGGACATACGTTGCTGCGACGGTCATGGCTTTTGCCCAGCTGATACGGCTGCTTTTCCTCAGAGGAATGTTCGGCAGCAGGGACTAATCAGCCCGACCCGTTCCCGGCATGGCTTCAGACCTGCAAATGGAGCGGCTGTAACAGTCGCTCCATTTTATTTAAAGGGAAGAAAGGAATTGCGTAGTAATGCCACTTGTTGTATTTTTGATCTTCCTGTTTGTGTTCCCCTGGGTAGCGCTGGTGTTTCTTTTATTTTTTGCCATGCTTCTTATCCCCATGGGATTTACATCGAATTCATTCCTGAAAATGCTGACGAGCCCGTCACATATCATTCGCATTCTTTTTAATTCCAGGGTCCGCAGGAATCATTCAGTGGGACACGGGACGATCAACGTTCTGGAAGAAGAATACGGTGACATTGGCGTTGAAGGGGCTGCAGATGAAGCAGGTTTTTCAATAAAAAGCGTTGTCCCTCCCGAGGCAGTCCTGTTTGCTGCGAAAATCGCGCTTGCCCGGATGAAATCGGGCGAGAGAAAACTTGCTGTTCTTGAGAAATGCGGGGTGACCGTTGCAGCAGTGAATGTCCTGACTGCAGTGTTTTTCCTGCTCATTTTATTTATCAGTGGAGCTTTCAGCCTGCTTTCGGCTGCAGCTGCCGTTTTTTTTGCCCATGTTGCTGCTCGTTTCCTCAGTCCATGGATCCAGCGGAATATAACGACGACGGATGATATTATGGGGCTTGAAGTTCTTGGAGTCGAAATGAAGAACGAAAAAATCGGTTTTGCCGGGATAGAGTTTCTGGTCCCTTCTTCAGTGTTCGTTCGTACCGGGATCAAGGGAGAAGCACTGGTAGCCGAGGTGGTCTCGGAATGAGAGGCATAGAGGCGGCCCTGAAAGTATGGCAGGATGTAAAGGCAGGAAAATTCGCATCTGAATCTATTCGTTCGGTGGCGGACTCCCTTTCCCCGGGAGATCTTGTCCTTGCTTCTACGCTTGTCTATTGCACGCTCAGAAGACAGTTTCTGTGGAAGGAAATATACGGCCGTTTCCTCAGGGTTTCACCAGCCGGGCTCTCACAGCATGCAGGAGATGCCCTCTGCCTTGGGACAGCCGGAATTCTCGAATTGAGAACCTTTGTGCCGAAAGTTCTCGTTAACGGGCTGGTGCAGGAGCTGAAAAAACGGGGAGACGAAAGAGGCGCGAAAATTGTCAATGCAGTTCTGCGCCGTGTTGCGGAGGAAGGCCGGCTGCATCTCAAAAAAATAGAGGAATCCGGAAGCCAAAAAGAACAGGCCCTTTCGGCAGGGGTTCCGGGTTGGGTTGTTTCCCTATGGAGAAACTCATGGAGCGATGGAGGAAAAGCACTGCTGAAAATGGCTCGTATTCGGCCCTATTCATCGTTTAGAATATCGCCCGGCTCAGACCCTGACGATCTTGCGTCAGCCGCCGCGAAAAAAGGGATACGCTGCTGGAAGTCACCGCTTGTCCCCAATGCTCTGCGGCTTGCCGCAACCATATTTCCCCCGGATTTCCCCGGATATGCAGAAGGCCGTTCTACCCCGCAGACAGAGTCGTCCATGCTTGTGGGAGAGGTGATGGGCAAGGTTTATAAAGGTGGTCCAATTCTTGAAATGTGTTCCGGAAGAGGAATAAAAACCGGCCATATACTGTCGCTTTTTCCGGACTCCCGGGTAGAGAGTTTTGAGCTGTCGCCTGCGAAGTCAAAGGCTGCCCTGCGGGAGATGGGACGCCTGGGGAAAAAAAGGAATCACATAATAACTACGGGTGATGCGTTATCCCTCCTCCCGGCCGTTCAACCGGCCATGATTTCCCTGGATGCGCCCTGTTCGGGCAGCGGAACATGGAACAGGCATCCGGAAGGGAAATGGCGTCTTACCCCGGAAAAGCTTGATTCTCTTGCATCACTTCAGATAAATTTATTGAGAAGAGCTGTTTCTCTTCTTGCGCCGGGAGGAATTGTGGTCTACTCTACATGTAGCCTGCTGAAAAACGAAAACGAAAATGTTGTCGCCCAAGTCATTTCCGAAAATGCAGATCTTGTTGATATGTCCTTCCCATTCAGCGGAGCTCTGTTCAGAAAGGGGCGGCCGTGGGGGACTTATGTTTGGCCGGAACTGCCATGGCTCGACGGTTTTTACATGGCTGTGATAATGAAGAAATCGGGAGGGAAGGCTATTGAGGGGTAAAATCTTCCGCTGGGCTGTTGTTCTGGTGATTCTTGTCATGCTTATTTCGGGAAGTGTGGCTTTTTACACGGTTTTTTTCGGAGGAAAGGACCTTGTGATTCCGCCGCTTCGTGAAATGTCTGTTCTTGACGCTGTAGACGAGGCTGAACGTATCGGTCTCGAAGTTAAAATTGAACAGATCGATTCATCCATACCGTCGGGTACTGTCCTTGCCCAGTGGCCTGAACCGGGGACGAAGGTGAGAAGGGACAAGAGCATCATTCTCAAGGTGAGCAAGGGCGGAAACAGAAAGGGCGTACCTGACCTGAGAGGGATGGAAAGTGCCCAGGCCGTGAAAAAAATTGAGGAGCTAGGATTTGCCGCAGGTGATATTCTCAAGATACATGATGATTCAAGGCCTGCCGGTACTGTTATCGCACAAAATCCTGCCGCCCCTGCAATGACGGGGAGCGAAAGAAAAATCGAACTGCTTGTGAGCCTTGGTCCTGTACCCAGGGACGGACGCATCCCTGTTCCTGATATAGCGCAGCGTGACGAACAGGGAGCAAAAAACCTGCTTGCTGAAAGCGGTCTCCGCTTCGGCGGAGTGGAATACGTTTCGACGCAGAATACTCCTGAAGGAATGGTAATGTCCACAAAACCCGGGGCGGGAACAATGGTAAAGCAGGGATCAGCTGTACAGCTTGTTGTTGCCACGAACCGTGCGGCCCCGGCATCCAAAAAACCCGAACCCAGGGAGCAGTCCCAGCCCACGGAAACAGTTGCCCCTCCTGCGACAACAGTCGAGGTTGCTGAAATTCCCCGTCAGATCGGTCCTGCAGGGCCTGTAAAACCCGTTCTTACACCAAGACAGCAGGAGCTTGCCGGGGCTACGGGGCTTTCGGAACCATCCGTGACGCAGGCTACGCCGGGAGCATCCCGGGCTCCTGCTCCGGCATCAACAGGACCGGCGTCTACAGGGACCGCGAAGGTACGGTACCAGGTTCCTCCGCTCACGAAACCGCTCGGCCTTAAAATTGAAATGGTTGATGCGACCGGGACAAAGCATCTCCTGGGAAGGGATGTAAAGGGCGGAGAGTTTATTTCACTCGATGCGCCCTTTGTACGCGAGGGTGTGGTAACGATTTACCTCGGCGGAGAGTTTGTCTGGCAGGAGCGTTACAAATGAACAGGAAGGTGCTCCTGGCCCCGTCACTCCTCTCTGCGGATATTCTTGACATGAATTCCTCCATTCAGGTCCTTGGAGGGGAATACGACTGGCTGCACGTGGACGTAATGGACGGCTGTTATGTTCCCAATATAACATTCGGTCCCGGTTTTTCAGCAGCCCTCAGAAAACGGTATCCTGATGCGTTTCTTGATGTTCATTTAATGATCGATTCCCCTGAAAGGCTGCTGGATGCTTTTCTGGACGGGAGGCCTGATTGCCTGACAGTACACCTTGAAGCCGACCGCCATATTCACCGGACCCTTTCCAGGATAAGGGAGCGGGGCGCCATGGCAGGGATATCCATTAACCCGGGAACGTCCGAGGAACTTCTTGTCCCTCTTCTTCCTTTCCTGGATCTTATCCTTGTCATGTCTGTAAATCCCGGGTTCGGAGGACAATCATACATTCCGTCGATGCTCGAAAAAACGAAGAAACTGTGCAGATGGAGGGAAGCGGGGCATTATTCGTATCTTATTGAAATGGATGGCGGCATTGGGGCTTCAAACGCGGCTGAAGCAGCACGTGGCGGGTGCGATGTTCTTGTGATGGGGAGCGCAGTGTTTGGCGCTGCTGATCCTGCAGTTTTTTTGCAGGAAATTAAGGTGAAAGTTAAGGAGGCAGTATCCAATGCCTGAGAGCCGGGATAACAAACTGCAGGAATTGGGAAAGGAAATACGCCGCAAGAGAGAAGACCTGGGATTGAGCCTCAAAGATGTTTATGAAGGCACTAAAATAAGGACTCAGTTTCTGGAAGGAATTGAACGCGGTGATTTTTCCGAATTTCCCGGAACAGTGTATATTCGAGGGTTTATAAGGTCATATCTTCAGTTTATCAGGGCGGAGGATTTCTGGGGTGAATACCTTCCCGTTCTTTCTGAGGGTGTTCAAAAAAAGAAAGAGGAAGAACCCGTCGTCGGATCATGCGCCGCACCGGCAAAAGGGTTCAAACCCGCCTCACGTTTCTGGATATTTGCCATCCTGCTCCTGGTCCTTTTGGGATCATCCTGGTATGTCTGGTATACATGGGACCAGAATGGAGCCCCTTCCTTTGCGCTTCGGACACATTCAGGCAATACCACTGCAAAATCTGAAGAGCAAATGGAAACAAAAACAGAAACCGGGATCGCAGCGCAGACTGACGGGAAAACAAAAACGTCAGGGAGCTCTTCTGAAGGAAATTCTGCAGTGAGTGCAGAACAGCAGGCGCAGGGAGAAGGGAATGGTTCCGGAGGGGCGGCAGGACAGATCGCCGTGCCGGCACCGGGAGGAAAAGCGCCTCCTACTGCTGCAGAACTTGTGGGGGCCAATGTGCCTGCGGCTGCTCCGGCCGCTGCCGAGAAGAAAAAGGACAGGGAACTTGTTATTGCTGCCGATGGAGACTGCTGGATCAGGGTACGCCAGGGAACGAAAACACTTTATGAACGAACGGTCCGGGCCGGCGAAACTATTTCTTTTTCAGTAAAAGAGCGCATTGAAGTGACCTATGGCAGAGCAGGAGCAGTAAGGACTCAATGGAACGGTGAATCTCTCGGAAATCCGGGAACGGCAAAAGGTGTAGAACGGGTTTTTTACGCCCCTGACGGGAAAACTGGAAGGATTGCCCGTTGAGAGTTTTCATCCTCAGTCTCGGCTGTGCAAAAAATTCTGTTGACAGCGAAAACCTCCTGGGGCTCCTCGAATCTTCTGGCGCTGAAATCGTAGACGACGTCGGCGATGCCGACGTCGCTATCGTGAATACGTGCGGTTTTATACAGCCTGCCGTGGAAGAAAGCGTCAGTGCGATTCTTGATCTTGAATTGCTGAAGGAAGAGGGGAAACTTGAGAAGATAGCTGTCGTAGGCTGTCTTGTGAACAGGTATGGAGATGAATTGAAGAAAGAGCTCACCTCCGTGGATATCTGGGCAGATGCCGAACAATGGGATCACGTTGCCTCTTCCCTCGGCCTTATGTCTGCAGCTCCCGTGCGGGGTATGCTGGCTGAAACAAAGCCGTGGTCACGCTACCTTAAGGTCGGCGAAGGGTGCGACACATTCTGCTCCTACTGCACCATACCCTCCATACGGGGAAAAGCACGGAGTTTTCCCGTTCATGATCTCGTGAACATGGCTGGAGAACTGGCAGCAAAAGGAGCGAAAGAGATATGTCTCGTAGGCCAGGATCTCACGAGTTACGGAAGAGACATTTATGGCAAACCCTGTCTTCGTGAACTGCTGGAAGAACTTGACAAAGAACTGCCTTCTCACGTCTGGGTAAGACTTTTATATCTTCACCCATCGAGAATCAATGAAGATTTCATTGATTACGTTGCCGGAAATGAACGGATTCTTTCCTATCTCGACATCCCGATCCAGCATATTGACGGCGATATCCTCCGCCGGATGAACAGACCGGATGCCGAAAAACACATTATGAAAATATTCCGGTACGCACGGCAGGCTGATCCTCTCTTCGCTCTCAGGACAACAATAATGGTCGGTTTCCCGGGAGAAACGGAAGAACAGTTCGGCAAAGTGCTTGACTTTCTGGAATACGCTGCTATCGACAGAGTCGGTGCTTTTGTCTTTTCGCCTGAGGAAGGGACTGCGGCTTCGAAAATGAGCGGGCAGATTCCTGAGGAAGTCAAGGAGCAGAGATACAGGAGGCTCATGGAACTTCAGTCGGAAATTTCACTGGACAGGCAGCGTCTGTTTGAAGGCAGAACGCTTAGAATTCTGGTTGACGAGATTGATCACGACGATGGAATTGCCTGGGGGCGCTCGTACCGGGAAGCTCCTGATGTTGACGGACTGGTGGCCATAAACGGAGGGAATACCCTGAAAGAGGGAGATTTTGTGGAGGTGCGTGTGACGGATGCCGCTGAATATGACCTATTTGCAGAAATTGCCCGGAAATAAGAATTTCTATTGGCATATCAGCACATTGTGCGGTCTTGGCTTCTTTTCTTCAATGCCGGGAACAGTGGGTTCGATTGCGGCATTTCTGGTCTACCCGGTTCTTCCGTTTCCGATTGCTGCAATAATCGGGATTGTCGCTCTCGGTGTGTGGACTTCACAACGGTATGCTTCCCAGGAAGGAAAAAAAGATCCTAAAGAAGTGATCATCGACGAAGTTGCGGGAACATGGATTGCAATGTTCGGTCTGCCCTCCGGTTTTTCTCTTCCCGCCCTCTTCCTGTTCCGTATTCTTGATATTCTCAAGCCTTTTCCGGTCAATGCCGCTGAAAAGCTGCCCGGAGGGTGGGGAATAATGGCTGACGACATAGTCGCCGGACTGCTTGCGAACATAATTCTTACAGTAATAAGGTGGCTGTATTTCGGGGGCGGGTGGAACTTCCTCTTCTGATTTTGAATGGGGGCAATTCTATGAAACGTGCTGTTCTTATTGCCATCGGCGATGAACTGTTAAGCGGCCTGCGGCAGGAAGGGAACTGCTGCTGGCTTGCCGGAAAACTTTCCCGGGCAGGCTGGAATGTCAGTTTAATGGAAGTTATTCCTGACGATGAAGAAAAAATACAGACAACACTCAATCAATGGATAGGAAAGTCAGAACTGATCGTCATGTCCGGAGGACTCGGGCCGACACATGATGACCGAACGAGAACTGCAATTGCCTCTTTTCTTGGCTGTTCTCTCGAAATCGACCAGAAGGCCTATGATGAAATTCTCTTCCGCTATCCCCCTGACATGAGGAAGAATCTTGCGAGATGTGCGGACTCTCAGGGCGCAGTGCCCGTTTTGGCCAAAGCAGTTCATAATCCTGCAGGTTCGGCTCTTGGAATTACATTCACTGCAACCGGTTCCAAGGTGTTCGCTTTTCCGGGAGTGCCCCGCGAGTTCAGGGCTATGGTCGAGGCTGAACTGGCGGAAGAAATTCGTGTGCGGGAGAAAACAGTCTGTTCTCTGTATATCGCCGGTTGGGCGGAAAGCCTTTTGAAGGACAGGCTTGCGCCTGTCATTATGCAGAAAGATCTCCACATTTCCATATTGCCTTCACCAGGGCTGGTAGAATTTGTGATACGGGGTACCTCCGAGAGGACCGCAGCGGCCGAACGTGAAGTCCGGGGGCTTGTGCCCGCGGACTGTCTTCCTTCAGGGGCACACTCCCTTTCGGAAGCGATAATAACCCTGGCTCTTCAAAAAAAAATAACGATTGCATGTGCCGAGTCATGTACCGGCGGTATGGTCGGCATGGAACTCACATCGGTTCCGGGAAGTTCTTCTGTCTTTCTCGGAAGTGCTGTTTGTTACAGCAACCAGGCAAAGAAGAAGATACTGTCCATAGATGATTCCCTGCTGGAGAAATATGGAGCCGTGAGTTCACAGTGTGCGGAAGCCATGGCCGAGGGTGCACGCGGTATCTTTGAAGCTGATCTTGCAGTTTCGGTCACAGGAATCGCAGGACCCGGCGGCGGTTCAGCAGAAAAACCGGTTGGATCTGTATGGTTTGGAGTCTCGTTCAGAGGAAAAAACGAAGCAGTACACAGCATCTTCCCCGGAGACAGGGAAGCGGTACGGATCAGATCTGCCATGAAAGCCCTTGATATACTGAGGAGAAAAATTGCAGAATCAGGTGAATAATGAATGAACGAAGAGAATATTCGTTCCTTTGTATCCCTTGCCCTGCCCAATGAAGTCAGATATGCAGCAAGAGAACGTCTGCTCTCCGTAAAGCCGCTTTTTCCCAGGTTAAAATGGGTGAATGAAAACAACCTTCACCTTACGCTGAAGTTTTGCGGGGAGCAGCCCGCTTATATGCTCAGGACACTTGAAGATTCAATTGGTGCTGTTCTCCTTGAAAAACAGCCCGGAACAATCAGGCTCAGCCTTGGTGAACTGGGGGCATTTCCATCCCTGCAATGTATTCGTACCCTTTTTTTCCGGGTAAACGGAGAGATTGAAAAACTCGGACTGCTTGCATCCATAGTTGAAAAAACGGCAAAAGAATCAGGTATCCCGGCAGAAGAACGCAGGTTTCATCCCCATATAACCCTTGCCCGCGCAAGAAATCCGGAAAAAATGCCTCTTTCTTCCGTGGGACAATTCAGGGAAGCTGAATGGACGGCTGACGCCCTGTACCTGATGAAAAGCGTCCTGAAACCCCATGGGACCGAGTATGCTGTCATCAGAAAGTGGATCCTCCGGTAAAACTGCGGTCTGAAAATATTCATAAACTGTGATCAGTGAAAGGAGTGCTCTTATTGGCAAAGAAGAAAAATCCCCAGACACGAGAAGACGTCCTTGAACAGGCAATTGAAGACATAAGGGGGAAATTCGGCGAAGGCTCGATAATGCGGCTTGGAGAGTCTTTCAAAGCTGCTGTCGACGTCATTTCAACAGGCATTCTTCCCCTCGACGTAGCCCTTGGAATTGGCGGATTGCCCCGGGGCAGGATCGTTGAAGTATTTGGACCTGAAGGCTCGGGAAAAACCACGGTTGCCCTTCATGCGGTAGCCGAGGCGCAGAAAAAAGGAGGCATCGCCGCGTTTATTGATGCGGAGCATGCTCTCGACCCGCGTCTTGCATCCACCCTGGGAGTGGATGTGCTGTCTCTTTACATAGCCCAGCCTGACAGCGGAGAACAGGCTCTTTACGTACTCGATACCCTGGTCAGGAGCAGTGCGGTTGATATTGTTGTCGTGGACTCGGTCGCAGCCCTGACCCCACAGGCGGAAATAGACGGTAAAATCGGCGACAGCCAGGTTGGGCTTCAGGCGCGTCTTATGTCATATGCGCTCCGAAGGCTGACTTCCGCAATTTCAAAGAGCAATTGTGTGGTCGTTTTTATAAACCAGCTCAGGGCCAAGATAAGCACGGGATACAGCCAGGGGCCCCAGGAAACCACCACCGGAGGAAGAGCGCTTAAGTTTTACAGCTCGGTGAGGATTGAAGTCAAAAGGGGTAAGTCCATTACGAAAGGCGACGATACCATCGGACACGAACTGTGGATGAAAGTCGTCAAAAACAAGCAGGCCCCTCCCTTTAAAACGGGTCATTCGTCCCTTATCTACGGCAAGGGGATTCCAAAAGGAATGTCCATTGTTGATATGGGCATCGACTTTGATGTTATCAAACGGAAAGGGTCCTGGCTTGCCTACAGGGGAGAAACTCTGGCCCAGGGGAAGGAAGCAGTTGCCCAATATCTTGAGGAGCATCCCGAACTTATGCAGGAAGTGGTAAACGAGGTGCTTTCCCTGGCAGCCGCCGGACTTGATCTCAAGCTGCCTTCTCCTGAACCCGAAGAACCTTCTGTTGATGATGAGGTCCCGCTCCTGAATATAGAAGAAGGAATACTGGAGCTCGACGAAGAAGAAAAATAAAAAGCCAGTGAATTGCGATAAAATAGGTCTTTAAGAAGCTTTGCGGGTGTTATGTAAGCTCTGGTACAATGATTATATGCAAAATATGATTTTTATATTGCAAAAAAATACTCCAGGTAAACTATATGCTGCTTTGTATTTACCAAAAGAAGGCGTTGACAGTATTTCAGTCCTCGAGTATTATCTTCAGGCACTCTGGCGGCAGTCAAGTGTGAAACAAGAGAAACAGGGACCTTGACAGAATTATAGGTGAAGGGAAGAGGTAAAAGAGCGAGCCTTGAGCAGAAGATATTTGAGAGTTTGATCCTGGCTCAGGACGAACGCTGGCGGCGTGCTTAACACATGCAAGTTGAACGGTCCGACATGGAAGCTTGCTGAAGTGTCGGGTAGTAGCGGACGGGTGAGTAATGCATGA
>Ga0228536_1001506_pt1 | contig 20871 bp, 17 predicted proteins | sample SJ1Smetagenome_FD_168611 | JGI IMG/M metagenome (GOLD analysis project Ga0228536, IMG submission 168611) | Enriched culture of PCE-dechlorinating microbial communities from Ithaca, New York, USA - SJ1.S | ecosystem: Engineered > Modeled > Simulated communities (microbial... > Unclassified...
CGGGAACATCGAGAGGGGGCAGCGCATAGCCGACTCTTCCGGCACGGCTTGCTTCAAAAAGGGTCTCCATTGGACGGCTCATTACGCATCACCTCCGGCGACCGCAGCAAGGCGGTCGATTTCTTCCCTCGTCCTGTTTTCGGTCACGGCGAGAAGCCAGCCGTTCTTCAGCCGGGGATACTCCGGCTCCAGCTCATAGCCTCCGATGATCCCTGCGTTGAGAAGACGCCTGTTCAGGTCGGCCACAGGCTCGTCGCAGAGCAGGACGGTTTCCCTGAAGGAGGGAACGCCTTTGAACGCCCGACGGAATTTACCCGTCTTTTCCAGCTGATCTACCGCATAGGCGCTTTTCGCAAGGATCTGCTCTCCCGTCTCCCTGAGGCCGCCGGGCCCCGTGAGGCTGAGATAGACCGATGCGGCGACGATGCAGAGGTTCTGGTTGGAGCAGATGTTCGAGGTCGCCTTCTCCCTGCGGATGTGCTGTTCCCTCGCCTGGAGGGTCAGGACGAATGTACGCCTCCCCTTGCTGTCAACCGTCTGTCCGCAGATGCGGCCGGGCATTTTCCTCATGAGAGGCTTGTTTACGGCGATGAAACCGAAGGCCGGTCCCCCGAAGTTCATGGGGTTGCCGACAGATTGCCCGTCTCCCACGACGATATCGGCGCCCAGTTTTCCGGGGGCCTCGATAACACCGAGGGCAAGGAGATCGGTTGATACGATGAACAGTCCGCCGGCTCCGTGGACCGCTTCTCCCAGGGTTTTCAGGTCCTCGATATTGCCGAAGAAGTTGGGTGACTGAACCACGAGCGCTGCCGTGTCTCCTGCCGCCAGCATTTTTTCAAGGGCGGCCTGGTCGAGTCTTCCGTTCTCCGCGGGAAGTTCCCCGAACTCTAGGTTTCTGCTCCAGCAGTATGTCTTCAGAACCTCTCTCGTCTGGGGATTCACGTTCCGCCCCCAGAGGATCTTTTTTCTTTTGGTGCTCGAGGCCGCAAGTACAGCCGCCTCGGCGGCGGCTGTCGCACCGTCGTACATGGATGCGTTGGAGATCTCCATTCCCGTAAGCTCGCACACCATGGTCTGGTACTGGAAAATGGACTGCAGGGTACCCTGTGCGACTTCCGGCTGGTAGGGGGTATAGCTCGTGGTGAATTCGCCCCTGGACACTATGCTGTCAACAGCAGCGGGGATGAAGTGGTCATAAACGCCCGCGCCAAGAAAACACGGCAGATCGTCTGCATTCCTGTTCCTTCCGGCCAGGGTCCTCAGGTCGCGGACCATCTCCGGTTCGGAGAGAGGGTCCGGAAGCCTGGGAGGATTTTTCTGCCTGACCTTTTCGGGGATGCCCGAAAAAAGGGTATCCATGCCGTCGGCGCCAAGATATTCCAGCATCCGGCGCCGTTCTTCCTCAGTGGCTGGAATGTATCGGCTCATGCCCATTCCTCCTAATCGTTCTCGGCTTCAAGTTCCTCGACAAGTTTTGCGTAGGCCGCAGGGTCGAGAAGCGAATCCATCTCCTTGGGGTCGGAAGGCTCGAGCTTCACGAGCCAGTTGGCGTAAGGGTCTTCGTTCAGCAGTTCCGGGGCGCCGTCAAGATCCTCGTTCACTTCGGCGACTTTCCCCGAGACGGGGCTGAACACGTCGTTTGCACCCTTCACCGATTCCACGACGATGAAATCTTCCCCTGCCTTTACCTGCCTTCCGACCTCCGGAAGCTCCACGTATACGATGTCGCCCATGGCGTGCTGGGCGTAGTCGGTGATGCCCATGACGCCTGAACCGCCGTCGATTCTGATCCACTCATGGTCCCTGGTGTACCGAAGATCCTGGGGTATTTTTGTCATTGTACTCACCCTCCTTTTATTTTTGCCTGCTCCGAGGCTTTTTGTTTTTTTATTTCTTGTACTTCCTGTCATAGAAGGGCCTTTTTACCACGGTGCCCTTCTTCGCCTTGTCGCGGATCATTACCCAGAGGTTTTCCCCTTCAGAGGGAACGGGAGTCTCCACGCAGCACAGCGCCATGTTCGCATCAAGGGAGGGGCAGTAGCCCCCCGAGGTGACCGTGCCGACGATTTGCCCGCTCTCATCGGCCGCTTCCATGCCTGACCGCGGAACACCCTTGTCCTCCAGCCGGAGACCGACGATCTTCCGCTTCAGTCCATCCTCTTTCTGCCGTTTCAGTACCGGCTGGCCGATGAAGCCGCCTGCCTTGTCCACCTTTACGAAAAACCCGAAACCCGCCTCCAGCGGGCCGATCGTATCCGTGTATTCATGGCCGCACAGGGGGAGTCCCGCTTCAAACCGCAGGCTGTCCCTCGCTCCGAGCCCTATGGGAAGAATTCCGTGCTCTTTTCCCGCCTCAAGCAGAAGATCCCAGAGTTCGGGGCCTTTCTCCCAGGGGACGTAGATTTCAAATCCGTCCTCACCCGTGTAGCCTGTTCTGCTCACGATGGCGGGAATGCCGCCGACCGTTGCGGAATCGGTGAACGTGAAGAACTTCAGGGCCTGGACGTCAATAGTGCACACTTTCTCCAGGATTGCTTCAGCGGCAGGACCCTGGAGTGCGGCCTCGGCGGTCTTCATGGAGATGTTCTCAATAATGACGCCGTCAGCCGGAAGGTGGGTGCTGAACCAATTCCAGTCCTTTTCCACGTTTGCCGCGTTCACCACGAGAAGATATTTTTCAGGGCTGTACCGGTACACCAGGAGGTCGTCCACCACTCCCCCGGATTCGGTGCACATAATGTTGTACTGGACCTGGAAGTCTTTCATCACTGTAATATCGTTTGTCACGAGCTTGGAGATCCATTTCCCGGCATCCGGGCCCTCCACGGTGATCTCTCCCATGTGGGAGACATCGAACAGTCCCGCCTTTGACCGAACGTTCAGATGCTCGGCCTTGATGCCCGACGATTCATACTGCACCGGCAGCTCCCAGCCGCCGAAATCCACCATCCGTCCTCCTGCCGCCACATGCTGTTCATACATGGGAGTTCTCTTCATTCCCGTACCTCCTCTTTTCTGCCGATTGGGGCTTCTTCAAGCCAGTCGGCCACGTTTTCCATCTCGGGGGATTCCGGAAATCCTTCCCTGACCGCATTCGCCATTTCATTCCAGTTCAGCGGGATGCCGTTCAGCACTCCGGCAAGGGAGGCGATCATCTCGACGTCCATTGCGTCAGAGTAAATGACCGGGCCCGAAATCCTGTCCCCTTCGGTGTTGATCCTCAATTCGACTCCGCCCCAGCTGAAGCGGCGGCTGACGCACACTTCGCACTTCGGTGAGCGGCCGAATCTCCATTCCGCGGACGAGTGCTTTTCAAAAAGCGTCCTGAATTCACTGCTGTCGGGAAACCCTTGCTCCCGTACAGCTTCCTCGTGGACATACCCTTCAAGGAACGCCTCTTCCATGGCGTTCCGGAGAGCTTCGATTTCAAGAGCAGGGGCTACGTCCCGCAGGTTTATAACGCGGGAGGAGACCGACGATACTCCCTTCGATTTCAGTTTCTCGGGATCGACGTTCAGGTACCGGGAGAGCATGTCCATATCGGCTGAAAGCAGGAGAGTCCCGTGGTGAAGAGATCTGAACCTTGTGAGCTGGTATGCGTTTCCGGAAAACTTGCGGCCCGAGACGACGAGATCGTTTCTTCCCGAGAACTCCCCATGGATGCCGAGGGACCCGAGTGCATGGAGAACTGTTCCCAGCTGCCGCTCCATGCTGTAAAACTTTCTCGGAAGAATGAATGAATAATTCAGGTTTCCGAGGTCGTGGTAGACAGCCCCTCCTCCCGAGGTCCGTCGGGCGAGCCTGCCTCCTTCTGCCTCGAGCAGGTCAAGACGGCATTCCGCCCATGCGTTCTGGTTCCTGCCGATGACTACGGTCCGGGCATTCTGCCAGAGGTAGAGGATCCCTTCGCCGTCAGAGCAGTCGCCTAGGAGAAATTCTTCCAGGGCAAGATTTTTCCAGGGATCATGTTCCTGTGAACGGACCAGGCGCACTCTTCGAAATACCACGTTCTCCCTCCTTGTTCCCCGGTCATCCGGGGGTGTCCGGAAATTCAGGGTAAGGGCGGCGAAATGCGTCGGGAAATGAAGTAACATGCGTGATGCCGCCATAATATCCTCCTGACGCCCGCGGGTCAATCACAGGAGGATATTCGCTCCACTTGCAAGCATACCATAAAATACTATGCAGGGGTATATCTCCGTGATCAGGATCGACCCGGAAGTGCAATAACGCTCCGGATGGCCAGGGCTTTAAGGATCTTTTATGGGCAGCATAAAAACAGGGTCTCCCGGTGAAAGAATGCATTTTACATCCCGGTATTCATAACGGCTCCGGAGCACAGCAGGTCAGCATTCCGGTGATCATTCATCCGGCCTGATAATTTGTCCTTTCTTTACTACGCCCCTGACCTTTCCGAGAGCGTGAATATCTTCCAGGGGATCGCCGTCCAAAGCGACGAGATCAGCAGTAGAACCTGTCCGGACAAATCCTTTATCGGGCATGCCGCACAAAGCCGCCCCATTGACTGTAAGGGCTGCCAGTGCCTCTGCATGGGTAAAGCCGCTTTTCAGCATTGCGGATGCTTCCATGGATGGATCGAATCCGTGCGAATCTCCTCCGGCAGTTACCCGTACACCTGCCTTGCGGACTTTGCACAAAGTATCATGATATCTTTCGATCATAGATTCTGCTGTTTCTCTCACCCGGGGCGGAGTTTTCGGATCGGCGAGCGTATCATAAACGGCTTTGTATGTCATTACGTAAAACGTCCCGTTCTCCGCCATCATTTCAATATCTTCATCGGAGAGAGACGCTCCGTGTTCAATGGAGTCAACCCCGGCACGGATCGCCCTGGCGGCCCCCTCGCCGCCATAGGCGTGGACTCCGATCTTCAGGCCAAGTTCGTGAGCTTCCTCAACTGCAGCCTGTATCTCCCCGAAGGAATACTGGGGATCGTAGGGGGTTCCCGGCCCTGAAAGGACATCGGAAACCATGAGCTTGATATATTCCGCGCCGCGCTTACGCTCCTGCCTGACGGCTTTTCTGAGGTTTTCCGGTCCGTCCGCCTCGAGACAGACCCGCCATTTCGTAAACCCTGTGCGAGAGATGCGATGCCCGGGGACAATAAGGTCGGGTCCTGAAAAAAGTCCTTCCCGAAGGGCTTTCTTGATCTGGATATTGACAGCTCCCCTGGACCCGGCATCCCGAACGGTTGTGACACCATTCTGAAGAAATTGGCTGCATACTTTCACAGCCCGCAATGCAAAAACCACTCCGACTTCGGCATCCTGAACGTGTTCGGCTACCGAGTCAAGTGTTATGTGTTCATGACAGCTGAATAAGCCTGGAATCACGACGCAGCGGTCCCAGGAAATAAGGCTGCTGTTTTCGTCCGGTTCAACATGTCCGGGTAGAATAGCCTGGATCCTTTCGTTTTCCGTAACCACAGTGGATGGTCTTAAGTGCTCGGACCCCCCCGGATTCCGTATTCCTGCGCAATGAATAAACCTCCTCATAATAACCACTCCCCGTTTTATGCTGTAAAACACACAATTGTGTTCAGGCTGCAGACGATGGATTCCAACATTTCATTTGAATCTTTTACTGATGTATAAAAATTATATACTGCTGTCCCGAAAAACGGCCGAAAACTTTATAGTCCTTTAAACTTCTTTGTTTTAGCGGAGTTATCGCTTCTGAAAAAAGAGCGGTGGATTTTCGGAAAGAGACTTCGAAAAATATCTATCCTGCATTTCAGTTAATCTTCATGGTAATTGGGATATTATGAGTTCAGGACATAAATCGGCTGATACAGACGCACATTTTTTCATTTGCAGCAGGAAAAAGTTTCTAACCTGACAGGCATGAAAGATTTATCAACAATTTTTCCGTGTCGAATTGAAGATTTTTTGTTTTAAGGCCAATACTGGCTGATACCGGGGAATCTCATTCGTTTTGTGAATTCGGCCCCTCGAAGGTCGAGAAGAATTCGGCTGTTTTTCATGAGGAATAAAGCGGTTACGATGCATATATTCTGAAAAAAAACAAAAAGGGGAGCGATGCGCCATGGTTTCCCGAAAGAAAACAGAGATGGGAAAAATAATAGTCAGGCCTGATGGAGCAGAGATTCTTACGAAAGGGAAAGCCGGCGGGATGACGCTTCTGATGATCCCCGGTCTCGGCGGTGATTCAGAGTGCTGGGGAGGGATGTTTCCCCGCAAACTGCGGGAAGGAGGCATTGACCCCGTAGTGTACGATCCAAGGGGGCTCGGACAGAGTTCCTCCGGCAGCATGGAACCCTCAATTTCAGTCTACGCAGACGATGCGGCGGCTGTTATTGAGGATTGCGCCCCGGAGGGAGCTGTGCTCGGCTGGTCAATGGGGGCTTCCGTGGCGATCGGGCTTGCCCTATCCCGGCCTGACCTGGTGACCGGATTGATCCTCTGCTGCGGAAGTGGCGATCACGGGATGCTGGTCCGGGGGAACCCGGAAGTTTTCAGCCCCATTCTGGACCGGAAGGCCTCTGTGGCTCAACTCGCCTCTGTGCTTGGATCGCTGCTCCTGCCGCTGAACCGGAGAGGAAGCACGCCCTTCGGCAGGGCATTCCTTTCGGTCATCAGGGATTCTTTTACCCGTAACGAAGCGGGGATACGGTTACAGCAGAAAGCGCTCGCGGAATGTCCCCCGGCAATTCCCCGGCTGCATGAGATCGCCGTTCCCGTGCTGGTGATCATGGGAGACCGCGACGGCCTGATCCCTCCCCGGGAAGGGGAGAAGCTGGCCCGCGCCCTGCCGGACGCGCAGCTCGAGATACTTTGCGGAGGGCACGGGCTGGTATATGAGTGTCCCGACGAGACAGCGCGGCACATCCGTACTTTTTTGTCCGTCCTCAATACGACCTCCGATTAAACTGTACAAGCTTTTCAATCTCTGCTGAGTAGATGACAAAAACCAAAGAAAAAGATAAAATATTCTTAATAATAAGATTTATTTATTTCTGTCGGAAAGCGGTCAGGAAAAAATCCGGGAGGTGTTTTTCATGAAAAAAAAGAAAAAAACCCTTTTTTTGATCGCGGTGCTTTTTGTTGTGATACCGGCCTCTCAGGCCTGGTGTCTCCCTGATCTCGTCCCGTGGGTGGCACGCCGGGGTATTCCTGCCGTAAGGGGAGGCGAGATAGTTATACCCCTTTCGGTAACGGTCCAGAACAGGGGAACGTCTCCGGCGCCTCTGTTCAAGGTTGCGGTCGAATTTGAAGTGATGTCCGGAGGCCGTCCCGGGCTTTTGAACAGCGGAGGGGCGGCTTTTCGGGTGCCGGGGCAGCGGAACTCCTGGTATCCGATGACTGTCGTGCCTCTACCCCCGGGGACGCCGCCGGCAGGTACTGTGACCTTCACCGGTGAAACTGTGCTGCCTGCCTCCTACTCGGGGACCACGGTACGCATCAGGGCGGCAGCCGACAGTACGGCGGGCGAGGAATTCGCCGATCCGGCAGGGAGGGTCAGAGAATCGGACGAAACGAACAACGCGTCTCCCTGGGTGGAAACCGTTCTTTCGGCAGGCACCCCTGATCTTCGCGTCTGGAACCAGACGCCCCCTCTTTCGTTCTCGATTGAGGGCGGCCGGATCATTGAATACCGTGGGGGACGGGAGAAATTCATCGTTACCGTAATAAACAGCGGAACCGCCCCGTCGGGAGCCTTTTCCGTTCATGTAGGCTACGAGGCGGTCGGGGGAGGAGCGACGGGAACAGGGACGATTCTTCCGGATCCTCCCGATGCGGGGCGGTGTTCGGGGCTTGCACCGGGACAAAAGATGGTTTTTGACCGATTCGTGCTGAAGCTGCCTGTTTCTCTCGCGGGAGCCCGTGTGCGGTTCCGCATGGTCATCGATCCTGACGGCAGGGTGAGGGAATCGGACGAAGGTAATAACGCGGGTCCTCTTACACCGGTTTCCGTTCTTCCCGTACAAACCATGCGACTTCCGGGCAGCCTGGTGCTACCGGTCCTTGGAGACCGGCTGAGGGGGCGGATCCGGCTGAACAACTTCGCCGGACCGACGGGCGACTTTCAGCTCGACAGAGAGCCTCTCAGGAGGGATGACTCGTTCATCATCATAGGGGAATTGAGGACGGTCTTTACTCCTCCTCTTTTTCACTACGGCAGCGGGGCGACCCGAAGCTGGTATTATCTGAACGACATCAATGCGGATTTCGGGGGGCCGAGATCCCTGCGATTCATTTCCGGAACGGGCATCCATTCCGGAAGGATTGCCGGAAAAGTCAGTTTCGAGACCGGGGGAGACTACGAGATACGGGGCTGGGAATATACTCGGCCCTACTGGTACGATTCCCCTCCGGACGTGGATATCGTACACATGGAAATATCACTGTCCCTCAGGCCCGTTATCCGGGACGGCAGGATCAGTTATGACCAGGTGACCGTTTCCCCGGACATCCGCATCACCCTTCATGGCTTCTGGAGATTTGTTGACAACACGATCCTCAGCCGGGGAATAGTGGATTACCTGAGGAACATGATAAACATCGAGGTCAAGCGGCAGATGGAAGCAGCACTTCTGTCGCGGGAGGTCAGGGATGCGGCGGAGGGGGCGATTGAAACCGCCGTACGCCCCACGCTCGACCGTCTCGGCGTCCGGAGGCTTTTGTCCGTCCGGGTAGATGGGGACAGCCTCGTGGCAGCGTATGAATAAATTCGAAAATGCGGCGGCTCCTGTACCAGGTCCGCCGCAGTGCTTCTCCGGGAGGATGGCGAGGCTGCGGACGGGGAAGCCTGAGTTGAAGAAGGGCTTGGGAAAGTCTACCCTCACAAGTCTGCCGTTTCCCGAGACTCCGTCGGGATTGGCCGGAGCCCCGGCCCGGAATCTGTCCTGTCCGGTAGTGCAGGATTCGCAGGTGTAATAACCCTTCGAGGTTGAGATCCCGGGGTCTGTATCCGTGGGTCCATTTCAGGATGCCGTGATCGTCCTCACCTCGTAGGGATACTTCATCTCCTTCAGCCTCCATCAGGGAGCGTCGCATTCCCTTCGGGAATCCCGTCAAGTGAGGTATTTCCGTTTCACCAGCCGCCATCGCTGAGGGTATTTCCTGCTCATAAGGGGATCCGCATTCAGTTCCTGTTTTCTGCCATTTTTCTGTCCAAAATATAATTGTAGTCCATATATTGCATTGAAAATCACATTATTTTGAAAAACAGCACAGTCTTTGCCTGGTTTCCCACGACCCCGTCATCCAGTCTTTACCTGAGAGGGGGAGCGCGGAAATGGTACAATCCGGTCAGGTTTTGCTGCAGATCACAGATATGGAGGTTCCAACCCGATGATGAAGGAGCTTCGTTGCTTTTTGAAGGATTCTATACGGAAGACAGTGGATTTTTCGGCGACGCGGCAGAGCCTCGGTTATCCGCCGCCTCCGGCTGAGAAACCGGTTCCCGGGGACACGGCAGTTATTCCCCTGCCCCGGCCTGGTGAATGGAAGAGGATCTGCGGAATTACGGTGGAAGAAGCCATTTCCCGGAGGCGTTCCGTGAGGAAGTTTTCTTCCCATCCCCTCTCCCTGGATGAACTCGCCTTTCTTCTCTGGGCGACACAGGGTTTTCGCAGCACACCCGGCCCTGAGGGCGGATTCCGTACTGTTCCCTCGGCCGGATGCCGGCACCCCTTCGAGACCTATATGGCCGTTTTCCGTGTGGGGACGCTCGAGAGGGGGCTGTACAGGTACCTACCAGTTGAACACGGCATGATCTTTCTCGGCTGTCCCGGACATCTGGAAGCACGAACAGCGCAGGCAGCCATGGGACAGCCCTTTGCGGGGAAGGCTGCCGTGACATTTATCTGGACGGCCGTTCCCTCTAGGACAGAATGGCGCTATGGGGAGGCCTCTGTGAAGGTTATTGCCCTGGACGCCGGGCATGTCTGCCAGAACCTCTACCTTGCGTGCCAGGCAGCCGGGGCCGGTACGTGTGCCATTGCCGCATACGACCAGGAAGCTGCCGACGGACTTATAGGCGCGGACGGGGAGGAAGAGTTCGTGGTCTACATGGCCCCGGTGGGAAAGACGGGAAATTTTACACCTTCGTGACATTGAGGTGACATCAGCCTGACACATCTTCTGCGCCCCGGCCGTATCCTTTCCGCAGGAGGTGGTTGAAGATGCTGCACAAAATATTCGGTGCGCTGCTTGCTGTTTGTGTTTTCCTTGCCGGGTTTTTTCCCGATCCCGCTCCGGCTTTTCAGGCAGGGGCCGACGGTGCCGTGGTTTTCGAGGCCGGAGCTGATATGCCGGTGGTCGAGAGCGGAGGATCACGGAAGGTGACCATACGTGCCCTCGTACGGCCGTCTGGCAGGCGGGTAAGGAACCGGGCCCCTCTGGCGGTGGCCCTCGTGCTTGACAAGTCGGGATCCATGTCCTCCGACGGCAAAATGGAGAACGCAAAAAAGGGCGCCCTTGAGGCGCTCAGGATGCTCGGTGCCGGCGACGCTGCGGCAGTTGTCGTATATGACAACAGGGCTACTGTACTCGTGCGAGCCAGGGAAGTGGGGCAGGGAAGCGGGGAACCGGAATTCTACCGGGCTATTCAGCGGCTTCGCCCGGGAGGATCCACTGCCCTCTATGACGGTGTGACACATGGAGCTGTCGAGCTGCAGTCTTTCGCTGACGAGGGGTTTATTCCCCGCATAGTCCTGCTTTCGGACGGTATAGCCAACGTGGGCCCGTCTTCCGCCGGAGATCTCGCCGCTCTCGGGAGGAGTCTCTCCAGGCAGGACATAACCATCACAACGATCGGACTCGGACTTGACTACAACGAGGACCTCATGACGGCCCTCGCTTCGGCGAGCGGCGGGAATGCCTACTTTGCCAGGCATGCCGGAATGCTCCCGGAAATTTTTGCACGGGATATGGAGGATGCCCTGGACATCACGGCCAGAAAGGTCAGGGTCACGCTGCGATGCCCCGACGGGGTGCGCCCGCTCAGGATAGTGGGACGGAAGGGGAAACAGGACGGCGATACCCTTGAGGCTTTTATCGACAACGTGTACGGCGGGGAAAAATATGCCCTCTTCGAGGTGGAGCTGCCGGAAAAGGAAGCGGGGTACGTGCTTCATGCCGCCGATCTGGAACTTGAGTACGCAGATGCCGCGACAGGAACCCTTGTGAGAAAACAGGCGTCGGTTTCCGTATCTTACACGGAGAACCCGTCGGAAGCCGAGAAAAACCGCAACGGGGATATCGTTTCACAGACAGTGATCGCAAGAAACGCCGAGATCCGCGAGGAGGCAGTCCGTCTTGCGGACGAGGGAAAAGCCGGAGATGCGGCGAAACTGCTGGAACAGAGAGGGAAGGAGATCCAGGCCATCGCCCCCATGGCAGGTGCAGCCGCTCCTCAGCTCGCCCGGGAGGCGGAGAGTTTTGAAGGGCTTGCAGAGAGCCTGTTCTCCAAGGGGACATTTTCCACAATGGAACGGAAAGCAGTTATCAACGATGCCTACATGCAGAAAAACCAGCAGGCCCCCGTAAGCGGAGACGTTGAAAGCGAAGATCCGGAGAGCGGGGATGTACAATAAAGAACAAGCCGCTTTTTTGGGGGAAGGGTGATCCCTTTCCCCAAAACGGCAGGAATCGGAAGGAGGGGGGACAAGGTGCAAAAAAAAGAAAAGCGTACCGGAAAGAGACCGACGGTTCCTCTTCCCCTCGTCGCAGTTTTTGTACTGGCGGTGCTTCTGCCGAGCACCGTCCTCAGCTTTCTGGCTCTCAGGGCCGCCGACAGGGAGGCAGTTTACGTTGAGCGTAGTCTGGAAGCAGCCCTTCTCGCGGAAGTCAATCTTGCGGCGAACCGTATATCAGCCCTGCTTGACGGTCTCGCGGCAGATCTGAAACGAGAGGCCGCAGCCATCCCTCTCGAATCGGGGAGCATAAGGAACTGGAGGCGGGAAGTCCCGGCCGCGGCATTTTCCTTTCTTCTAAAAGACGGGGTCCTTACCATTCCGGCGGGTCAGGGCTCTCATCCTGAACAGGAGGCGTTCCGCTCCTCATTCGGAGGATTCCTCGGGGGAGACGCCCAGATCCCTGTTTATGACCATATAGCGGGAGTCTACAGAAAGGAAATGGGGGCATTCTCCTCCCGGGAGATTTCGCCGCCCCTTTTGGACACTGGAGAATACGGAGCAGACGTAGCTTCCGTACTCCCGTCCCCTCCTGATCCCCTGGAGGAGGCCAGCCCGGAGAAGGATGCTCCTGCACCTGCAGCAACTGGACCTTCATCCTGGCCGGCTCTGACTCAGACTCTCGGAAAAAAAGCCTCCCGGCCTTCAGTTTCGGACGGAATAGCCATACAGCAGATGCAGAGCATCATGACCGCCGACCCTGCTGTCCGTGAAGAGGTCTTTCAAAAGGCGGAGGAGGAGGGATTCGCCCTCCTGCAGCGCAATGTTGCTCCCCAGGCGGGGGCTTTCTCCGGTACTGACAGGGAGGAACGGTCGAGGACAGTGGCAAAGGGGAAGACATTCGCCGAGCTTCGAATGGAATCATCGGGAGGCTTGCTGCCCCGACGCACGGACAGGGGGCTTGACCTGATCTACTGGCTGGACCGCGGGAACGGGGATGCCGCAGGTTTTTTCCTGGACAGGGAAGCACTCAGGGACATGATAGCCGGCGCTGTGCCCGACCTACTCACTGAAGTCAGGGTGCTCGCCGTGCTCGATGACCGCGGAGAACCGCTTGCCCGCCCCGGGATCTCCGTTCTGCCCGACTGGAGGCGTCCCTTTGTAGCGAGAGAGATTTCTCCGCTTCTGCCAGGCTGGGAAGCAGGTTCCTGGCTCGTCGACCCTGAATTTGTCTCATCCCGGGCCCGCTTTGCCGTGCTGGCCGTATGGATTCTCACGGCGGTACTGTTCGTGGTGATCCTGGCCGGCGGAGTCTCAGTCATCCGTATGCTTTCCTCGGAGATCCGGACTGCGAGGCAGAAGGCTACCTTTGCGGCCAGCGTCTCCCATGAGCTCAAGACTCCTCTTACATCCATACGGCTCTTTGCGGAGATGCTTCTCTCGGGGCGTACCCGAAGCGAGGAGAAGAAAAAGGAATACCTCCGCACCATGGTCTCCGAGGCGGAAAGGCTCTCCCGGCTGGTGGACAACGTGCTCACCTTTTCAGGGAAGGGGAACGGAGGGCAGAAACTCGCCATGGAACCCCTCGATCTTGCGAAACTCGCAGCCGGTACAACAGCCCAGCTTCAGCCTCACCTGGCGGGGAACGGTTTTTCCCTTACCTTCAGGGGGCAGGAACGTCTGCCTGTGACCGGTGACAGGGAGGCGCTCAGGCAGGTGCTCATGAATCTCCTGTCCAACGGGGAAAAATATTCCGGGGACCGCAGGGAGATCACCGTGGAGTGCAGGGCGGAGAACGGCATGGCCGTCATCGATGTCCTCGACAGGGGGATAGGGGTGGATCCCAGCCATTCGGAGAAAATATTCCAGGAGTTTTTCAGGGAGGATGACTCTCTTGCCGCACCGAAAGGAGGCGCAGGACTGGGGCTTTCCATTGCGAGAGACATCGCCCGCCGCCACGGGGGAGATGTGCTGTACGCACCCCGGGATGGAGGGGGAAGCATCTTCTCGCTCCTTATGCCTCTTTGCGGTACCGGCGAAGATTTCAGGGGGTGAAGCCGTGAACGAACGAATTCTCTTGGCAGAGGACGATCCTTCTATACTGACGGCCGTGGCGGACCTTCTCGAAAGCGAGGGGTACAGGGTTGAAACGGCGATGGACGGCACAACTGCACTTGACCTGTTCCGTTCTTCCCCTCCAGACCTGGTGCTTCTCGATGTGATGATGCCCGGAATGAACGGATACGACGTCTGCCGGGTCATCCGCGGGCAGGATGTCCGCGTGCCCGTGGTGATGCTCACGGCCAAGGGGCAGGAAGTGGACAAGGTTGTCGGTCTTGAACTCGGTGCGGACGACTACATTGTAAAGCCTTTCAGCATGTCGGAGCTTCTTGCGCGGGTGAGGGCAGCTCTCAGGAGAGGAGCCCTGGCCCGTGGAGCACTCCCGGGAACTTCCGGGGGCGTTTCGGCGGATTTCGGCGACGTGTCCGTAGATTTTGAGGCAATGAGCGGGCAGAAGGGAGGATCCCGGTTCTTCCTGACGCCGAAGGAGGCGGCGCTCCTCCGTTTCCTGGTGGAGCACGGTGGGAAGGTCGTATCCAGGGAAGTCCTCCTGGAGGAGATCTGGGGGATCGACTGCGAGGTGACCACCAGGACCGTAGACCAGCACGTGGTACGCCTTCGCCAGAAAATAGAGGATGACCCTTCCCGGCCTGTTTTTCTGCAGACGGCCCACGGTGCCGGGTACCGTTTTGTCCTCTCCCCGGCTGATTTATGACAGCCTTTTCAATGAACGGCATGCCTCCGGCAAAAATTTTCTTGACACTTCCGGGACTGGAACGTACAATTTAACTTGTCTGATGAGCAGACATCTCTGAAATTTCTCCCACAACGGGGGGTCGCAATGGATCCCATACGGAAGACGCGGTTATCGGAACAGGTGGTTGAGGCTATTGAAACAATGATTACCCAGGGGAATTATGCCCCGGGCGACAAATTCCTTTCTGAAAATGAGCTGGGGAAGGAACTCCATGTCAGCCGCTCCTCCGTCAGGGAGGCGGTCCGGATCCTTGAAGTGCGGGGGAGGGTTTCTGTCCGCCACGGCAAGGGAATTTTCATCTCTGAACCTCCGGAGGGGGATTCCTTCACAGAATGGATCAGGGATAACCGGGCTTCCATTTTTGATCATTTCGAGGTCCGCATGATCATCGAGCCGAAAGCGGCCTGGCATTCCGCGTCAAAGGCCGATCAGGATTCGCTGAAAGCCATGGAGAAGGCCTGCGAGCTGTTCGAGGCGAACGCCGGCAAAGGAGATATGGCGGCCCTTGTCAAGGCTGACGGCGATTTTCATCGCCTCATTGCACGGTCGACAAACAACAGAACTCTTTATTTTCTTATGAAAACCATGACGAGATCGCTCTCCGAGGGATGGATCACCAGTCTCCATATTCCCGGGCGGATCGAAAAAACAGTTGGAGAACACGGCGCCATCCTTGACGCCATAAGGGACAGGGACCCGGAGCGTGCAGAAGGCGAGATGATGCTCCACCTGTCGAACGCTCTCTCGGACATCAGGGACTCCATGACCCGCTGAACCGACTTTCAGGGGAGGGATGTACGTGCTGCGTATCACCACGCTGATTGAGAATTCTCCCGGGGAGCATCACGGACTGATAAACGAGCACGGCATATCGTTTTTCATCGAGAAGGACGGGCACAGGATCCTCTTCGATTCCGGGCAGTCCGGCGCCTTTCTGTCAAATGCCGCGAAGATGAACATAGACCTCTCGGACCTTGAGCACGTGGTGCTGAGCCACGGGCACTACGACCACTCCGGCGGATTCCGTCCCCTGTGCTCGGTTGCCCGAAGCTTCACTCTCTGGACCGGAGAGGGGTTCTTCACCCCCAAGTACGCTTTCAGGAACGGTGCGTACGACTACCTCGGCAACGACTTCGACGAATCCTTCCTCTCCGTGGAGGGAATCAGTCACTCCACCCTTTGCGCCCCGCTCAGGGAGATTCTGCCGGGGGTGTTTCTTCTCACACATTTCCCCCGGATCTATCCGGAAGAAAAAATCAATCCCAGGTTTTTCCTGCTCAGGGGCGGGAAGTTCGTACCCGATTCCTTCGACGACGAAGTGCTCCTTGCCGTTGAGACCGGTGAAGGGCTGGCCGTTCTTCTGGGCTGCTCTCACCCGGGAATGCGAACCATGCTCGATGCCGTGAGGGAGAGGCTCAGAAGGCCTATTAACGCGGTACTCGGCGGTTCCCATCTCGTGGAGGTTCGGGGAAGCGGACTTGAAAAATCTTTTGAATACCTTCAGAATAGTGATATTCATTTCGTGGGGATATCCCACTGTACGGGAAACGACGCAATGGAACGGCTGGGTCTTTCATGCCCGAATTTTTTCCGCAACGTGACGGGCTCTTCCCTGTTTTTCGGCCAGCCTTCCGCACAGTCCGGCGCAGCAGGGCCGGGGAATTGATCAGTCCCCGGTCCGGAGAAACACCAATACAAAGGAGGTTACAAAAATGTGGACTCTGAGAAAAGTGTTGTTTGCGCTCCTGGTTTCCGTCCTTGTTGTAGGGGCATTTATGCCCGCAGTGGTCGAGGGTGCCGACGCCCCGAAGAAAATCGTCTGGAAATCCTCCGGACACGGCCCCGCTTCCGATCCTTCCCAGATTTATCATGATTTGCTCTGCAAGGCCATCACGGAAGCTTCCGGCGGCCGCCTGGAGATCAAGCCCTTTGTCGGCGGATCCATCGTTCCTGCCTACAAGGAGGTCGACGCCGTCCACGAGAACGTGCTCCAGCTCTGCTACACATGCCCCATGTACAACCTTGACAAATGGTCGGCGGCAGGCCTGATCAGCTCCCGCCCCGGCGCCCTTGCCGGCGAAGCCCTCCGCGCGTGGTTCAACTACGGCGGCGGCGCGGACCTGATGAACAAGATGATGGAAGGCTACAACGTGATGACCTTCCCCGGCGCTCTTTCCCCCCTTCCTGAAGAGGTGTTCTTCCACTCCAAGAAGAAGATCGAGACTGTTGAAGACCTGAAGACCATCAAGGCCCGCTGCATGGGCGACGCCGGAGAGATCCTCAAGAGGATGGGCATGGCCACGGTCATCCTTCCCGGCGGCGAACTCTACGAGGCCATGAAGCGCGGCACCATCGACGCCTTCGAATACTCCACCCTCGCTTCCAACTGGAACATGCATTTCAATGAAGTGGCGGAATACGTCTATCTTTCCCCCGTCCGCGCCCCAAGCGATCCCCAGGTGTTCTTCGTGAACAAGGATGCCTGGAACGCGCTGCCGAAGGACCTGCAGCTCCTTGTACAGACCTTCATCGACCGCTTCGCCCAGGCCCAGCACGAGTACCTTGTCTACGAGTCCATCGTCGCCCTCGAGAAGTTCAAGAAGGCGGGCAACCAGGTCCTGAAGGTCCCCGCCGAGGTCAACGCCGCCCTTGCAGCCGAAGCCTCCAAGTTCTACGAGGAAAAGGTAGCCAGCGAACCGGCGATTTTCGGGGAGATCTACAAATCCATGAAAGCATTCGGCGAAGCCTACGAGACGATGAAATAACCGCGGTCCCGCGGTATTTCGCAAGGAGAAGGGGCTATGTCGTCCTTAAGGAAAATACTGAAATTCATCGATACCGTCAGCAAAACGTCCGGCTGGGTGGCGAAGTGGTTCGCCCTGGTCCTTGTGTTCGCGGGAACCTACGAGGCTGTCGCGCGCCATTTCTTCAACGCTCCCACTGCTTGGGCCTATGACGTGCTGTGCATGTCAGGAGGCGCCCTGTACCTTCTGGGCGCCTCCTATGACTACCTTCACGAAGCCCACACGCGGGTGGACATGTTCTACAACATGCTCCCTCCCCGGGGAAAGGCTTTCATGAACGTGATATGTTCTCTCTTTCTTTTCTTCCCGCTCATGCTGGTCATGTTCAAGCTCGCTTTTTCGTGGGCCGTACGTGCAGTGACCATCAAGGAAGTGTTCTTCAACAGCTTCTGGTATCCCCCCGCATGGCCCTACCGCACCGTCTTCGCCGTCGGGCTCTTTTTCCTCCTCCTGCAGGGGGCGGCGAACCTTGTGCGGGATTTTTATTTTATGGTGAGGGGTGAGACTCTTGATTGAACTCAGCGCTGAAGCCGTCACCGTCATAATGCTGGGAGGAGTCTTCGTCCTCGTGATGACTGGGTTCCCCATAGCCTTCGTCATCGGGAGCGTGGCGTTCTTCACTGGGTTCGCCGTTTTCGGACCCACCACCACCTTCCATATCCTGTACAGCCGGTTCTACGACCTGTCGCTGAACTATCCCTACCTGGCGGTCCCGCTGTTCACTTTCATGGGTGTCATCCTGCAGCATTCAGGGGTCACGAAGGACCTGTACCAGAGCCTTTACGAGGCCATGGGAAGGCTGCGGGGCGGTCTGGCCGTGGTGACCATCCTGTTCGGGACGATCCTCGCCGCCTGCCTGGGTGTCATCGCGGCATCCGTCACCATCCTGACCCTCATCGCCCTTGCCCCCATGATCACCAGGGGGTACGACAAGTCCCTTGCGGCAGGTTCCATCGTGGCGGCGGGAACTCTCGGCATTCTTATCCCGCCCAGCATCATGCTCGTGGTCTACGCCCCCCAGGCGGGGCTCTCGGTGGGGCAGATGTTCATGGGGGCCGTCTTTCCCGGCCTGCTGCTTTCAGCCTTTTACATGCTGTATGTCGTCATCCGCTGCCGCCTGAACCCGGCTCTCGGCCCGGCTATCCCCGAGGGGCAGATCACTCCGTTTGATACGGCGAAACTTTTCCGCCTTCTCAAGTCGCTGGTTCCGCCGGTACTGCTGATAGCGGCTGTTCTGGGGACAATTTTCGCCGGGATCGCTCCGCCCACCGAGGCGGCAGCAGTGGGATGCTTCGCGTCCATCCTCCTTGCCATCGGGTACAGGAAGTTCAGCTGGGAACTCATGAAACGGGCTTCCCTGGAGACCATGAAGGTGAGCGCCTTCGTGGTGATGATCGCCGCCATGTGCTACGCCTACGTAGGCATCTTCATGAACGCGGGAGCCGGCGACGTGGTGGCGGAGTTCATCCTCTCGGTTCCGGGAGGAAAATGGATGTCCTTCTTCGTGATCATGGCCATCGTCTTTCTTCTGGGCATGTTCATCGAGTGGATCGGCATCGTGTTTATCGTGGTTCCCATCTTCTCTCCCATCCTGACGGCCCTGGGGTTCAATCCCCTCTGGGCGGGCATGATGATCTGCATCAACATGCAGATGGCCTTCCAGACGCCGCCCATGGCCATGTCCATATTCGTGCTGAAGGGGACGGCGCCGAAGGAGCTGGGTGTGACCATCGGGGATATCATCCGGGGAGTCATCCCCTTCATCCTGATCATCATGGTGGTGCTGGTGCTCTGCTCATTCTTCCCGGAGATAATCCTCTGGCTTCCGGAAAAGATGATAGGCACGACGTGATCCAAAGGTCCTTGCGAAGCAGTACAGAAAGCATCCCGGATTTCCGGGATGCTTTCTGTATCTTCAGGATCTCGCCGGATACTCCGCAGTGCCGGGAACCCCGGCGACGTGCTCAATGGGGGTGTCGGGAAAAGCGCACCGTCCACTCTCGACCCATTGCCGCACTTCTTCCGCAGCGAGGGAGGCCTTCTCACTGTCGAGGCCGCTGTCCCGGGCAATGTATGCCGTGGTGGACGGAAAAGCAAAGCCGGAGCCCGATTTTTCCACTATATCACCTATACGGAAGAGGATATCCTCCTGGACGGCAAGGAATTCCGCCCATTTTTTCGTACTGATATAGGCGAATGCCAGGATGTCCAGGGATGAGGTACCGTATGACTCGAACCGTGCGAAAGGCGCCGGATCGTCGGAAACCTTTGGATGAGAGTGAAGCATGTCCCGGATGGATGCCAGGATCAACCGGAGCTGGTCCCTGGTGGTTTCGTACCGGAGTCCGATAGTCTTCTGCATGAGTGAACGGTTTCTCCGGGTGACGTTCACGATCTGCATCTGGGAGAACTCCGCGTTGGGGATGGAGATCACCGTCTGGTCAAGGGCCTCGATCTTCGTGGACCGGAGTCCGATATGGAGCACTGTGCCGGACGTTGAACCGAAACGGCAGAATTCTCCCACCTTCACTGACCGGTCCGCGAAGAGGGTGAGCCCCCCGATGATGTTTTCCACCGTAGGCTTGGCGGCCAGGGAGATGGCCAGCCCCACGACCCCGAGCCCGGTGAGGAGGTGGAAAACGGACAGTCCGAGCTGGGAGAGCCCGTAAAGAAGAATCCACGAGGCCGCCGTGATGCAGATAAGCCTGCTTACGGTGCGGACGAGGCTTGCATCGATGCTTTCCGGTTCCACCCTGGGCGAGAGGATGATCAGTTCTGCGATCACTTCCCCTACACGGATGGTGCACCACGCCCAGCCGAACCATCGTACAGCCGAAAAAAACTGGATGAGCAGGATGCACAGTGAACCGGAAATGTTGATGTAGTCGTCCACAAGCAGAATTGCCTGTGTCGAGGTGATGGACAGGGTCACTGGGGGAAGGATCCTCAGGATGTTCCCCGCGAAAAGGCTCATATTTCCGGATAGTCTCCTGAACAGCCGCCAGATGCCGATATTCAGGGCAAGAAACGCCAGTATGGCGAACAGCAGCCCGGTCCACTGCCAGAGTGCCTGGTCATATAATTCGGCCGTTGACCATAGGGGAAGATATTCGGTCCACTTCGGAGGAAAAAACCTGCCGGGCGTGAGGATATAGTCGCGGTATGCTCCTTCCGTTGATCCCGGAAGATAGGGCAGGTGCTGTATCCTGTGATAATCGTTTTCAAGCCGGGCGAGGGAAGCGGGAGTGAGGAGCCATTTTCCCTCCTTCTCACCTGAGTCGATCCGGCGGAGCTGAAGTTCTGTTCGGGGGATGGTCCATCCGGTGATCTTCCTGTCGCTCCTGTTGTCCTGCTCCTCTCCGCCGGGTATGGTCTCCAGATGAGGAAGACCGATGCGGTCGAGGATCTCCTTGAGGAGCAGCGCTCCTTCCCTGGCGACGTCCTCCCTGAGGACGAGGGGCACTTCCGTAAGATCAAGAATTTGCATTGCCCGCTCCAAGTGATACCGGGCAAGGTCTCCCTTTTCTCCGGCCTCGGGGGGATGAGCGAAGAAGCCTGGAGTACCCCTGGAGATCATCCTGGCCTGCTGCAGATAGTGGTGTCCTGCGTTCATATGGGTGATGAAG
>Ga0228536_1001515_pt1 | contig 20781 bp, 22 predicted proteins | sample SJ1Smetagenome_FD_168611 | JGI IMG/M metagenome (GOLD analysis project Ga0228536, IMG submission 168611) | Enriched culture of PCE-dechlorinating microbial communities from Ithaca, New York, USA - SJ1.S | ecosystem: Engineered > Modeled > Simulated communities (microbial... > Unclassified...
ATCGTGGGTCGAAAATAGAGGAAAAAATGAAGCGGCGAGAAAAATAAAGAGAGGAATATTTTATTGATATTACGGGAAAATTGGCGCGCCCGGGAGGACTCGAACCCCCGACCAAGAGCTTAGAAGGGTCAATTTATATTGACTCAACCTGCCAATATTTCTATTATAAAAAATAATTCGTCGACCTCATAGGACAATTTCAGGACAGTGCAATCAAGGGGAGGGGGCATGGCTTCCATCTCACGGCAGACTTCTGGCAGGTGGCAGGCGAAGGTCAGAAAAGTCGGCTTTCCATTGCGCTCCAAAACCTTTGCGACCAAAGCGGATGCCGAAGCCTGGGCCAGGGCCCAGGAGCGGGAGATGGACCGCGGGGCCTTCCTGCCCACGGACGCGGCCGAACGCACAAGCGTCGCCGTGATTCTGGATCGCTACATCCTTGAGGTGTTCCCGAGACTGGCAGGGGAGGGGAAGAACTTCCACGCGAACATGGCCCGGATGAAGGCCGAAATCGGCGGAATCTCCCTGTCCGCGCTCGATCCCTCACACATCTCCGCGTATCGGGACAAGGCTCTGACCCTGGTGAGCGCGCAGACCGTGCGGCATGACCTCGGCTTGCTCAGCCGGGCCTTGAAGATGGCCGTCATCGACTGGGGCATCGCGCTTCCGCGCGGGCTGCCCACCGCCCTGGTAAGGCTCCCGAAAGTTCCCCGGTCCCGAGACAGGCGTCTGAAGTCCGGCGAGGAGGCGAAGCTTCTCAGGGCGGCGGAGGCCTACGGTGGGGAGATAGGGGATATCATCTCCTTTGCGCTGGAGACGGCCGCCAGGCGCACGGAGATCGCTTCCATGCGCTGGGAGCATGTAGATCTGAAAAGTCGAGTAGTGACCTTCCCAGAGACGAAAAACGGGGAGATCCGTCGGGCTCCGCTTTCCCCTCGGGCCCTGGAAATTCTCAAGGCCAGAAAACGGGATCTGGGACCGGTCTGGAGGATGCGGCCGGACTCCATCTCGCAAGCCTTTGAGCGGGTCTGCGCGAAGGCCGAGTTGGAGGATTTGCGGTTTCATGATCTCCGGCACGAAGCCGTTTCCAGGCTTTTCGAGAAGGGGCTGAACACGATGGAGGTCGCGGCGATCTCTGGACACAAAACGCTGGCGATGCTGAAGAAGTATACGCATTTGCGGGCGGAGGATTTGGCGGCGAAGCTGTAGTGCCTTGACGTGTAACCAATTTTAGGCTACCAAGTAACCATGACCTGGGATGTTCAATTCACATCGAAGGCTGACAAGCAAGCCAAAGCGCTTCCGCAAGGCATCCGGGAAAGGCTTATGGCTCTGGTTCAGGCTCTTCGCCTTGCCGGGCCAGTTCAAGCGAACATGCCGAACTACGGGAAGATCAAAGGGCAGACGGATACTCACCACTGCCACTTGAAGAAAGGGAAGCCTACTTACGTGGCCGTCTGGCAAGCCTTCAAAAAAGCAAAACAGGTGGTGCTGACCTATGTTGGAACTCACGAAAACGCCCCATACTGACGGAACGGTCTGCCTGACCGTCACTGTGCCCAAGGAACAGGCGGAAGGCGTTGCGGCCGCCCTCGAAGGCATTTTGCGCCTCGTGGGCGAGGTCTCCGGAAAGACTGTCCCGGCCGCCGAGGTCTTGCCGGACATGACTCCCGGGAAGGTCTTGCGCGGCGCCCGGAACCTGCGCGAAATGACCCAGGCGCAGCTTGCCGATGCCCTGGCCATCTCCAAGTCCAATATCTCCGAGATGGAACGCGACGTGCGGCCCATAGGCAAGGAGATGGCGAAGCGTCTGGGCAAGGCCTTGGCGATGCCGTACAAGTCGTTTCTTTTCTAGCCATGCCCATGCAACAAGATTGGAAGCAGTTTGAAAGGCTTGTTGCAGCTATTCACCATGCTGAAATGCAAGGTGGTGAAGTCTGTTGGAATGAAAAAATAAATAACCGTCAATTTGATGTTGTTATTCGTTTCAAGTATGGAATGCATGATTATTTAACTGTAATTGAATGCAAAAAATTAAAAGGAAAAGTTTCAGTAGACAAAATTGAATCATTTGCAACAAAAGCAAAAGATATTAATGCGAACAAGTCAATATTTGTGACATCAAATGGTTATCAGAAAGGATGCATCGATGTTGCTCGCCGACATGGGATTATTTTGCTTACGCTTAATGAAAAAGTTGATGTGACTGTAAAACAGTTAAGTTGTGAATTAACACCTGCAGTAAATATATATGATGTTTACTTAATTATAGATAATAATTTAAGATATGAACTAGATGATTTTCCTTCTGGGAGACTCCAGTATTTGATGAGAAATATTAAAATAAAATCAAATAATTTTAAAGCAACGCTAGATTCTGTAATAATGGATTGGCAATCAACAAAGTATTGTAGTTTTTTGAAAGAAGAAAATAAATCTTCTATAAGTTTTAATCCTGGAACTTGTATTGAAATCCCGTATGATGGGTTGCATGCAATTTTTTCAATGAATTTTAAGTATAAAATGATTGATGTTGCGATATCCGACGAACCTTTCCTAGATAACCATATAATTGAAAGCTTGTCCACGAAATATGAGCTTATTGATGAAAGCGGAAATGTAAAATGCGCAACTAATTTATCTAGATTAAGCCTTGGGCACCAAGATGACGTGCAAAAAGGGTATTTTTATTTTCTGCCATCAATTTCATGCCATTATTACTGCTATGGTATAGATGAGGTGTATGTATATTTTACACTTGTTGAATCATACCAACATGGTCAACTCGTTCGTGCTCGTCTAAAAATTTATAAAAAGGATTCATCACGCTACATTAAGGTCACTGATTCAAAAACAATTTTTCGACTACAACTTCTCTTAGATGATTACAATCATCTTGATCGTATAGGAAACACTGGGGAATAGTTCGGCGCAGGGCCGGGCCGAAAACGTCACCTTTGAGAGTGCACGTGCCGGGACTGGTAGTTGATCCACCGGCCCCTTTCGCGTTTGAGGCCCCTGGCAGCCTGTCCGTCGCCGCCAAGCGCCCGGGGCGCTTCACAGGCCTCGCCTCCGGCTCGTCCTGGCCCCCCGGGCGGGGAAGGAAGGTGGGATTCATTTGGGATCCCTGTGCGGGCTGGTATCCATCCTGGTCCTGAAATGCTCGAAGGCGATGCCGATCTTGGACTGGAGCGTTTCGCGTCTGGCGACCGCCCCGCGCTCAGATTCCTTGAGGACTTCGGCCGAGAGTTCCTCGATGAATGCCATGGCCTGGTCTTCGGTGAGATAGCGACTCGTGAGCTGGCCTCGGCCATCTTTTGCGCGTTTTACTTGCCCAATAAATTCAATCTGTTGGCTGGCTTTTTCGCTCGTCAGCCCTGTTTCTTTGAAATCTTGTGGCCTTTGGGTCGGCCACCGCCAAACTGCTTGTTGAGGTAGTAGTCCAGGGTCGCTTCGGCGGCTATGACGTATGTCTTTCCGACCCGATCAGCGCGAAGCTTCCCTTTTTTGAGATCCCGCTGCACCACGAGGAGATTGAGTCCCAGCTCTTTGGCTACTTCCGCCGATGCGAGGAGTTTCCGGCCCGGGCCCTCGCGCAGCAAAAGCCTCGCGTTCTCGCGCGAGATATTCCCGGCTTTGGCCTTCATCACAATCTCAGCCCACAGACTCATCGCTCTTCCCGCCCTACCACCTGGAGGATGCTGCTCTTTTTCTTGATAATTTCTTCCCCGTCTTCGAAGACGACATAGACGCGTTCGCCTGAAAAATATAGGTCCACGCCCTCAGCCTCGTATTCCTCGGCCACGAACTTTCCACCCCGCCTGCTCCATTCATTCCAGACGATGGTCACGTTTTCCCTGCACTCCATCCCCGCCCTGCGCTTCTCCTTCCTCTTTTGCAGCCGGGCGGCTTCCTTCTTGGCCTCTTCGTCCCGGTGCTCTTGCTCCAGGCGGGCTTCCTCGGCCTGGCGTTCGGCCTTCTTCTTGGACTCGTTCCTCTGGCGCTCATTCTCCTGGGCCAGCCTGGCGACCTCTTCCTCGGTGGGGAGCTGGATCAGGTGGGCCTCAATCCAGGCCTCCTTGAGGCCGCGAGGCCAGACCTGGGACGGGACGGGGAGGCGCCGCGCCCCGAATCTCCTGTTGCTCCTCTCGCTCGTTCTCTCCAGACCCTTTTTCACGAGCCAGCCCGGGCAGTAGTGCTCGCGGCCCTCCTGGTGCAGTTGGGACTTGGGCGCCCAAAAGGTGCAGTTGTGCTCCTGGCGCTCCACGTCATGTTCCTTTCGCCTCTCCTCCTCATTCTCAAGCAGACAAGGGATCGAGCACTGCACGCTTTTGCCCCCTGTGCTCTCTTTTTTGCCGACCTTCACCAGGAGCCAGCCACCTTTTTTTTCACACATGTCTTTTTCAATCTCGTCGGCCCGCTGGACGATGTTTTCCTTCAGGGCCGCCAGGGCCTCGAGTGTGGGGGAGTGGAGGTCGAGGCTGGAAAAGTCGAATAGGTCCCTCCCGGCCCAGCCCTTCCCGCGAACATCAACAAAATCCGAGGCCGTCTGAGGGAGAACGTCTTCCAATGCAAACACACCAAAAACTATTGTCTTTCTCGCGATCAGCTTGGCCATGTTTTTCCTCCTCTTGTTAGAGATAATAGTATGCCGTCGCATATATTTTGTCAAGTCGGCCTAATCCTTCCTTGAGAGGGCGCGGTCCGGGGCTGGTGGTCGATCCTCCGGCCCCTTTCGCGTTTGCGGCCGCTGGCGGCCCGTCTGCCGGCTCCAAGCGCCCGGGGCGCTCCGCACGTCCCGGCCTCGCCTCCGGCTCGTCCTGGACCCCCGGGCGGGGAAGGAAGGTGGGATTCATTTGGGATCCCTGCTCTGCGGGCTGGTATCCATCTTGGCCCTGAAGTGCTCAAAGGCGATGCCGATCTTGGACTGGAGCGTTTCACGCCTGGCGGCCGCCCCGCGCTCAGACTCCTTGAGGACTTCGGCCGAGAGCTCCTCAATGAATGTCATGGCCTGGTCTTCGGTGAGATAGCGGCTCGTTTTTGGTCCGACTTCCGATTTTGCGTGAATTACTAGAACAATGTTTTCAATCGGTTGGCCTAGTTTTTCGCTCGACAGACCTTGTTTTGAAACAAGGTCGGCCGTCCGGTCTTTGGGAAAGCCCAGAAGCGCATCCATGCCTGCGGCCCGGAGCACCGGCCCCTCGCCCTGCTTGATGTCCATGTGCCGCAGCAGGTCGAGCACCTGTCCGCCGGGACTTCTGACGAATTTTGCGCGTTTTACTTGGACAATTTTTTCAATGTGTTGAGGTGAAAACGCGATACGGTCCAGGCCAGCTCGTCAGCAGCCGGGCCCCCTCGGCCTTGGCCTGGTTCGCGGCCTGGGCCTTGCCCAGCCGGCGGGCGCGCTGGCGGAAGGGATTGGTGTCGACCCGGGTCTCGAAATGCTCGAAAGCGGCGGCCACAGCCGCCTTCAGCTCCTCGCGAGGGGCGGGGAGGTAGGGCTGCGGATCGTCCGGCCCGGCGCTTTTTTCCAAGAAAGCTCCCACCTGATCGGAAGCGTAAAACCTATTACTTGGCCCTCCCCCCTGGGGACGGGTTGATGATGCGCTTGAACCATGGTCCAGAGTAATTTCAATAGGTTGATTTAGTTCCGCGTGGTCAACTTTCTTCTCCTCCGCATCGCGGTTCACATGCTTCGCCTGCTTCCCCAACAGGTCCGCAAGGCCCCGGTCCCGCAAAAGCACGCCCCTGTCCGCGTCCACGACCATGTGGCGCAGGAGATTGTCCACCCTGGGGTTGCCCGTGGCGACCGCCCGGGGGATCCCCGGCAAGCCGGACTCGCCGGCCACGAGCTGCACCACGTTCATGGCGCCGCCCAGCTCGCCCAGGCGTTCGTCCAGCCCTTTCCGGGAGGAGATCAGGTCCTGGCCGCGTTCGACCATAGGGCCCATGGCCACCAGGGCGTCCCTCCGGCGGGCCAGATCCCGGGCCTGCCGCTCTCCCTCGATCTGGGCCCGGACCGGGCTCGTGTCCATGCGCGGGTCGCGGCGGCCGCATTCTGGGAGCTATTGAGCGCTAACGTATGGCCAGGCGGCCGGACCCCCTTCGGGGGAGGGAGCGGCCTCCAAATTTGCCCCGCGTTGCGTCGAGGTCTGGACTTTTGCTTTAGCATGCCCTATCTCGCATCTACGATCCTCGGGCCATTTCCGGGCCTTCCAGGGGGTCATTTTCAAACAGCCTCCACCGCAGACCTCGCAAGAATCTCGCAAGAATCACGCAATGTATCATTTCTGCACCACAACTGTAATTTTAGTGCAGTATGCTGCACATGCGCGATTCTGCGCGATTCATCAATCTACCTGTGAAGAGTCGGGGCAAAGTCTAGATAATGCACTGTAAGCTGTGTTGCATGGGTCAAAATGTGTCCCCGTCGTCCATATGGTCCTGTGTCAGCCGCAAGCGGCCCTGTACTGCATCGCTCGTGTCGTGCATAGTCGGCATGCTGCATCCGTCTTGAATGCTTTCCGCGCGGCTCTTCCGCGCCGAAGGCGCGTGCGGGAGCGGAGCGCGGCTCTTCACCCGTTCTTGGCGGTCTTCAGGCCCGGCCCTGCGCCGGGCTCTTTCCAGGCACCGGGCTCCTCAAAGCGGTCCTTAGGAGCCCGCATAAGGCGCAAAAAAGCCCCCCGAAGGGGGCTCTGGAGGGGGGCGGGAGGGCTATTCCTCCCGGTCGTGCCAGGCCTGCACGGCTTCCCGCTGCGAGTCGTTCAAGCGGAAGCTCCAGGCCTTCCAGGGGGCGTTCCGCCAACCCTCGGGAGCCTCGTCCTAGCGATCCAAGGCCATGGCGCACATGATGAGCTCCGAGGTACTGCCTTCCATCTGCTCCCTGTCCGCATGTCTTTCAGGGAGTGGCCGCTTTCGTCCGCCCACAAACCCGCCAACGGCTCGGAGACGAGTTCCCTCTCTGCGCGAAGCCTTCCCTTCAGCGTTCTTCACGATTTCATCTCCCCTTTTTTTAATGGGAAACCCTTTGCGCTTCGGCGCGGTCCCTCCAGTCCACGATGTTCCTGTTCATCTCTTCATGGGCCCGCGCGGACTGGTCCTGCGCCATCATGTAGGCGACCTGCTGCTGCAGCACCAACTGCCGCTTCGAAACCTCGAGCAATGTCCCCATTATCATGGCGAGTTCCTGCAAAAGGGCGCGTTCTTCTTTCTGCACGAGTCCCGTGTACCAGTTCACGTTGGCGAACCGGGTGTCGGTCAATAGATTGATGAGCGACATCGCCGACAGGCCATCGGAATTGATATAGGGGCAGGCGCCTTCACGCCCCATGGCCTGCCACTCCTCCTGCGCCCAAGTCTTCAGGGTCGTGTAGGCCGGTGCATTGGCCGCCAGGATGTCGGCCTGAACCTTCTGGGGGACGGCGAGCCGGGCCTCCTTGACCCTGAGCAGCCGTTCATAGGCCCTGCCCTCATCCGAATTTTTCGCCGTCCCGGACAGCTGCCTGTCCGGGAACGGATTGCTGACCAGATTGCTCAAGATGAAGCCCTGGCCAAGCTGCTCGCTCGTGAGAACGCCGTTCTCCGGAAACACCACCGATCCGTTGAGGGACTCGGGGGGCAGCTCATCCATTTCATCCAGTCGCTGTTTCTGGTCCTGCCAGGAGGCGGCCCGGTTTCTGCCGGCGGATCGGCTCGCCAATTCCTTGGCCACGCCGGCCTCGGTCTCCTTGCCTAGGGTGACTCCGGCCCCGAGGGTCGGGGAACCGCAGGCGGAATCGGGCCGGCTGCGCAACGCGCTGCCGAATTTCGCGTAGTTCTGGTTCAGCTGCCTCTCCGCGGCCTGCGCCTTGAACAGTTCGATGAGCAGCGTGTTCTGACTTTGGAACTCCTGGTGGGTGACCTCGGTGTTCCGCTTGACCTCCTGTTCCAACACCCGGCCGACCTCTCTGATGGCCTCGATGATGGAGGAGCCCATCCAGTTGAGTTCCGAAGTTGTGGCGATCTCGCCGCTGCCGCAATCGCCCGTCACATACGTTCCACCGAACGCCTGTCCGGTGGAGATCACCATGGACAGGACCACGATGCACGCCTTTCTCCAGCTCATTTTTCCCCTCCCTTGGGTCATGCCTTTTCTTCCTTGTCGATGCGCGGTCGGGCGGGCCGCAACTCGCGGCTGCGCCGTCGCCAGAGCCAGACCAACGCAGCCATGCCCGCGCCGCTGAACAAGGCCCCGCTCAGGCCCAGGGGCCAGGAGTATTCCTGAGGGCCGCGCTCTTTCTGCATCGCGATTTCAGGCAAGCCCATGGCCTTCAGCTGGGCCCGCTCATCCTCGGGCAGGCCCGAACTCAGGCCCAGGAGCATGGCCGCCAGAACCAGGAGCGCGGCCAGGCCCATTCCCTTCTTCTTCCTCGGCTTCGCCTCGGCGGCCCGGGATGTCTGCCTCTTATCCCAAAGCTCCGCAGCCAGGGTCGCCAGGCTGAAGAACAGAGTCAGAATGGCCAGGGGCCTTTTGGAGGCGGGCTCCAAACCGACAGTGGCCATGTCCCAGGCCCAAAGCGCGATGCCGACCAGGACGGCCATGCCGAAAAGCCAAACCACGATGCGCTTCACTCTCAACATACCGCCCCCGGTTTGACGTGCCGCAACGTCTTTCATCTCAGTCCTCCTATGTCCGGTAGAGGTGTTCATCGGCCCGGGCCTGCCAGTAACCCACCCAAAACCCGAATTCCGGGCTCCGGCGGGCCTCGGCGTCGGCCATGGCCAGGATCCGGCCCGATGCTTCCAGGTCCGGCTCCAGGGTGGCCAGGCCGGCCATGTCCAGCCGGTCCTCCAATTCCTCGGCATTCAGCTGCCCGCTCCCGGCGGGCCTGGGCAGCAAGTTTTCAAACCACATCTCACTCATATGCATTCTCCTCCAATGTTGTGGTTGGCGTTGTGGTCACGTTGTGGAATCGTTGTTCTTGCGTTGTGGACTTGCGGGAACGTCCACTGAAGTCATGGCAAGGTCGTCATCACTGACCTTGACGCCGCTCTGGCCGTTATCGCGCGAGGGCGCCTGCCCCGCCCCAACGCCTGCCCGGCCGCCCACGCCCGCGGCGTGCTCGGACTTCGCGATCACGCCCGCAAACGTGTGTGAGGTACGCGCCTCATCCGAGGCCTCACCCAGGTCGTGACGCTGCTGGCCGATCCAGCAGATGACGCGTTCCGGCAGCCAGGTGATAAGCCCGAAGATCTTGTGGCTCAGGACCACGAAAAGGCCGCCCAGGATCACGGTCAGGGCCACGGTGGAGATGAGGCCGCGGGGATCCTCGACACTGAGCCCGGCCGCGAAGGTCGAGAATCCGGCGCCAACGAACGCGCCCACGGTCTTGATGAGCGCCAGGGCTGCCACCAGTCCCGCCACCATGAGCATGGGACGGATCAGGATGCCCAAGTAAAGCATGTAGCCCTGCCGAGCCCGCTCGCCGGCCAAACCCTCGCCCTCTGGCAGGGCATGGGCGGCCACCCAAAGAGGCGCGGCCACCAGGGATTCCACGACCACGACGAGCCAGCTGACCACGGCGCAGATCCAAAGGATATAAGGGATTGAAGGCAGGTAGTAGGCCAGGAAGAACCCCAGACCCATGAGGCTGATGAGAGCTGCCCGGACGATCCCACCGATCTCCCGGATCACGGCGGCCGCGCCGCTGACGGCGGCGTTGGAGGCTCCAAAGCTGATCAGGCCTACGGCTTTGCCGGCCAGGCTGTCACTATGGCCCTTGGCCGCGCCGGCAAGCGCCACCGCTCCCAGGTAGCCTGTGCCGGCCACCAAGCCGCCGTTGATGATGGTCCCACCAAGGTCGGCCAGGGTGATGACCGGATCTCCGGAACCCATCCGCCGGGCGACCGCATCCACCTGCCAGGTCACGGCGCGGCCAAAGAATTGATAGAGCCGATCGTTCCAGGCATCGCCGCCGCCAGTCTGTGCCGCCGCGATGCGTGCCGCCTGGATCATCTTCGCGTAGGAATCCGCGCGTACCAACGCCCCTGAAACAAGCTCCCCCGGAAGCCCAGGGAGAATCCCGGGGATGTTCGGTTCCTGCATGGTCGGGGTCGCGAGAACCACCCGGCGAGCCCGCTCGTGCAGGCGGGAAATCGTCCAGTAATAGCTCCCTGCTGAAGCCCAACCGTCAATCTTGGCCTGATTGGCGAACTGCCGCAGGTCCTGAACGAGTTGGGAGTTTTGGGCTTGCAGCCAGGCGCCCAGATGGGGGATCACGGCCGCATCGTGGGCCTCAACCGCCCTCAGAAAGTCACTCGCGGAAGGCACTTGCTGGTCAGGGTCCGCCAGCCGTGCGGCCAGGGAGTCCATTTCCTGGGCCAGGCGCGTCAGGGCCGTGAGCCGGGTCTGGCAAACCTCGTTTTTGCCGCCCGGGCAGGGCAGGTGGATCCGGCCGAACTCGCCCGAGTCGTAGCCTCCGGTGGGAAGGAACGTCAGAATGTAGGCCCCGCCTTCTCCCCCGGGGACAAACTCATAGGAAAGCAGCTCGCCGCGCTCCTCGTGCTGGTCAGAAAGCGCCTTGGCGCGTGCCCATGTGCGGGCCCGCAGAATTCCGCCGGCCACCTGCCGGGTGGATTCCTCCACGCTGGCCGGAGCCTCGGCCACGACCATGCCGCCCGAGTCCACGAGTTTGTCCAGCACAAGGGCCCAGCCGGTGTTGGCCATGGCGATGGACTGCCCCAAAGTCCACAGCAGGGCCATTTGCATGAGGCTGATGCCACCCGGGCCGACAGGGGCAAGCAGGGATGTTGAAAAAGCAAGCCTGAGCGGTGTCCAGAAGGTGTGATAGGCTCGGCCCAGCGGGCGGCCATCGTGGGCCGTCCCGACGATTCCCCGAGTCATTATCCAAAGCAACAAAATCGAGACGGCGGCCAGGGCGATCGCGTTGAAGTAGCCGAGCAGGTTGAACAGGATGTTGGTCGCCGCGGCCGCCCCATCCCCCGGCACCAGGGCCTCCCAACCGGCCCCGAAGAGAGTATCCAGAAGTCGAACTGACGCGTCGTCCGGGCGCGGCACCGTCACATCAGACAGGCTCATATCCACCACCTCCATTTCCTTTTTTGCCCCTGCGCGCAGGGGATTCACGAAGGAGTCCAGCGGCCCGCCCCGTTGGAACCTTTTCTACCCCTGCACGCAGGGGGTTCACGAAGGGAGCGGAGAGCCGGTCAAAATGGTGTATTTTCTACCCCTGCACGCAGGGGGTTCACGATGACGCGCGAAAGACAAAATTTCTACCCCTGCACGCAGGGGGTTCACGTCGTCTCCTTGGCGCGCGGAAAAGCCTCCAACTTTCTACCCCCGCACGCAGGGAGCGCTCAGGGCGTCATCTCCATCTCCTGGTCCATCCCCTGTTCGGGCCCCAGGACCGGGCGGCCGTCCGGCCGCTGTGGCGCGTCCAGAAGCGGACCGTATTTGTAAACTTGTGACTCTTGTACCATATATTTTTGATCTGCACAATGTACTTTTTTATTTTTGTTTGGTGTTTGTTCTTTTATGCAATAATCCAAAGACGTGTCTTTCTGTCTAAGTGCGGACATTTGCTTGATAGTATCAAGAATATTTGAATGTAACGTTTTGTCCTTTCCAAGACACTGAATGACTTCTCTCTCGGCATCCTGCCGTTCAACATAGATTTGAGCCGTCTTGCGATGGCGGCTCATCTGCACGTAGGAAAGTTCGCGCGAGGCCATGCTTCCGCCCGCCAGGACGTGGGCGTGATCAACCGTCACGCCCTGGGCCTTGTGCGTGGTCACGGCGTAGCCGTGGGCCAGGGCCTGGTAGTCGGCCAACGGCACGCGGGTTTCCGCGCCCGAGTCCAGGCGCACCAGGAGGGAATGCGCGCCGGGCGCGCCGGTGATGGTCTTGATGGTCCCAAGGGTGCCGTTGGAGACCGCGAACTTGCGGTTGTTGCGGGTGAAAAGGATCCGCTCTCCCTCGGCCAGCCGGAGCCTGCCGCTGGTGGTCTCGGCCTCGATCTCAACCGCTCCAAGGCGGCCTTGCGCCTTCAGCTCCGCGCGGGCCGCCCGATTCAGGGCGGCCACTTCGGCTCTGGTGCCGGCCAGCATGATGTGTTTTTCAAAGCCGTCCCGGGTCACGCCTTCGCAGTAAGCCCCGGCCATGGACTGGATCGCGGCCGTGCGGTTCTCCTCGATGTGCAGCAAGCCCCGCTCGGCGTAGGCGGCCAATCCCTCGGCCGCGCGGCCGTCGGCAAAGTCCCGCACGGCCTGGACGGCCCAGCCTTCGCGTTGCCGCCGGATTTCATCCATCTCCACCGCCCCCAGGCGCGCGGCGAGTGCGCGAAACGCGCCGCCCGCATCAATGGGCTGAAGCTGTCTCGCATCGCCCACCAGCACGACTTTCGCGCCTGTCTCCCGGGCGCGCTCCAGGAGCGTGGCCATCTGGCGCGAGCCGACCATGCCGGCCTCGTCCACCACAAGCACGGTCCGGGAGTCCAGGAGCGGTACGGCCCCTGGGGAAGCCGGGGCCTCCAGGCCCTGGAGCAAGGAGTGGATGGTCTGGGACTTGATGCCGCTGCCTTCCTCGAGCCCGGCGGCGGCCTTGCCCGCCAGGGTCGCGCCACGGACGTGGTAGCCGCCCGCCTCCCAGGCCGCGCGGGCCGCGCCCAGCATGTAGGATTTGCCCGCGCCGGCCATGCCCTGCACGCAGGTCACGCCGTCGGGGCCCATGATGTGGGTGAGGGCCCGGTCCTGTTCCCGGGTCAGGGTCCGGGCGGCCCGGGCCGCGGCCATGGCGGCCGGGGTCACCTGGTGACGAGTTTCGCCGCGCCGGGCTTGGGCGTCTGCGGCCAGACCACGTTCCAGGTCCAACATTTCGCGGCTGGTGTAGCGGGTTTCCCCGTTGGCGGCCTGCAGGTGGATCAGGTCGGGATGTTGCAGAAATTCGTCCACGGCTTGCTGGATTCCGGCCGCGTCCAGAATGCCCTGGCCCTCCACGGCCAGGAGCCGGTAGACGTCCGCCGCGCGGACGGTCGAAACCTGGGCCGTCAGGGCGGCCAGGAGTTCGGCCGTGGTGGGCATCTGGCGGGGCTCAGCCGTGGCCGCTTGGGCGGCCTCCAAGATTTCCGGCGTCCAGCCCAGATCCCGGGCCCGGGTCTGCCACTCCTCGAAGAGTTCCGCACGGGGCCGGGCCTCCTTGGCCCTGCGGGTATCCAGGGCCGCCACCTCGGCCGCGCGGGCGGAACCCAGACCTGCCTCCTCCAAGGCGTCTTCGATCTGCTCCCGGCGTTGGCTGAAGGCCGCGCAGATTTCGGCGGGCACGCCGGCCACGGCGAAAGAGTCCCCATCCCGTTCCACCTGGAAGCCCAGGGTCTGCACCTGGGTGGCAAGCTCGGCTCGGTAGATGGCGCCCGCCGCCATTTTGTGCCGGTACATCTCGCAGGGTTCCAGGCTGCCCCAGGATCCATCCTGACGAGGGGCCAGGTTGGCGATCAAGCAATGCGTGTGCAGCTGGGGATCTTGTTCCCTGCTGGTCCCGTGTTCGAACGTCGCCGCGATGATCCCCGCGGGCCGCTCCTGTTCCTGCCCGCCATGGCCTCGGCGAGAGAGGGCGGCGTTGCGTTCCAGGTGCTCCAGAGCTGATGCCACGGCCTTGGCCTGGGCCGCCTGCAGGGCCCGGCGCAGGTCTTCCGGGGCTTGGCTCCAGACCACGCTCACGGACTTGGGCGCGGAGAAGCAAAAATCCCAGCCCGGCCGATGGTCCGGGCCCGCGCCCTGGACCAGGGCCGACCGGCTGTCCGGGTCCAGCCCCTGAAGCACGGCCCGCAGATCCTCGGCCACGACCTGGCCGCCGGCCATGGTCAGGCCCAGGGCCTCCGCTCCTTGCCCGATCCAGCGGCCGGGGGGCTCGCCCCCCGCCAGGTAGTAGTCTTCCCGCGCCAGGTTGAGCCAGTAGCTTCCAGCATCGTAGCTTCCAGCGTCACCGTCAGAGGACATTTTGGCGATGGACAGCATGGCCTACTCCTTCTTCTGGTCCCAACGTCCGAGGATGAAATCTCTGAAAAACATGAAACGGCGGTTGGCCAGAACCACGTAACGGTAATAGGTGGTGACGATTCCCGTGACGCAAACCAGGGACAGGATCACCAGATACATTGCGCGCAGGGTTGGGCTGCTCGGGCCGCTCCAGACCATGAGCCCGAGGAAAACGGCCCAGACCGCCCACCAGGTCGCGAGGGTCCAGCGCATCTCGCGGAGCACACGGGGAAGCTGCTCCTCCGTCAGGCCCCAGTGTTCCAAGACCTGGCTGAAATCCTTCAGGTCCGGGGCTCCCGGGGCATGCGGGTCGCGGCCAGCGTGCAGCCTGCGCAGGTAGGCCCAGAGGCCGCGCGAGTCCCGGCCTACCTGTGTCCAAAGAGCCTTGTGCTGGTCGATGGCCAAGCCCTGTTTCAGGGCCGAAACCGGGGTCAGGCCCCGGGCGGCTGAACGGCCAAGACGCTTGGTCAGGTCAAGAAGCTTACCCATGGTGTTCCTCCTCTTCCTCCTCGGGTTCAATCTCCCGAGGGGCACGTGGTTGGCTGATCTGTTGAATGTGCTGACCGCCATGAGCCGGCGCGGCGAGTTCGGCCGCCTTGGCGGCCAAATCCAGAAGCTCAAGTCCCGCCCCCAGGCCTGGAACCGCGACATCCAGGGCGTTCTGAGCCAGCTCCTGAATTATCTCCTCCCCGGCTTCCTCGGTCGGGCCCGGCTCCTTCTGGTCTTTAGGTTCATCCCCCTCAGGCACCAGGAGTTCCGCCGCCGGGGCAAAATCGTTGGCCGCCTGCACCATCTCAGGCTGTCGGCCGCGTTCCTGGCGAGCCTGGACTGAAGGCGCCGCGGCCCGCAGATCCTCGGCCACCGGAGCCTGGAAAGCCGAGGCTGATTCGGCGTCGGCCGCCTCCTGAACTGCCGCCTGGAGGGCGGCCTGGCTCGCGCCCGCAGCCAGGGCCGGGTTCTCGATGAGCTGGGGGCGAAAGGCCGATTTGGGAGGATAGGGCCAGGTCAGGAGATAGGCGAACGGTCCACCCGGGAACCAGATGGCCTGGACGCCTTTCTTCACTGGGCCCAGGAGAGTGGTGATTTCGTCTGGGCGGACGACAGGCAGTTCCTCGGGCTGGTAGGCCGTGGTCCGGCCGCCGCCCTCGGCCTGGGTGGCCGTCCAGCGCAGGACTCGGCGCGTGCCGATCAGCCTGGAAAGCCAGGTGGGGGTTTCCACGCCCTGGGTTCGGCAAACTACAAAGGAGCCGACCATTGAGGACCATGCGTCCGCCGCATCCCGGCTATATAGCTCGCGGATTTGGGCAACGTCCTGGAAGCCCAGGACGCACCGCAGGCCCTTCGATCTCCCGACCTCAAGGAATCCATCAAAATCATTAAGCTTTCCAAGCTGCTTGAACTCGTCCAAAAAGAGCCAGATGCGCCTGGCCCGCGAATCCGGGCACTCCGGGTCGCAGATGATGCTGGCCAGCGTGCTGATAACGGCCTGGATATATGCTCGGCGCAGGGGTTTGTAGCGGCCGGAGCCCTGCAGGACGAGAGTCTGAACTGGGTGACGGGCCTCAGGGCTCTTCTGGTCCAGAATCCAGCGGCGCAAGCTCCACTTCGGCCGTCCAGCCCAGGCGTCGGCCAGGTCGCAAACGTGGCTCAAAGAGGTGCTGATGTTGATCAGGAAGCTCTGGACCGTCTTGCCTTGATGCTCAACAGCCCGAAATCCTTCAGGATAATAGGTGAAAACGATCTTTTGCAGATCCTTGAACGGCGCGCTCGCCGCGGTCAGGAGATCCTTGAAGTCCCAGTCCTGCCCCTGGGTCTGTTGAAGCATCACCAGCAGGGCCACCAGGATGGCCCTGGCGCCGTCAGCCCAAATCGGCTCCTTGCTGTCGGCAATCAGCTGCTCGGCCAAGCGTCGCGCGTCGGCGCGATTCAGACAGTCGGCGGCCACATCCCAGCCCAGGCAACGTGAATCCCAAGGGGCAAACAGATGGCCCTCGATTGAGGAAGTGAAGTCACCTTTGTTGTCGTAAATCAACAGCTTGTCGCCACGTTCCTGGGCTTCCTGGATCAAGGGCAGCATCACCACTGTCTTGCCGCCGCCGGTCGATCCCAGAATCATCAGATGACGCGTCTCGCGATCCTGAGAGAGAGCGATTTGAGGATGGATGAGCACCCCCTCCCCACTGACCTTGGCCTCCTCCAGGGCCTCCGCCTGCGCCTCACGCAGCGCCTCCTTGCCGGTCAGCAGCTCACGGCCTGCCTCATGGATTTCTTCGCCTGGCGGGGTCGAGAGCCGCCAGCCAAACAGCGTTCCGAGGCTGGCCAAAATCGCCGGCAGGATCCAAAAAAGCGGGCCTAGGGTGGACATTTGGGAGGTCAGGGGCCCCCAATTCCGCAGGGGGTCGGTCCAGGCGGCCAAGGCCACCTTGGCCCAGAGCTTCACGCCCCAAGGCCAGGCTCCGAGGGCCTGGGCCAGCACGTAGCCCAGGCCGAGGCCGAGGAGCAGGCCCAGGGCAGCCAGCAATCCCATGAGGGCCAGGGTCGAACCGGGATCGCGGACGGGTCTAAGCATGGCTTTGTCCATGTCCCTGCCCCTGAACAGCCGCCTGGGCCTGCTTCAGGGCTTGGAGGGTCGCGGCCTGGGCCGTACGACCAGCGGACTCGGCCACCTGGTCCAATCGGGCGGTAAGCCGCTCTTCCAAGGCGGCCAGGGCCTGGCCCTGGGCCTGGAGAATAGGGGTCAGGTCCACCTGGGCGGCCTGGGCTCCGGCGACTTCGAGTCGCTGAGCGGCGGAGCGCAGGAGGCCGCTGATCGTGTCGCCGCGAATTTCCGCGAGTTTCTGCATGGTCTGCAGGTCGTGGCTGGACAGCCAGACCGAGACGTTCCTTCCCCTTGTATTCTCTTCCATTCAATATACCTCCATCGTTCAGATTCGTTTTGAACCGCTCAAATTTGCACCGTTGGCCATAGACAAGAATATACTGCATCTGCTCACATTTGTTCAATGTCTCTATTTATTTCTTTTTATCACTTTATTACTCTATTTAAGATATTTTTAGTGGAGACAGAAGGTAATAGGTAAGAGTAGAAGAGAATAGTTCAGAATGCTGCGCCAAGAATAGTAGAAATAGAAGACAGTCGTCGGTGAAACAAGGCCTTTTTTTAGTTGCACAACAGGCCAGAATCGTCGGCAATGCTTGAAGCTCACACCAAGGGTGCGTCGGGTGTGAGGTAAATCACGGTCTCTGTTCGACAGACGCGTCTCCAGCTCACGGAGTCGGGCCCGAAACGGACTCGTGTCCATGTGCTGGCAGCAATGGTCGAACGCCTTGATGACAAGACGCTTCAGATCGGTCTTGCGGTGGATGTCCGAGGCATCCGTGCCCAGGTACTCGGGCGAACAGGCGTCGAGAAAGGCCAGGACGCTGTCGATGGGATAAAGCTTGTCTGCGTGTTTACGATGTTCCCCCCTCCTGTCTGGGCTTGAGTCCATATTTTTAACACTCAAATTAATTTCAATAGGTTGGGCACAGGCAACGACCTTAATCCTTTTCTCCCCTGCATCTCGATTGACGTTGTCCACCCTTTTTTGGAGCAGTTCAGCCAGTCCGTTGTCCCGCAAGGCCGGGCCCTGGCCCGGGGCGATGACCATGTGTTGCAGGAGTGCGTTCACCTCCTGGTCCCCGCTGGGCGACCAGACCGGCAGGCCCGGGATTCTGGCCTCGCGGAGCCAGTCCATGCAGACCAAGGTGTAAGGGAAGGCCCTCCTTGTCTTTGGAAGCCAATCGGTGTTATTGAATCCAAGGCGTTTAACTTCACGCGGGGGTGGACAAATGACCAACCACATGCACGTTGCCAAGTATTTCCCCGAGGCCTACGAGGGCCGGTTGCCACAGAATGGAGGCGAGTTTTCCATCGTTGAGGTTGCCACAGGCATGGAAATTGGTCCCATTCTTTTCCGTCGAGGTGTCTGGGCGCTGACCCCCCTCGGAATTGAATGTTTAAAGATGGTCTACCAAATCACCAAGGATCGATTTGATGAGAGTGACTGGTACGATCACATGGAAGAAAAGGGTTGGGTGAACATGGAGGACTTTTCTTCAGTTCTCAATGCTGGCCGTGATTTCGTCCGACTGGGAATCATCTAGTCAGGACCGTCTAGCTGCAGATTCCTGGGGCGTCGACTGCTCCCGGAGCATGATGGCCTGGGCTTTAAGAAAGGACCGCCGTTTCTGTATTCCCCTGGCCTCGGCCTGCTTGTCAATGTGGGCCAAAGCTTTGCGTGCGGCCTGCTTCTGGGCGCGCTGCTTCATGAATTCATTTTGCCCTTCGGCCGCCCGCCGCCGCGCCCTCTCGAGAATTTCTTGGCCTCGCCGGGCCACCTCGGCTTCTTGAGCCAGCTTGGCTGCTCGGGCCGCCCTGGCTTGTTCCTGGGCCAGAGCTTGCTCCTGGGCCAGAGCTTGCTCCTGGGCCAGAGCTCCTGGGCCACGGCCCCGCTCCAAAGCTCGATCGATCCAGGCCAAAGGCCGATTTGGCTGAACCTCGGCCCGGACCGCTTGGCGGGCCAGGGCCACGGCCTGCTCCAAAAGTCCGCCCCGGGCCCAAAAGTCCGCCCTGGCAACAAGCTCAGCCTCTCGGCAACGCCCGGCCAAAGTGCCCAGCGCGAGACGCAAGGCCTCCCGGGCTTCCTTCTTTTTTTCCTCACCAAGAAAAAAACCGGCCGGTTTTTTTTCTTGGTTTTCAATAGAAAATCTCAAAGGCAAAGAGAAAGGCAAAGAAGAGGGGGGATCAAAGGGGGGGGATTGTCTGTCGTTTGGCTGTCCCCTCCCTGCCGGGTCCCCGCCTGATCCCTGCCGGGTCCCCGCCTGATCCTTGTCCCCTCCCTGTCGGGTCCCTGCCTCTTCCCTGTCCCCGTGCTCCTCGGCGAGAAGCACGAGGACGGCCTTACCACCTCCTGGCAGGGGGCGAGTCTCCAGGAAGCCAGATCTGACCAATGATGTAAAAGCATCACGCCTTTGGCGGGGGGACAGATCAGGAGTCTGGGGAGCAAGGCGCTCCCCGGGCTGGAGACCATGTCGGCCCGGGCCGGGGCCAGGCCAGGGGGGCACCTCCAAAATGGAGGAGAGGAGGAAGTAATCCCGGTTGCAATATGCGCCAAGGGCGGCCAAAGCCGCCCTGATGGACGGTCGGGATGCCGGGGCTGGGCGCATCATTTCTGGGCATCCTCCTTCCTTGGCCGCCCGCGGCGCCGGGCGCCGGGCGGGGGCGGGGGCGGAGTGGAGGAGGCGTCCTCGAACTGTCTATCAAGCCAGGATTGCACATCTTTTTCCCTCCAGAACAGCCTCCCGCCGATCAGTTTGGCGGGGGGCAGGTCTGCCCCCCGAGCTCGCCGAACCTCGATGCCCCTGCGCGAGGTTCGCAGGTAGGTGGCCAACTCATTGATATCCAAAATCTTTTCCATGCCAGAACTCCTTGTCTTATTTCCTCACCTCCTTTTCATCATTTTTTTTTAAAAATAGCTGTTGCCTTGTTGGCTTCATTTCCCCGAATTGTTGACAACAAAATTCCATTTGGCTATCATGTCCAAAATGAAACTCAAAAAGAATAAAGCAAAGCGCGGCAGGCCTTATACAGAAGACCTTGATTACGTTCGCACAAAGGCATGGGCGCATTGTGTTGCCAGACATGTTGCCCTGCGAGATGGACTAAAAGTCGATGTTGCAACCTGTTCTCAACTTGAAAAAGCTTTCACTGAAGCAGGCAAGGCATTAAAAGGAAGGTGGCTTTGGAGCAGATGGCTGAGAGGGGAACGCGGCGTCTCGCCAGGAAGTGTTAACAATGCTGATGAAAAGCTTAATACTGATTTTTGGCGTGTTTATTGCTATGGTTTGCCTGAAATATTTGAAACTGGATCAGAATGCAAAAAATTCATTCTTCCATTTTGGTCCTTGCTTAACAAGGACTTAAACACGGCATTTGAAATCATAGCGAACCAGCTGTTGAAGGATGGATCGGCATTTCCTCCGCTTGACCCCGAAGAATTGGAGAACGGAACGATTTTTGATCCCGATGATTTCCAGTCGCGTCTTGATTTCTACAATTTTTTTCTTCCGTACACCGGCTATTTACACGTACATATTCCATGCACGAAAGACTTGCACCACAGCTTTCCACTTACGGTGCTTTTCGCAAGGATGCTCTTGGAAGACGCGCCGCGCGGAATGTCCTTCCCGCGCCCGATCGATCCATTCCCCGCCGAGTTTTTGGAAGTGGTTGACTTTTCGCTTCGACATTTCGGCATAGCCACAAAACATCTGCTTTCCGGCGCACTGCATCCCCGGGACACGGACCCGGAAGGCATGCTAGAAGCGGCAATGCGCGACATCTTGGCGGCGCCGGAGCCGCCCCGCATCCGTCTTCCGAAGGCGAACCAGACCCTCTCCTGGGACAAATCTAGTGGAAAGCGGGAGGGCGGGGGAAGAAAGTCGCAGGACAATTCCAGGACAATTCTAGGACAGTCAGGACAAAAAAAGAAGGAAAAATAGGCTTTCAAATAAAGATTTATGGTTCATATAACCATTGGATTTGTTGGGAAATTTGGCGCGCCCGGGAGGACTCGAACCCCCGGCCAAGAGCTTAGAAGGCTCCTGCTCTATCCACCTGAGCTACGGGCGCGCGCGGGGAGGATATTTCTAATCAAGCGGACGGCGCGGGTCAAGGCCCGTCGATATGGAGCGGCATGAGACGATTCAAGG
>Ga0228536_1001518_pt1 | contig 20693 bp, 17 predicted proteins | sample SJ1Smetagenome_FD_168611 | JGI IMG/M metagenome (GOLD analysis project Ga0228536, IMG submission 168611) | Enriched culture of PCE-dechlorinating microbial communities from Ithaca, New York, USA - SJ1.S | ecosystem: Engineered > Modeled > Simulated communities (microbial... > Unclassified...
TTGAATTCTCTTCCGTCGGCCCAAGAGAGTCCGTGACGTCCCTCGTATAGGACAGCCGCCGAGCAAAGTGCAATTTTCATCTGGTCTGTTTCAATCATCTGGAGATTTGAAGCAGGGCCATTTGTAGCTTCAGGAGTTGCATGCACGCCTGGAACTTTTTCGCTGATGAGATTCGAAAGCGCGGAAGACATAATATAGAACGATCCGCCAAGTGTACTGCTTCCTATTGAATAATTTTCTTCAGCAGCAAAAGAGGGAGCCCCCAAAAACGCAAAAAGCACAAAAACCAAAACAAGCAATTTCTTAACCATTTCTTTTTCCTCCTTTACATTATTAGTTTTCTTTCACTTCCGGGTGTTTACGAAATATCAAGGCGCAAGGTTTTAGGCATAAGTGTATCGATTACCTCGTGCCCCCTTTCGGTTACTATTAGCGTATCCTCAACCTGAAATCCCCCTATTTCAGGGACATGCTTCGCAGCTTCGATGCAAATAACCATCCCAGGTTCAATAACGGTGTTATTTCCCTTGATAATAAAGGGCCCCTCGTGTATTTCAAGTCCTACGCCATGTCCTATGTGTTCTCTTCTGAAAGCAGGATCAACTGAAAGTCCAGCTTTCATACCGGCATCATACACATCTCCTGCGGTCACCCCTGGTTTGACCGCCTCCAATGATGCGTTCTGGGCTGCAAGCACAGCATCATAAACCTTTTGCTGGTCTGGTCTGGGAGAGCGATTGAATATATAAGATCTTGCAAGATCTCCCCAATACCCATCATAGAGTGAGCCAAAATCGAAATGAACCACCTGCCCATTGAGAATTTTTTCATTCCGTGGATTATTGTGCACCATTGAAGAACGATCCCCAGCACCGAGCGCAGTGAATCCTATCGTTTCACCTCCTTCTTCCATGCAGACGGCTCTCCCCGCACATGCTGCTTCCAACTCAGTTCGTTCTCTTGCTGCCATTTCCATAATCTTCAGGCACCCTTTTTCGGTGATCAAGCACGCTTTTCGCAGTTTATCTATCTCTTCCGGCGTTTTGATCATGCGAGTCTTATAAATCGCAGGACTTGCATCCACTATATTTGCATTCGGAAAGACAGAACGGAACTTTTCGACGACATGCGATGGAAGGAAATCCATTTCAATACCGATAGTTCCTTTTTCTAATCCTCTTTCACAAACCTGTCGAAAAATCTCCCCATATTTGTCTACAACCAATCCACTTTCATTTCCCGTTGCAAACTCAGAAAAGGGAAGAACATTTTCTTCAGGAATCCATGTAATATCACAAAAATGACGCCTGTCCATGAAGGGAATAAGCACCATGGGTTCAAACTTGAATTCACGAAAATAGAGCACGTAGGTGTACCGGTTTTTTATTGTACGGCTGCCAACCGAATGAAAATCAGTGAAATAAATAGTATTTTCCGCCTTGCAGGAAATGATTACATCAAGCCCTTCATTTTCCATGTTTTGCAATAAAAGATGGCGATTATGAAGCATTTGATACTCCTCCTTCTATATGGTGCGTCTATTTTCTGCGACTAAGAAATGCAAGAAGCCTTTCTCTTTGATTTTTAAAAAACAAAAGTGCAGAAAGAGCAATTCCAAACCCGATCAAATCTGTTAATAAACCACTGAATATGAGACAAAGGGAGGCCGAAAAAAGCATTATCCTTTGGAATAAACCGAGAGATCCAAACAGATATCCCTGTATTGAAGTTCCAAGAAAAACAACACCGAGCGATGCCGTCAAAATAGTTATAGAGATAATAGTTGCAGACCCTTCAAGCAACAAGGCTGGCCCATAAATGAACATATAGGGAACTACAAATCCTGCAAATGTCATTTTTATGCCTTCCCATCCGACTTCGGAAGCTTTTGCTCCCGCAATTCCGGCGGCAGTATAAGACGCAAGAGCTACAGGAGGGGTTACCATGGCAAGAACTGCAAAATATAAAATGAAAAGGTGGGCATTAAACATAGGAATACCGACTTTCACCAGTGCAGGCCCCACTACTGAGGATGCAACTATATAAGCAGGAGCAGTCGGAAGCCCCATTCCAAGTATGATACTGAGTATCATGGCTGCCACAAGCAACGGGAAGGTATGTCCTCCGGAAAGGAAAAGAAGCATATTGCCGATTTTTATACCAAGTCCAGTCAGTGCAAGACATCCGATGATCATTCCAGCCACGGCACAGGATGAGATTATGCCAAGTGAACTGTCTGCCCCGCTCTTTAACGCCTGGATAAAATTTTTGCGTGTAATATGCCCCCCTCTTGCGACCAATGGAACGATCAACGTTGTTGCAATTCCCATGAGAGCGGCTCGATTTGTGCTGACTTTCATCACAAGGAGGGCGATAAACACCACTACAATTGGCAACAGGTAAGGCCATTTTTTTAAAAGGGTGTAGGTTAACGAGGGCAGTTCTTCCTTAGGAAGGCCGCGAAGATTTAAGCGAACTGCTTCGCAGTCGACCATTACAAAAATTGCAAAGAAATAGAGCAAGGCCGGCACAATGGACTTAAAAGCTACAGTTGAATAGCCCACCCCCACAATCTCAGCGAGAATAAAGGCCGTGGAACCCATCACTGGAGGCATTATCTGGCCTCCAGAAGACGCCGCAGCCTCCACTCCGCCGGCAAAAGCCGGACGATATCCAATTTTTTTCATCAGAGGAATTGTGAATGATCCTGTTGCCGCTACATTCGCGATTGAACTGCCGGCGATCGTTCCAAAAAGAGCGCTGGAAAGTACTGCGACTTTTGCAGGTCCACCGCGGTACTGCCCTGCTACTCCTGTGGCAAGCGTAATAAATGCATCTCCACCACCAAAGTGATTCAAAAACTCTCCGAAGAGTATGAAGAGAAATACAAAAGTTGCCGAAACCTCCAAGGGTGAACTGAATATCCCAGTATCACTGAAAAGATTCATCAGGACTCTTGAAGGACGAAAATAGGCATGCCCAAAGGCACCTGGAAGGTGGTGTCCGAAAAAGGCGTACAGGAGAAAAACGCCAGCCACTACTGTCAGGCCGGCTCCATTAGCCCTGCGGGAAGCTTCAAGGCAACCGATGGTGAGCATTGCAGCAAAAATTATGTCCAGATCCTTTGGCATAGCAGGACGCATAATAAGCTTTTGGTAAAACGCCGAGTAGTACCAGAGGGCACTGACCACAAAAATCACTATAAGTATATTGAAAGCTAGCCGTAAATAGCTCCTTCCTCCATCAAAAGCTATTTTGTCTTTCATCATTATCAGAAGTGTTGCAATACCAAGGGCAAGCGGAAGATGAACCCAGGGTTTAATAGGATAGAATGCCAGAATTAAAAGGTTTCCTGCAGCAAAAGAAACTAACAATAGTGCGGCTAGTTTTTCGATAAGATTTTTCTGCCCGGAAATTCTGTCGTCCAATTGAATTTCTTTGTCCGCAGTGCCCTTCACTTCACTCATTTTTTTGCTCAATTAACAGTCACTCCCCTAACCAAAGAAGAAAGCCTACCAGATCGGAATTCTGTCAGATTAAAAAAAATTTAGAGAGCAGCCACTAGTTCTATCTCTACGGTAGCTCCTCCTGCGAGAGCTGCGACTGAAACGCATGAGCGTGCAGGGAGACGATTCGGGAAAAATGAACGATATACTCTATTAAAGATTTCCATTTTGCTTAAGTCTGTAAGAAAAACAGTAACCTTCAGCACTTTGTCCATGGAACTGCCTGCTTCCTCGAGAAGAAGCTTAAGGTTTTCAAGAACACGAGAAGTCTCGGCCTCAAAACCAGATTCCAATTTTCCTGTCTGAGGATTTTTTCCAAGCTGACCAGAAAGAAAGATTAATCCCCCATAAATCACACCTTGAACGAGCGGGCTTGAAGATGGTGCTACATTGCTGCACTGTAAAGTTTGAATTTGCAACCTTGATTTCTCCCTTCGATTTAGATTCTCAAATACAAAAATAGACTTAGGGTTTGAATTTTCCTTTTTCTATGGTTTTATTCTTGATTAAATGACTCAACTTTTGCCTCTTTTATATAGCTGTAAACCGTAAAGCGTGAAATTTTCAGCTTAGTCGCCACCCATTCAACAGCTCCCTTTATCAGAAATGCACCTCTGCGGTCCAGATAGCGGACAATATCAATCATTTCCTCTCTTGATAACGTCCTTGAAATACCTCCTGAAACATCAGTTATCGTTTTGTCAATAATGTACTCCAGAATGCCAAGGACTTCCCTGTCCTTCACCTCAACTTCTGCATCGGCAGGAGCCGAAGGAGAATGTGTAGCAAGCAACTCATCAAGCATTTGTTTAGTATTCTCCAGAGGAGAAATATCAAAGTTGATGCAAAGACAACCTATGACCTGGCGTTCATGGTCTCTAATAACAACTGTTGTCGATTTCATTTTTTTTCCCAAGGGAGAGACGCCTTCGTAGTTAGCCAACATATCGTCCTTGAAATCCGGAGATCTTAAAACATCAAGCACTAAATCTCGAATCCCGTCTCCGACTTTTCTTCCCGAAACTTCAGCATTGATTATGTGGCGAATTGATCTTTTGGGCATGCTTAAATCATGAATTACCACTTCACAACGTTTTCCAAAAGTTGCCGCTATCCCTTTGGCAATTGGTAGATAGGAATCCAAAAGTTGTTGACGTATTTGTTCTTGCATAAAATTACCCCTCTGAAAATTTATATTTTTTACATTCAACACAAACAATAATGTTGCACTTCATATATTTTTTTTGTATTTCCGCTTACAGATTCTATCGCCATGCAAAATTTGTGTCAACCCATAAAATTTATTGATATACATACAGAACATTTTGTTTATTTATTTCGAGGCTGCAACCACACCTGCAGGTAGTCCAAGGTAAAAAAGAGTTTTGTTGGGACGAAGTCCGTGTTCTGTTAAAACAGAACTGTTTTCTGACGAAACCATCTATTTGGGATTTTTATCTTCATATTTTCCCCACTTTACTGTTAATTAACTAAAGTAAATTTCGCACACCTTCCCTCCCCTTCTACAACCAGGCATTGAAAAGAATTCTCCCTATTTCGCGGGCTCACAAAATTCAAGACCGGTATTTCTCTCGACATTTGGTAGTGGTAAATCAAAAAACCAGTAAAAATACCTATTTTTTTGTTTTGCAGCCTCTCCACAGACATACTTCCTTGTGAACCTAAAATAATCTTTCTGCAAATACTTTTCAAAATATTTGTTTTCTGCACCACTCCGCAGGCAGATTATAGACAGGTTCAGAAAATATGAGGGGAGGTGTGGTGCGTCAGGGATTAACCGGTCATTTTTTTGCGCAAATATGTAAATCTTCGAAAGCGGGAAGATGTGGAATATGCAGTATCACTGCATAAATACTACAAAACATACAAAAGGAGAAAATGATGAACGCAATACATGATTCTTTTAAAAACGCGGTGGAATCGTTTTATGTTGAAGACAACGATTATTCTTATCCAGTATGTTTGGAATGTGCCGGCGATGTGTCCCAATTGGTCCAAGTGATGGTTGTGCTCTTTCGAGAAGTATTAACCTATGAACGAAAATTTTCCACGTGGTCAACAAAGGAGTTTTTTTTACCTCCTGATGATGTTGTCGAAAATGAGGTCCAGTTTCGACGTGACCATGGTTTTTCAGGAGACATAGTTTACTCCGCATCCGGGGTAAGGGAATCGCCTCTCATGGAATGGCGTCAGACTGCAGACCACTCATTCACGGAACCATTGAAAGTTCATGCCTGCCTGAGAGACCTCGGTCCGGATGGTCCGGTACTCACTGTAATGTTCAACGTTAGTTACAATAACCAATGGGTTCGGTACATAGCAGAGGCGTTCCCTGCCCTTCGTATCGATTATTTTGTGTTTGAAGAGTATTTTAAACCAATAGGTCAGCAAATAATTGAAAAAGAGTCTTATAGGAATGGTAAATTAACAAAAGAGGAACGAATACATGACGAATCCGAAATTGCGGAAATTAAAAAACGAATTCCTGCCTTTAATATCATCAGCTATACGTCAGATGAACTCAAATTAACAGTGTTCGAAATATTTGACCCCCTATCTTTGTAAAACATGCCGGGAGATTCGTCTCCCGGCATGTTTCTATGCCATTTTTTGCATCAACAGGGCTTGGAACTTTTTTTAACAGTTAATTTTCTCAAGGAGGCGGTTGAAGTGACTAGCAAAAAAGTGCGTATTACAATAACCGGCAAAAACAAAATTGAAGCGTTGCAGGAGGCACGGAAATGGGTCGAACAGTTAGAGAAAGAGGCCCGGGAAGAGCGTCGCAACATCAGGACACGAGGCCTGATACTGCTCGGCACAATCCTCATCGATGCGGTTAGCGACGAAGAAAAAAGGAAAGGGATCTACGAGCGTAGCATAGAAATAGACACGCTCATGAAAAATCCCAAGATTTCAGCCGAGGAAAAACGGACGGAAAAAATAAACGCCATCAAAACAGTCATCGCGCTCGCAAAAAGACTCCAGGAGCAGCTGAAAAAAGACCTCAATTTGTCACAGTCCAACGGTACTATAGAAGAAACGTAAATGTGGAAGCCCTATGTACGGTTTTCCTCGTTCTGCTCAGGTTCAAGAGCTGTTAAAGCGGCATCCTCTCACATGTATTACCTCACCAGAGAAAAAGAGTGCCTTCTTTGGGAGATGACGAACCGAGGCAAAAAAATCATTGACCGTTCTGAAGCAGTTAAACGGTGGAAAGACGTAGCACGAATGGAAACGGGACTCGCCCCGCTCGACACTCCGGCGGGGCGAGCCCGTTCCGATGCGTGTGTACAGGTGCGCCTGTTTCTTCCTCTGCCCAATATGGTCTTCGACGGAATGACGAAGGCTGAAATCAAGGATGCACTCACCTCCCTCGTCCGGGAACTCGGGCTGGATTCGACGGACGTGATGTGGTCGCTCCACAAAGGAGTGCCCGGTGGTTCCGGAAATAATCAGCGGGACCAGAATCTCCACCTTCATGTTTCCTATCGTCCGCGGAATGAAGGCGGCAAAAAGCATCGGATTTGCATCCGCAGAGAAGTTGTTACGCTTCGGGAAGTCCTGGGAGGCTGGCTCCAGGAGAGAGGGTACGAAATCGACTGGAAATCCATCTCAAATCCCGGGAAACGGCGGCATATTTCTCCGGAGAAAATTGCCATAGCCGAACGGGGAGAACTCCTCCACTCCCCCGAGAAGAAACTCCAGGCGGACCTGGCTCTGGCGAAAAGGCTTGTGTCAAAACTTTCCCGCTCCGAGGCAAGGGAAATTATTCTCGCCTGCCTCCGCTCAGATAAACCGGCTTATTCTACCCTTGAAAACGAACTGCACAGGCGGGGATGGAATCTTTCCCGAATCATCAGAGGGAAACGAAAAACATGGATACTGACGGACGGAGACAAGAAAGAATATGCCCTCCGGCGCATCCTGGAAGAGAAGGAGAAGAGCGTTGACGCTCTCATGAAAGTGCTGAAGGGAAATGACCTTTCCCAAGCGACCACTCTCGAAAAAAACGTGCCGGTCATTTCGGGGAATGAAGGGGAAAGCATCCCTTCGGAAAACCCTTGCAGTGAACCGGAAGAACCTTGGCCGGACGAATCGGGGGGTACGGAAAGCGACGAAAAGGAGCCTTTCTATAACAACAGCCCCTTCGATAGATCCATGTAGAATCAGGAAAGAGCTCTGGTGATACAGAGTTTTTTTGAGATCCTCCGGGGATTGCCGGACCTTGAATCAATACCCCCCGTTACTCCTCCACCAGCTCAGAAACTTATCACTAAAAACCCGTAGCTCAGCACATGAGTGCCTTCTGCTGTCCTTACCCCAAAATGTGAAACCACCTTTTTTTCTCTGAAATTTGGGCAGTTTCTTTCCTGAAAGGATGCCTGTTTTCGGGGAACGAATATGGGAAGCCCATGCAGGGATAGGGGGAAGACTCTCACCTGCAGGAGGAAGAAGCATTTCTTGCTCCTCGGGGTTCCCTGCTCTTTTCCCGCCCTTTTTTCCTTTTCTGAAATCCCTGCCCTTTTCGTTCTGCCCCTGCAAGGCTCAAGGGTGCGTTGGCTGGCGCCAACACCCTTTCGGCAGGGGGCCTTCGCCCCCTTGCATCCCCCGAAGGCAAAGGCGGAAAGGTGGGTCAGTCTTTCTCTTCCGGGGTCGCTCCGTTGTCCAGAGCCCATTCCAGGAGCCAGCGAATCGCCTCCGCCCGGGACTGGAACCGATGTTCGAAACGAAAATCGTCGATCCTGTCCAGCAATTCCTGGTCAATAACAAAATTCAATAAAGGACTTGTCCGCTGCCCCATTGCATGTACCTTCCTCTCAGTTTTTGCGGTGATTTTTTCCTATTTTATGGAAGAACCTTTTGTTAAAAAGCTCCTTGTGCTTTTTAAGTTTACCATACAACAAATAACGACTCTATTGACAAGTTAAACAATACAAGCTATATTGATAACATAATTAGATGAAATATCTTGAAAGGAGTGAAGTCGTATGTCCAACATGGTGATTCTCAAGTCGTGGATCGAGGGGACCCGTCCTCTCCTGTGGAATGCTTTTGCGCTCAACATGCTGTCGGGAGAGAAAAAGCGGAAAACCGGATCCGCCGGCAATAACCCGGAAGAGTGGAAGCAGACGGTCCTTGCCACTCCTGAAAACCAGCTGTTTATAAAGGGGTGCTACATTTTCAGCTGCCTGAGAGATGCGGCACGGTATACGCGGGAAGGAAAGGGGACACTGCAGAGAAGTGTGGCGGCTACACTTCAAATTTTGGACGAAGAAATCCTGGTGGACCGATTTATCCCCGAGGAAATGTATGTCACCCCGGAAGCGTTTTATAACGCCAGGGAAAAGGATGTCTATATTGACGTTTGCGGAGTCCGGAACCCGACGACCCGGGGGAAGAACATACGGTATCGGGTCGCTACTTCCCTCGGATGGAAATGCAGTTTTTCTCTCGTCTTCGACAATACCCTGGTGTCCAAAAACGCCATGCGGTCCATCATCCATGACGCGGGGAATCTGGTAGGGCTGGGTGACAGCCGTTCCATAGGCTCGGGACGATTTCGGGTCCTTGAAATCGAAGAGTCAACCTATCTTTCCGATGCCGAAAAGACGTCCGCCTAGAACGATATGGCTGGAGCTGCGGAAAATTGTATGGATCCGCTGCAACGGAAAATGCTCTCGCTGCGGAAAGGAACTTTCCCTCTTTCGCTGCCATGTGGATCATATCCACTCGGGGAAAAACGGAACGAACAAGATCCGCAACCTGAGGGTGCTCTGCCCCGAATGCCATACCCTGCGTCTTGACAAACGGCATCGGGGGTTAGTCGGAAAGGGTCTCCGGCTTGGAATCATCGACGAAAACTGGAGATCGAAAACCTGGGAATAATCGAAGCTGAAGCGAGCTTCTCATTCTACCGGGTCTTGCTTTTGAGATTCCGGAACTCGGCATAACTCGCCCCGACAACACATGATCTCGACCACAAATGGCTAGGTGCGGCAGGCTTCGTCTCGGATTGGCATGGGTGACCCGGAACTGGATTTTTCAGGTTCCGGGTTTTTTCTTTCTTTAGCAACCGGACCAACATCGTCGCGTCACGGTATGAGTCAGAAGAATTACTGGACCGGATTCAAATCCCGGTTGTTGCCGAGGCAATAACCTAACGACTATTTTTTCAGGCAGAAAATTCATCAAGTGGAAAAAATCCATGGGTGATTCGAGTTGATCAACATGAAGAATCCCTTTTTTCCGAAGAGATGGTTCTCAATCTGGAGCAAGTGGCATTGATTGAGCGCGGCGATGGTTCTCATATCAATGAGATAATGACTCTCTTAGAACAAGTTTTGCGTAGTACCTCAAGCGGGTTCTTCGAATGCTGTTTACGGCATGGCAAGAATGAAGGAAACATTGTCCCGGCACTCCGTCGCCAGCAACCTCCTCCGCAGCTCCTCGCAGGCGGACGAACCGTCCGTCCCGGCAAGGCACTCCCCGATTTCCTTTTCGGACAGGGCCTCCCAGACACCGTCGCTACACAGGAAGAAGACGTCCTCTTCGGCAACGGGAAACACGTTGAAGAAGAAGGGCGCCACGTCGGGCCCGATCCCCGCCTGGACCGCCGAGGTGACGATGTTCTTCCGGGGATGAAAGCGCATCTCCTCCCGCTGCAGAAGCCCCGCATCCACGAGGTCCTGCACTTCGGAGTGGTCGCGGCTCAACTGTTCAGGCACACCGTTGCGGAGACGGTAGACCCGGCAGTCGCCGCTGTTGAAGACAAGGGCACGCTCTCCGTCGAGCACCATTCCGGCGAGGGTGGCCCCCATGGAGCCGAGGGAACGATCCTCCCAGGCCAGGTCATCCATGCGTTGGGCTGCCGCCCCGAGCGCCCGGAGAATGATTTCTTCCATATCAGCCGGTGGAGCGTCCAGCATCGCCTGCCTTTCTTCAAGCAGGCATTCCCCCACGATCCGGGCGGCCATCTCCCCTCCAGCGTACCCGCCCATTCCGTCGATGACCGCGCACAGGATGCGGGGCTCATCCAAAGATAGAGCCTCGACGCCGTCCATGTTGGTTTCTGCCGCCAGCCTGCTCCCCGCGAGGAGGACGTCCTGGTTGGCGGAGCGCCTGTTCCCCCTGTGGGTAGAGAAATACATTTTCATTGTTCCTGCCTCCGTTCGGTGGGATTGAGTGAACCTGTCCAAAGTCCGTCTGGCTATATCGGCCCCTCGATAACGGTCCAGTCTCTCTCCTCCTCCAGCCCGGCCCTACAGTTCTTGAGCTTCGTACCCCTCTCCAATGGGACGGAGGTATCCAGCTTGCCGTGGATATCGCCGGTGATGAATAGTGTCATTGAAATCTCCTCCCGATTTTATTTTAGTCCTTTTTTGGGTTTCACTCCTATTTCTATTGAAGACTTTGTGCGGAAAAGAATAATTCCCTCTCCCCGTTCACAAGCTGATATTTTTTGCCGTGCCGGGAATTTTGTTTTCCGAATTTGCAGGAGCATTACGCTCGTCAAAATATCCAAGGAATTCATTTCCCCTTTACACACCCCTGACCAGAAACATCGTTCTCATAGCAATTTTTCGCTCAAGGATATTTGTTTAGCACCACCTTCAACAGGCACACTGATTTGTAGCAGTTTGTTTAGCACCATCATCAACAGGCACACTGTATTTAGGAATTTGTTTAGTGCTCCACTCAACAGACACAATGATTTGTAGCAGTTTGTTTAGCAGCACCCCTGACAGGCATACTGTCTTCCGGGTTCAAAAAGAACCATGGAAATTGCCCTGCGCTTCAATAGAGCCGATTTTTCTATGTGAAATTATTTTTCAGCAGAAAAATTTGTTTAAGGGGTAGGCAAACAGGAATACTAAAAATTGCAGGTTGAGTTTTTTTTTCGCCCACCAACAAAAAACCCGCAAGAAGGATGAGAGGAGGTGTTTACCTGGATAACCTAGCTGAGAAAAGCAGTTTTGCGCAGACAACGTCATATGGAGATATGCAGTATTTATGCATACAATAAAAACATTAAGGAGTGGTTGAAATGGCGAACATTTGTCACAACAGAATCGAATTCACCGGGAAAGCATGTGATTTGGCTGGTTTCATGATGAGGTTTTTCGGGGAAATTTTTTACGAGGCAAGACATTACTCCAGCATTGCATTTGCGTACATCACACCTCCACCGGACGATGTTTTTACAGAGGAAAAGTTGTTCCGGGAAAAATACGGGTTCAAAGAAAACTACTTCGGAAATGAAGATGACGGAACTGCCGAATCATCGCCTCTCAAAAAATGGAGGGAGGAAAAGCTCGTTGCAGTAACGGAACCATTTGATGTCGCGGCATACGTAGAAGATTGTCCGGAAGGGCAAAAACTCGTTGTGGGTTTTGACACTAAGTGGGTCCCGCCCGAAGGATGGTTCTTTCTGATAGCGGAAAATTTTCCAAATCTGGATTTTACATGTTATTACTATGAGTACCTTAGGGGTTTTGTTGGCAAACAGGTATTTTCCAGAGGTTTGCGCCAAAGTGAGGAATATTTTTTATCTGATAACCCGGAATGGAAGAAAAAAATGGAGGAGTATTTTGGGTATGAAGAACATGATGTCCCGGAAATTGCCCAGGACAGTTTGGCAGGTATAACGAGCGTAAAACGATAAACAAGAATAAACAAGAATAAACAAGAAGGGGGGGGATTCACCTCCAAGCCCCTCGGATGTTGTGTTGATTTTGGGGGTGCGAGGTTTCGCAAAGCCACTAATAGAGTGACTTTGGGAGATTTGTTGTACAAAGGAAATATCTCCTCAGAAAAAGAAGTCCCTGATTGATTGCAGTCAGGGGCTTCGCTTATTTTTATCAACATGTCTCCCGAGGGGCTAGATTCACCTCCCCTCTTTCTATTAAAAAACGAGACCTTCTCAGCATTCAACATATTTCTACAGTGTATAAAGTACAAAAGAAAAAAACGGACCTTCTGCGAAATTGTCGGCCCTTCACCTGTGTCCATAAATTCCGGGAAAGATCAGTTCAGATATATAGAGATCTTTTACAACAGAAAGCGGCTTCATTCGGGGATAGGATATAAATCCCCGGAATCGTACGAAAAAGAGAGATTGCGGGCCTGAATCTGTGTCCATTATTTGGGGGGAACCTCACCGTAAGGATTTTCTGGAAGAACGGGAAGGCTGAAATACCCGCTAATGACGATCAAATCTTTCTCCGGACAGGGACGGTCCCCTGGTGAAGTTTTGAAGACTAAACGTTTCCCAGAATCCTCGGTGATGAACAGTTTCATTCACTGCTTCTCCCGGTCTTTAAACGTGTTCTTTCCCTGCTCTTCTCGTGTTCTGTCTGAGAATCTCTTCCTGAATAAGAAAAACAGTCGATTAAAAAATTCGCTTGACGGATCTGATTCACATTGCTATCATATCATCCGCTTTGCGCAAAAAGCTCCAACGATTCAAAACACCCACTCAGACAGGCGGCTTTTGGACATCTCCCATCGGGGGATGAAGCAGAAGTACGGCAAAAATCCCGGAAGCAAAAAATACCTCTACAACACCTTGAACGGAGACGGTCTCGTAAGAGCCCCGGTCGCAGCTTGCGGGCCTGGTTCAGAGTTACTGTCTTCACTTACCTTTCGACTCACCTAAATTCTCCTTACCGCTTCAGAAAAGAACCTTGAAAAAAGAATAGAGGAAAAAGGTCTACAAAGACCGGGGCAGCCGTAAGAAGCGGGGGAAAATCAACCCCGCTCGGCAGTGCCATGCGGGGAAAAAACAGGTCAGCCTGAAAAAGTAAAAGAGAGGACAAAGGGGGAATCTAAACGCAATGCTGGAAACGGCACTGTCCGCCATGACCGGTTTCTTCGGGACAGAGAGCCCCATTATAGCGGCTGGGATGATCACGGCTATCCCTCTGCACTACCTCACCTCGAAGGGGATCGAGTTGAATTCATTCCTTACGAACTTTGTGGAAACCCCACGAACCGGAGAACATCGTTCGTTCGAGGAAGGGATGAAAATGGTCAAATCGCTTGCCGGACTTCTGATCGCAAATAGTGCGGCAGTAACGATTTTCATCCTGATGGTTTCCATGGCCCGTGATCTGGCGCAGGGATCATACTGGGAGAAGTTCGGAGACTTCTCGGCATTGCATCTGGCCATAACGGCATCGTTTACGGGCCTCTACTTCGCCTTCATGGTGAGCGGGATGAAAAAGCGGGCAAGGGAAGAGAATTCCTACGGTAGGACCAGCCAGAAGGTGGTCCTGACCAACCTGCGGTACCTGTTCATGATGTTGGTATTCTCCATTGTAACGTTCTGTCCGCTCTACGTTTCTCTTTTCTACTCGGCCTATATTTCCGGTGATCTTTTCCTGGAGCTACTGTTCGGGAAGAAGGAATAAAGAATCCTTCAAAACTCGGCAAAACTGAACCGGTCAGGATTGGCTGAAGAACAGTAAATCGCCATATTGCATTGACATCAAATCTTCCTCACCATAGAATCGAAATAGGAGATTTTCTCTTGTCTCAATTTTCTTTATCCCAAAATATATACAAAGGGGTAAACGCAAATGCCGGAAGATGTTCAGGAGATAAACTACATCTGCCCAGGAAAAGCCCGTTCTTGTACTACTTTCAGATTCAAAGCCGAAGCCGGGTACAAACTACGGAGTTCAGGTTTCCCCTGTTCGCCTGAGGAAATTTTCCACAAAACGATAGAAATAGCCTTTGAATGGTTACGACGAAAGACCCCCGAACTGCTTCCAAAACCAACAACCAATAAGGAAAGCTTCAGAAATGAGCAGGACGGACAAGTTCTTGAAGCGGTCGCACTCCCCCACAAGGGTTTATGGGCTATCCGGCTCATACACCCTGATGTCGGGATGAAGGGAATTCCTCAGGTCGCAGGACGAACCTGGACAACAGATATCGCTGTAGCTCTGGAGGAAGAGAGGGTTGTTTTGGGTGTTGAAGTCTTTTCTTCGACACTGAATCAGTACGCACAGCTTCCAGCATTTATTCGACCTGGAATAATAAAACTTGCGATCGAATCCATAGGCCTTTTTCAGATCCGGCCTCTGGAAGGGATACCTTGGATCCTTTCGCCTAAAGAGGATTTGAACGAGCTTGAAGAGTTGCTTACTTCCCCGAAACGTACTCTCGCAGTAATTGTCGTGAGTGAAGAAGCTCCCGGAAACGGAAGTTTTCTTGCCGAAAAAGAACCGCATTACACGATAGATGCCGCTTTTCTTGCCAATGAATTGAAGGGATACGCTCACGTCGTTCAGATGCCCTTTGACCTTTCTATCGAGTGGACTAAGAAAGTCGGAAAACCCTGGTCTGTATATGACGGTGCTGTTAGAACCTATTTGCCTGGGCTCGATTTCGAAAGTCATTCATATTTCTCGCACCCCTTAGCCATACGCAGCAGCATCCTGAATTTCATCTCTCAAGAAGTCAGTTTTACAGAAAACAAGGATGGGCCTCAAACTTTCCAATCATTTCTTGTCGAAAAGACACGCAAAACAATGCCCAGATTCAGTTTTTCCTGGGATCCGCTTCTTTTCTGCACTGAAGCCAGAACTTTAGAATTAAGCGAAATGGCAAACGGCATGCTAGGAGGAGCTGAATGTGTCTCATGCCGGAAAGTTCAGAGCGAACAAATCTTTCGTCTCCAAGAACAGATTCGTGAGATAGAAGGAAAAAGCAGAGAATGGGAAGAGCTCGCAGATTCTTTTTCCAAAGAACTTGATTTTCAGAAACAACAAAACTACACACTTCGAAATTATGCTGACACCCTGCGTATATCGTTCAGAAACTCCACCGGGAAAGTCACCGACGAAGAAGTAACACTACCGGACGACTACGAATCACTCCCCGAATGGGTGGAAAAAAATCTTTCAGGGAGACTGTTGCTTCTGCCGCGAGCTGTTCGTTCGGTTAAGAACGCATTCTATAAAGACGTTTCTTTAGTATACAACAGTCTACTCCTCCTGGCGGAAGAATACAGAAACATGCGTTTGGGATTCGATACGGGAAAGACATTTTTTGAAAAAAGGATTTCAGAACTTGGCGTAGAATTGGGTGGTTCCATATCAAACGTCTCCGCAGGTGAGTATGAAGACAGGTATTTCGTTAACTACCCCACTGATTCTTCGAGCAAGCGTAAACTTGATTTTCACCTGAAGAAGGGAAATACCAAGGATGATAAATTCTGTATGAGAATTTACTTTTTCTGGGATGAGGAGACAAATCAGGTCGTTGTGGCTCATTTACCCTCACACCTTGAATCCCGGATGACATAAAAGTCAGAGAGCACAATGATCGCCTCTTTAATAATTTGAGGGTTATTTGAGGACTTAAAATGGAAAAGAGAGAAAAAAAAGAGAAGTGAAATTCGGAGAACAAATCTGTGATCAAAAAATACTGACCTCTATTCTCAATTTCCGAAAATAGTGAAAGAGTTTTTCTGTGCATGCCCTTCGCTCTCTCTTTCGTCATTATGCGATTGACGCTTTGAACCAGTGTAGGCATTCTTCAAGGATGAGAGCTGAGTGACCGACACATTTCATCAAACTAACGCGAAGCGATCAGAATGGTGAGGGTGAGACTCGCAAGGGTGCTCCGTCGTACTGACGATTTTATTGTGAAGCGCGGAGGTATGGTTCATTCTATATTCTCCTTCTTGATTTGTTTTTTGTTGCCCAAACAAAGTAAATCACGGAAAATAGAATGTAGCCATATGTCTTTTTCGGTATTTTCAAGGTGCAGCAATGCTTTTACGCATTACCTCTTGATCTTGCGGTTTTCTGTCGGTCTCTCAGGGACTTCATTCTGCAACACTTTTTCGCCGTCGGTGTGGATGGGCTTGACCAGGAGAAACTTTCCCCCCTCCTTCGTCTCAAGTACAATGACTCGATGGGGGACGCTTGCCGACCTAGAAAGACCTTCAGAGATAAGCGCCGTCTTCGCCGGATTTCAGCGTTTTTTGTTTTAGGAGGTCCCGGCTTAGGCGAGTGAGATATCTGTTAATTATCTCCAGAAAAAAAGGTTGGAAAGGTGGTCTGAATTGAATGAATATCTATGAAGAGAAGAAACTTGATGTACAGCATGATCAATGTTCTCATGACACAGGAGTTCAGCCAACGCAGAGAAGAGAGTCCACATTGATTAAAGAAACTGAAAAAGTTGCAGGCAAAGAACTGGAAATTAAAGAAAAATTCAACTTTATATTTGCCAGAAATAATTTATATAAAATACTCACGAGGCAGCAAATTATTGAAATGCTTCTTAAAACATTTCCCGGAACGAATCCGTTAAGTCTGATACCATCCGACTACTGTTACAACAAGGTTAATAAGGGAATAAAGTTCGATCATTTTTTGTTCGAGTCTTTGGGACAAGGCCGTTACAAAGTGCTTGGGTTAGAATATCCTTATGAAGGCCCTATTTATTGGAAGAAAAAACATGTCGGCGATTGGATTAAGGGTTCCAAGAGACCGAGGCTAAATGAAAATGTTGCCAAGTGACCCTGTACTATTGCATTTTATAATAATCTGTTAAATTAAATTTTTTATCGTGTCCAGTTTTAATAAATACAAAATAGCCATTACCAGAAAGAAGAATTCATAGTTAGCATTGATTATGATGAAAATTTTTTTTATTTTAGATTTGGGGAGGAGAAAATGGCTTTTGTTGAACCTATTACAGTAAAAGAAGCGGTAGAGAATATACATCAAAAAAAGTATCTGCTTCCGGCTATACAACGGGAATTTGTATGGGAAACAGATCAAATCGAAAAATTATTTGATTCACTTATGCAAGATTATCCTATTAATTCGTTTCTTTTTTGGGATGTAGAGCAAGGAAATATACAGAAATATCAGTTTTATGAATTTATTAGAGATTATCATGAAAGAGACAACAGGCATAATCCAAAAGCAAGTTTGAACGGAGAGAAAGGCATTACGGCTATTCTTGATGGTCAACAGCGTTTAACCTCGTTATATATAGGATTGAAGGGAAGTTATTCGAGTAAACTTCCTTATAAACGTTGGGATAACGACTCTGCTTATCCGAAGAGAAGACTTTATTTAAATTTACTTGCTTCGGATGAAGAAGAAGGCTATAACTCTGGCTTTAATTTCCGTTTTTTGCCATATGCAGAACCAATCAAAAGACATGATAATAGTTTTTGGTTTCTCGTCGGTGAGATTTTAAATTTAGAGGAAGAATATCTTGTTAATGATTTTTTGATGAAGCATGAACTTTTTTCCATTGAAAAGGAACAGTTTATATTTGCCAATAGAACGCTTTTTAAACTTCACTCTGTCGTACATAAGAATAAATCTATTAACATGTTCCTTGAAAAAGGAGAAAGTCTTGATAAGGTTCTTAATATTTTTATCCGAGTGAATAGCGGTGGCACTCAGTTAAATTATTCTGATTTATTGCTTTCTATCGCCACTGCTCAATGGAAAGAAAAGGATGCAAGGGAGGAAATTAATTCTTTTGTCGATGAAATCAACGCTGTGGGTTCTGGATTTCAAACGAATAAGGATTTTGTTTTAAAGAATTGTTTAGTTTTGTGCGGTTTTAGGGATATTGCTTTTAAAGTTGATAACTTTAACCAATCAAATATGCATTTTATCGAAAAAAATTGGGAGAGAATTACCAAAGCAATCAAGATGGCTTTTATTCTAGTTTCAAGTTTTGGATATAATAGAGATACACTAACCTCATATTACGCACTCATTCCAATAGCTCTATATTTGTTTAAATTAAACTCACCTGATAATTTTATTGAGTCTTCAAAGTTTCAAGAAGACCGGAAGAAGATTTTTAAATGGCTCGCAATGGTATTATTAAAAAGAACATTTGGTGGTAATCCAGATAGTGTTCTACGCCCCATGCGAGAAGTTATAGAAATTTCTGAAAGCGACTTCCCCATAGATGGAATCATTAATAAGTTAAGAGGAACTGCAAAATCAATTACTTTTTCCGAGGATGATATTGAAAATTTATTGCATTATCAGTATGGTCAGCCGTATGTGTTTTCTGTTTTAGCTTTTTTATATCCTTCTCTTGATTTTAGGAATAAATTTCATAAGGACCATATTTTTCCTAAAAAGCTATTTAAACGTTTAACATTGCTTAGAAGAGGTATTCCTGAAAAGGACTTGGAGTTCTATTTAGATAATTATGATAGTATTGCAAATCTGCAGTTGCTTGAAGGTTTGCCGAATCAGGAAAAATCAGATCAAGAGTTTGAGGCATGGTTGAATGAAAATTATTCAAACACGTTAGAAAGACAAAGTTTTGTGAAAAGGCATTACATACCAGATGTTGCACTTCCTCTTGAAAACTTCAAAGAATTTATTGAGGAACGGCAAAAATTACTATCGAGTGCTTTTAGAAAGGTCCTTTTGTAAAAACAAAGGCCAATGTAGGCGGTTTTTTTATCTATTTCTACGGAGTCGCCTGAGGATATGGTGCCCGATTCGTCGACGCTATATGTCTCAATCTTGCCGCGACGAGCATGAGAGCCGAATTTCCGTCCGGGAAGTTATCAGTTGCCGCTATGGGCTCATCGATCCTTGCGACTTTCCTATAAGGGATGGAAACCTGCATATCGAGCCCGAACCGTCCTGCGACGGCACCTTCAAGATACCTAACTTCGACTATGTGCATGCGGAACTGGCCAAGCCGCATGTCACCCTGAAGCTGCTCTGGGAAGCAGGACGTTTAACAATGCCGCCAAAGCTGTTCAATTTTTAAAGGAAGGTCACTTTTTCCAATACAGGAAGCATCATGTCGGGGGGATAGTCCTCCGTAATGTAGTGCCTCGACATTACAGCAATCGTAGATGTTGGAATCCCATGCACCTCAACTCTTCGCCCGCTGATGCGTGCCGCAATTCTTTTCTCGTGGTCGGACAGCGGGAGTAAGCTGACTTTAGTTTCCCAGGTGTGGCGTAAGTCCGATAGAGCGAGTCCGGTAAGTTTGATTTCCGGGAAACATGATTCGCGGAACCAGCGCGATACACTCTGTGCACAGCCGTTAACGGGATGCCACCCAACATCAAAGAGCCGGTGAGGATGGCTGCAGCATTGTCCGGCAGCCAAACGTAATTTCCTGTCCTCGCAATATTCCATGAAACCCTGTTCAAACAGAAATGGGTGGACAGGAATCAAACGTTTGGATTCCCGATTTTTGACGCTTTTCTCGAACCCTTCCGTGATCGATATGCAGGGGATTTTTTCGTAAACAAGTATATCGTCATGATGCAGCTGTGCGGCTTCTCCGACACGGCAGCCCTGAAAAAGGCACATCAGAAACATCCAGTATCGCCACCTCAGGTCACTGCCCTTCCAGCTATCATTGAATGTCTTAAACTGACTTATATGTTCTGTTACTGATCTGATTTGGTCAACAGAAAAGGATTTGCCCTGCTTTTTCGCCGAGGCTTTCTTTCCGGGGAAAATTGAAAATATCTTTTCCAGGTGCTGTGTATTGTATTCGAATGTATCCAGCCAGGAGAAAAACTGAGATACCCACATGATCTTGTTTCTCTTGGTCTTATCAGCGAGTTGCGATTGCTTCAGCCAATCGGCATAAACAGCAACATCGGTACGAGTTATTTCCCTCACCGGTCTTGTACCATGATTTCCCATAACGTTCAGAAACTCTCTGAGTATTCCTGCCATGTTTTTGAGCGCGCTCGGCCCCTTGTTCCCGGGAGGAGACTGTAGATACTCCTCGACGGTTTCCCCGAGTGTCTTCTGCTTTTCATTTTCTTTATTAAAAACTTTTGCAATGGCTTCCATTACGGCTTTTCTGGCAGGATTAATATTTTCCGGGGGGTCGCGATAAAGTGTACCGGCAAGGGTATCCCAAGATTCGGTGACCATGTGGACCAAAACTTCTTCATTTCTCTTTTGCCTGTCATTTCGGGTCTTCAAGGCAAAAGCCTCCTCCAAGGACATGATAGCCACGCGTTGAAGCTTCGGCAGCATTTGAGAAAATAAGTCTGCAGAGCAGAGCGAGAATTTAATCTCACGGCATTTGTAGCGATGGCGAAGCGACTGGGGAACCCCCCGGCGATAGTAGATTTTATTGTTGCGTCGGACGATATGAGGTAGAGAAATAAGCAAAAGGAAC
>Ga0228536_1001523_pt1 | contig 20596 bp, 20 predicted proteins | sample SJ1Smetagenome_FD_168611 | JGI IMG/M metagenome (GOLD analysis project Ga0228536, IMG submission 168611) | Enriched culture of PCE-dechlorinating microbial communities from Ithaca, New York, USA - SJ1.S | ecosystem: Engineered > Modeled > Simulated communities (microbial... > Unclassified...
CAGAGTATACTACTTCTGCTCCTGTGCCTTTTAGACATTCTGCCATAGCAGGACCTGGTATACCGTCTCTGTCACCGATAATGATGACTTTTTTGCCGTCAAACAAACTCATGGTTACCATCCTCCTTTGATAATTTGAAATCTATAATAAACCCGGGCCTTTCAGCCAAGAGCCTATCACAGATAATAATATCACATTTCGCCCATTTTATAAATCAGTTTATTAAATAATCACGATTATTTTTGATAAGATGTTAACTAAAGATGCATGCCAAGGAAGATATCCTCCTTGGCATGATTACAATATTACTTCTTAATTATGTTGTGCTCAGGTCCGAATGGGAAACCAGTGATATCTTCAACTTCTCCATTTTCCTTTATGACAAGTATGTCGTGCTCACGATACCCTCCAGCTCCTGGCTGTCCTTCCGGTATCATTATCATTGGCTCCATAGATATTACCATTCCCGGCTCAAGAACCGTCTCTATATCCTCACGGAACTCAAGTCCTCCCTCACGGCCATAGTAGTGTGAAAGCACTCCGAATGAGTGGCCGTATCCGAATGTACGGTTGGGAAGGAGATTGTGCTCTTTGAACATTTCGTTCAGCTCCTCGCATATATCCTTGCATTTTACGCCTGGCTTTATCAGCTCCATGCCGCGTTTGTGAACGTTTACGTTTATATTCCAGTACTCAAGCGACTTGTCGTCAACCTCTTCGAAGAACATTGTCCTTTCAAGCGCCGTATAGTATCCTGCAATCATCGAGAATGAGTTGTGGCTTAGTATGTCACCCTTTTGTACCTTTCTGGAAGTAGCCCAGTTGTGAGCCCCGTCTGTGTTTACTCCTGACTGGAACCATATCCAGCTGTCTCTTAATTCAGCATGGGGATAAAGCTTTGCTATCTCCCTTGTCATTGCCTGTGTTCCGGCTAGCGCCACCTCGTACTCGGGAACTCCCGCAGCTATTGCTTCAACAACCGCGTATCCTCCAACGTCGCATACCCTGGCTCCGTTTTTGATGTGCTCTATCTCTTCAGCTGATTTAATCATACGGAATTTCATCAGGTCATTGGCAACATCAACAAGTTCAAATTCCGGGAACGCGTCTTCTATCTGCTGTCTCAGGACTAGATTCACATGGTCGAATTCTAAACCAAGACGTCCTCTCTTAACTCCGGCATCATCAAGAACAGTCTTTACAGCATGCAGATAGTTGTCTCTTCTCCAGTCTGTGTAAACTATGTTGTCCTCGTAGCTTCTGCGCCAAGGCATTCCTGCGTCTATGTTGGCGCTTACTGTAACGTGCTTGTCCTGAGTAACAACAAGTCCGTAGTTTCTTCCAAATGCAGTGTATAAAAAGTCGCTGTAGTAGTTTATGTTGTGGTATGAAGTGAAAAGCACCGCGTCTATAGACTTTTCTCCCATGTACTTGCGAAGCTTGGAATTACGCCTTCCCATTTCTTCTCTTGAAAATGTTGGCTGCACCTTTTCTCCGTTTCTTATTAACTTGATTCTTTCAAGATCACTCATTTGCTTAATCATTCTTATTCTCCTCCCGATTATATATTTTTTTGACAAACTTGATTTATATTAGTTCGCTTCCTTTTTAGGAGCGTCGAACTCCACGTAACTGCTGTCTGCACTCTCTTTGAGCTCTGCCTTGAAGTATTTGATGCAGGCAAACGACATGAATATCATCACAATCATAAACGGCAATGTTGAAACAATTGGAGCGTTTTGAAGTGCATCAAGGCCTCCCGCAAGCAGCATCACGGAAGCTATTGCGCCCATTATTATTCCCCAGAAGCCCTTGAGTCCATTTCCCGGATTCAAGTCTCCGCCCGAGGTGAACATTCCCATTACGAATGTGGCGGAATTTGCCGAGGTTATGAAGAATGTGCTTATAAGTATTACTGCTGCAGAGCTCATAAGTGAAGCCATCGGAAACTGCCCAAGAAAAACAAACAGCGCCGTTGTAACATCCTTGTCTACTATGGCACCTATATCAGTGCCGTTCATCTGCAGGTTTATGGCAGTGCCTCCAAAAGTGGCCATCCAAACAAAGCTTAATACCGTAGGGGCTATTAGCACTCCCAGGACAAACTCCCTGATAGTACGTCCCTTGGAAATCCTTGCAACAAACCCCCCCACCGGCGGCGCCCATGCAATCCACCAGCACCAGTAGAATATTGTCCATTTTGAAAGCCATCCAGGCGCCTTGCCGTAGGGGTCTGTAAAGAAGCTCATTTGCAATATGTTCTGAGAATACAGTCCCAGCGAATCTACCAGAACATCCAATATGAATCTGGTGGGTCCGGCTAGAAACACAAATCCCAAGAGTCCAAATACCAGTACCAGGTTCAAGTTGCTGAAAAACTTTATTCCCTTTTCAATGCCTGTAATTGCTGTGAATGTATAAAACGTGGTTATGACAGCTATGATTATAAGCGCCGAGCCAACGCTTTTGGGAATTCCAAATACCTCGTTTAGCCCTGCGTTCATTTGAAGGGCTCCCATTCCGAGCGATACCGCTACTCCAAACACAGTGGCAAACCCAGCCATTATGTCTACAGCCTTGCCTATCGGCCCCTTGGCTCCCTTCTCGCCTATCAACGGCACCAGTGTAGAACTGCACATAGCAGGCATGCCTTTTCTAAACTGGCAGTAGGCCATCGCCATTCCTATTACGGCGAATATCCCCCACGGGTGCAATCCCCAGTGGTAGAAGACTATCTGCATGGCGTCTGCTGCAGCATCAGCCGTGCCGCCTGCTATGCCAGTTTGAGGGGCAAGATAATGCTTGAGCGGCTCGGCTATGCACCAGAAAATCAAACTTATTCCCATACCTGAACTGAACAGCATTGCAAACCATGATACCGTGCTGAATTCGGGTACGTCGTCATCCTTGCCAAGCTTTATATTGCCATACTTGCTAAAAGCAATGTAAATCGAAAAAAGCAGAAAGAATGTAACAACAAGAATATACAGCCATCCCAGATTCGTAGTCAGCAGTTTCACTATCGCTGCAAAAGCATTTCCTGCACTGCTTGGAGATATTGCACCCCATGCTACTATCGCCAATGATAGTATTGCGGACACCCAAAATACCGGTTTGTCTATCTTACCAAAGAAATTACCCATAGCAATCCTCCTGAGAATTACAGGCCACGCTAATGAAAAGGTGAATAACTGCGACAACATTGCCTGCCGACTGCATGGATTTTTGCTTGCCTATTAGCCCGGCCTGTATTTTGGCATATCTAATCTTCAAATACGGTTTGCTCATCAACTTCTGTTTGAAGCGCTCTTAACGCTTTTTCAACTAGCGCTCTTCGTATCTTTTTGTCTCCATCGGGACCTAGATTTGGATTACCAAGTGGATATGGGATTCCGACAGCAGGCACGATCCTGTTGGCTCCGATTGTAAGTGATATAGGCACCACTGTAGCAACGTGAACCACTGGAATTCCAGCCCTTTCAATTTCTTTCACCATCGTTGCTCCGCAACGTGTACATGTGCCTCAGGTTGATGTAAGGATAACTGCTCCCACTCCATCGGCAACCAATTTCTTCGAGAAGTCTTCTCCGAAGCCTTTGGCATTTCCTACCGAAGTACCCGTTCCCGTTGTACTTACGAAATAGTCGGCAAGCTCGCCTATTACTCCTTCTTTTTCCATTTCCCTCATTACATCAAGAGGCACTACAAGGTTTGGGTTCTCTGTGACGAATGCCCTGTCATAGCCGCCGTGTATGGTCATGAATCTGTCAGCCCCCAGCGAATCCATTGCAGAAATGTCATATATGCCGTACTTTGTGGCACTTGACGATTCAATCCTGTCGGGATTTCCTTGCGGAACAATTCCGCCTGAAGTTACAATAGCGACTTTGATCTTTGATATGTCCTTTACTGCCGGATTAGGCGATACGCGGTCAAATACCGGCATAGGATATTCTGTGACAAACTCCTCGCCCTTCATCTTTTTGACGAGCATTTCAATGCCTCTTTCAGAAGCTCTCTTTTCGTTGAAATAGTTGACCCTTATTCCCCTTACATGATAGCCTTCTTCCTCCGGCGGTCCTACATCTTCCCCCTTTGCAAGCTTAAGCCCAAGCCTTGCAAGCTTTGGAACCGCTTTTCTCATGTCGGCCGCTGAAATTTCAGTTTCAATTATGTGTATGTCCTTTTTATACATGTCGGTGCCCGGGTTCTCCCTATACATGGCGCTTACCACAGGAATTCCCAGTTCATCCTCTACAGCCTTTGCAACAGACCCGCATGCAACCCCGTATCTTCCGGCATTGAACGCCGGGCCTGCAACAAACAGGTCAGGACTATATTTTTTTATCATTTCAAGTATTGCCGCCTTGGCAGCCTCCATGTTCTCACCGTAGTAGGTGTCACCGCAAATCACTGTGGCCACTATCTCAGCCTCTCCCCCGAATGCTGCATCCAGAGCCATTCCCGGGCCAACCGCTTCTTCTCTAACCTCTGGGGGTATGTCTGCCCTCTCCTCTCCCCCTATTCCAGCGAAAAAGTTGTTTATATAATGAACTACTTTTATTTTGCTCATGATTTCTCCTCCCCTCTTAATATGTTCTGGCTGCCAATTTGTTGTATCCGTTTGCAATTGTAGAGGCTATTATTATTTGAAGCTCCGCCTCAATGCTTCCGTCAGGCCTTAAGCTTCCCTCATATCCGCCTATCATAGTTTCAATGTAGTCCAAGGTTCCTATTATCTTGTCCATAGGAGGGAATTCTATTATCAGATTCCCCTGGCCGCATGATACAAGCGCATCCGCCTCAGGGACAGCATCTGCAAGCGACTGGGACTTTCCGTCTCTGCCAGGGAATTCGTCAGTTATTAGTACAACCTTCGCTCCTGCAGCAGTAGCTTTTTTGCAGTTCATCATTAGGTCAGTATCAGGGTTTCCATAGCCTTCTTCAGTGATTAGGACTCCGTCAAGTCCCAGGAATTCTACGAATTTACCTACCATGTCCGAAGATCTTTCCTTGTCTGCCAGGAACACATTTTCATTAGTCAGGATAACACCTATGAAGTTGATGTCCTTGCCGTGCTTCTTGTAGAGATCCTCTATTACCGGATTGTTCAGATGGTGGAATGTGGTAACCTTGTCGCATGGAGCAACGCAGTTTCCGCTTGTTATGGCCCCGTCCATCATTTCTGTTGGATACATGAACGTAGGAACCATTTGCTTTGCATCCACGCCGTAATAGTAAGTGTCATGAAGCAGTCCCTGAGACTGCAGCATATGGATGTATCCCACCTTTGGAAGATCCGGATATTGCGCCACCTGCTCCAGGAGCGGCTTGGTTTCATATACTACAATTTCATCGGGCTCAACATCTCTTCCCGCTTCTCCTACAAATGCTCCAATTTTGAGTCCTGCCCTTCTGGCCGCCTCTTCATAGGCATGTGTCTCAAGACCTTCCCTAGGCTCGATTACTATGCACACGTTAAACGTCTCGGAAAAAGGCGTGTACTTGGCTGCTGGGCCTGACATGTCTATTATTCCTTCCTGGAATCCCACTATGCTTCCGCAGGTCAGCACTGTTGCCCCAACCAGAGCATGAGTCCTTCCCGAACCCACCGTTTTCACCTTGCTTATCATCCCTGGGAACATGCCCCCCGAACCTTCCACCTTGACCCTTGGCTCGATTACATCCTTTACCGGAGCTATCCTCACAGATTCTCCCGGCCTTGCGAGTTCTACATTCACACTAAGTATGCGGTCATCCTCCATTGCAATGTCGATTAGCTCTTTCTTGTTTACATAGAGAGTTCCATTCTCAACCTTTGTTTTTTCTCCAAACTGAACATCAGTGATTCTTATTTTTCCAAGTTCCAAACGCAAAACGCACACCTCCTCGTATTTTTAAGCCTTACTTGCTTGTTCTAAATGCAATTATTTGTTACCTGTTTAACATTTATATGAGCAATTCCCGTGCCAAAACCTAGGCTTTTCGAATGATTTTTTTATTTGTTGATTTTACAGCGTTCCGAGCCCTCGCCCATCCCCTTTTCCTTTTTACAAATCGGAAATTTCCTGCCTAGTAGGCAATTTATTTCATACCAGGTAGGCAATTTATTTCCAGGTGCCTTGAAAATATGAGCGCATAATTGCTCAAGATTTAACATATAGCTATGCTCTCAAAAAAAGAGATGCTCATCTTTTTCAAGATAAGCATCTCTTAGCTAGGAAATCCTTTTCACAGTTATTTTGTTGTTGTCTTTACCAGCTACTTAAGGCCGTATTCTCCGATTTTGTTAAACAGCTGCCTTCTGCTGATTTCCAGCTTTCTTGCAGCTTCCGAAATGTTGTCTTCGCACATCTCGAGCACTTTTTTGATATATCTGGTCTCCAGGTCTCTCCTTACGTCCCTGAGCGGCCTTACATTTTCCATTTCATCTTCCTCGTCCTCATCCAGGCAATGCTCGAGCTCCGGCAAATACCTCTTCAAGATTGCTCCGTCTTCTGATAAAACGACAAGCCTTTCAATTATATTTTTAAGTTCCCGTATGTTGCCGGGATAATCATATGAAATCAAAAAATCCATGACTCCCTCTTCAATGCGTGATATTTTCTGGTTGAACTTAAAGCTTGCCTTTTCCAAAAAGAAATCAAGCAGCAAGGGGATATCCTCTCTACGCTCCCTAAGAGGCGGAATTTCTATGCTGATTGTACTGATCCTGTAAAAGAAGTCTTCCCTGAAATTCCCCTTGGAAATTTCCTTTCGCAGATTTTTATTTGTTGCGCAAATAAGTCTGAAATCCACATCGATAGGGCGATTGCTGCCTATCTTCTCTATTATCTTCGTTTCGATGGCGCGAAGAAGCTTTACCTGGGTGCTCAAGGATATCTCTCCAAGCTCGTCCAAAAATAAAGTCCCGCCATGGGCTGCTTCGAATCTGCCTTTTCTTTGCTCCACCGCGCCGGTAAAGGCACCTTTTTCATGGCCGAAAAGCTCCGATTCAAGCAATCCGTCTGAAAAGGCCTGGCAGTTCACAGGTACAAACGTCCTGTCCTTTCTTTGACTGCAATTATGAATGTATCTTGAAAAAACTTCTTTACCTACTCCGGACTCACCAAGCAGCAGTATATTTATGTTGCTTTGCGCCGCCTTTTTCGCAATCTGAAGCACCTTATTGAATTTTTTATTTTTTGTTCGGAGCATGAAGTTTGGGTCTGATTCCAAATCTATTTCATACTCCTCCTGCTTGGATGAGCTTCCAGCTACTTTCTTTATCTCGCTCAAAAGCTCCTCAGGATCGTGGCCTTTCACAAAATATGTGAAAGCTCCCTTTTGCATGGCCAGGACAGCATTCTCTATTGTGCCGTAACCTGTAATTATTATAACTTCCAGCTTGTCATGCTTTGCCTTTATTTTCTCCAGAAGCTCTATCCCGTCCATGCCGTCCATTATGAGGTCGGTAATCACAAGCTGAAAGCTGCCGCCATCAAGCTTCTCCAAAGCCTCCATTCCGCTTGCTGCCGTTTCTGCTGCATATCCGTTATCTTCAACAATCATCTGGAGCACTTCTCTGTGCTCTAACTCGTCATCTACAATCAGTATTTTGAATGAAATGTCATCTGGCTTCATTTTACTACTCCCCTCTAAACGGCAGTTGCATTTGAAAGCAGGTTCCTTTTCCTGGTTCACTTGAAACCCATATTTTCCCGCCGTGTTTTTGTATTTCGTTATAAACAATATAAAGCCCCAGACCTGTTCCTTTTCCCACTGGCTTTGTCGTGAAAAACGGATTGAATATGTTGCCCAAATCTTCTTTGCTGATCCCTTTGCCGTTATCACAAAGGACGATTGAAATTCCATCCTCACTTTTCCCGCATGCAATTTTAATGATTCCGCCTTGCTGCATGGCGTCAATTGCATTAGAAATCAGGTTTATGAAAATATGCTTCATTGACTCTTCATTTGCAAAAAATGAAATGTCTTCAGGACACGAAACATCAATATGTATTTTTCTTTTCTCAATAATATTGTTTTCCAGTGCAACTATGTTATTAATAAGGGCCTTTATGTTGACTTTTTCATACTCGTTGGCGGAAATTCTAGAAAAATTAAGCAGATTGTCAATTATATTGCTCGACCTTTGCACGGAAGATTCTATTACTTCCACGGCCCTTTTCAGCTTATGCTCATCATTCATGTTGTTTTTTATTATGTAGCAATAATTTCTGATAAGCCCCAGCGGATTTCTTATCTCATGAGCCACACCCGCAGCCAGCTGGCCAGTGGCTGCCATTTTGCTTTCATGGAGAATTTGCTGCTCCCTTATCATGAAATCCGTTATGTCTTTTATCATCACCAAAACGGCTGCTACATTTTTTCTTTTGTCTTCCAGTGGGAAAGTGCTCATTTGAAACATTTGGGTTCCATACCTGAATTCCTGTTGTCCCTGCTCTCCCCTGTCAAATGTGCTCTCTATCATATCCTCAACACCTGGGCCATGGAGTACGTTTTGGAAATCCAGGCTCCTTTGCCCTATTATGTCACTTTTGTCGAGATTCAAAATACTGCAGAAGGCCCTGTTTACATTTAAAATCTTATGCTGCCTGTCTACTACTGCCATAAGGTGTGTCAGTCCGTCAAATGTCGTTTGGAGTGTCTTGTTGCTTTCGTAGAGCTCCTGGGTTCTCTTATCGACTTCCCTTTTCAGCATATTGCTCCATGACCAGGATATGTATACTATCAGGCATATCAGGCTGACAAAGACAAGGGCAACAAAGGCTATCATTTGTGAGGCTTCTTCTTTATCGTAATTAACTGACGGCCCAAACCATTTTTCATTTATCTTTTCTATGGTCTTCTTTTTTTTCATATTATAAATTCCCTTGTTGAGTATGGACAGCAGCTCTTTTTCGCCCTTTTTGACTGCCAAAACCGCTTCTTCTTCGATGAAGGGCTTGTCGAGAATTGCATAATCTTCTCTCGTATACATGGCCTTGAGCAAATGCTTTATAACAGCCTCTTCCCCCACTACTGCATCTACCTTCCCCTGTTCAAGAAGCTTTATGGCAGTCTGGGAGTCTTCGGTAAGCACGTAATTTATAGACTTGACCTTGGAATTCAAAAATTCTATGGCATAATCTCCCTTAGCAACCCCCACCGTCTTGTTTGCCAGATCAGCGTAGTTGCTAATACTCCCTTTGCCCTTTGGAAATAATATCGTCTCCCTCAGCGTATACATCGGATCCGAAAAATCGAATACCTTTGATCTTTCTTCAGAGGGTATCAAGTCCAAAAAATCACTTTCTCCTGCTGCCAGCTTGTCCAATGACTGGCTCCACCATGCAGTTGATTCGATGGTTATGACCTGCCCGACCTCGATTGACAGGGCGCTTATGTAGTCGACTATCAACCCCTGAAATTGACCTTCTGTTTCATCTATGTACCTGTGGGGAGGAGAAGTTTGATCAGATATGTATTTTATCTTCCCATGACTTTTGAGCCATTCGTGCTCTTCAGTAGTCAGACTGCTTGGCATTGCAAAATATTCAACTATGTTCATGTCATATGCCATGCTTAAATATATGTTCAAATACAAGACGCCTAGCAGCATCGCTGCAATCAAAGTATTGATTATCCTCTTCTTCATAATATGTTCTACCCTTCAGTTATCTTTATGATAAACTTCCTGCTTCTGGGCCCGTCGAACTCACAAAAATATATTCCCTGCCATGTGCCCAAAAGAAGCCTCCCGTCCTTTATTATTACAGTCTCGCTTGCTCCGATTAAACTTGCCTTTATATGGGCAGCCGAGTTGCCCTCGCAGTGCATGTAATTATCGTAATGAGGAACTATCTTGTCTAGCTCATTTATAACATCTGCCTTTACATCAGGGTCGGCATTTTCATTTATTGTAACAGCAGCCGTAGTATGCGGAATAAAAATGGTGCAAAGCCCCTCCCTCACCCTGCTGTGCTCCAACACCTCTTTTACATTCCTGGTTATGTCTATGAACTGGTCCCTTCCTGAAGTGCTTATTGATATTTCCTTTACCATTCTCCACCTCCCGAAACAATAGGCATACAATCACCTTATACCACTATTAAATATTGCTAATCAAAAAATTCACATTTTCAAGCAAATCCTTACAAATAAAAAGCGCCCATATGGGCGCCGAGTTCACTATGCTCAGAATATTTTTCTGTCTGCCGTTCCTATTGTTTTATGGCCTCAAACATGTACGTGGCTTTGCTGGCTCCATTGGCAAGGTTCGAGAACTCCATGTCCACAATGCCGCTTAGCATACCGTCTGACTCCTGCATGGGTATTTTAACCTGCATAGGCATTGTAAATTCCGTGTATGGGTCAATGTAGTGGTCCAGCTGCTTTTCAAGATCAAAGCACAGCTTGCCGCCTTCCAGGTAGCCTTCGGCCTTTATCTGCACGCCACTGTAAAAATCAGCAGGATAGGCTTCTCCATTTATAGAAGCCTCTGAAGGCACAAGTTGTACTGACAGCTTGCCGCCAGAGAGCTTCGCGATTTTCATATCGAACTTTGACTCGAAGACGCTAGTGCCGGCCTCCCCATGCTCCTCGTAGACCCAGTACTTGAGAACCCAATTCCCTGCAAATCTGTCGGCCGCTTCGCTTTCCCCAGTGCTGCTCTGAGGCGATGTTGTTGTTCCGAAGGCTGCATTTCCTTCTGTTTGAACTGTTGGAGGCTTTTCTCTGAAGAATGCCGCCCAAATTCCTGCTGCAGCTACCAAAACAATAATCAGCGATATGAAAACCGTCTTCCCAAATCCGGCCTTTTTAGGCTGTTCGCCAAAGGATTCCATGAATTCCCGCTCGCTTGCGGCGTCATCATAGTCCTGCTGCTCGACTGGCGGTTTTGGCTCTTCCTGTACACTGCGCTGGTTTTCAATTCTGCTGCCGCAGCTTTCGCAGAACTTGCTGTCAGGTGACAACGGGCTTCCGCATTGCATGCAAAATTTGCTCATATACTCTCCTCCTTCACTTAATTTTTATATATTATACAAAAAGCGCCCACAAGGAGCGCTGTATTTATATAAAAACAAATACTCAAGCTATAAAATATTTTTTGCAGTTTTGTTAAGCTTATGCTTAATGAACCTGACTTCTTTTTCGACCAATCGGCTCTCAAGCTTATCTAGCTTGCCGTCTATTCTATTTTCAAGCGCGTCAAACTTCTTGTCCATACTGTTTCCAAATTCAGCAAACATACCATTTATAGCCTGCAGCAATTCCTTATTATCCATGTCATCGCCTCACGCCATTACATAGTACTTAAATTATAACATAAATGCCTATCAAGCGCCCTAATCAAATAGCTATAAGCATCTACATTATTCCAGCGCAGTCTCGTGCTGGCTTGAAGGCACTTGCTTTCCCTTTCGCCAGCGGTAGAAGGTCATTATTATCACGCCGAAGGCAAAACATATGACAATCAGGCTGATGAAGAAGCCAAAACCGAATATGAGTATCTTGCTCAAAAGAATCAAAGCAAGCAGGGCAACTGCGAATGAGAGAAACTGATATCCCCGACCATTCCAGTTGAGACGTTCCGCCATCAAGCTGCCTATGGCATCGCCTGCTATGACCTTTGCTATTACAAGAACTGCAAAATATGCAGACATGAGTATGAACGACAGCGGCATGCCTATCATCGTAATCATAAGCAGCAGCGCTGCAACAGGCACCGCCACTGCAGCAAGGAAACCTATTCCAATGCTTGCCCAAGGAGTCTCCCTTCCTACCCTGCCAAGACTTGGAAGCATGTTAGGAAAAAGCAAATATGCGGCTCCCCAAATCAGCAATCCGGCCGCAAACTGGCCAAGGGCTCCAAACCAGCTGAAATACTTGGTCTTCATCTCAGGCACCGGTGTCGGCTTAGGAGTCAGCTGCTCAATTTCCCCGGTTTTTGCATCCGGAGAAATCTGAGCCTTGTTAGAAGATGTGTAGGTGACTTTTCCACCAATTGTTCCTGAAGGTCCTACCACAAGATTTTGAACATCCCAGACAGTTACATCACCCACTATGGGAGCATTCAGATACATCTGGTTTGCAGAGCCCATAACCTCTCCCGCTACAGCACCCAGGATTTCAACAGTATTCCCGAATATTACAACGTCTCGCCCGATATTCGCTTTATCCTTTAGATACATGGTATTGCCAGCTCCAGTGACGCTTCCTTCCACAGGCCCATACAGGTTAAGGGTGTTGCAGGCTACGCGGACGTCCCCTTTGACGCTTCCGTTTATGCTGGCCGTGTTGACTGCTGCAATGACATCACCCGTGACCATGCCGTTTATTACTACCGACTGTCCCGCCGCGAATACGTCCCCGCTTACATTTGCATCAACAGTTATGTTGTTCCCTGTCACAAACAAAGGCCCTTTGATATCGCCGGCAGGCACATATACAGAATCTCCATTCCTGACCTCAAGTGCCGATGCGATGCAGACAGGAATCAGACACATTATAAGAGCTGCTACAAGTGCATATCGCCCCCATTTTTTCCTACGCACAAAAATCCCTCCTTCACTTTGCTGGCTATCGTATAGTTTTATTTTGTATCGCTATTATTATAAGTTCCCCTTTAGTTTGCCTCTGTAACTATTTGAACAATAAAAAATCCCCCTGGAATATATTCCATGGGGATTTTTTATATTTGACCTTTTTATTCCTGTTCCTTCATCCAGTATCTGCTTCCGTCAGCGCTCCTGTCCATGAAGCCATAGTCTATAAGGTACCTTCTTATCATGACATAATCATGGTATATCTTCTCTAGTATGCCGTTGATATCCTTCTCCGAGTATTCTGTCCCCGGTTTGAATCTTGCTGCAATCTCAGTCAGTATTATAACCTTTCTTTTCTCCTTGCCAGGGAAATTGATAAGCATGCCGCTGCCATCAAAATACTTGGTAAGGACTTCTTTTCTTTCCTTTTCTGTTATTCCGAATTTTTCATCAAGGACAGAAGACCCCTTGTGGACTGTCATCTGCTCGTCGGGAGCTCCCTGGACGCTTCTTGAGCCAAGCATCTCCATTATTGCAAGAAACACCTTTGCCTGCTTCTCCCTCTCCCTAAGTTTGAACCTGTAGTTTCTCACTGTGGATTCTGTGAGCGTCAAGTTCCTTGCGGTTTCACGGTCCGACATACCCTTGAAAAAACACTCAAGCACCTGTGTCTGGCTTTCAGTCAGCCCCGTATGCTTCTTGTTGAAGTTCATGAGATAGCTGAACATGCCTCCATGGTCTTTCTGGATATGAAGCTGCATTCTCTTCTCCGGAGTGACAAATTTTTCACCCATTTGGTATATAAGCCCCTCCTCATAAACCTCTCCGCAGACAAGACACACGAATGCTTCTTTTTCCTTGTCATGCACATAACCCCGTTTCATGTCATCTATGGATGAATTCCAAAACAAAAGATTAATATCCATAAAATCACCTCCTGAATTCAGAATATCATTTCCGGGACATTTTGTAAACTTTTTTATTTTTTGTTTTCTTATTGATAAACGTTTTGTATTTCGGTTTGCTTTATTGCAATAAAAAATGCAGATCTGATATAATTATCTTCAGTCTGCATTGTGCCACATAAATCGTATGATTTATGTGCTTTTCTATTTCAAATATTTCAATCTTTCAATGTCCTCAGCCGTTCTGGCAGTCAAATGTTCCACCAAATTTATAGCCTCGCCAATTTCCGTTATATTAACCCTTATTGAAGCCATCTCATTAGTTATTTTTTTAATTTCATCAGAAACATTTTCGCTTTCTACATTTGAATCAGGCTTATCTTCAATCATCTTAAAAATACGATCATATTTAGCATGAATTTTCTCAATGTTTTCTATGGTCATTAACAAGGGCGCTAGTTTCTCATCCAACTTTTCATCCAGCTTTTCATCCAATTTTTTGTCCAACATTTTGAATATTTCACTTACCATCTTCATTATTTCATTTTCCACATAGTTTCCTCCTTTTTCATCTTAACACTAAATATCGCACAAGAAATAATATACCCAAATTAATAAACGTAAAGCAAGATAGTCCGATCATCATAGTCCGAACTCTCTTGCTTTACGTTTACTGATTCTATGTATGTATAATTTCGAACGGCAGCTTTAATAGATCACGAATTTCATGCAGTTCCCATCGGTTTTTATATTACAAATTTGTAATACCGCTTATGTTAATATAATAACTATCTTTTCCTAAAAATTCAAGTGCCTTTATTAAATTAAATTGTTTTTTTCGTTTTTTTTGCTCTTATAAGCTTCAGCAGCTCTTTCAAACTTCTCGTGTTGAGCACGTCAGCAGCCTCAAGCCATCCCCTTCTGGCCTGCTTTATTCCAAGCCTCATCAGGTTCAGCTCGCCCGTGCCGTGAGCGTCCGTCGAGGCAGCCAGCATTACTCCCAGCTCCTTTGCCATTTTACAGTGCATTTCATTGAGGTCCAGCCTGTCAGTCTGCAGGTTCAGCTCCATGACGCAGCCCATATCCCTTGCCGCCTTCAAAAGCCTTTCCATGTCAAGCTCGTAAGGCGCTCGATGGTCAATCAGTCTTCCCGTGGGATGTGCCAGTATCGTGAAGTAAGGGTTGTCAATTGCCCTTATTATCCTGTCCGTCTGCTCGGCTTTTGAGAGATTGAACTTGTGGTGGACTGCGCACACGACCATATCAAGTCGGCTGAGGACGCTGTCGGGAAGGTCGAGAGTCCCGTCCTCAAGTATGTCCACCTCTATGCTCTTTAGCACCCTTATGCCCTTTAGCCTTTCGTTGAGGCTGTCTATCTGGTCTATCTGTTCCTCAAGCCTCTTTTGCGTCAGGCCCATTGCTATCCGAAGTCTTCTGGAATGGTCAGTTATAGCTATATATTCATAGCCCCGCTCCCTTGCTGCCAGTGCCATTTCCTCTATCGTGGCTCTCCCGTCTGACGCTTTTGAGTGCATGTGCAGGTCTCCCCTTATGTCCTCAAGGCTTATAAGCTTCGGCAGCTTGCCCTTTTGCGCAGCCTCAATCTCACCCATGTTTTCCCTAAGCTCGGGAGGTATGAACTGCAGCCCAAGAAGGGAAAATACGTCCTCTTCCTTCTCGCCTCCGACCCTTTGATCTCCCCTGAATATGCCATATTCGCTTATCTTGAGGCCTTTTTTTATTGCAAGCTGCCTCATGGCAACATTGTGTTCCTTTGAGCCTGTGAAATGGTGCAGAGCCGCGCCTGCGGATATCTCCGGAACAGCCCTAACATCCACCTGCAGTCCAAGCCTCAACACTGCGCTTGAGAGAGTATCTCCCTTTTCTAGCACCTGCTCGACATCCTCATAGCCTGTGAACCTTTCCATGACATCCGAAACACCATCATGCACCACGAGCACGTCTATGTCTCCCACAGTCTCCCTGCCTCTTCGAAAGCTCCCGGCTATCTCGACCGATTTGACTCCTTTGCTTTTATAGAGGTGGTCAATAAGAGGCATTACTATGCTTTCGGCTGTTGAGAGCTTTACTCTAGGCTTTGCGCCTTTCTTGAGCCCCATGGCTTCAATCTCTTCGATTATCATCCTTTCTGTCTTTACATCAAAGCCCCTTATCTGACTGACCCTTCCTTCCCTGGCCGCCTCCTCAAGTTCGCTGAGGTTTTTTATGTCAAGATTCTCATAAAGCTCCCTGACCTTTACAAAGCCTATCCCTCTTAGCTTGAGTATCTCAAGCAGGCCCTCCGGGAACTTCTCCTTGATTTCTTCGAACTGGCGCAGCTTGCCTGTGCCTACAATCTCTGCTAGCTTTTGCGAGAGTTCCTTGCCTATGCCCGGAAGCTGCGTAAGATCCTCTCCCTGCTCTACCATTTCATGTATGCTGCGAGGCAGGCTTGCCAAGCTGTAGGAGGCGTTCCTGTAAGCCCTAATCTTGTATCTGTTGGCTCCCTCAATCTCCAGCATATCGGCATAGTCGCTTAGTAACTTTGAAATATATGCATTGTTTACAGGCATTGCCTCACCTCCACATGTCATGGCTGTTAGCCGATTCTTATACATCTCATTGACATGGATGAGTGCTGAAGGCCTGTGTAAATGAATTCCAGAGTGTCGCCTTCTTCCTGCATCCCTGCAATATAGAGCAGCGGTAGATAGTGGTCTCTTGTAGGCACCGCAAGCTTTGCTGAATCTCCGGCATTCTTGTAGTCTATAAGCGCCCTGTGGTCATTGTTCTCCAGCGCCCTAGCTATATATGAATCAAAATCAATAGTCCAGGCAAAAGGAGCAGCATCCATTTCACGGTTCATCTTCCAAAGATTGTGGACTATGTTGCCGCTTCCAATGACGAGTATACCCTTATCCCTGAGCCCGCGCAGCTTTTTGCCCATGTTGTAATGGTATTCCTCATCCCTGCCCATGTCCAGGCTCATCTCTACTACCGGAATGTCGGCATTGGGATACATGTGCACAAGCACAGCCCATGCAGCGTGGTCCATGCCCCATTTGTCGCTGCATGTGACTCCCTCCTCCCTTAGCTCCTCTTCTATGAGAGCTACGAAGCCCTCTGCTCCTGATGGGCTGTATTTGACCTGGTAGAGCTCGTCTGGAAATCCGTAGAAGTCGTAAATCTGCCTTGGCCTGTCAGCGCATGTTATGTGGGTGCCCTGAGCCATCCAGTGGGCTGAAACCACAAGAATCGCCTTCGGCCTAGGGATTGATTTTGCAGCCTCCTTGAGTGCTGCCGTATATGAATTGTTCATTATCGCATTCATAGGATTCCCGTGGCCTATGAAAAGTGCAGGCATTTTTAAAGCCATAAAAACCTCCTCTGCCATATGCATAGTCCAAGCAAAGTATTGTATTTTATCTCAAATAGCTTATCGTTCCTTTCCTTCTCGAAGGAGCCTTTGTCGGCCTGGACTTCTTATAGCCTACTGCCACTGCGTAGTAAGGCTTATATCCCTCTGGTATCCCAAGCTTCTCCTTGTACGCTTCCTTTTTGCTGCTCTCAAACAGGAATGTCACTATCCCGTTCCAGCAGGTGCCTATGTCTATAGCCTCTGCCGCCAGGAGCATGTTTTGTGTTGCCGCCGCACAGTCTATTTGTGGCATCATCGATGCCTCTTCGCCCGAAACCACTATGAGAGTAGGCGCTCCGTAGAATATGTCTAGCTCCGGATTTTTGACCATCTTCAGTATCACCTCATCCAGATCGAATTCCTGTGCAGCCTCCTTTGCCTGTGCGCTGAGCTCCTCTATGAGCTCTTTTTTCTGAACAACCGTGAAATGCCAGGACTGGTCGTTATGTGCGCTGGGAGCGTATATCCCCGCCTCGAGTATAAGCTCCAGCTCTTCTTCGCGTATTTGTTCCTCCATGAACCTCCTTATGGACCTTCTTGACTTTATGACATCTATGACCTTGTTTTCCATTATAATCACTCCCATTATACTATTTTGAGCTATTCCTTCTCTACTCTAAAGGATATCCAAAACAGCCCTGTGCTAATCACCCTCTGGCTCCGTATCCAATATGCATGGCCTCCCGTCGAAACCGAATATTATAACTATGACCTGTATGAAAAGTGACGCCAGAGCCGCAATAATGAAGAAATAGTAGGCCTTGAGCCCGTCAGCTCCGAATTTGGTTAAAAACGCGCCGAATAAAGCGATTGCTGATCCCAGCGCCATGCACGCCGCAGCCCAATAGTGCCTTCTTGATATGTAGCAAGCCGCCCATAAGCCTAAGGCGATTGCGCATATTATGAATATGCTTCCGTATGTAGATATCCTGTCTCCTGTGAAAAAAGACTCGGACAAGACCATGTTCCTGTATTCCAAAAAATTTTCGACGCCCATTCTTCTAGAAGAATAATACTCAAGCGCCCACGCCCCCCCAAAGAGCAGGCATTGCAGCAAAAGCGCATAAAATGCAAACAGCTTCTTCATCCCCTTGCCTCCTTCAAAACAACATGCATATTTGTAATTTGTTTTTATTTTTATTCATATTATACCAAAAAAGCCAAAAGATCTCTCAAGAAAAAGAGTTCTTTTGGCCTATTTAAAAATAATTCTATTATCCTATTTCAGGAATCCTATCCGTATTGAGCCTTCAGGGCATTTTTTTATGCAGTCTCCGCATCTTATGCATTCATGGCTGTTTGGCTGCATATGCGGCTTCACGCCCATTTTGCAGACCGTCTCGCATTTGCCGCAGCTTATGCAGGAGCTCTTGTCTACCTCGAGTCTGCACAGGCTTATAGGATTGAATATGGCGTATACGGCGCCCAGGGGACACACGAATCTGCAAAACGGCCTGTATATGAATATGGCCGAAACTATTGTAGCAATAAGCAGCAGGCTCTTCCAGGCAAACAGCCATCCAGCTGCGCTGCGAAGCCCCTTGTTCATAAGCAGCAGAGGGATTCCAGCCTCCAGAGTGCCTGCAGGGCATATCCACTTGCAAAAGTACGGAACGCTCATGCCGAGTTCGTCACTAAGGACTAGCGGCAACAGCAGGACGAACACAGCCAGCACCACATACTTTGCATACCTGAGGTTGAACCACGAGCCTTTGACTGCAAACTTTCGGGATGGAACCCTGCTCAGCAGATCCTGCACAAGCCCGAAAGGACACAGCCAGCCGCACACGAGCCTTCCCGCCGCAAGACCCATGAGAGTCAGCAGCCCGAGCACGTAGAATGAAAAATTATACTTGATGCTCCCTATGACAGCCTGGAGTGACCCTATAGGGCACGAACCAAGCGCGCCTGGGCACGAATAGCAGTTGAGTCCGGGGACACAGAGCTTCTTCAAATCGCCCTTGTATATGCTTCCTTCCGCAAAGCCTTTTAAGTAGCCGTTGGATGCTATTGCAGATACAACCTGTATGTACGTTCTTTTTAACCTATCCAATTCCAATGCACTCCAGACATATGTTTATAGCTTTTTTTAGCACGGTAGCCGTCTCGCCCCTTGCCATCCCGACGGCAATCAGCGAAATTCCGGCCACCAGCACAGCTGCCCTTATCTGATTTAGTTTCATGCCGCCACCCCATCACGTTATTTTTTGCAGGTAAGGCAGCTTTCGCCGCCTGCTTACTGCAATTAATCCCTGCTCTATAATTCATCAATTCATTATATCGCATGAGTTGTAGTTTTGAATATGCTTGGGTATAATAATCATGATTCAATTCACCTATTTTTAAAAGGAGCGTGGCGGCACATGATTACAACAGATTATTCCAACTGGAAAAGCAAAACCGCCATTTTTCTCACAAGCCAAACGCTCTCACTATTTGGCTCATCAATAGTCGGCTTTGCAATTATATGGCACATAGCTCTGGAGACATCCTCGGGATCAATAATGACGATAGCCATACTCTGCACTTTTCTGCCGCAAATCTTCATTTCTCTGTTTGCAGGAGTCTGGGCGGACAGATACAGCCGCAAAATGCTGATAATGCTTTCGGACTCCTTCATAGCGCTCTCTACACTAGTCCTTGCAGTTGTGTATGCAATGGGCATGAGGGCTCTGTGGCTCATATTCTTGATTTCCGTAATCCGTTCAATAGGCTCAGGTATTCAGACGCCTGCGGTTGGAGCAATATTGCCTCAAATCGTCCCTTCCGACAAATTGATGAAGGTCAATGGGATACACAGCACCATAAGCTCCGTCATGCTGCTCGCTTCTCCTGCTGTCGGAGGTGCCATACTTGGGCTTTGGGGCTTCAGCGCGGCGCTTTTTTTCGATGTTGCAACAGCGGCCATCGCCGTTGCCATAATGTCGTTTCTGCGCATAGCCTCATACCAGAGCTCGGATGCACATGAAGAAGCATCCACAATGTCAGATTTGAAAAAAGGCCTGACATACTCCAGAAATCACGAGCTCGTCAGAAATCTGCTTGTATTCTACAGCATTTTTTTCTTTTTTGTAACTCCAGCCGCATTTCTAACGCCCGTGCTTGTGACGAGAAGCTTTGGCGCCGAGGTGTGGAAGCTTACAGCCAACGAAATGGTATGGAGTGCCGGTTCGATACTCGGCGGCCTTGTAATAACGATATGGAGCGGCTTCAAGAATAAGATACACACAATGGCCATCTCATGCCTGGCCTTCGGAATCACATTCGTGCTCCTTGGTCTGGCGGGCGACTTTACGGTCTATCTTGTTATAATGTTTGCCTCAGGCATATTCCTGCCATTTTTCAGCACTGCCGAGACAGTACTTATACAGGAAAATGTCGCTCCCGACATGCTGGGCAGGGTTTTCTCGCTCGTGCAGATAATAATTTCAGTGACAATGCCTCTAGGCATGCTCATATTCGGCCCCGCAGCCGACCAAGTGAAAATCGAGTATCTCCTGATTGCAAGCGGCATTGTGCTAGCGATTCTTGGCCTTTATATTTTCACAAATAAGAAAATCACTGACTTGGATAGTGGTTCCGTGTAGTTTTTAGCTCAAAAAAGCGCCAGGCTTGTGATATGCTCCCCTTGTAGTGGACAGTTTAAATAATAAAACTGTTTGCTATGAGGAGGAGCATTTTTATATGGGAAGAAAACCAAAATTATCAAGTAGTGAAAAGTTAGAAGCAGTAAAACAATATT
>Ga0228536_1001526_pt1 | contig 20581 bp, 17 predicted proteins | sample SJ1Smetagenome_FD_168611 | JGI IMG/M metagenome (GOLD analysis project Ga0228536, IMG submission 168611) | Enriched culture of PCE-dechlorinating microbial communities from Ithaca, New York, USA - SJ1.S | ecosystem: Engineered > Modeled > Simulated communities (microbial... > Unclassified...
GCTATGGCGCCACTCTGGAACCGATGCCCACCGAACGGCTGGATGATAACTCCAGGAAAATGAAGGCCTTAGTCGCTCGACGCCAGCAGCTCGTGCAGATGTATACCGCCGAGAATAACCGCGCCGAAACCGGAAAAATTCAAGTGGAATCAGCCTACATAAAAAGCATACAAGTCCATATTCTAAAGCCAGTTATGGCTTTGAGTATTACAGACTTCTCTCATGTCTATGGATGGACAAAACAAACCCTTTCATTGAAGGTTGGATTCGTTGGATGTATGCCTGGCAGTCCCCGAGGAGGGTCCTTCAAATGAAATGACGAGGGCCTCGTTCATGCGCCAGAGGAGGGGGAATTCGGTGCCGCTGCCAAGTTTCCGGCCGGTGCGTTCGTTGCGGACATCATTGACAGGCCGGTCAAAACGGAGGGTGATGGCCGACTCGCCGGTTTTGAGCGAAGTCGCATGACCGCCGCCGAGCATGGACACTTCAAGCTCGGGATTGTACCCGACAAATACCAGCGTCCGGCCGGGGATTTGCCAATAGGTGATTTCATATCCAAAAGTGTCGGGGCCTGAAATCTCCACCCAGCGGGTCAGGCCGGCGGCTTTGAGGGGGGCCATAAAGACGCTTCGCTTGGCGGCGAGTTCCGGACTTTCGGTTCGATAGGCGTTATACCACTGGGGGGAAAGGTTCATCAGGACTGCCCTGCCCTTGCCGAAAGGATTGGTATGATTGACGGGCATTGTGCGGACGGCCCGGTTGAATCCGCAGTCATCGGTCAGACAGGTGTTTGCGTTGGTCAACAGGTCCCGGAAGGTCTTATACTCGTAATTGGCATCCTGATCCGTCTCGGCCCAGAGCCGGGTCTGGAAAATGTCTCCTGCCTTCATGGCCGGATCGTGCCGGAGGCCGAACATGTCGTCGAGGACGCCGCCGGTGCTTCGTCCCCGTCCGTGCTGGTCCCACAGGCCCGGCAGATAATCGGCGATAACCGTTCCTCCATTACGGCAGAAGTCTCGGATGCGGGCCGCTTCCACATCTGACAGACACAGAACGGCCGGCAGGATCAGGACTTTATAGCGGTCGGGAATGCCTTTTTCAACCACATCGGCATAACTGATAAAATTATACTGCAATCCCTCATCCCGGAGCATATTTTCCCATGCGTGACGCACGAGGTAACTGCCGGCCAGGCGGGCATCGTTGTTGCGGTTTCGCCAGGTCCGTCCGTGGACTTCGGAATCCAGTATCCAGCCCAGTTGAATCGAGGCATGGCTGTAATAGATTGCAACTCCGTCGTCAATCCATTTGGCGCCCTGCATAAGCGGCCCGATTTTGGCGGAGGCCTCGAGATAGTGCGGCGAGACGGCCTGGTGCCAGTCCCTGGGTTTGGTGCCGTCGAACCAGTTTTCCACCCATCCGATAAAACCCCGATTGCCGTGGGCCAGGTAATACCAGGTCTGCCAGATGGTGTCGGCGACATTTTTATGAAAATGCGTTGTCACAACGGGCAAGGCGTTATCCGGATTAAAGGACCGCACGATGGCCTGAGAGCCGCCGATATTGTATGCCTCCAGAAACTGCACCTTGCGCATGAGTTTAGCATAATCATAGCCGCCGAAGGCATTGGGGCTCTGGCCCCCGACATAGCCGACGGGGGTATTGGGGTCGATGGTATTGCCGTATTCCACGAGTTCACCGATGAAGTTGTTCCAATATGAATCGTTAAACGTCCACTGGTCCATCAACTGGCTGCAATCGAATTGGCCGATGGACCACTGGGGCAGCTTGGGCAGGATCTGGTCATAACTGATCCATCCTTCATGGGGGGGGACGCTGTCGGGGCCGTAGATTTCCTTGAGCCAGGTGTCGTAGGCTGCGCGGTCGTCGGTTACACACCACATGGTCGGATGGACGAAATGCCCCCAGGATAATTCATCGTCCAGTGCATAGGCGGCCCGACAGGGAGACGATTTGACCTGATTGATGTTTTCTTTGATGAGGGCTTTGAGCTTCGCGGCCATCTTGGCATTCACGGGCCGGGTTCGAATGCCGGGTGCGTGGAGGGCATCGTAATGGCCGGCTACGGCATTGCCGTCCCAGAGATGAAGGTCGCCTTTGCCTGCGGTATGATCGACATAGAATCTCAGGCCGTGCTTATTGATCCAGTCGAGCTTGTCGACGCCGTCGATGAGGGTCTGCCCATGGTCAATAAATGCACCGTTATACCCCTGTTCCAGCGACCATCGGCCCGACTGGTCTGTGTAACCGATAGTCCACTGGTAGCTCCAGGGCATATAGGTCCAGGACGGCCAGGCTTTCAAGGCCCAGTCTTTGTCCTGGCGGACGCGCTGGAAATCTCTGGATGTCAGGATATAGGTTTCGTAGGCATCGGCCTGAACCTCGCGGCAGATTGCCGTCCATAATACCGCAATCATCAGCACTGCCGCAGGTATCGATTTTATGGTTGACATTATTATACTCCTGAATGAACGTCCTCGGGCTGTATTATAGCCGTTCCGGTCTGTCAGCTCCATCCTGTATTATGCAAACCTTCGTTTTTTTTGACATGGCGACTTTACTGCAATATCGGCTCGGACTGCGTACTGAATTGAGCCGGGAAGAAATTTGTTGAAAAACAAAGTCGTCCGGGGTTATGATGGGCGTAATCGATTTAAGGAGTTGTGCAATGAGACAGTGGATTGTGTGTTTTGTTGTTCTGGCCGGGTTTTGGCAATGGGGTTGGGCGGAACAGTCCGCCCGCGAGGCGACAGCGATTGGCGGGGACTGGTTTCTGATGACTTCGCATCGGGAACCCAACCAGACCGACGGCCTGCATCTGGCGGTCAGTCAGGATGGGCTGAAATGGCAGGTCGTTAACCAGGACCGCAGTGTGCTCAAGCCGACGGTCGGCGAGGTCTTTCGTGACCCGTCCATTGCCCGGGATGAATCCGGGACCTATCATCTGGTGTGGACGATTGCCTGGGGATGTGCGAAATTCAAGGGTATCGGCTATGCCAGTTCCAAAGACCTGATTGAGTGGAGCCGGCAGCGGGTCATTGCGGTGATGGAAAACGAGGCCAAGACCGAGTTTGTCTGGGCGCCGGAACTTTTTTGGGACCAACAGACGAAAGAATGGGTGATTCACTGGTCTTCTTCGGTAACGGATAAATTTCCAGAGACGCTGGGGCTGTTTGATGGGCGGGCCAATCCCCGGATTTATTATACCGTGACGAAGGATTTCCGGCAGTTCTCGCCGTCGAAACTGTTATTTAATGCCGATTGCCTGGCGATTGACTCGTATCTGTATCTCGGGCAGGACAAGCAGTATTATGTGTTTTTCAAGGCCGACCGGCAAGCGGAACCCAAACGGGGGATTCTGATGGCGAAGGCTCCGGGGCGGGATGGGCCTTATACGGTGGACCCGGCTATGATTACGTCGCCGGAGGAGGGCTGGGCGGAAGGGCCGTGTGCGGTGACAATCGGCGACAAAATCCGGCTGTACTATGCTTGTCACAACTATTCGAGTGCATACGAGAGCAAGGATATGAAAGCCTGGACCTCGATTCGCAAGGATATCGTGCCGCCGGGAGGGTATCGGCATGGTACGGTGATTCGCATCAGCGAGGAGCAGGCAAAACAATTACTGGAACACGATTATAATTTATAGGACATACTATACTTTTTTTGTCTTTTACAAAGATTTATTGCAGCTTATCAATTATTTATAATTTATTTATATACAACCACTTACATTGTTTCCGGAAAAGCTTTGATGTGTATTACATCCTGGTTTTGTGGGCATTATGGCTTCCCAGCAAGGAGAAAATAGGGGATTTGGGGAATACTGTTGATTTTGCCGGGGTAATTATGATACACTTTATGGGACTACTGTGCGTATTTGCCGGCTTGAACGGTAAATAAAATAATCGTAAGTCAATCTATGGAGGAATGTGTGATGAAAAGACTTTTGATTTTGATGAGTATTGAGGTGGCCGTGCTGGGTGTCGGTTCCGTTCATGCCGAGCTGATTGGTTCGGACAGTTTTGATTATGCCGACGGGGCTTTCGTCAACCAGTATGATGTTGCAGACGCGACCGGTTTGACCGGCGGACAGGGTTGGGACTGGGACAACATTAATCAAGTTCACACCGGGACTGTTTCGGACTGGGATTGCCTGTGGGGAAACACTTACATTGAAAACGGAACTCTGATTACCGACAATGGCGGTGCTCTGCGTCAGTATAATGGACCGTCTGAATTGTGGTATGAGAATCCGGAAACCGATGAGCGTATCGGTGCGTTCCGTGCAAACGGCGTCATCTATTATGGTGTTACGGTAACCCCGATAACCGATGGCGGCTGGTTTGGTGTCAGCGGTTATGACTTCCCGACCGAGCGCGTTTTCGCGGGTATGCCCTGGCAGAGCGGATTCTGGGGCGTTGAAGTATCCGGCGGCGACAAGGCCCTGAGTGCATTTCCCGTCGAATACAACCGATCCGTCCGCATTGTATCAGTCCTTGATTTTGACGGAGACCAGCTTCGTTTATGGTTTAATCCGGATCAGAACGACTATGACAATGGCGTCGGCAACAACACCGCCGATGTGCAGTTGACCTATACCGGCACGAACTGGAACACGGCGGTTCGTCTGGCTTCCGGCGGCAAGACCCAGTGGGACGACCTGGTCGTTGCCACGGACTTTGCAACGGCGATGGCTGTTCCGGAACCGACAACGCTGGCCCTGCTGGGCTTGAGCGGACTGTTTCTGGTTCGTCGCAAGAAATAAGTTCTGACTGACAGGTTGGACACACAGGACTAAAGGGCAGGCTTTCGAGTCTGCCCTTTTCTTTTGGATGGTATTGGATGATTGGGGCAGATGGCGCCGTCTGCGGGAAATCGTGAAATCTGCTGTCAGACACCAGCATTGGTGCTATCATGTGGTGGTGTCGGGAAATATACTTAACAAGTATCATTTTGCCGCGAGGATGGCCACAGAATACATTGAAACGGTACTTAGCCGCGCCTCGGGCAGACAATTTCATTCAGGAACAGTATATAAACGGTGATTCAGAACAGACTCTATTTATACCCAGCGGGTATGATTATCCCGCGAGGGCCACAGGCCGTTTTTGGGACCAGTGCACCCTTGATGCAAGGTGTGAATATTACCAGCTTTGGGCTTTAAAATGGTCGCACACTTGATTCAAAACAGGAATCAGGTATTTTACCATGCCGTAATGGTCCGTGGGGTACCATTCGACCCGGGCGGCGGTGCTTTCGGCTAATTTTTTTGCACATCCGGCGGGAACAATCGTGTCGTCGGCGGCATTAATCATCAGAATCGCGGCCCCTTTGAGTCGATCTGAATAATTCAGCGGTTCAATCTCGGACAGTATTTCTCTGAGCTGTTGTTTCTGTATCCCGGATTGGGCAAGTCCTTCTTTAATGCGACGGACTTCCCTGGCCTCTGTTGAAAGCACTTCGGTCAGATCGCCGCCGGCCAGGATAAACGAGGCTCGTTTGAACCGGCCGTCGATTCCAGCGCTCAGTGCGGCCACGAATCCGCCCAGACTGGTCCCGCAAATTCCGATTTTGTCCGGATCCACAGTGTCCTGAGCAGCAAGCCAGCGGGCCGTCCGCCGCACATCGACGACGGCCTGACGGACGGCATCGGTAAAAAAGTTGATTCCCCGATCCATAAATACCCGCTCATCGACATCCGCAGGTTTACGTTTGTCGTAATAGGGCAGCGTCATAATACAGGCACTGATGCCCTCGTTTGCCAGTCCATTTGCCAGAATTCGGCTGATGATTTTGGACCCGACCATAATATCCAGCAGGATGACCGCCGGACGCCTGCCCTGGGTTTTTGATTTGTAATATTCACAATATATGGTGTTATTCTCATCGACAGTGCTGATAAAGCTCGACGGAAAACTCACTTCGTAAATGGTGTAGAGGTCGGTTGCGCCCTGCTCTGTCATCCGATATGAAAAACCGCTATTGTCGTCTTTATATCCGGCCAGCAGCTTTCGCTGATCCTCACTGCTGCCAGCGGCCATTTTCCGAACTATCGTCTCATCCACCACGCCGGTCCGGTCGTCTTTTTTCTGTTCGCTGCGGCGCGAAGGGGCCGTTGGGAACAGCATGGTTTTCAACTCATTGGGCTCGACGATCATTTCTGCAGGCGTTTTTGATTGATCTGGAATCATACCCAGAAGCCGATTGAAATCAAACCGATACCAGGGCTGATAACAAGCCTGAAATTCGCCATCACTGACCGCGGCTGCATTGGCAACCCAGAACATGCCGTCCCGGGGCGAGAACAGGACTCTGTGCAGACAGCTTTTCATCGCCACGGGGCGATTCATCAGATCCAATGCTTCATCGACATCGATTTTCCCATATTCCGCCCTGACCAGTCGGGCCAGATGCTGATACCGCTCGTCGGCACTCATCAAGACCGCATCTTCAATCGCTTCGGGAAGTCGCTCGTAGCTTTTGCCGGGCTCTAATATGAGCATTTTGTCCGGCCAGCAGGCCAGCCCGCGGGCGTCGGAGGATTTGCCGTCCGAGACGACATAAAAATATTCACACGTTCGGGGTGTGTTCTGAAAAATCTCCAGGGCCTCTTCCAGGGTATCCGCCTCTTCAGCGACCTTGCGCATCAAAAATGACATGGGCATCCCGTCCCAGGCCCCCTCGCCTTTGCCGCCCATTTCCCCCAGGGCGATCTGCTTTTGGTTCATGGCTGTTACGCTGCCGACAAATCCCGCATATCCAACCGTCACAAAAGCATGACCGCCGTCCGGTTTTGCGATGGTGGTTACCGCGTAATCCTGCAGGCCCGCCTCCGTCATATAATCCAGTATCCTGCCGTGAAACAGGGTTCCGTTGTGTGTGGCCTTTCCAAAAACGGCAAAGCCGCTGCAGTGAAACAGTTCGGGGAAAATATTGGCCAGTTCCACGTCATGCATCGGGATTCCGGCGCCATCGGAAAGCCCTTTCATCTCCTCATAAAAGCGCCGGTCAATAAACTTTCCGGATCGGGCCAGTGCTTCTTCAAGGCTGCCCAATTTCAGAAATTCCTTCTGGCCCGCCGCTTCGGCCGCCCGGGTAAAAAACAGAACCTTTTGGATCAGGTCCCGACATTCTTCAGCCAGCAGCTTGCCCTGCTGATACCCCATTTCATAAGGGGTTCCCGCCACCAGCAAAACCCGCTGACCGCCTGCATCCAGAAGCATGCCGCGGCCGTAAGTACGCACAGGCCGGAGCGGTTCAGCCGGATGAATCGTCGCTGCACAGATGAAACCCGCTTGACAAATCCAGAAAAGCACCACGCCGATATGTCTGACTGTTTTCATAACCTTTCCTCATAAAACCTGTTTTACGGACTTGGCACGATGACTCCTGAGCATCCTGCCTAAGCGATACCGGCTTCAGGGACGCGTTCGGCACATGCCGCAGACCGCAATCCTGAATCGCCGTTCTATTCTATCGAGTCCATGCTGTTTTGCAATACTTAAGGCTTCGCGGACTCCGTGATCCCCGCGAGGACAATACGATCATTTTTCGGGGTGATCCGAAAGACCACGCCATCTTCTTTTGTAAAGAAACCCTGGTGGGCAACCAGAGAATAGTTCAGTCCCTTGAAACGACAATCAATACGTTCAATGGCTATCTTCGTGAAAGGCAAACTGGCGTTGTCTTTGGCAGTCAGATCAAGAAACCAGTTCAGAGACTCCGCACCTTCCATGTTCATGACGATCAAACTTTCTTCAAACAAGTCCACCACAAGGGTGCCCGGGCAGGAGGTTAGCGGCCAGGTGATGTGCAACAGGCCGCTTGACGGACTGGTGATCACGGGGTCCCCGCCCTGCAGCAGGATTTCCTTTCCATCCACTCTGGCCTTGAGCCGAAGGCCCGCCAGTTTCTCGGCCGTGCTCCACAGGTATCCATCCACCACCGGCAGGGTAAAAAACGAACATTCGTTGGACGTGACCGGCTTTGTCAAATAGTCCGACGGCAGGTTTTCATCAAACAGATGCAAATCCCGCAAACGCAGGGACCCGTCTTCCCAAATCAGATTGACGCGATAAAACGGGCTGTTGAACCAGACGGTCTTGCGATTGCTGCCGGGTATATCCTGATTGACAGTCACCGATGTGGCAGGGGTGGTTTTATAGCGGGACTTAAACCATTGGCCGGTTTGGGCCAGGGTTTCGACCTGGAGTTTCTTTTCATCACGCAGGCGGGCAATCAGGGGCATCTGTATTTCATAGCCTTTTGCCATGGCACCCCAGGTAAAGGAGTTTTCCTGCCCGGCCTGGACGTAAGCAAATTCCATTGCCTCGCCTTCCACGAATTCTCTGAAATACCAGTTGACCCAGGCGGCATCGGCGCCCGCACTGCCGTACACCGGCTCCAGCGTAATGACGCCCTGCCAGTTCCCGCCAATCCCGGTGTCGTATTGACGGACCGGATCACTGCCCAGCATCCGGAATATGGGGACTGGAATCTGGTTCTTTTCAGTCTGTGCGGGCATGTATGAATTGAGCTTGCTGGGGTAGTAGGCCTGATTCCAATAGCCGCCCCACAGGGTATAGCCATCGGTGCCGACCTGATCTTTGCAGTTGCAGGAGGCGACAATGCCGTATTTCTCGACCATATAATTCAAGGTGTGTTCATCGATGAACCACGAGCCGACCGATTTGGGGTAGGCGCCGAAGATTTGCTTGAAATCCTTCATATACACATCGACCAGTTTTTCCCGCTCCTGGGGGGTGTAACCGGTCGAAAAACCGACATCCGCGTGCCAGTCCCAGGGATAACGGCCACGCCATTTCATTCCGGCATTTTCCACCAGCGGCTGGGGAATTTCCCACCAGGCCCCGATTTCGAAGGACTCGGCAGGAAGGCTTTTCAAGAGGGTCTGGTAGCGGGCATCGAGCAAGGCATCATACTGGAGCAGGAAGGTGCCGCCCAGGCCGTACTGCTTCATGATTTCGACCTGTTTGACGACCGTATTATACAGCACCTCCTGGGTAATCTTCTGGTCCCGCGGTTCGCACAGGCGGATAAAATTGATGATATTGACGATTTTGGGGGTGTCTTTGCGTGTCTTGGGTGTTTCGGGCTGGGCCCCCGCTGCCTGACAGGAGGCATTGGTAAGCAAACAGGAGATTGCCGCTAAAGCGATAAGCAGAGGTTTGTTTTTCATGGTCGAATATCTTTCAAATCGCAGCATTTCGTTAAAGACTGTTTATCATTCCACGGCACGAGCCATATTGTGATAAACACATCCGCAAACAGCGCTATTATAATCTCCTGTTGCCGCCTGTCAATTCCTGGTCATTTGATTCCTGGGATAGACAGGCCATGGCCTCTGCCTTTAAATGGCGGTCATCGGCTGAAGCCCTTGTACATGCTGTAAGGGATATTCTGGCCGGTTGTTTCCATGATTTTATCCACGGCGCCGTCAGCAAACAGGACATTCACATTGCCGTTGGGTGTGCTGTTGACCTGGGGGATTCGTGCGACAAGCTGCGAGGGGTCGTCGAGGCTGGTGTTTCTTTTGTAATGCCGAAAGATGCCTTTATAAAAAGCCTGCCGGTCTCCCGTGCGATAGTGTATCAGATTATAGGAACCTCCCGTCGGGATACTGAGCATATCACCCTGATCGCCGCCGCTGGAATCTCCTTCCACTTTCGGTTCGACGTGATCGTGCATCACAATAAACCGGCTCGGCGATTTCAAGGCACTGATTTTCCGGTGGTTTCGGTTGATGTCGGTGGTCGCGGCATCCGGATCACGGAAAAAATAGCTGTTCAGGCCGTAGCCGGAGGCATGGTATAAATCCGTCTTGGTTGCGGTATAATTAGGTCGGTTCGTGTACAGCAGGTCGGCCATGTCCTTGAGAACAAACGAAGGGCAACTGAACACCTTCTCATCGGAGGTGTATGCCCGGTAGCCCAGCCCCCAATAGGCGTCCTCCCACCAGCTTGCGGAGGCGGGGGTGATGTAATTGCCGTTATTATCATACCAGAGATGGCCGTTGGAGTTTCTGTTATTATACGCCCGGGAATCATTTTCGCTCAAATAGAGCTGGATTGCCAGGCCGGTGCCTTTGACGTGGGTGCGGCAGATGATGTCTTTGGCTTTGTCTCTGGCCTTTTTGAGGCTTGGCACAATAATAGACAAAAGAAGAGCGACGATGGCGACAACGACGAGCAGTTCAATCAACGTGAAAGCTTTTTTCTTCATGGTTTTCTTCGTTTCTGTGCTGAAGAGTCCTGAGTCATGCACAATGACTTGCAAGTCTTGCAAGGACATTCGCACACATTATACCCTTAAGTTCATATTCAGAAAAGATTTTTCTCTGATTCCAGGGCAGCGTGGCCAAGGAATGTCTGCTGTGGTTTTATCTGCTTTATTTGGATGGTTTTTTGTTCTGTTTTGTGCCAAAGCCGCTTGCGGTATACTTTAAAGATGCAAACTCGGTCAGGTTATTCCTATCCACATCTTCTGAACCGGGATGCCGGAGCACATATCTATACTGACCCTACTTGAAATTTTCCGGTTCGTCGCGGCTAAGTACAGCCACTTCAACCACGTGCTTATTTTGCTCGCGGAATAATCATACCCATTGGGTATAAATAAAAAAGCCGCGGACATCCATTCCGCGGCTTTGAACGCGTGTTAATCGTTTACAAAGTGACAGCTTACAGAGCCTGACGCCGTCTCAGCCAGCCCACCAGCCCCATGCCCATCGAAGCCAGCATAATCGCTCCGGGAGCTGGAACACAAACCAATAGATCTTGGTGTTGATGGCCTTGTACACCCACAAATCCCTTATCCCATACATTCATAACTTTAACACCATAAGCACCATTTGCAGCGGCTCTCCAAACACTTTCATCGGAAGTGAGAAAATGGTTGGTAAGCAATGTCTGATAATTAGCAGAAAGAGCACCTTCAGGAGTTTCATTTTCAAGATACCAGATTGCTTCCTGAAGTTCAAGAGCAGAAGCTTGACGCTGTGCTACAGTCCCAGTGTAGTTGTAAATCGATAGTGTCCCATTTTGAAATTCGTGATACAGGTAAGCAGTAGCAATAGAAAGTGGATCTGAGCCAGGGTTTCCATCTCCACCATAAATTGCGACATCACTCAATACAACTTCGTATATTGAAGGATATCCATTGATGGTTTCGGTTGTTTCAAGGCAGAAAGTCTGAAATGTACCATTAACTCCTATATTCTTCACCACACTAGCATAATTACCCAGTGGATTCCACCCACCTGGTAACACCGTAAATTCACCACCCAATCCCGCTTGGTATACACCATAAGCTGATCCTGAATACCCAATCTGAATCGTTGTTGACGCTGCCATAACCGGGCAGGCGAGGATGGCCGCGAGGCCTAAGACAATAAACAATTTCTTCTCCATTTCGAATCTCCCTTCACAAAATAGTATTTTCTAATTTGGAGAAACCCTCCTACTCAGGCAGGATTTCTCCCCTCACACGAGTCTTTATCGCTACACACGTTACGACCCATATAATCCATTATGGAGATTCCAGCCGGAATTGCAATCCGTAGAAGTACTTATTATTGGACGGTAAAATCATAAGTCGTTATCATACAACGACTTACGATTTCTGGATTGGTAAATTTTATACAAAAATTAACAAAAAAGCCGCGGAATTTTGGATTCCGCGGCTTGCGATAAACCGATTTTACGATTTTTTGGATGTCTTAGATCGATTGGCGACGTCTCAGGTAGCCAACAAAAGCCATACCCATCGAGGCCAGAACGATCGCTCCCGGGGCCGGGACATACACGATCTGGTCCTGGGCAAACTTGGTATGAGCCGCATCGGCCCACAGATTCAGAACGCGAACTCCGCCGTAGCTGTTGGCGCCTGAAGCCAGGGCATCTTCAACATATTTCTGCCACAGATTTTTCGACGGATCCCATTTTGCAGAACCGATGAGAATGCTCGTCAAGGCTGTATTTTCAGCTTCGATATAATGAATCGCGTTCTGAAGGGCAGCCTGATTCTGATAGTTTGCATTTTTCGTGACGAACTGGGTGAACAGCCAGGCGGAACTGTAATCCAACTGATCCGTTCCATTTGAAGCAACCACGGCACTGGTGCCAATGCCGCCAGACCAGACATTGCCGCCCCGTGTGGCCTCGTACTTCTCGTTCATCACCCCATAGTATGACGCACCGGGAGTAAACGTCTCGTCCTTTTCGATGCAAATCGAGGCATAGACACCTGGGTTGACATCGCCGATCTGAGTCAGAACCTGCATCGTGTACGCCGGTGTGCTGTCATTAAGCATTTTCAGATTCACCGCCGCCATTGCCGGCAGAGCCGTCAATGACAAAAGAGCCGCCACCATCATCAATTTTGTTTTCATCTTCATTCCCCTCAATTAAAATAGTATTCGATTACCCTCACCAGGGTAAATTTCAAAACAACAATCCGACCGCCGGATCATTCCATAACAGATGAAACACTCATCTGGTCTTGTCATAAAAAGTGTTTGTGCTGTCCTGAAAACCGCAACCCCCATCCTGGGTGAGTCACAAAGCTGAACTTCATTATGTACGTCTTATTGTACGCAAAAACAGGTCAAAAATCAAGTCGGCTGCATCAATAATTCCTGTTTTCTCAATTTAAAAAGAGCATTCTGTAGCGACTGTAAAGCCTGTACGGCGGGTTACAGCGTCCGTCCGCGCCGGAGATATCCAACCAGCGTCATACCCATCGCTGCCAGCATCATCGCACCCGGGGCCGGGACGGCCGGCGGCGGGGTCACGATCGTATCATTTTTTACGACGCGAACCGACCATTCCTCAAAACCCGAATCCGCAGCAATATTTTTTCCGAACAGCGAATACAGATATACATACGGCCCATATTCGGCCTTGAACAGCGCATCCGGAATATAGGCGAGCATATCACCACGACCGCTGCCGGGGTTAAGGCTGGAATCCAGTTTGATCCAGTTGTCACCGCCTGCATCCAGATCATAAATTGGGGTCCAGCTTGTCTGGAGTTGTGCAAGCGTCCCATGGAGATTCCCGGCATTCGCCTGGAAAATCTGAATCGCGTCCAGAGACAGGGTGCTCTTGGTGGTGGTGTTGGCCTCGTTGATATCCAGCAGGAATTCCCGGTACAGCGTTCCATTGAGATTTACGATCGGAATCGATGTCAGCAGCAACGAGCGTGTGAACTGAATCGATGGATTTTCGTTATAGGACGTGGGACGATAGTCGGTATTATAACCTTCTTCGAAGCCGTTGTTTTGAATGCGCAGGAAAGCGTCGATGACGCCAGTCCCCATGGACTGCGCATTGATTTGCTGAAAAATGGCACCATTAATGGTCCCCGAAGCGCCGGCTGTGGACAAATCCACCGTCGGCCCGGCTAACACCACGGCCTGCAAAGCAGCTAAAACTAAAATCGCATATATTGTTTTCATAGTTAATCCTCTCGGATTCAAAACATTCATTGATCCCTGCCCATACGGGCAAATTGCAAATCTAATCCAACTCCATGATTCGCGATGCCAGATGACACTATCATCTGACCCTGCAAAAAAGCATTTTTGTGTTATCCAGAAAACTGAAACCCCCATCCTGGGTGACTCACAAAATGACTTCATATATCAGTATCATGCTACAAAATAATGATTTTAAAAGCAAGGTCAACATCTCGTTTCTGTCTGATAATTTAGCTAAAACAACCCCATCCGTATCGATTGTATCGCCTGTACAGGGCATTTCTCTGCATACAAAAAAACCGCAGCAATTCACTGCGGTTTTTGCCGAAGCAGGTTTTGATTTACATGGTTCGTCCGCGCCGGAGATATCCGACCAGCACCATGCCCATCGAGGAAAGCAGCAGTGCTCCCGGGGCCGGTACCGGGACGGCGATGGCATAATCCTGATAGCGGTCATTGAGCAGAGCCCCCACCGAGGCCGGTTCGGCATGGGCCAACTGCCCCATCCAGGTATTGGCATAGGTGATAAACGCACCGCTGGAGGTCGTGTAAAAACTTCCGGCTCCATTGCTGATGGAAAGGTCGTTATCGAAAATGAGATTCCATACCGACAATTGAAATGCGGCGGTAATATCTTTATTGGCGGCCGACGGCGTCTTTTCCAGTTCCGGCAGCACATAGTCGTAATACGCCACATCAAACAGACGCCGGATATTATCAGCCTTGGCCGCGGTCATCGGGCCGTTCGGGTTATTGGTGCTTCGCGGGGCGTTTTCGAGGGTGGAGACCTCAAACACACCCGGGTTGGAATGGTCGTACAAATCGATACAGAAACCGAACAGGTTACCCTGTTCAGTGGTCAGCTTCAAGGCGCCGACATAGGCCTGCCCGGTATAAAGGTCACTTTTGATGCCGATAATTTTCGAATAATCGGCGTAATTGACGCTGGAGATGGTTAATGTCTCGGCAGCCAGACACGGGACAGACACCATAGCCGCCAGCAGCAAACATGCAATTACATTCTTATTCATAGTAAATCCCCCAAAAATGTTTAGAGTTCAGACAGATAACACTATCCGGCATTATCCTTCAAATCCAAAAAAACGATTGAGTCGAATTCAACCCCCCAGGTCGAATGGCTCGGATACGGCAGTGAATCTTGTCCTGGGCCGCATCTAAATTCAGTGAGCTTACTATAAAAAAAAACGAGTTTCGGTGCAAGGTCCGGAACTTAGTTATTTATCCACAATCCAGGGAAAACAGGAAATATGTACAGTCTGTAGCGATTATATAGCCTGCATTGCAAAGTCAATAAAAAAGGCCGGGAACGGATCACGTTCTCGGCCTTGTTTAAACGATACTCTGAACTACACCGATTGACGGCGTCTGAGACCGCCAACCACAGCCATTCCGATGGAGGCCAGCAGCAAGGCTCCCGGTGCGGGAACCAGAACCAGTTGATCCTGGGCATAGCCGCTGTAGGTTTTCGTCTGCGGATCATAGCTGGTCCACAGATTCACCACGCGCACATTGCCGATGGTCGTCCAGCCGCTTTCGTTTGCTTTAGTAAGTAATTCGCTGGCTCTCGAAGACCAGAGATTGTTATCCGAAAGTGACGCACGTTCGCCCTCGATGTAATGAATGACTTCCTGCAGGGCGTTTTCTGTGTTAAAATCGTAGCCATACGCTCCGGCCATGTAGTTAGTGTACAGATAAGCCGTACGCGGATCCAGCGGGTCGGAAGTACCCGTACCGCCTTTGACCGCTGCGGTATTGATGACCGCATAGTAGGTCACACCATTGGCAAACGTTTCGCCGGCTTCCAAGCAAAATGTTCTGAAACTCTGGCCGACGGTGTAAATGCCAAGCGAACCGCTGGTGACTTTAAATTCATACGCCGGGCTTAGGGGGGCGCCGTCGGCGATGGCTTTGACTGTTGTTGGGGCCGCATAAACCACACCGGCCATAATTGTTAATGCCACTATCGTTGTCAATTTCTTCGTACTCATGTTGTTTCTCCTAAACAAGTTTTCTCCATGTTCATCCGTAAAGTTGTTCTTTTCTACCTTGCAGGTCCTATATTGTCAACAGTTATTCAGAAAATTTCTGAACCTGATTGATTTCCGTTTTAATTTACATAAACTCAAGTACATTTGCGGTGTTTGAAAAGTTCTGATAGAAATTGCTATTTTCTGTAAATTAACAACCCTTAACAATTCCTAAACAAAAACTGTTTATTGCAGCGACTACTGCGAATTTGCGATTGCAGGGCTTCCGTTGACTGTTCTGCGAAAAATAATCCAACGCTGACAAATATCCCCGCATGGGTGCGTTGTGCGCATAAAAAAAGCCGCAGGCTCACTCCGTCCCGCGGCTTTTCAAAGAGACTCGACAATTGGATTTAAATCACCGTCCGGCGCCTCAGATAACCCACCAGCCCTGTTCCCATAGCTGCCAGCAGAATAGCTCCGGGGGCGGGCACGATAATGACGCTATCGGGCCGAAGAATGTGATTATTAATAGAACCATTCGAGGCCGGGGCTGTCGGATCAGCAGCTAAAAATCCAGTGTTATACACATATGACTTCGGTTCGTCATTGCCATCTTTAGCATAAAAATCACCCCAGACAGGTATTCGGTTGGAGGTGAACGAAATCGTATAATTCTTCGTATCGCCAACAACATCGTATTTTACACCCCACATTTCTCCTGGCATACCGGGGTTACTTTTCCCATCAGAAGAAGAATACAGATCAGGCTTGATTATCACGCCATCATCATTGATCAGAACATCTTTATCCGATACTTCGATGATTAGATGACTAATGTCCTTTTTTGCTACAGTCATGGTATACTCATATGACCACAGCGATCCAATCTGCTCAACTTTCCAGCTCAAGGTCACACCCGATGCCCAATCGCTTCCGGGATTACCAGTCAATCCGCCATCAGCCGTTGATAATGAACCTGTATATGCCGCACCCGCAAGGCCAGCCAGCGCTGCCATCGCCACCATAATAAACCATTTTCTCAGCTTCATGTTTTCTCCCTTCCAAACTACGCTTTAACCATTTCTACAAGAGTTCATACTGGCATTCTACCTGTCGGCTGAAGACAAAGTCCAATAAATATTTTGAATACGCTTCTGTTTGCCTGTTTTTCAAAAGAAACGACGGAAATATTCACCATAACAACTTATTCTGCCAGAGGTTATAAGGCTCATACGGATATCCCACTAATTTGCAATCCGTAGTTTTCCGGACGTTCATTTTTGCGGGTTTTTGAGGGCTTGAAAATCGCTTTTTTGCCCATTTGAGATGCGGCTGGATCACTGGAATACAAACAAAGCAGGCGGGGGCCTTTCGGTCCCTGCCTGCTCTGCGGGTAATGGCTTATCGGCAGCTATGGGTTTATGGCCGGTGAATCTCTATGCCGAGGGCTTATTCTGTGAAAATACCGCGGTGGCGGTCTTAATCATGCCTGCAATGTCCGATAAATTGGTGGGAATAATCATTGTATTGTTCGTCTGGGCCAGCTTGCCGAATTCATTGAGGTATTGCTCGGCCACACGCAGCTTGACTGCATCGGCTCCGCCCTGCTCGTTGATGGCCTTGGCGATTTGGCGAATACCTGTGGCGGTGGCGGTGGCGATTTTCTCGATTTCGGCCGCCCGGCCATCGGCTTCGTTGATGCGTTTCTGCTTTTCACCTTCGGACTGGAAGATCATTTCCTGCTTGTCGCCGTCGGCCCGGTTGATCTTGGCCTGCCGTTCACCCTCGGACTGGGCAATCACGGCACGCTTTTCGCGTTCGGCACGCATCTGCTTTTCCATCGCGTCCTTGATGCTCTGGGGCGGATAGATATTCTTGACTTCGTACCGGGTTATCTTCACACCCCAGGGGTCGGACGCCTTATCGACAGCGGCTACAATGGCGCTGTTGATGACATCGCGTTCTTCGAATGTCTTATCGAGTTCGAGCTTACCCATCACCGAACGCATGGTTGTCTGGGCGATCTGAATCGAGGCAAACATATAGTTGTCAATGCCGTAGGATGCTTTCTTGGGGTCCACGACCTGCAGGTACAGGATGCCATCGACTTCCACGGCAATATTATCCTTGGTGATACACACCTGCGGCTTGACATCGAGGGCCTGTTCCTTGAGCGTGTGCTTATACGAAACCCGGTCAATAAATGGAATCAGGATATGAAAACCCGCTTCCAGTGTGGCCGAATATTTTCCCAGGCGTTCCACGATGTATGCCTCGCGCTGGGGAACGATGCGAATCGTCTTGACAAAGGCAATCAGGACGAATACCAGAATTGCGATAATAATCACAGTCAACGGATCAATCGGCCCGCGAGCCGCCAAAATCAGCATCTCATTCATTTTTTCTCTCCTTCCTGCGTCATCGCAGGTTTGACAATTAACGTTAAGTTGTCATTTCCGATAATTTCCACCACGGTTCCAACGGCAATGGCGCGATCCGCCCGGGCCTTCCACGCTGTTCCGTGCAGTTCGACAACACCCGGAACCAGGGGATTAATTGCCGCGGTCACAGAGACCTTTTCGCCGACAAAATCAGTCAGGTTCTGTGATGAATCCTGCCGGCCGCGGGTGAATCCGAGAAATACCCCCTTGAGCCAGTTTCGCAGCACCAGCATCAGCACGACGGAGGTCGCAATGAACAGCATCAACTGGGTATTAACACCAATGTTCACAAACACGCAGAGAATACCTACGGCCAGTGCTCCGACGCCGAAGAAAAACACGAACAGACCCGGAATAAACAGCTCCATAATCAGCAAAAACACGCCGATCATCGCCCAGATATATTCCGCCTTGAGAAACTCATTCCAATCCACGGCAATACCTCCAATTAAAACAGTGATATAGCAACATCGTGCTATTCTATAGACTTAAACAGTAGCCCTTTTTTCCAGAATTTCCATACATTTTTTGCAATCGAGACGAATTTGGTCAATTAAAGCCTCTTTGCTCTCGAACCGCTGCTGGCCGCGTACCCGCTCTACAAACTCCATCGCAAGATACTTGCCGTAGAGATTTTCGACTTTTGGCTCGAGAATATGGGCTTCGATGAGCAGCGGATAATCGCTCAGGAATGTCTTTGCCCGGCCCAGACTGAACGCACTGGGGCGACGATGTCCGCCCACGCAGACCTCTTCCAGCGACTCGCCCACAACCACAAATCCCGCATAGACCCCTTCGTCCGGGATAATCTGCTTTTCGGGGTGAATGTTGGCTGTCGGGAATCCCAGTTCCCGGCCCACCCCGCGTCCCGGAATGGTTTTGCCGATTAGTCGATATCGCCTGCCCAGACCTCCGGACGCTTCCTGAACTTCGCCTTTTTCCAGCAGACGGCGAATCAGGGAGCTTGAACAGACTACCGACCGCCGGTCCGAATCGAGATGGATTTCCCGATAGGGCACCTCGACTACCTCAAATCCCCAACCTTGCCCAAGTTGACGCAATACCTGCACGTTGCCGCTGCGACCGTAACCGAAATTGAAATTCGGACCTTCGACTACGGCTTTTGGGCCTACGGTTTTCATCAGGAATTCATCGACAAAATCTTTTGGCGACAGATTCAGAAGACGCAGGCTGTCGGTAATGACCACAAGCTGGTCCACGCCGGCCTGTTCGAGCAGCTTGATTTTCATCGGCAAGGGACTCAGCACGCCGGGGGCTTTTTCAGGATGCAATATCGCCGCCGGGTGCGGTTCGAAGGTCATTGCCGTCACCGGCCCGGCCGGACATATCTCCCGGCACGCCCGCAAAATGTCCTGATGCCCCAGGTGCAGGCCGTCAAAGTTGCCGATACTGACCGCCCCGCCCCGCCGAATCTGTTGTAATTGTGTCGAATCAAAAACTCGCATTGCCGTTCTCTGCTTTCTGATGAGTATTTGAAAACCTGTTTTCGCTCTTTCATCATATACGCATTCCCGCAGGCCGTAAACGAAAAACATCAGGAGTTATGATCTTTGATTACCCCGATGGACACGGTTTTTTGTCGTATCCGATATAATCGTTCCGTAAATCCCCCATCCTGTTCAAAAGCCTTCGCCAGCGCTGCCAGTTGACGATCGAGAAGGTGACAGCATAGATTCAGCAAACACAATTCTGCATTGGCAACCAGTACTGCCACAAGCACAGACGAACACAGATTTTCACTGACATTCACGGACAGCAAAGCGGTTTTCGTGGAGTCAGTGTTCGTCTGTGACCGTCTGTGTTTGTCCGCGTTTATGGCAATTGTCTGCTCCTCTTTTAGCCATGCCCGCAAATCGTCCATTGTACTGCAACGACGCTCCTTGAATCGCTTTAACACAGGACGATTTGCTTTAAATTGCGGAAGCCCGCACTGCCTCAGATAATCCTCGAAATCCAGCCGCAATCCTTCCAGTCTGGCCCGCGCCACAGAGGTCAATTTTAATTCCGTCTTTTTTGATGTGGCCGACGCCTGACTGCCTTCGGCAATATTCTGCACCCCGCTGCGGGCGGCCTGAATCATCTGGTCCCGCATCCGTCCGAAAGAATCCACATACCGCTGGCAAAATCGCACCGTCACATCGTAAATAAGCTGCGCCAGTTGAAAACTCTTGAGCTTCCGATATCCGCCATGCTTTGGAATCAGCTTTTCATGCTCAATCATAAGTGTGTTCATTTTTAGATACTGCTATTTCCGCCTTTATCTGCCACACTGTAAAAATATCTTCCATTTTTCTTTAGTCCCTTATGCAGTCTGCTTCGTCCCCGGCAGTTTTTCCATCAAGCCAAGAGCGATTCCAACGACTCCAGCCAGAAAAGCTCCCACCATCACCACCCCGGCAAATATAGAGAAAAACACCTCGTTATTTTCAGACATATAGCCTGAAATGGTCCCTATTAAACCAATCCCTATCATCGTTCCAAATATACTCTTTCCACATGGGATTGTCCAGTTAAGCGGCGGCGATAATTTCAAAGTGATCGGTTAGCAGTGTTCGCAACTTGTCCCGATGGTCTTTGATGTGGGCAAAGAACTCCATACAGGCCTG
>Ga0228536_1001527_pt1 | contig 20564 bp, 17 predicted proteins | sample SJ1Smetagenome_FD_168611 | JGI IMG/M metagenome (GOLD analysis project Ga0228536, IMG submission 168611) | Enriched culture of PCE-dechlorinating microbial communities from Ithaca, New York, USA - SJ1.S | ecosystem: Engineered > Modeled > Simulated communities (microbial... > Unclassified...
GGCCCAGGTGCAGGAACGCCTGGGCCGTTTCAGCCGGGCCCTGGCCCTGTACCGCAAAGTCGAAGCCGCTCACCCCCAGTCCTACGCCCTGGAGATGTCCCGCATCCTGCTGCGCTGCGGCCAGGTCGAACAGGCCCTGGCCACGGCCCGGAGGCATGACCTGTTCTGGAGCCGCTTCACGCCCGGCTTTCCCGACGCCCACGCCGTGGGCCGGCGGCTGCTGACCCGGCGTTTCCTGGCCCAGTCCCTGCTCGACCTGGGACGCAGGACCGAGGCCCTGAAAACGGCCCTGTCCGTGGTTGAACTGGAGACGGTGGGCTGCCGGAACCGCCTCTGGCTGGCCGGATTCCTGCTCGACTGCGGCGAGACGGCCGCCGCCCGCCGCCTGCTCGAAACACTGGCCGCGCCGGAAGACGCCTCGGAACGAGGGCTGCTGCATTCGCTCACGGCCCGACTGCTGGAGGCCGAGGGAAACGGCGCCGGGGCGCTCGCCGAGCACGACCGGGCCCTGGCCGCTGCTCCCCTGTCCTGGCCCGTGCTCCAGAACGCCGTGACCTGCGCCCGCAGGCAGGGTGAACACCGTCGGGCCGTGGAGGCGCTGCGCGCCTTCCGCCGGGACCGCCGGGACCATGAACTGCTCGCGCGGGTGGACCGTGAGCTGTCGGCCACGCTCTTCGAAGCCGGCGAGGTGGAGGAGGCCGCCTCGGTCTTTTCCGGCATCCGTTCCGATGACCGTTTGATCGGCCCGGCCTGGGGCGATCCCCGCCGGGAGCTGTCCCTGACGCGCGTCTTCGTGAGGACCGGCCGCATGCTCGTGCTGCGCACCGCGCCCTGGGTCCATTTCTTCGCCTTCCTGCAGAAGGCCCGGCCCTTGTTCCACGGCAGAATGGACGTACTGACCGCCAACCCCGACTTCCTGACCCAGCGGAACCCCGGCGGACTGGGGAGCATCCTGGCCATGCCCTCCGGCAGGTTCAGCCATGCCGAGCACGCCGAGACGCTGGCTCCGGCCATCTTCAACGGGATGTACGACGCGGTGGTGGTCCTGACCTCGAACCTGGACGCGCGCTGGTACGGCGACATCTTCCGCCTGGCCGGGGACATCCCGGCGGCGGAGCGTCTGATCTATTCCATGGACCAGGCCGCCTCGGAGCGCTTCCGGTCCTTCTTCCTGCCGCTGCCCCCGGAACGGGAGCCGGACAACGCCGCTCCGCGGCCGGCCGAGGTTCTCCCCGAGGAGCGGTCCACCCGGCCCGCCAGGAGCCTCTCGGCCAGATAGGAAGGACTCAGGCCTTGTCGGCCTCCACGTTCAGGCTGATGAGCCTGCCGTGGTCCTTGTCCATGTGCGGGATGTAGGCCTGGGAGTAGTCGTCGTAGCCCGCCAGCTCGCCGGTGAAGATCTCGCGCCAGTCCCAACGCCGGACGCCCGCGAAACCGCAATCCTCCAACACGCCCTTCAGGGCGGCGAAGTCGTAGACCGTGCGGTGGTGCAGCACCGGGCCGCCGGGCACCTCCCAGCGCCCGTAGAGCGGGCCGATGACCAGGCCGAGGTTCCCGCTGTCCAGGTAGACCCGGGCCAGGGCCTCGAAGTCCGGCACGGCCAGCCGCAGCGTTCCGCCCGGCCGCAGCACCCGCCGCCACTCCGCCAGAACCTCGCGGACCTCCACCCGGTCGAAGTATTCCAGGGTGTGCGAGGCGTAGAGCAGGTCCACGGTTCCGTCCGCGAACATGGGCAGGGTGCGGATGTCGTGGCGGTGATCGATGTGCGGATAGTCGGCCAGGTCCACGTGCGCATAGCCCGCCAGACGGCGCTTGCCGCAGCCGAGATGCACCTTGAGCGCGCTCATGCCCGACCCTCCATGAATCCGCGCACTTCAACGCAGACCCGTTCCACGTCCTCGCGCGGCAGGCCGATGGACGAGGGCAGCCAGAGCCCGCGCACGGCCAGATCCTCGGACACCGGCAGACCGCCGGGAGGGGTCAGCCGGGCGTACACGGGCTGGGCATTCACCGGCGGGTAGTAGGGACGGCTGCCGATGCCCCGGGACTTGAGGTGGACGGCCAGACCGTCACGCAGCTCCCGCGAGGGCAGGAGCGGGTCCACGAACCAGGGCGTGACCTGGGTGAGGTCCGCCGGGGGGAAAACCACGCCGGGCACACCGGCCAGAAGTTCGCGGTACCAGCCGTAGACCTCGCGGCGGCGGCCGATGCGCCAGGCCAGATCCCTGATCTGCTCGATGCCGACCACGGCCTGGAGATCGGTGAACTTGAAGTTGAAGCCCACGGCGTCGTGCTGGTCCGTGGCCGGGGCCGTGCGGCAGAAATCCTTGAGCCTGCGGACCTCGCGGTCCAGGGTCGGATCGTCGGTGACCACGGCGCCGCCCTGGCCGGTGGTGATGATCTTGTGCGGGGTGAAGGAGAAGACCCCCATGGCCCCGAAGGAGCCCAGGGGCCTGCCGTTCCAAGAGGAGCCCAAAGCCTGGCAGGAATCCTCCAGCAGGGCCATGCCGCGCGCGCGGCAGAAGGCCGAGACCGCCTCCATGTCTCCGCGGCGGCCGTTGATCTCCACGTAGATCATGGCCTTGGCCGGAACGTCCGGGACCGTGCCCAGATCCAGGCAGAGGGTGGCGGGGTCCACGTCGGCCAAGACCGGCTCGGCCCCGGCCCAGACCACGGCGTTGACCGTGGCGATCATCGTGTAGTTGGGCACCACCACCCGGTCGCCCGGGCCCACGCCCAGGGCCTTGAGGGCCAGATACAGGCCCACGGTGCCGTTGGTCAGGACCGCCGCGTGGGCCACTCCGGCGGCCTCGGCCACCAGGGCCTCGAACTGCCGGGTCTTCTCGAACTCGGTGAGCCAGCCGCCCGAGTCCAGGTATTCGGCCAGGGCCGTCTTCTCGCGACCGGAAAGATAAGGCTCCACCTGGTGCAGGAACTTCATGCCGCCTCCTCGCGCTGCCAGCCCTGGTCCGGGCCTGGGCTCCAGCTAGCCTCCGCCCCGGCGGATTGTCAACCGATCCGGGCCTCCGCGTTGACTGGCCCGAGCCGTTGTGTCAGTCTCGGCACGGCCGCCGGAGCGGCCAAGGGAGTCCGTCATGCCCCTCGTCTCCATCGTGGTGCCGGTCTACAACCAGGCCCAGTACCTGCCCATGACCCTGGACGCGGTCATGTTCCAGGAGCACCCCGACATCGAGCTCGTCATCGTCAATGACGGCTCCACCGACGACACGCCCGCGGTCATCGAGGACTTCCTGACCCGGGTCCGGACGGAAACGGCGTCCTTCGCCCGGCGCTACGACGAGGCCGCCGACACTGTGGAGCGCGAGGTCCATCCCCGCTACCCCCAGAACCGGCTGATCCGTGTCCTGCATCACGAGCGGAACAGCGGCCTGGGCGCGACCCTGAACACCGGCTTCCGGGCCGCCACGGGCGAATTCTGCACCTACATCGCCTCCGACGACATGCTCCTGCCGTCCATGGTTTCCGAGTGTCTGGCCGCCATGGAACGGACCACAGCCGACTTCGCCTACGCCGACATGCACGTGGTCGACGACCGGGGCCGCATCCTGCGGCGCTTCTCCCTGCCGGAAGCCGACTTCGCCGCCTGCTTCGGCGACTGGTACTTCTGCGGGGTCTGCAAGCTCTACCGCCGCTCCCTGCACGAGCGCCTGGGCTGGTACCGCGAGGATCTCCTGTCCCACGACCACGAGCTTTACCAGCGCTTCGCCATGCACGGCGTCCCCTTCGTCCATGTTCCCAAGGTCCTGGCCAACGTGCGCATCCACGGCGCCGACCGCCAGGTGGACAACCACACCCCGGGCCAGTGGAACCGCCTCTTCCGTGAATCCATCGCCCTGGTGCGCGAGGCCCGCGAGTTCCTGCGCACCGGAAAGACTCCCCAGCCCTGAGGCCGCCATGAAACTCGCCTTACTCCAGATCGATCCCCTGGTCGGCGACCTGGACGGCAACGCCGCGCGCATCGCCGAGGCCGTCAGGAAGGCGGCCGCCCTCGGCGCGGACCTCTGCCTGACCCCGGAGATGGCCCTCCTGGGCTATCCGCCACGCGACCTGCTGCTCTACGACGCGGTCCTGGAACGGACCCGGGTCCGGGCCGAAGATCTCGCCGCCGAGCTGGCCGGGCTGCCGCCGGTGCTCGTCGGAGCCGTGGAGGTCAACCCCTCGCGCGAGGGACGAGGGGCCTTCAACTGCGCCCTGCTCCTGCGCGACGGCGCGGTGGAGAAAAGCTTCCGCAAGACGCTCTTGCCGACCTACGACGTCTTCGACGAGGATCGCTATTTCGAGCCATCGACCCCGGGCTGGGACAACTTCTTTCAGTTGGGCGGCCGGACCATCGCCGTGACCATCTGCGAGGATCTCTGGAACGACGGCGACTTCTGGCCCAGGCCGCGCTACCACGCCGACCCGGTCAAGGAGATCGCCCGCCGCCGGCCGGACCTCGTGGTCAACCTCTCGGCCTCCCCCTTCTCGCTGGGCAAGCAGGCCCTGCGCCAGAACCTGCTTGGGGCCCTGGCCGCCAAGCTCGGCCTGCCCCTGGCCTACGCCAACCAGGTGGGCGGCAACGACGACCTGGTCTTCGACGGCCGCTCCTGCGCCTTCGGCCCGGATGGTGCGCTGCTGGCGCGAGCCCGGGGCTTCGACGAGGACATCCTCCTGGTGGACCTGGACGACGGGGGAAACCGGATCGAGGACGACGACCTCTCGCCGGAGTCCGAGAGCTGGCGGGCCCTGGTGCTCGGCACCCGGGACTACATGCGCAAGAGCGGCTTCTCCAAGGCCCTGCTGGGCCTCTCCGGGGGCATCGACTCGGCCCTGGTGGCGGTGGTGGCGGCCGAGGCCGTCGGCCCGGAAAACGTCACCGGCGTGCTCATGCCCTCGCCCCACTCCAGCGCGGGCAGCGTGGACGACTCCCTGGAACTGGCCCGGCGGCTGGGCATCCGCACCGTGACCCTGCCCATCGGTCCGCTCATGGGCGGCTTCGCCGAGACGCTCAAGGACGCCTTCGCGGGACTGCCCGAGGACGTCACCGAAGAGAACATCCAGTCGCGCATCCGGGGCAACCTGCTCATGGCCCTGTCCAACAAGTTCCGCGCCCTGCTCCTGACCACGGGCAACAAGAGCGAGCTGGCCGTGGGCTACTGCACCATCTACGGCGACATGTCCGGCGGCCTGGCGGTCATCTCCGACCTGCCCAAGACCGCCGTGTACCGGCTGGCGCGCTGGATCAACGCCCGCCGGGGCGCCCCCATCCCCGAGGCCGTCCTGACCAAGGCTCCCTCGGCCGAGCTGCGGCCCGGACAGGTGGACCAGGACAGCTTGCCGCCCTACGACATGCTGGACGAAATCCTGGCCCTGCACATCGAGGGCCGCCGATCCGGGGAGGAGATCGCGGCCCGGGGCTTCGATCCGGCCACGGTGCGCCGGGTGCTCGGGCTGGTGGCCGCCGCCGAGTTCAAGCGCCGCCAAGCCGTGCCCGGCATCAAGCTCACCGAAAGGAGCTTCGGCACGGGCTGGCGCATGCCCCTGGCCTGCCGCCGGATGCTCTGACCCTCCGACGTCACTCTCCCCTCATCCCGCCGAAACGACGAAGGCCCGACCGAATCGGCCGGGCCTTCCTGGAATTCCGCTTTGTTCCGAACGTCAGGCCAGCATGGCCTTGGCCACCTGTTCCTGGACCTCGGCGGTGAGGTAGGGATGCATGGGCACGCTGAAGATGCGGCTGCCCACATTCTCGCAGACCGGCAGGTCGCCGGGCTTGTGCCCCAGGGAGGAGTATGCCTTCTGCAGGTGCAGCGGCGTGGGGTAGTAGATGGCCGTAGGCACTCCGGCGGCCTTGAGCTTGGCCATGAGTTCGTCCCGATGGGCGGCGTCACGGGCCAGCACGGAGTACTGGGCCCAGACGCTCCGGCAGTCGGCCGGGACCGTGGGCACGGTCAACCCGGGCACCTGGGAGAGCAGCGCGGCATATCGGTCGGCCGCCTCCTGGCGCAGTTCGATCTCCCGCGGGAAAAGCTTGAACTTGGCCAGAAGCACGGCGGCCTGCATGGTGTCCAGACGACCGTTGATGCCCAGGCGCACGTTCTCGTACTTGTCTCGGCCCTGGCCGTGGATGCGCACGGACTGGAGCAGGTCGTTCCACTCGTCGGAGTCGGTGAAGCACATGCCGCCGTCGCCGTAGCAGCCCAGGGGCTTGGCCGGGAAAAAGGAGGTGCAGCCGATGGTGCCGAAGGCCCCGCAGCGCTTGCCCTTGTAGAGCGCGCCGAAGGACTGGGCCGCGTCCTGGATGAGGGTCAGGCCGTGGTTCCGGCAGACCGCGTCCACGGCGTCGTAGTCGCAGGGCACGCCGAAGATGTCCACGCTGATGACCGCGCGCGGCCGCAGATCCAGGCGCTCGGCGCGGGTGCGCTGGATGACCGTGTCCAGGCTCTCGGGGTCCATGTTGAGGGTCACGGGGTCGATGTCGCAGAAGACCGGCGTGGCCCCCAGCAGGCTGACGACCTCGGCGGTGGCCATGAAGGTGAACGGCGAGGTGAAGACCGCGTCGCCCCGTCCGATGCCAAGGGCCATGAGGGCCATGAGCAGGGCGTCCGTGCCCGAGGCGCAGGCCACTGCGTGCTTCACGCCGGTGAACTCGGCCAAGCGGGCTTCCAGGTCGCGGATTTCCGGGCCCATGACGTAGGCCCCGTGCTCCAGCACGGCCTCGATGCCTTTCTTCACCTCGTCCTGAATGAGACGGTACTGGGATTTGAGGTCGATGAAGGGAATGGTCATTTCGTTTCGTTCCTTTACTCCGGCATGTCCGGAGGTCAGTGGTCCATGTCGCGCAAGGTCCGCGCGGCGTCCTTGGCCAGCGAGGGACTCGCGGCCACGAGCACGCACCGGGCCCACTCGAAGGGCACCAGAATGGGCGCGTGCCGAACCAGGCCCTGCACATACAGGTTCCAGTAGAAGGCGTCCAGCCGGTCCGCCGCGCCTTTCGCGTCAAGGGTTGAGAGCCCCACGAGCGCCACGTCCAGATCCCGGGCCAGCAGCCCGGCCTTGCGCAGGGCTCCGGCGGTCAACCGGACCCGCTCCGGCTCCCCGGCCAGGACCACGGCCTCGGGCGCGGCCTCGGCCGTTCCGGCCGGGCCCAGCAGCCGGACCGCGAACTCCAGGGACCGCTCCCCGCCCAGGCTCCGGCCGGGCCGGACCACGGCCAGGCCACGTCCACGGGCCTCGCCGCCGCGCAGCACGAGACGCCGGCCGTCGTCCTCGACCTCGGCTCCGGCGGCCCGGGCCAGGGCCGCGAGCACGGCCCGAAGCGGCGCTCCGCTCAGGGGTTCGGGAGAATACAATGTCACCGGCAGACCGGCCGGGGGCGATTCCAGGACCACATCGCGGTCCACGCAGGGCCCGGCCAGACGGACGAAATCCGCCCAGGGCACGGCTTCCATGGCTCCCGGCGAAGCCTCCTGGGCCGAAGCCGGGCGCGGCGCGATGAAAAACACGGCCGCGAGGAGAACCAGCACCCAGCCGCAGCCCAACCGCACGCGCGCCCCTCAGCTCCGCCCGGCCAGAGCCAGCAGGCCGGACACGGCCTCGGCCACGCTCTGTTCCCGCACCGCCGCGCGGTCGCCCTCGAAGAGGAACCGCCGGGTCGTGACGCCTCCGGCCGAGGCCCAGGCCATCCAGACCGTGCCCACGGGCTTCTCCGAGGTGCCGCCGCCGGGTCCGGCGATGCCGGAGATGGACACGGCCAGATCGGAGCAGAACGCCTCGCGCACGCCCCGGGCCATGGCCGCGACCACGGGCTCGCTCACCGCCCCATGCTGCCGCAGAAAGGTTTCCGGTACGTCCAGGAGACGGCTCTTGATCGAGTCGTGGTAGGCCACCACGCCGCCCAGGAACCACTCCGAGCTGCCCGCCACCGATGTCAGCGCTCCGGCCAGCAGGCCGCCGGTGCAGGACTCGGCGCAGGCCAGGGTAGCTCCCCGGGAGCGCAAGACAGCGCCCAATTCCAGAATATCGCCCTTCAGTTTTCCGTCCATGCGGAATTCCTACCAGGGCCGGGAGGCTCTTGCAATGGCGCGGCCCTCCGGCCTAGACTGCGGCATGGACCAAAAGCCCGGCATCCGCGAGCTGCTCTGGCGGCGGCACATCAATCCCTGGAACTGGTGGAGCCAAGTCTTCTGCCTGCTCCTCCTGGTCCCCGGGCTGTGGCTGCGGAACAAGGGCCTGCTGGGGCTGGCGCTCTTCGGCGGCGCGGCCGCGGCCTTCCTGGACCTCAAGCTGCCGCCCATGCGCCGCCTGGGCCTCGGCGGGCCGGAAAACCTGGCCGCGCGGATCATCCGCCTGGAGCACGACTGGCGCGCGCGTCCCTGGGACCGGCGCAAGAAACTCCAGGTCGCGGCCGTGGCCGTGGCCGCGCCCCTGCTGGGGCTGGCCCTCTGGACCCAGGATCTCGCGGCCCTGGCCGTGGCCCTCGGCGCGGGCTACCTGATCCGCGTGGTGATCCAGAACAAACGCGACGGCATCGACCCCTAGCGGGCCATTGAAAAATCCGCGCCGCCGCGTTGCAACGAGCAGCCCACCCTAGAGCAGGCTGCCCCGTCCCCTGACCTCGAAGCCCAGGGCCTTGTAGATGCGGGCCATGTCCAGGCTCTCGCGCACGGCGTCGGCCAGCCGGTCCAGGGCGGGCTCCAGGTCGTAGACCGTCTGGGGTTCGCCCAGGGGTTCGAGCCCCTTGCGCCGCCGCAGGTCGTCCACGAACCAGCGCCGGAAGCGGTCGTCGTCGAACAGGCCGTGCACGTAGGTGCCCCAGACGCGGCCGCCGGGCAGGCCGAAGCCCAGGGCCCGGCCCTCGGCGTCCAGCACGGTCTCCTCCACCCCCTCGGACAGCGCGCGGCTGCGGCCGTGGTGGATCTCGTAGCCGCGCACGGGCAGGCCGCTGGCCGCGTGGCGGCCCTCCACCCGGGTCAGGGTCTTCTCCGTGACCAGGGTGGTGCTCACGGGCAGAAGGTTGAAGCCGTCCACGCTGCGGCCGTCCGACTCCAGGCCGTGGGGGTCGAGAATCTCGGCCCCGAGCATCTGCATCCCGGCACAGAGCCCAACGACCACCGGACCGGAGGGATCGGCGGCCAGAGTGCGCAACGCCGCAGCCATGCCCGCGCCCTTGAGCGCGCGCATGTCCGGCACCGTGCTCTTGCTCCCCGGCAGGATGACCGCGTCCGGCCGCCCCAGGTCCAGGGGCGACTCCACCAGCCGCAGGGCCACGTCCGGCTCGGCGGTCAGCGGGTCCAGGTCGTTGAAGTTGGAGACGCGCGGCAGGGCCAGGCAGACCACGTCCAGCCGGTCCTCGCGCTTGTTTCCGCCGCCGAAGCCCCGGCCGAAGGACACCGAGTCCTCCTCGGGCAGGCCCAGGTCGCGCAGCCAGGGGACCACGCCGAGCACCGGGCGGCCGGTGAGCTCGAACATGGCCGAAAGCGCCGGGTCGAGCAGGGAGCGGTCGCCCCGGAACTTGTTCAGGGCGTAGCCCATGACCCGCGCCCGCTCGGCCTCGGTGAACAGCTCCATGGTCCCGGCCAGAGCCGCGAAGACTCCGCCCCGGTCGATGTCGCCCACCAGGAGCACCCGGGCCTCGGCGTACTCGGCCATGCGCATGTTCACGATGTCGTGCTGTTTGAGGTTGATCTCCGCCGGGCTGCCCGCGCCCTCCAGGACCATCAGGTCGAACTCGACCGACAATCCGTCGTAGGCCTTCTTCACGGCCTCGAAGGCCGTGGGCTTGTACTTCACATACTGGCCCACGTTCATGTTGCCCACGGGCCTGCCCAGGACCACCACCTGGCTGCCCGTGTCCGAGCCGGGCTTGAGCAGCACCGGGTTCATGCGCGCGTCCGGGGCCAGGCGGCAGGCCTGGGCCTGGACCACCTGGGCCCGGCCCATCTCCGCGCCGTCGGCCGTGACGAAGGAGTTGTTGGACATGTTCTGGGCCTTGAACGGGGCCACACGCAGACCGTCCTGCAGGAAGACCCGGCAGAGCCCGGCGGTGAGCAGGCTTTTGCCAGCGTCCGAGCTGGTGCCCTGGACCATGAGCGCGGGCGTGCGGCGGCGGCGCTCGACCGCCACGGGCCGTGAGACCCCGGCGATGCGCGCCAGGCCCTCCACCAGCCGGGCGTTGTCCCCGGCCCCGCGCACGCCCACCCGGAACCAGGAGTCGTCCAGGCCCTCGAAGTTGTCGCAGACCCGCACGGCGATGCGCTCGGCCAGGAGCCGGTCGAAGACCTCCCGGGCCGTCATGCCCGCGCGCAGGGTCCGACAAAGCAGAAAGTTGGCCTCCGAGGGCAGGGCTTGGAACCCGGGCAGGGCCCGGATCTCCCGGGCCAGCTCCTCGCGAAGCTCGCGGCCCCGGCGCTGCGACTCCTCCTGGTAGGCCCGGTCCTTGAGCGCCCGCGCGCCCACCCGCTGGGCCATGACGTTCACCGACCAGGGCGGCAGCAGCTCCTTGAGCCGGGCGGCGGTCTCCGGCTCGGCGAAGGCCAGGCCCAGGCGCAGGCCCGGCATGCAGAAGAACTTGGTCAGGGAGAGCACGGCCAGGACGTTGTCCGGCCGACGGCGCACGAGGCGGTCCTGGTCCTCGCCGAAGTCCGCGAAGGACTCGTCCACCACGAACAGCGAGTCCGGGCGGCGTCCAGCCAGGTCGCGCAGGGCCTGGGCCTCGAAGCCACGGCCCGTGGGATTGTTGGGGCGGCACAGGAAGACCAGGGACGGCGCGGTGATCTCCCGTTCCAGCGCCGCCATATCCAGGACGAAGCCCTGCTCGGGCTTGAGCGCCAGGGTCCGCACCGCCAGACCCGCCTGGCGGCAGACCCGGCCATAGTCCACGTAGGTCGGCGCGGGGATCACGGCCTGCTTCCACTTTCCCAGCCGGGGCACGGCCTGAAGCAGTTCCGAGGCCCCGTTGCCCACCACCACCTGGGTGGGCCAGACCTTGTACAGCTCACAGGCGGCCAGCCCCACGTCGGAACTCTCGGAGTCCGGGTAGGCGGCGACCTCTGCCAGGGCCCGGCCCACCTCGCGGGCCAGCCAGGGCGGCGGCCCCAGGGGGTTGAGACAGACGGAAAAATCGAGAATTTCAGAAGGCGCGCAGCCCGCCTTTTCGGCCAGCTTGCGCAGATTGCCGCCATGAGCGTAGCGCCGCTCCTCGCGCAACCGTTCGTCCAGACCGCTCAGAAACGACTGCCGCATGTCGATGACACCCTCCTCCGCCCGACGGGCGATCGCGCTACCCCGCCACGCAGCGGGCGTGGAAGCCGCAGGTCATGTCCTGCCACCAGATGAACCCGGTCTCGGCGTCCACATACCAGGCGGCCACGAAGGACTTCAGGTCCGCGCTCCAGAGGCGGCGCTTCTCCGGATCGAACACGGCCTCCAGACAAAACTGCCCGGGCCGGGGGGCCTGGGCGAAGAGCGTGCCCAGTTCGTCCACCGTGGGCAGCCGCCAGTCCGTCCGCCCGCCCAGGCGGCGGGCCTTGCACCAGGCCGCATGCTCCAGGGCCTGGTCCCAGGCCAGGGGATAGTCCGAGCCGCCGCGCTCCCAGGTCAGGCCCGTGGCCCGGTCCAGGATCGTGCCGTCGCCGTTGTCCAGCAGGTCGCCGCGCGAGCCCGAAACGGGCCGCCAGAACTCGTCCAGGCCGAAGACGGATCGCGCCTCGCGGACCCCGGCCTTGAGCGGGGCGGATCGCGGCCGTTCGGCGCGGGGCGGAACGGACGGCGGGGGCTCCAGCAAGGAGCAGGTGGCCTCCTTGCGGTCCCTCCAGCGTTCCTCCAGCTCGTCCAGGGCCGCCAGCATGGCTCCGGCGGAGGCGAAACGGCCTTCCGGCGTTGGCGACAGGGATTTTTCAAAGAATTCGTCGAATTCCGAACCCAATTCCGGGTTCAATTCAACAACAGGCTTGCGGTTCTTCGGCCGTTCCTCGGGTAGGAAACCGGTGATCATCCGGTGCAGGGTCACGCCGATGGAAAAGAGGTCCGCCCGGGCGTCGGCCCCGTCCGGGTCGCGCTCCTGCTCCGGCGCGGTGTAGAACGGCGAGCCCACGACCATGCCCGCGTGGCCGACGCCCACCTCGCCGCGCAGCCGCGAGAGGCCGAAGTCGATGAGCTTGACCTCGTCGCGGCCCTCGCCGAAGTCCGCCAACATGACATTGAAGGGCTTCAGGTCGCGGTGCGCCACGCCCTCGAAGTGCAGCCGCCGCAACGCGGAGAGCATCTGGCGGGTGTAGCGCAGGCCCGTGTCCACCGGTAGGCGGCGGCAGGGTCGATCCATCTCGTAGTCCTCGCCGAGGACCACGCCCAGGTTGTTGCAGAAATACTCCATGACGAAGAACGGGCCCGAGGCGTCCTCGTCCACGTCCAGGATCTGGGCCACGTTGGGGTGGCGCACCCGGGCCATGGTCACGGCCTCGCGCAGGAACAGGCGGCGGCACTCCTCCATGCCCACCACGTCGGCCATGATCTCCGCCGGGCGGCAGAGCTTCAGGGCCACCACCCGGCCGGTGAGCGGGGCGGCGGCCTTGTACACCGCGCCCATGCCGCCCCGGCCGAGCAATCCCAAGATTTCATAGCGTCCGATGCGTTTCATCAGCGTCCTTCCACATGGGCCGAGGAGGCTACCAGAGCCGATCGGCGTAGACCTCGGGCATGTCCAGTTCGCGCATGCGGTCCACGGTCTTCTGGATGTCGTAGGGCACCCGGCGCACGGTCAGCGTCCGCGCCTCCGGCTCCCAGAGCACGTACTTGGCCCGGTTGTCGCCGTCGCGGGGCTGGCCCACGGCGCCCACGTTGACGATGTACCGCCGCCCCGGCGCAAGCGACGTGCGTTCGGCCAGTTCCAGACGCCGGGCCTCGGCCCCGTCGAACTCCACCAGGGCCAGCTCGTGGGTGTGGCCCACGAAGCAGAGTTCCTCGGGAAAACGCCCGAACAGCGCGGGCAAGGCCTTGTCCCGGATCATGTACAGATAGGTGTTCACCCGGTCCGGCGGGCAGCCATGCACGAAGCGCGCGCCGTACAGGCAGAGGAAACGCGGCAGCCCGGCGAGAAACGCCACGGTCACGGGCTCCAACAGACAGACCGTGCGTTCCAGGGCCTGCCGGGCCTGGGGGTTAAAACGGCACATCTGGGCCTTGTCCGCGATGCCGTGTTCGTGGTTGCCCATGACCAGGGGAATGCCCCGCTCCCGCAGAAGCCGGACCACGGCCTCGGGCTCCGGGCCGTAGCCCACGGCGTCGCCCAGGCAGATGATCTCCTCCGCGCCCTGGGCCTCCACGTCCTCCAAAACCCGTTGCAGGGCTTCCAGATTGCCGTGGGGATCGGAAAGGACGGCCAGTCTGTGGGGAAGATTCATCATATCCCCAAGATAACCCACCCGGCTCCGCCGGTCTACCGCGTCGATCACCTCCCGTGAATGAAACAGCCCCTCCCCGCCTTTCCAAGAGCCCCCGAAGGGGGATTGCGATCCGTTCCGTTTTCGGGATACAGCGATACAAAGGCGGTCACCCGTCACCTCCAGCCATGGCGAAACTCAAGAGTCTCCTCCTCCACCCCGATCCGGCCGTGCGCGCCGAGCTGCGCCGTCGCCTGGAGAACGTGCCCTGGATGCAGATCCTGGGCGAGGCCGTGAGCGCCTTCGAGGCCCTGGAGCTGCTGGAGTCCATCCCCTACGGCGTGTTCTTCCTCGGCCTGGACCTGCCCGGCGGGGTCTCGGGCCTGGAGCTGGCCCAGATGCTGGCCGGACGCAAGCGCAAGCCCGGCCTCGTCTTCATCGCCGCCAGCGAAACCAAGGCCTACCAGGCCTTCGAGATGGGCGCGGCGGACTACCTCCTCTGGCCGGTCTCCGAGGACCGCTTCCAGAAGACCCTGGAGCGGCTGGCGGACTTCAAGACCCGCTACCGCGAGGTGCCACCGCCGCCCGAGGCTTGGCCCGAGGCCGAGGAGGTCGAGGACGACGGCGAGGAGACCGTGCAGGTGAACATGGGCGACGAGGAGCAGGAATACTTCCTGAACGCCCTCAAGGACGCCTGGGACCAGAACCGCACGCGGTCGCCGGAGATCGAGAAGCTGGCCGTGACCCTGGACGGGCGGATGATCCTCATCCCGTACGGCCAGATCGTCTTCGTCGAGGCCTACGAGGACTATTCCTACGTGCATACCGCCGGGCAGAAGTTCCTGACCTCCTACCGGCTGAAGAACCTGGAGGAGCGCCTGGAGCCGCACGGCTTCTTCCGCGTCCACCGCAAGTACTTGGTGAACCTGGACATGGTCACGGAGATCGCCAGCCTGCCGGGCAGCAACTTCATGCTCCGCACGGCGGGCAAGACCCGCATCGAGCTGCCCATCAGCCGCAGGCGCATCGCCCGACTGAAACAGATCCTGGGCTTCTAGGCCCGCCATTGGCCGGACGGCCCCGACCGCCCGCCGATATTTCCGGGCGCTCGAAGCGTCCGACGACGGAAAACGTGAGAAAGGAAAGGCTGCGGATCCCTTTCACCCGCAGCCTCGGAGGCCACGCATGGACCAGAACGGAGCCCTGGACAGTCTGTTTCAGGAGGAGCGGGTCTTCCGCCCCCTGCCGCAACTCGTCATCGAGGCCAACGTCAACCCCCAGGAACTGGAGGCCTACCGCCGCCAGGCCGCCCAGGACCCCCTGGCCTACTGGGAAGAGGCCGCCGACGAGCTGGACTGGTTCAAGAAGTGGGACCAGGTTCTGGACGAGTCCAACCCGCCCTTCTACCGCTGGTTTCCCGGCGGGCGCTGCAACATCGTCTACAACGCCCTGGACCGGCACATCGAAACCGCCAACAAGAACAAGCTGGCCCTGATCTGGGAAGGCGAACCCGGGGACAACCGCAAGTACACCTATTACGAGCTGTACCGGGCCGTGAACCGCTTCGCCGGGGCCCTGCGCTCCCTGGGCGTGGCCAAGGGCGACCGCGTGGCGCTCTACATGCCCTCCCTGCCCGAGACGGTCATCGCCATGCTCGCCTCGGCCAAGATCGGCGCGGTGCATACCCTGGTCTTCGCCGGATTTTCGCCCAAGGCCCTGCGCGAGCGCCTGCGCGATTCCGGGGCCCGGCTGCTGGTCACGGCCGACGGCTTCTACCGCAACGGCCAGGTCATCCAGCTCAAGCCCCTGGTGGACGAGGCCCTGGCCGGAGCCGAGGCCGAACGAGTGGACTCCGTGGTCGTGGTCCGGCGCACCAAGGTGGACGTGGAGATGCAGGACGGCCGCGACTTCTGGTACGACGACCTGGTCCGCAACGAGCGCAACGAAGCCCCCACCGAGGTCATGGAGGCGGGCGATCCCCTCTTCCTCCTGCACACCTCCGGGGCCACCGGGCGGCCCAAGGGCATCCTCCACAGCCACGGCGGCTACATGGTCGGCGTGCACCGCACCCTGACCCACGTCTTCGACATCAAGCCCACGGACATCTTCTGGTGCACCGCCGACCCGGGCTGGATCACCGGGCACACCGCCGTGGTCTACGGCCCACTCCTGGCCGGAACCACCACCGTGCTCTACGAGGGCCACCCCAACTACCCCCAGGCCGACCGGCTCTGGCACATCGTGGACAAGTACGGGGTGACCATCTTCTACACCGTGCCGACCATGATCCGCATGCTCATGCGCTTCGGCGTCCAGTACCCCCGCCGCCACGACCTCTCCACCCTGCGCCTGCTCGGCACCGTGGGCGAGCCCATCGGCCCCGAGCCCTGGATGTGGTTCTACAAGAACATCGGCCGCAGCGAATGTCCCCTGCTGGACACCTGGTGGCAGACCGAGACCGGCATGTTCATGCTCGCGCCCCTGCCCATCTCCCTGCTCAAGCCCGGCTCCGTGACCAAGCCCCTGCCCGGCGTGGAGGCCGACGTGGTGGACCGCGACGGCAACCCCGTGCCCCCGGGCAAGGGCGGCTTCCTGGTCATCCGCCGCCCCTGGCCCGCCATGGCCGCCGGAATCCTGGGCGACGAGGAGCGCTTCCGCCGCGAATACTACGAGGCCATCCCCGGCGGGGCCTACTTCGCGGGCGACGTGGCCAAGAAGGACGAGGACGGTTTCTTCTGGATCCAGGGCCGGGCCGACGACGTGCTGAACATCGCCGGGCACCGCGTGGGCACCGCCGAACTGGAGGCCGCCTTCGGCTCCCATCCGGCCGTATGCGAGGCCGCCGTGGTCGGCGTGCCGGACGCCATCAAGGGCGAGGCCGCCAAGGCCTTCCTCGTGCTCAACCCGGGCTTCCAGGGCTCCACCGACCTCATCCAGGATCTCAAGCGCCACGTGCGCGGCGAGCTGGGCCCCGTGGCCGCCATCAAGGGCATCGAGTTCCGCGAAACCCTGCCGCGCACCCGCTCGGGCAAGATCATGCGCCGCGTGCTCAAGGCCCGGGAGCTGAACGTGGACCCCGGCGACCTGACCATGCTGGACCAGGAATAGCCTCCGGCGACCGGGGGTCGCGAGCCCCCGGACCCCGCGCCAGGACTTCGTCCTGGACCATCCGGCGAAACGAAAACGCCCGGGCTGATTTCCCGCCCGGGCGTTTTCGTTTCGCAAGGGATTTCGCCAGCTTCGGCGTTTTTCCCAGCGGGCGGAGCCGCCCGCTGGGAAAAACGCCGAAGCCATGCGGTCCAGGGCCGCGCCCTGGCCGGGGGGCGAGGGGGCGGGGAGCCCCCTCGTTCTCTTCAGAACGCCACGACCAGCGACACCAGGGCGGCCAGACCGAAGGCCGCGATGGTGCCGCCGGAAAGCTTGTTCACCAGCCCCAGGTGGCGGGTGATGCGTTCGCGCAGGAAGCCGGTGGCCGTGGAGAGGAAGAGCCACCAGGCGGCCGAGCCCAGGAACACGCCGAGCACCAGGGCCAGGGCCGAGGAATGGTCCCGGCTCTCGCGGCCCAGGCCGAGGCCCGCGAAGGTGCCCATGAAGAGCAGGATGGTGGCCGGGCTGGTCAGGGCCAGGAAGAAGGTGTTCGCGAACGAGGCCCAGAGACTGCGGCCCTGGCCCGCGCGCACGCCGGGCAGACCGGGCTGGCGGGCCATCTTCCAGCCGAGCCAGATCAGGAACAGCCCGCCGCCGAGCTTGAGCCAGACCTGCTGGCCCATGAGGAAGGACGAGATCACGGTCAGACCGAACCCGGCCACCGCGCCGTAGAAGGCGTCGGCGCAGGCCGCGCCCAGGCCGGTGAACAGGCCGTTGAGGCGGCCGCCGGAGAGGGTCCGCTGGATGCACATGAGGCCCACCGGGCCCACCGGGGCGGCGATGGAGAAGCCCACGGCCAGACCGGTCCAGAACAATGCGGGAAGCACGATTTCTCCTTGGTTGCCTGCTTCGATGCGCCGGGTTATGAGGGGCCCGGGAGGACGACGCATGACCGACCGCCGCGCCGGAGAGCGGGGAGGGGGCACGTTGCGCAACCTGGCCATCCTCGTGGTGGTGGCGGGTCTGTTCGCCCTTTTTCTCCTGCACGATCCCTTCGAAAAAAACATCCGCATCGGGCAGATCGGAGCGGACTTCTTCCAGCGCCAGCGGGGGGACGGCCCGCTCATCTTCTCCGGCGACCTGGACGAGGCGCGGCTGCACCTCACCCCGGAGGAGCGGGCCAAGCTCGTGAAGTTCTTGCAGGAGAACGAAAAGACCGTCAAGCAGGTGGAGGTCAAGGTCGTCCAGCAGGACTCCTACGCCGAACTGCGCGGAACCTCGGAGCTTTACGCGGACGTGATCATGCGCATGCGCGACGGCACCGAGATGCGCCCGCCGACCCTGCGGGCCACCCGGGGGGAGCTGCCGGACAGGCTGCTCTGGCGGGTCCGGCGTGACCTGACCGCCTACGACAAGGCCGCGGTCAAGGGCGCGGCGGGCGGCAAGGTGGTCATCATCAATACGATTTAGCTCCAAGGCTTTCCGGCCATTAGACAGGTCCGGACAAATACCGTACAAGGGCCTCGCCTCGCGGTCCCTCGCGCGGATTCCCCCAGTTCTAAGGAGCACGGCCCCGAACCTATGACCAAGACCGAAAACATCCGAAATTTCAGCATCATCGCCCACATCGACCACGGCAAGTCCACCCTGGCCGACCGCATTCTGGAGATCACCGGTCTGGTCTCGGAACGCGAGAAGCGGGACCAATACCTGGACAAGCTGGAGCTGGAGCGCGAACGGGGCATCACCATCAAGGCCCAGACCGTGCGCATCCCCTACACGGCGCGCGACGGCGGGAAATACATCCTGAACCTCATCGACACGCCCGGCCACGTGGACTTCTCCTACGAGGTCTCGCGCAGCCTGGCCGCCTGCGAAGGCGCGCTGCTGGTGGTGGACGCCTCCCAGGGCGTGGAGGCCCAGACCCTGGCCAACGTCTACCTGGCCCTGGACCACAACCTGGAGATCATCCCGGTCCTGAACAAGATCGACCTGCCCAGCGCCGACCCCGAGCGGGTCAAGGCCGAGATCGAGGAGATCATCGGCCTGGACTGCAAGGACGCCCTGGCCGTGAGCGCCAAGACCGGGCAAGGCGTGCCCGACGTGCTGGAGCGGATCATCACCCATCTGCCCGCGCCCCAGGGCGCCCCGGACGCGCCGCTCAAGGCCCTGATCTTCGACTCCTGGTACGACTCCTACCAGGGCGTGGTGGTCCTCTTCCGCATCCTGGAGGGGACGCTGCGCCTGGGCGAACGCATCCAGATATTCTCCACCAAGCGCAGCTTCGAGGTCACCAAGCTCGGCGCGTTCTCGCCCGAGCCCGTGGAGTTCAAGGAAATGGGCCCCGGCGAGGTGGGCTTCCTCTGCGCGGCCATGAAGGAGCTGGGCGACGCTCCCGTGGGCGACACCGTCACCAAGCCCGAGAACCCCACGCCCGAACCGTTCCCGGGCTTCAAGACCGTCAAGCCGATGGTCTTCGCCGGGCTCTATCCGGTGGAGCCCTCGGAATACGAGCCGCTCAAGGTGGCGCTGGAGAAGCTGCATCTCAACGACGCGGCCTTCAGCTACGAGCCCGAGACCTCCACGGCGTTGGGCTTCGGCTTCCGCTGCGGCTTCCTGGGCCTGCTGCACATCGAAATCGTGCAGGAACGCCTGGAGCGCGAGTTCGAGGCCAAACTCATCACCACCGCGCCCTCGGTGATCTACGAGGTCACGACCACCAAGGGTGAGGAGCTGGAGATCGACAACCCCAGCCGGATGCCCGATCCGGTGTACATCGAGGCCGTGCGCGAGCCCTACGTGCGCATGGAGGTGCACGTGCCCAACGAATACGTGGGCAACGTGCTCAAGCTCTGCGAGGAGAAGCGGGGCATCCAGAAGGACATCCGCTACCTGACCAGCACCCGGGTGATCATCACCTACGAGATGCCCTTCGCCGAGATCATGTACGACTTCTTCGACAAGCTGAAGTCCGGCACCCGGGGCTACGCCTCCCTGGACTACGAGATCATCGACTACCGCGAGGCCGATCTCGTCAAGCTGGACATCCTCATCAACGCCGACCCGGTGGACGCCTTCTCGGTCATCGTGCACCGCCAGAACGCGGCCCAGGTGGGCCGGTCCCTGGCCCTGCGGCTCAAGCGCAGCATTCCGCGCCAGATGTTCGAGGTGGTCATCCAGGCGGCCATCGGCAAGAAGATCATCGCCAAGGAAAGGGTGGCGCCGTTCCGCAAGGACGTCATCGCCAAGTGTTACGGAGGCGACATCACCCGCAAACGCAAGCTCCTGGAGAAGCAGAAGGAAGGCAAACGCCGCATGCGCCGCATGGGCAACGTGGAGATTCCGCAGGAAGCCTTCCTCGCCGTGCTGAAAGCAGGGGACGAATAAGGACGGTCCATGAATCCGACGTGGTGGAAGACGCTCAGGGAGTACGCCGAGGCGCTCATCGTGGCGCTGGTCCTGGCGCTGGTGATCCGGGCGTTCATCGTGCAGGCCTTCAAGATTCCCTCCGAATCCATGCTGAACACCCTGCTGGTGGGCGACCATCTGCTGGTGACCAAGTTCGCCTACGGGGTGCGGCTGCCCTTCTCGGACAAGGTCATCGTGCCCGTGTCCGACCCCAAGCGCGGGGACGTGGTGGTCTTCGAATATCCCGTGGACCCGGACAAGGACTTCATCAAGCGCGTCATCGGCACGCCGGGCGACGTGGTGGAGATCAAGGCCAAGCAGGTCTTCGTCAACGGCAAGCTCCTGGACGAGCCGTACGCGATCCACGACGAGCCCGTGGCCGTGCCCAATCCGCACATGTCCGAGGTCAACGCCGACCCGGCCGAGTACTTCGACCGCAACAGCTTCTCCTGGAAGCGCGACTGGATGCCCAAGACCACGGTGCCCGAGGGCAAGTACTTCGTCATGGGCGACAACCGCGACCACTCCTACGACTCGCGCTTCTGGGGCTTCGTGGACCGCTCGGCCCTGCGCGGCAAGGCGCTCATCATCTACTGGTCCTGGGACTTCACCGGCGGCCTGGACATCCGCTGGAGCCGCATCGGACGGCTGGTGCACTAGCCCGGCCGGGACAATGACGACACAGGCCGC
>Ga0228536_1001528_pt1 | contig 20563 bp, 19 predicted proteins | sample SJ1Smetagenome_FD_168611 | JGI IMG/M metagenome (GOLD analysis project Ga0228536, IMG submission 168611) | Enriched culture of PCE-dechlorinating microbial communities from Ithaca, New York, USA - SJ1.S | ecosystem: Engineered > Modeled > Simulated communities (microbial... > Unclassified...
TTTTATTAAGTGAGGATTAAAATAGATAATTAATGTGAAATGACTCGATTTTACTTTAAATAATCTATAGAAACAATAAAAAATTAATTGCAAGTATTGAAAATTAATACTTGATTTAAAGAGGAGGATAAATAATGACAAGAGTAAGAAAAGAAGACTATGAAAACATAGCAAATATCTTTAATGAATCAGGAGAAAAAGCTGCAATAGAATACATTGTAGCCACCTATGGAACTATGGCTCCAAAAGGAGTCATATTAAGAATCAAGAAATCCCCTGGATTTAGTTATTATGCTGTGAATAAAAAGATAATAAAATCCGAAATTACAGAAGAAAAAATATTCATGGACTTAGACGAATTATGCCCTAAAATTGAACCTAAAGCGAATAAAATTGAATCACTTAACAGCTATGATGTTGGCATAAAAGATATTGAATCCCTATACATTGAATTAATGCAGGAAAAGCTCTTAGAATTGATGAGATATGTTAAATTAAGCCATTGTACAAGTACTATAAGCATTAATAAATCTGCATTAATAACTGATGGATATAAAATTAATTTTGATTAAGCAGTAAATGGTCAGTTTTAAACGTAAATAAATAATCCAGGTGGTCAGATTTAAATGTAAAAGATGATCTTTGGATGAAAATAATAAATTTATGAATTGAATCGCCAGTGGTCAATTTTATTCGTAAAAAGTGGTCAATTTTACTTGACAATCAACACATATCTCTATTGTCTCTTTTTTATATAGTTAACTAGATAACTGTATAATAGAAAGTTCTCTTATTAATTTAGATTTATATATATAATCCAGCTCCTCTTGAGCGATTTCTATGTCCTTTTTGTATTTGTATTGCAAGAATGATTCAAATCCTCTATTATATGAGCTGAACTTGCGCCTGACTTGTATTCCCAATACTCCCATGTTTTCCACATGCTGTGGCTATTGATTGACTTTTTTTACACCAGCAAAAACTTCAACCTAGCGAATATGTTATAAAAATTGCTGCCAACTAATTGGCTCATTGTTTCCCCTCCTACTTTTTAGTGAGTAGTTATCTTGATTTGGATTATGTTCTTTTATATATTCCTTAGTTGCCATTTGTAAATTTTCTAAAATGATATGAGATAATACATATGTGACAAGAAAAATAAAAAATAAAGGCAAATGACATAATATTATTTGTGAAAATAAAAAATCAGAAGGATTCTTTCTTATGAAAACAATTGTAACAGAAGAGATGATGTTGCCAAAGGGTAATTGAATATGTAATTAAGCATAATAACAATGCAAAAGCAGCGATACGATATCATATTAAACATCAGAAGGTGTGATGTTCAAGACACAGGAGGTATTGGACTTAATATGATAAAAATACTATTATCATATCCATGTAGGCTTGGCACAAGTATATCGCAAGCTAAAAGATGCATGCTATACAATGAGCTATAACTCCATATGCAAACAAATAAGGAAAATGCAATTAAACAAACAAAAAAATAAAAGCGTTTCCTAAATCTAATTATCATAAAGAGCAAGCTACCTATCCAAGAGAACGAGTGCAAATCGATGTAAAGTACATAACCAATGAATTTATTGGTTTTGCAAGTTATCATAGTAGATACTTTCAATTAACAGCTATTGATGAGTATTCAAGAAAGAAATATTTAAAATTAGTTAATGAACTTAGCACATACAGTACATCTAATTTTTTAAAAAGATTAGAAGATAAACTAGGATTTAAAGTTGAACTACTGCAAACAGACAATGGAATTGAATTTGTTAATGATTTGGATATTACAAATAAAAATACAAAATTTGAAAAGTATTTAAAAAAAACTAGATATAAAACACAAGCGTATCCGACCATATACACCATGGCAAAACGGAATAGTAGAACGAAGTCACAGAATAGATAATGAATTACTCTACAGTATAAGACGGTTTAGTAGCTATAAACAAACAAAAAAACCTTCAATAGATATAGTAATAGATACAATAACATAAAAAAAATATTAAATTTAAAGACATAATTGATGTAGTTGAAGGATATTACTCCTTAGAATGATATTACAAATAATTACTTAATCAAGGATCGATATCGCATGTCTCCTTGACAAAATAATTATTAGCAATTTTTAAAACATAGCATTATTCAGAGATAATTTTTCAGAAGTCTGTGTCACATGTGTTTGACTTCTCTAAACTATCATTACATTTTCTTCTATTCCCCTCTTAACTTTTTCAGCTATTAACTGTATTATATTCATAGAGAATTATCTCCTTTCTTTATTATGTTTTTTGCAATTACATTATATCAAAAGGAGAATTATTCTCTATATTTTTTGTTCTTTATCAAACAATTATTTTGCGTTAACCTTTCTTACACATTTCCCAAATACAAACTCTTAGTCTCCTTCGTATCCATTGGTCTAATTTGAGTAGTTTATTCTTCATATCTGCTAGTTTAAAATAATTTACCGACCCTTCAATGATTTCATTTAACTTCTTTATTCTATAATTAAAACTCATAATAACATTATTACTAGTAATCTTTCTAATCTTTTCCTAAGACGTTCTTAACTCTTGTCATGAACTCTAAATTTAATATCATTTTTCCCATAATAGAAGCTATATCATAAGAATTTTCTTTTAGTCGGTGAATCTACAACATATTTCTTATCGTTTGCCTTTAGCTTTAGGTTTGTTCTAGAAACTTAGTTATACTTTTAAACACTCTATCTCCAGCTCTCTTGCTTTTTACGTAGATATTAAAATCATCAGCATAACGGCAGAATCTATGCCCCATTATTTCTAGTTCCTTGTCTAATTCATCAAGTAATATATTACTGCATAATGAACTTAATGGTCCATCTTGAGGCCCCCATTCTATAACTTTACAACATACCTTTTTTCATTGTCCAGAGTTAAGATATTATCGCATTAACTTCGATATGCTTTTATCTTGTATGTTTCTTGCTACTAGGTTCATTAAAAGGTCATGGTTTGTGTATCAAAGAGCTTTTTTAAATTCCATATTTACTACATATCTATATTCTTCGTTTATATGCTTCTGTGCTTTTCTAGTGCCAAGTGTATTATTCTACCAAGTCTAAATCCACCACTTGGTTATGGTATTTCTATCCTCTTAAAAAGAAGTGGATTGTATTCTACACTTAACAGCCCTGCCTTCAAAGTTTCGTAATGTTCTTTAAGAAAAGGTAGAAGTTCATATACCCTCATCCTATCAATTCCTCAACTACCCTTATTAGCCACTACTTTCTTGAATGCTTCAAAAAATTTCTCTTATCCACTATCTTTTTAAGTAGATTTTCAGTATTAAATTTTGACTTGCTTTCGTATTTGGCATTGCCAAAAAATCACTATACGCTCATTGCTTACCTTGAGTTTCCAATTCTACTTCCATAAGGTAGTCCAAATCTTTGGTTTCTTTATTCTTTTCATGTTTGTTGAGACTGTAAAACTTATTCGCCTCCTTAGTATTCAGCCCTTCCAAGATTATTCATGCATAACCTTATACTATGGTCTCTGCTGACTTCTAATAGTCCAACCATACATCACTGTATGGGTTATCAATTAGATGCTCCATCTTTTAGTGATGAATCATCAGACCACCCCAGATAAGAACGTAAGCTTCACTCCATAGTTCTACAAAATATACTCTCCTTGTTTTAGAATAGTTTGGGACTTTGGTTTGTTGGGTAACCTCATTCACAGAGTTACGCCTCAAATTTAATTCGTATTCATCAGACCAAAGTTTTGCCCCCGACTTCCTTCAGATTCCACCTCACAATGGATATCCTTGTCTTAAGCTAAACGGCTGGCACTATCAACCTTCGTATTGGACTTTCATCGATTATTTTGCGCCCATGCTGAACGCACATAAAAAACTATACCCTTGTGTTAGGACCAAGGAAGTACCTTGATTATAGCAGATACTATTATGGTTGTAACTCCCATGGAAGTTACATTTCCTATAGTAGGATGATACCCTTCTGGAAGTTTATCACAAAAATACTCTGCCAAAGGTGGACCTATTATTCCTCCCAATATACCCGCTGTAACAGCAATTCCTATTGATGAACCAAACATTAGTACACAGGCAGGTCCAACACTTACTACTGGTACATAAGTACCATACCATCCTTTTTCTACGTACTTATTTAAATACAAAAACACTCCTACTGCTGAACCAATAAATTGAGCTAATATAATAGCTGGAACTGCTCCTGTACCATAGGCCCCATGATTTGCATTTACTATCCAATCCAAAGAAGCTCCTAATATTATCAACAACCCAGCTATTTCATTGCCATAAAACTGAGCTTCAGAAAAGTCTGCTAAAACCCGTCTTACAAACCATAGCGGTTTTCTCATTTCATTCAAAGTTTCTTCTTGAGACTTTTCTTTTCGATTATGAGGTTTAGCGGGTACTTTTTTCATCCAAGGCAAAGCTTTACATATAGCACAAACCAATACTCCTGTAATAGCCATTGTAAATACATTAGATACTACTCCCGGTACATCTAATACAGGAATAATATATTTGCTAATCCACATAGCCACTGGAAATCCCATAATTCCTCCAAGAATAGAACTAGTGAATAAAGCTTTCCAGCTTGCCCCATATAACAACATTATTGCTGGCGGAATACCTACTACTGTAATAAAAGTTGGCAGCCAAGTATATTCTCCTGAATCAAAAAATCTAGTATAGTTTAAAACAAATATCGCAACAAATAAAGACAACAATTGAGCCCCCAATACCCATGGCCATAGATTAGATCCATAAGAAACATCAAATCCTCTATATTTAGAATTCTTAACATCTAATCTCCAAGCTATAAATCCTCCTATTATCACACCTAAAGAAGCAAAAAAACCTGCATAAAATTGAGCTTCTGTAAAATTCATAATATACCATATAAATTTATATAATAGATTGTGACCTGCATTAGCTACTATAGTATTATAATCTAACCAATTGCTTACAACATTTATATTACTTAGAACAAAATATATTAGAAAGCCTATTCCTACAGAGATTAAAAGTCCTGCTACTGAACCAGTGCCATACTTTCTATACTTATCTTTTACATCTACCATACTAATCCTTCCTTTCTAGTAGTTAGCAATATAAGAAATATAAAATTTAGTCATCCTTACAATTGACTCTATCTTTATCCTTTCATTTCTCTGATGACACATATTTTCCTCGCCAGGTCCCAATATAACAAAAGGTATATTGTGAAATGGTATAAGTTGAGATGCATCAGTATAAAAATTTATTCCCTTAAACTCAACTGGATAAGATAATTTTTCATATGTTTTCACTATATCTTTTATGAAGCTATCCTCTTCATCCATAATCAGTGGCGGCCTATCATTCTCCACCTGTATCTCTATAGACATCCCAGTATTTTCATCTTCCATTCTCTTGCCAATACTAAAAGCTTTCCTCAAAATTTCATCATGTTTTAATCTAGGTATAGTTCTTATATCCACTGAAGCATTTGCTTCTTCTGGTATAATATTGGTCTTAGCTCCTCCTTGGATTAATGTAATAGCAAAACTAGATTCTCCCAATAAAGAATGACTTTCATTTAAATCTAAAACATCTTTAAGCCTATTTATATATTCATATAACTTTTCTATAGCGTTAATACCTAATTCTGGTTTAGAGCCATGAGCAGATTTGCCTTTTATATAAATATTTAACCATAAAGCCCCTTTCTCACAAATGCCAATTTTTTCGTCAGAAGGCTCCGCAATAAACACTCTAGTAATATCTTTTAAAAGCCCTTTATCCCTTAAAGTTTGTATACCTATTCCTGCTGATTCTTCGTCAGCTGTAAATACAAACTTAAGAGTATGAGGAGGAGTTATATTGTTTTCTATAAAATATAGAGCTGTCAATATCATAGCTGTAACTCCACCCTTCATATCAGAGGTACCTCTTCCATACATGTAGCCGTCTTTAATCACACCATCAAAAGGTGGATATATCCAACTAGTTTCATCCAATACTGGCACTGTATCCATATGACCTATAAAACCTATTTTTTCTTCATCTTTTCCCTTTATCTCAATCAATAAAGAACCTCTATTATCTCCATGGTTTATTATTTCATAATCTATTTCTTCAGGGAAAAAGCTTAAAATAGTTCTAATAGCATCCATTTCATTGCCAGGTGGATTGGTAGTATTTGCATAAATTAGTTTTCTTAAAATATTCTCAGTTTTTTCATCCACCTTAAACTCCCCTTAAAAATAATCATTATCTTCTATATGAAAACATTACTAAATCTCCTACACCCATTCTCTTTACCATGCCAAATTTACTTACAAATCCTCCTGCCCCACTACCTCGTCTTACTGTCCTGCTTTCAAAAGCCACCACTTCTCCATTCACTATGGTATAAGATGCAGATTTCACTTTATTATTTATGATGGTCACATTGGCTAAAGCACCTTTCCCCAAATGACCAACTTTTTCTGTCCACCAACTGTTTCCAGTTCTTTCTGCAATTAACCTTACTGGGTTATAAGTCATAGTAGCTACTGAATCTGACAAACTCAATATTCCATTTTCAGCTAATTCCAATATAGCTGGTATATTATCCCTTGTATCTCCAAAACCTTTCATAGTCGCATCATTTTGCCCATCGGATATTAAAATATCAACTATTCCCTTTTCCAATGCCTCATAAGCTAACTCTTGTGATTTTTTAGGTAAAATAAGCCCTTCTCTACTTCCGCCACCTTTTCTCAACATAGTAGTTACAAATTCTCCAGATACATTTTCTTCTTTACATAAGTCTATTATGAGTTTCATAGATTCTGCTGCAGCTTTATGAGTACCACAACCAGCAGCTGTTGCATGAGCTAAATGTATTGGCCTACCCTTTGACAATTCAACTAATCTTAAAGCATGGTCTGGGTCTTGAGTATGACTCATATAAATTAATTTAGCTTTAGAAGTTATTTCAAATATTTTATCTATATTTTCATCAGACATTATAAAATGGCCCATATGATCTTTAATTCCAATTATTAAAGGGGCTGTAGTATTTGTAATTCCATTTCTTGTCATTTTAGATGAAGCTATATCCTCTTCCAATTCACCTTTATATAGATTTATCAATTCTTCTACCGTTAGCATAGTAGATAAAACACTACCAGCTCCTTGGTATAGCCCTATATTTATTGGCAACCCTCTATCTACCTCTGCCCCTAATAAAGCTGGCGCCATAAAAGTATTTCCTGCTCCTGGAGAAAGCCCCATAGTCACTCCGTTAGCTACTGCACCATAGATCGGATCTGTACTCACTTCAAATAAATCGCCTAAATGAAGATGCATATCCACCAATCCTGGCACAACCAACAAACCTTCACAATCTATTACTAAATCTCCCTTTTCTACAAAAATATCCTTTCCTACTTCAACTATTTCATCTCCTAATATAGCTACATCCAACACTTCTTCTACTTGATTTTTAGGATCTATTACCAATCCATTTTTCAAAATAACTCTACCAGTCTTATTTAAATCTTTGTAAGGGTCTAATAAATTGCCATCTTTAACTGAAACCAAAACATCCTTTAACATACCCACTTTTGTTCCATACATACAATTACCCCCTCCTTGATAATTTTCTATTTAATAGTATTTTACAACTAGTACAAGTTATAGTCATTGTACATAGAGTATAAAAACGAAAACTATATATTGGTCTTCATGTACAATGAATATTGTCTGCTCATATTCATTAATTTTAAGCAAAGCTCTATTTTAAATTTATCTTCCCTATTATTTAAATCTAAACTGAGTATCTCTCCAATCTTATAAAATCTGTATTTCATAGTATTATAGTGTATAAACAAATTCTCTGCTGTTTTCTTTAGATTCCAATCATTTTTCACTAAATAGTCTAAAGTTTCCAAATATTCTCCATTATTTTCTCTATCATAATTCATCAGTTTTTCTAAGTATTTATTGCAAAAACTATTTGCTTCATCTTCTAGAGAAATATCATAAAGCATTTTATAAACTCCCAAATCAGAATAAACATGTGTATTGTCCTTATCATAAATAGTTCTACCTATTCTTACTGCCTTTTGAGCCTCTATAAAACTAATATATATATCTATTACTGACTCCTTATAACTACCTATACCTATAGTTGCTGTAAATTCGCTATTTTCTCTAACCTCCTTTCTTACTTCCTCTGATATATTTTTAAGTTTTCTTAAAAAATCTTCCATAGAATTTACATCTGGCTCTATCAAAAACACTATGCTGTCACTATAATTAGTATAAAAACATTTATAAAAACTATTTTTCATTTTTTTTGCAATTAGACTGAATATATTGTCTCTTTTTTCTTCCAAACCCTTAGTTTTTTCTAAAGATATAAATCTATCTTTAAAATTGTCTATATCTACAATCAGACAGACAAGACCTTTATCCATTTTCCAACCATATAGTAATGCCCTATTGTTTGCTTCTTCAACAGTCTTTATATTATTTACTAATAAATCTTGAATAAACACATCCCTATATTTTTGCTCTATTTGGCGATTAGAAATCTCCTTTTGTATATTAAGCTTGAGAACTGTGCTAGCATGTCCTATAGTCATCCTATCTAAATCTACCAGAGAATTATCGTCTATATCCTCATCAACTATTATATATCCATATATAGAGCTACCGATTTGTACAGGATAATTGTAATATTTATCTATCACAGTTTTAAGCCCTAGATTTTCTATATTATCTTTAAATTTATCCGATTTACTTTTTATATAGTTTCTATTAAAAACCAAATCCATAAAAGCTACATTTCTATCCAATATTCCATATAGAGTTTCCACTATATGCCCAGTTCCTTTGCCTTCAATTACTATTTGAGTAAAAGATTTATAAATTTTTTCCGACATCATAAGTTTTTTAGCCTGAGCATTAACTATTTTTGAAAGTACAGGATTTATTACATCACTAAATGCTAAATTAGTTGGTATATAGATAATAGGAAAATTCAAGCTATCCCCCGTTTGTTTTACCTCTTGAGGTAGTTTTTCAATAAATCTACCTATTTTAATTCCTAAGGCAGATGCCCCTTTTTCATTTAATTTGATCACTAAATCCTTAAGTTCTAATGGGTTATCTTTCATTATATAAGCTGTTGTAATTAAAAATTCTTCTCCCTTCATCCAATTGAATATATCGGGAGCATCCATGACAGTCACAGTGCTTACACTTCTATCCAAACCACCTTCCCCTGCCAGTACTTCAAATCCTTCAAATTGTTCCATTAAATTTTTAACCTTCAACTCCATATTATCCTCTCCCGAAATATAGTCCCCATAAAATTATATAAAAAATCTTAAGTTTGAACTGACCTTTGTCAAGTATACAGGTAATTTAATTAAACTTTATGCACATTCAGATGAATGGTTTCGATATTCTAAAGGAGCCATACATCTTAGTTTCTTTTGAAATCTTTTTTCATTATAAAATTTAATATATTAAACTATTTTTTCCCTTAAATCTTCTAGTGTTTTAAACTTTTCCCCCGTAAAACATTTCAGTTTTCAAAATGCAAAAAAATCCTTCCATAGCTCCATTATCAATACATTTCCCAACTCTAGACATACTTTGAGTAATTCCAGCTTTTTAATCTTAGCTTTAAAGAGATTCCCTTTATATTAAAACCTTCTATCACTGTGAAATATGGGTCTAGCATCAGGATATTTTTTTACCGCTTTATCAAACATGCTAAATACAAGATGGTTATTGTTCTTAAAAGAGAAATCATATTCAAAAATACTATTATCATAAATATCCATAAACGCACTTAAATACAGCTTTCTACTATCTCCAGGAATTGAAAATTCAGTTACATCTGTAAGCCATTTCTCATTAGGGACACCAGCACTAAAGTCCCTTGATAAAATATTTTCCTTTGTATACTTTGGCTTTACTCTGATACGATTGACTTTCTTTATTCTAATTCTAGCAGTAATACCCAAAACATTCATAAGTATATGTATATATCCTTCTGAGAATGAATTATGATTTAGTTTATTAATGAATATTTTCATCCTTCTATACCCTAAAATCCCATCAAATGTTGAATGATGTAAATGTCAAGATAAGAATGTACGAAAAGTGGAAAATAATTATGTACAAAAAATATCCTAAGAGATTTCAGAATCCTCCATAGAATTATTATCTAAATACTGTATTTTAGATTGAATCCTGTAAGATGGACCTTTGATAGATATAATATGGCTATGATGAAGAAGTCTATCCAAAATGGCATTAGCAATAGTAGGAGATCCAAATATATCTGGCCACTTTGAAAAATTAGAGTTTGTAGTGATTATTGTACATTGCTTTTCATATCTCTTAGCTATCAGCTGGAAAAATAGATTTGAAGCATCTAAATCTATTGGCAAATAGCCGATCTCATCGATTATTAATATCTTGTACTTAGCAAAATGTTTAAGCCTTGTCTCTAGCCTATTTTCTAAAAGTGCTTTTTTAAGTTGTGTTATTAGCTCATGAAAGGTAATGAAATATGTTGAATACCTATTTCTAGCAGATTCTATGCCAATTGAGGTTGCCAAGTGGGTTTTACCCACACCTGGCGTACCTACAAATATGATATTTTCATTATTTTCAATAAATCTTAACGTAGATAAATCTAATAATTGTTGTTTGTTAACTGTAGGTTGAAAATCGAAATTAAAATCATCTAATGCCTTTAAGAATGGAAAGTTAGCAACCTTTACACATGCATTCATTGCCCTTTCTTTCTTAGCATTAATCTCTAATTCGCTAAGTTCATATAATGCATCTACAACGCTTTTATCATCTGAATTAATCATTTCTATATAGAGGTCAATATTTGCTTTAATATTTCCTAAATCTAAGTTTTCTAGGTTGTTTAGTAATTTTACATAATTATTCAATTTATCACCCTTTCATCTTAAGAAATTATCTAATGCATTTAAATTTTCTGATACTATTTTATCTAAGTCATTATCATCCTTAATAGATTGTGCCATCAATGCTTTGTAATCCTCAGCTTGATAATTAAAGTTTTTATCACTTAATTGATGAATACGTATTAATTCTGTGTTAAAATAGATGTATAATTCATTTTGATTTTGTTTTAAAAGTACATCTTTACCGATGTATTTTGGTGGAACAGAGTATCTTCTTCCCTTAAAATTCACTAATGAATCTTTATGAACACTGGCTCTTAACTCGTAGTTCATGTATGATTCTATTATTTGATTGTTAGGTAGGGGTAGGAGGTACTCTTTTTTCTTTTTGAAACAAAAGTATTGGTGGTACACCTGTAGCTTGATTATCATATTGATTTACCTTTTTATTTATATTCTTTATTATATTAATTAAGTCATTTTCATCTTCAAATTCATAGTTGTAGGCTAAAAGCCATTCAATAAATTTATTTGCTGTTTCAACCTTTCCTTTAGTAAATGCTCTTCTCGGTTTGCATAGTGAGATTTTAAAACCAAAATCATCTGCAAATGTCTGCATCTTAGTATTTATCCTTCTTCTACCGTTTAACAAATCTACAACAGTAGTCATGTTATCAAACAAAATCTCTTTAGGTACACCTCCTGTTTCTTTAAAAGCTTCAATTAAACATTCAAATACATCCTGTTGAGTTCGATGCCTTTTATATTCAAAATGGCAATATCTTGAGTTACCTAGCTTGTAGTTAAAAACATTGATAATGAATTCCTCATTGTATTTAGATATTAGTTTTAAATCCTCTTTCCAATCAGCCTGAGCCTGTTTACAAGGTGGTGTTTCAAATCGTGGATGACCTTTTGTTTTACTAGTAGGTTTGAGTAAATTGCTTTTGATGTATTTATTGAAATTAGAATAAGTACCTACATCATACCCCTTGTCCACAAAGTACTCATAGACAGCCTTTACTTTAATTCCATCGATTTGTAACTTTTCAATTATTTCATCTTGGTATTTATCTAATTTACTTGGTTTATCTCTTGTTTTGGGCTTTCCTTCATATCCCTCATAATATTTTTTAACTGTTCTTCTATCAAATCCATATTTTCTAGCTAATTCTGAATAGTTGGGTTTTAGATCCATAGCTTTTATTATTCTTAGTTGTGCTCTTAAGTTGTCTTCCATTGCTATCCGTCCTAAAAGGAGAATAGCAATTATGCACAATTTTGTACATTTTTATTTTCTCTTTTTTGTACATTTTAGTTATATCATTTACAACTCCTCTGCCCAAGCCTTAGCTTCATCATGTTCAGGATGATTTGGATCATTATATATTTCAAGGAATCGCAATATGATTTGCATTAGCATAGTGAACAAATAATATTTATTGAATGACTTTTATGAGTGCTTTGTTTAAACAACTCTATAGTAATGATACCATCACATTGGGGCAAATGAAATAAAGGACATTCAGGCTTATTGTCACCCAACCATTTAAATAGAAGAGGATACAACATTAGGCTTAACACTATAAATACTATATCTGATAGGCTCCCAATCTTTATTCGATATAGAGTAATCTCGTAATTATTCTAATTAAGGTATATCCTGCACTCTCTCATATACATGTTTATCCCACTCATCAAAACAATCATAATGATCGATTGCATTTTTTAATATGCAAGCTTATTAATTTATATCTGATATTCTCTAATAAAGTGAAGAATATTTCTAGTAAAAGAATACAACAATGATATTGATACTGCTAGTCCTGAGGAATGTATACCAATCGTGACCTTAGTTGCACGTCACCATATGGTCTTCCTTTATATTCTCTTTCAAGCTTTCTTCGTTGCTGCCTTGATAATTTATAATTCAAGTTCTTTACAATAGAATAGCCATTATCAATTAGCATCTGAATCACTCGGTCTTGTGATATCTCATTGATGCTACAATACTTTTCAATCGCTTGTTTTGAAATCACCGTTGTTTCTATTAATACTTTAGCGACATCTGCAATCTCTTCATCTGGAAATAAAATGTTTTTTCCATTAAGATAAAATATATCATGAATTTTTTGATTCCATTTCACATCTTGTTTAAATAGCACCTTATTAGAGAAGTTCGCAAAGTTCTCTCCTTTATTCATCTTAACTGCAAATGCACATTGCAATCCGGGTCTTTGAAAAGGTTGTAATCCAATCATCCTAAATGGCTGTTCTTCATTATATTCAAACATTATATTAGAATATACTCTTAAACATCCAATTCCATTTTCTTTAATCCTGTATTCATTCTTTTCAGAATCGTAATAGTGAGTAGCAAAAAATGCTGCCACTGCAATATCACTGCTGACATCGAGCAAATCTGTATTCATACCATAATGCTGAGCAAGAGCTCTAAAATCTACTTTGCAGTAATCTTGGAATGCAAAATTAACCTGCGGAAATTGTTCTAATATCAATTCAAATTCAAATAGTTTTAATTCGTCAATATGTATCAATTCTTGCTTCCGTTGCCCATCTTCTCCAATATCTTCTGGTTTCTTAACTCGGAACAGACTCGGTATGCATGGATACAGTTCATCATAATCTTTATCCTCACCACGAAAGTAATTTATAAAAGTATTCTGTGGAAAAGCACCTATGGTTCCATCTGGCATTTCCATTAGATTGAAGTAAAGATTTCTTTTCAAATATCCGAATTCTTTATCTTTGAGATTGATTACTGGATTTCTTTCTTCTAGCATTCTAATAGCCTCGAAAATATCTTCATATATTATTCTATCACTCATAAATATACTACCTCCAGCAGTTTTAGATTCCGTATATTACTATTATCTTCTAGTGAAACTTATTATAAATATCGTTAAAATCATTGATTACAATTGAATATTTTTTACTAATTTCTTGAAATATTTACTTTCCCTAGTTGTAGCTAATTTGAATACTTGATGGATTCTTAATAATTCTTATAAAAATATCACTGTCCGATGTTTTGATATTCTTTTAACTCAGCGTTTAAAACTACATTGTACACTTTATCTGGATTAATAAATGCTTTCAAGTATGCAAACCTATATATTAACATCAATGGAGAATGGGCTTCCATCGCTATCCATTCCTCATAAACTTCAGCAATATAATCATCTTGAATTATCTAATTTGCCCATACTGAAGACTCAAACCTGCTATTCACATTTTTCTTCATTTGATTATAAATCTTCGTATCGATTCTCTAAAGATAGTAAAGTCTCATAATAATTGTTTAATTCTTCTAGGTATCCTTCTACTATCTCAATTTATCTGTAGAATCATATATTTTGCCCATGAGTTCTGAATAATTATCTAGTTCTTCCATAATATTATCTATTTTCCTGTTGTCTAGACTTTCTTCTGTATTATTATGGAAATATACTTTTCCATCTAAATATCAAAAGATATCAAAAGAATCTTTAGATAGTTTATGAAAGAGTATCTACTGTTTCTGGGAGATTTTGAAGTAAAAATGATCATACTTTTAATAAATACCCTTCAAATTTCCTTTACCAATCTCTAACCGTTTTCCCGTTTATCAACTAATTATTAGTTATTAAACTATTTTATCCATCAATGCCAATAAAGATTCTCTATGTTGAATCATCTCAATACTATTCACATTTAGAATTAGCCCTCCGTGGAATCTTTTAGCGTTATCTATCAGTGATTTAATTATTCGGATGCATTCCTTCTGTTCCCGAGTGAGCAATTCCATTTTGTTTATAATCATTCTTGGTGTTGATCGATCCAACTCAACAAATAACTTTCCAAGCAGACCAAGCCAAACATCTGATATCTGAATTAGTCGATTTTTCTTAGACTCAATGAATTTGAAATTGGATAGCTTTTGCCCATTTAGAGTGTAGATTGTATTCTTTAATGCTAACTCTGCCTCTGCTTCTTCATCAAAGTAATGTATGGAATCTTTATATAATGCGCACCGACCATCTCTTAGTCCCGGATATTCATCAACTAATAATCTAGGTGTATTATTTTCAATGAAAAACAATTCTCCCTTACGACCATTAGCTTTAAGTAATTGGCGGAAATTTTCTAGATAAAAATCTTCATCGCTATAGGGTTCTATGAGATCACTCAGCTCATAACAAAAATTATTAATATCTTCTTTATCTAAGCTTGGATAATTATATCTATGAAGTATTGGAAGGATTTCATCCATATGGTTTATGACAAATCTATATAAACTAGCCTTCAGTACTTGTGTCCATCCTAGTCCGAAATCAAACTGTGGCTGAGCAACAAATAGGGAATCAACTATATCTACTACAGAAAAGTAAATATTATTTAAAGCAGCATAATGGACGTAAAGTCCGCTATTGTCAAGCCATGAAAGATATTGTTGTATCGGTTTCTTCCTTATCGCTGACCAGATGTCAACGCCTCTTCCAGATAATGTTTTAAACTTTATCTCTTGAGAATTTATTTTCAGTTCATCAAGCAACTTTTCTACATCGCATGGAGGAGTATCACCTTTAAATAAAACGCCGCCGAGAATAAAATCATTAGTTATTCCTTCTTCTGCATTAACACCATTCTCTGTTAATCTAAACTTACGGATATTTCCGGTCTCATCATAATAGAAACTACACTTTTCATCAAATAGAGGTAAATTTAAAAACTCGCTAACTATATTTCTATATTCATCAACATCCATGTTACCACCTCCTGCGGCTTACATATCCACACAATATTCTGACATTTCTATGTAAAATTTAAACGGCAATTTTCAGGTTTTAAATGACCGTTTTGATTTAATGCTAGTTTTAATATACCTTTTATATTGGTTTAACCTAGTTTCCCTCAGCAGCTTTATATGAGTAAACTTTAGCTCTCCATATCACCTTAATCACATTCCCAAGTCAGCTAACATTTATAATTAAATAAATATATTAATGCAGAGAGAAACTTTCAACTCTTTTATAAAAAGAATTGTCATATGAGCATTGAAATATTTAATAAACTATCAATTTTATGATTCGTATAGTTTTCAATATTCTAAATTAGGTCTATTTGGTAGTTGGTATATTAACTAATTAACACACATAATCTATTACATTCATAATCTATTACATTAAATGGATTTCTTAACTAAATTACTAAAATCTTTTATAATTTTCTCTAATGCCTCTTCCCCATTTGGAAATCTAATACCATCAGTTATTTTTTCTGGTCTTTCTGAAGAAAAAAATTCATCGATACTAGAATCTAAATAGGAAAAATTTTTCTCTATAAACCTTTCAATCTCACCTCTAAGTTTTTTATCAGCTGTAGCATATCGATAAGCTAAAGCTGCAATAATAGCGATGAAAGGTTGAGTTCTTATAAAGTCAGAATCAACAACTCCTCCAAATCCAAATCTTTCACATGAAAAAACATTTCTAATAATGTGTTCAATCTCAATAGCATATCTTTGCCCGTTCATTATAATTATCCCTCCATTTTTAAATAGGTTATTAGACACTACTTTTATAAAAGTATCTAAAGAAAAACTCCCAACTACCAAATGACTTTCATCTTTATACTATTAATTCTTAATCTTAATCAATAAATTGTTATATGACGTAATTCCCGGTCAATTGAATTTTTACCCGGTCGTACATTAAATAATTTCCATAGATATGTATGATGACTTATTGAAAACCCAGTAATTCCTTCTTCTACAACTCTAGCACATACACTCTTAGCTTTTAGTTTTCCGACGTTTCTGCCTTCAACTATATTTGTTTTTTCCTTTGTGATAGTTGTAAGCTTTTGAACAATTTTCTGCTCTTCAAGCGATAAATCTTTCAAATTTATAAATTCAATTGAAAGATCATTTCTATTAGTGTTAGATACTTTCGGTGTTAGAATCAGTTTTATGCTATATTCTTGACTATTGAAGATCTCATCTGGTAGAGCTTTTCTGTACTTGTTTATGTATTCAACAATGTCTTGAACTTCAGTTGATAATAAATTCTTATGTGCTTCTCTCTGCTCTTTAGTGATAATCTTTGAGGATTGAAGAGAAAAAGCTAAGTTTTCGTTTATAGCATATTTTTCTCCGAAGAGATCAGTTAATGTCTTTTCATAGTTATACAACAAAGCTTGACATTCCCCGAATATTTGTATTCCAAGAGTCTCTGTTCCAATATACCTGTGTTCAATTTTATTCCTTAATTTAATAAAAAATTCTAAATTCTTTTTTACAGGCTCATCTAGTAATTTGTATTAATTAATACATTTACTTAATTCCCATGCCTTTCTCTCGCCATCAATAATTTTGTATTGTCTTCCATTTTTATAATAGTACTTGTCACCAATAGTATTATTGAAGTGTGCATGAAAAGTCTATTCCACGCTATAATCATAAGAATTATATAATTCTCAACTTTAAATAATGTTCTAGGTTTGTTATAAATTTCAACCGCTAATAATGCACTGTCAATAGAGCTTTCTAGTATATTTTTTGTTTTTCCCTTTCTAGACATTATACACCTCACTTTCAAAGTTTTATTATACACAATTACACTATAATACATATTTTAATGAAAATATTTATAATTAGTCTCTTTACATCCCATTCCACCTACAAATTGCTCAGCCTTATAGATCTTACAATTTACTGGACCATAATAGAATGTCTCAAATCAATACTTCTTTAGGTCTCTAATATTACAATATTAGCAAGTTTTTCAATAGGCATACTACAACTCAACATTCAAATACTGCAATGCGTCTCATATGTCCTGGCTGAGAATCTTAGGTGTCCTCTTTCTCTGTAAACTTCCAACTCTACAGCATCTTAACTTCCCCATATTTCAAAAGATTTAATTCTCCCGGAATTACTAATATAATAATTTGTTGCCGCTAATACTTCTTGAATCTTACTTGGTATAGCCTTGCTCTTGCATATTGAAGGCTGAACTACTACTATCTTACCTCGAAACATTTTATCTTGTAATCTTACATCCTTTACTAAGTCCTCATATTTTCCTTTTTTAAATACGCAATGATTAGACTTTCTTCTACTTTTAATTTTTTCAAGAAAGATTGACTTGGTTTTTAACCATGTCATTGACTTGATAGCCTGGCTGGCCACTTCGGATATATCTTTCATGCTTGAATTATAATTTTTGCCACTCATTGCCTTAACATGATACAAAGTAACTTCAACCTCCATTTCTTTATTTTGAATTGAAATGAAGTCTGCGATTTCTCCAGTACTATGATCGTATATAATATAGTCAACTTCTACGTTTTCTAAAAGAATTTCAAGAAGTGCGTCCTGAATTGATTTGCCTTTTTTACGGGTTTTACTTGTTCTGAATTCAATGCTGACATTCGCATCATATTTTTCCTTCCAAGGGATTGTTATGATATTATCATTTGTGAAAACTATGGCTTCTGGATCTCCCTCACTAACTTCATTCCCTTGAATCATTACATCATCAGTAGTGCGGAATATTAATGGGTAATTTGATAGATATGAAGATAAACCGATCTTCTGTTTACCCAAGAAAACCAAAATTTCTTCTTCTTCAGATTTATAATTGCCATTTATGTCACAAATGAGACTCTGCTCTTTTTCTCCAATTAAAGCTTTTAGAGTAATCATATCATTATCTATGTTAATTATCTTAAACTCAAGATCAGTTACGATACCAAGCGAATTCCTAGACTTATCAATCACACACTGTGGATTAGTATATGATTCTCCTGAAAGATCAGCAAAATAGATATTTGGCGGATACGCTTCAAGTTTTTTTGGAATAGGTAAAAAGTCAAAATTTGTATTAGTTCTAATTTTCATTTCAGAATTTACTATTTTAATTCCATTTAAATCGCACCAAGATACAAAATCTTTAAGATTAGCATATGAACTACTCCAGATTTTCGAACCACTACTATATCCAATTGTTATTTGTTGATCTCCTTGTATTGCCTTACAAAATACATGCCCTGAAGAATATAGCCTACCTGTACTTGGATCTATTGCCTGGCTAACATCAGCCCCAGAAGATATTCTGTATGATTCACCATAAGCATTAAATCTATTTTTCATACCGGAGTTAAATATTTCAAATTCTTTTAAATTGCCTAAAACTCTATGTATTTCATGCTTAGGAATATTCTCATAATCATTAGAAAAAGATTCAACTATTTGTTCATAGATATATTCTCTTTTATCTTGTGAATGAATATAAAGTATACTCGTCTCTTTTTGATAGTGTATAATATATAAAAGATTTTCTTCGTCTTTTACAATGCTACCATTATACCAATTTGGCTTTTCGTATCCCTTCCCTATAGCAACAATTGTATTATCCACTTCGTTCAAGTATGGTCCATAGATTATATTACAAATCTTAGGAAAAGTACCATGTATATTAAATCCACTGACCCTGTATAGTTTTGCATGACAATTAGGTCTAATATTATGTAAAGACAAATTTAGATCTGAATCAGTCTGTTCATCTTTACCTATAAAATAATTTTCAATATATTCTTTTTCTATTTCTTCATTATTTATTTTGTTTTCGCTTAGATCAATAATAATATCTTGCCAAATAGCATCACTTTTATACAGGGCTTTGTTTTCTATTATCAATTCTTCATCATTCATCGCAATAAACTTAGCTACTCCTATGTTTTTAGCATTAGTTCTAGCAAATCTTCCAATGAACTGAAGAGTATTTGCAAGTGATTTATGCGGATCATGGATTGCTGCAATCTTAAGATTAGGAAAGTCGAATCCCTCCCCTAACATATCTACATATATTATGCCGTCCAATTTTTTTGCGCGCAGAGTATCGATTATTTTATATACGGTCTTTGAACTCATAGAGCTATCAACTCTTTGTAAATTTAAGATTGTTTCAGAGTTATATATCTCCTGTAATTCTTTAGCTCTATCTTTGCTACTTGCTCTCACCATTAAAAAATGTTCATAACCCTTCTCACGATCAAGAAGGAAAATTGACTCTGCTTCTTTTGCAATAAGAAAGTCTTTGTTTTTAGCTTTTGGAATAGGTATGTATTGGATTTCACCAAAAATACCATCTTTATAGGCTTGGGATAGTGGATAATTATAAACAAAAACTCCTTTAATTGTCTTATTGTCCATTCGAAATGGAGTTGCAGTAAATAAAATGTGTTTTGCTGCGTTTATATTTTCTAATATTTCAGTCCATGTTTTTGCTGGAACATGGTGTGCTTCATCAATCAAAACTAAATCTATTTTATTTCTAATATTCTCCACTCTAGATAAACTCAATCCAACTTGTGGTGTTGCAACAATTATATCTGAATTTTCAATTTGATTATCATGATCTACTTTATAAAGACTTTTCATTTCAAATACTTGTATTTGTCAACCGAAAATTCCTCTAAATTTTAATCGAAAATTCCCCTAGGGGAATAAAAAAATTATTGCTCCTCTAACCACTGTTTTGTTTCTTTTAATCTGTAAGAGTTTCCATTCATATTTA
>Ga0228536_1001529_pt1 | contig 20523 bp, 18 predicted proteins | sample SJ1Smetagenome_FD_168611 | JGI IMG/M metagenome (GOLD analysis project Ga0228536, IMG submission 168611) | Enriched culture of PCE-dechlorinating microbial communities from Ithaca, New York, USA - SJ1.S | ecosystem: Engineered > Modeled > Simulated communities (microbial... > Unclassified...
GCAACATCTACGTCAGGAGCCGCCGGGCGGGAGAACGGGTCATGGCGAATGTCAGAGAATTCCTCGAAAAGAAGCTCAGGCTGAAAGTGAACGAACAGAAAAGCGGGGTGGACCGCGCGAACAGGAGAAAATTCCTCGGATTCACGCTGATGAAGCGAATGGGAAAGACATGCATCGCCATATCCTGGAAGAGCCGTGAACGGTTCAAGGAGAAAATCCGGGAACTCACGAACCGAAACAGGGGAATCTCCATGGAAAACCGACTCGATCGGCTCAACCGGTATCTCCGCGGATGGATGACCTACTACCGCCTCAGCGAAACCCCCAGTATCCCCAACACCCTTGACCAGTGGATACGGCGCAGACTCAGGGCATGCCGGCTGAAGGAATGGAAACGTTCCCGCACAGTCTACAGCAGGCTGCGCAGCCTTGGAATAGCGGACGAAGAAGCGAGGAAGCTTGCCGGGTCACGAAAAGGATACTGGAGGAAAAGCGCCACACCGCAAATAAACAAAGCCCTTGATAACGCCTACTGGGCGAACCAAGGGCTCGTGAGCCTGAACGAAGTATACTCCAAACTTTGTGAAAGTTTCCGAACCGCCGTATACCGAACGGTACGTACGGTGGTGTGAGAGGACGGGGGCTAGCCGCCCCCTCCTACTCGATTGTGCCATAATAAATCGTCTTTATCTTTACATATCAGAAGGGATTGGCTTAAATGAAAATAACAGTTCTCTGCGGAGGCGAAGGTCCTGAAAGGGAGGTGTCCCTGAGGAGCGGGGCGGCGGTTTCAGCAGCGCTCTCGGGGCAGGGCCATGAAGTTGTCTGCGCGGATATTCAAAGAAAAAACGATATCTTTTCCCTTTTTGGGGATGGAAGGGGAGGATTCGCGTTCATCGCCCTTCACGGCGGGTGGGGTGAAGACGGGACGCTGCAGGCTGCCCTTGAAATGATGGGCGTCCCTTTCTCGGGATCCGGACATTCCGCGTGTGCCCTCGCCATGGACAAGACTGCGAGCAAAGCCCTCTTCCGCTGGAAGGGGATCGACGTCCCGAAAGGAATTGAAGTCTGCCGCGGGACGACCGCAAGAGAAATCATGGAGAGCTCAAGGCTCCCCTCGATTCTCGGGAAGAGCGGAAAGCTCGTGGTGAAGCCCTGCTGTTCGGGAAGCACCGTGGGAGTTTCTATCCTCGAAGGGACGGATCTGCTCGGTGAGGCTCTTCAGGAGGCATTCAGGTTCGATTCCAGAGCTCTGGTGGAGGAGTTTATTCCGGGAAGGGAACTCACGGTAACCGTACAGGAGGAGAACGGAATCCCCTCCTGCCTTCCCGTGATCGAAATACAGCCCTCGATGGGTTTTTACGACTACGCGTCGAAATACACTCCGGGGGCCTCCGAATATATTGTGCCGGCACCTCTTTCGGAGTTCGTGCACCGCAGGGTTGAAAAAGCATCCCTGGAGGCTCACACCTCCATGGGATGCCGGGCATACAGCAGGGTTGACCTTCGTCTCGGGGATGACGGCTTCCCGGTGGTTCTTGAGGTGAACACGGTGCCGGGAATGACGGCAACAAGCCTCGTCCCGAAAGCTGCCGCAGCGGCGGGCATCTCCTTCGGAAGCTTTCTGGACCGTGTCGTTGAAAATTCCCTCAGGAGCGGCCGTCCCTAATAATCAGTAACGTACTGGAAGCGCTTCCGGAATTCCTCCGGCGTCATTTTTGCCGCTACCGCGAGTTTATCCAGCTCAATGCCCGGTTCGAAGTCCCGTTTTTCAAGCCGGATCGTGTATTCCCTCGCGATCCGGTATTGGATGGAATCTGTATTGACCATGCGGACCTGGGTTTTCTTCGTGACGGGATCCATAATGTCCTCGAAGGGGATGGGGACGATCCTGTCGTTCTGGATCGTGATCATGGCGTTCGAACCCCCGTTCCTGAGGAATTCCATGGCCGAGTATCCGAGATTTCGCGTGTACTCGATGTCATAGGCGCAGGGGGGAGCGCACCTCACCTCGTACCCTACTTCCTTGTTGTTCACGGTCATTTTGATGCCAAGGGAATTCAGGTTGGCCAGAAGCTCCTTCTTGAGCACGTCGGAGAAGTTGATCTCCGCATAGCGAATGTGCCCGTGGTCGTCGTACTCAACGCAGTCCGCGGCCTCGAGGTCCTCAATCCGTATCTTTTCGATGAGCCCTTCCGCCGTGACGGCCACCCCGTAGTTTCGGCCTGCCGCCAGCCTCTTGATGATGGATCCCGTGATAATATCCACGACAAGGGACAGGGGAATCTTCCTGTCGGAGGGAAATTCTTCCGGGATCATGATCATCGTGGCTCCGGCACTCTTTCCGATCCCCAGGGCGAGATGCCCTGCGACCCGTCCCATGGCCACGGCGATAAACCAGCGGCCCGTGGTTTTGGCGTCCTCCATGAGGTTGGAGACGATCTGCGTTCCAAGGGCCCGTGCCGTCTCGAATCCGAACGTGGGAATTCCTTCCGGCAGGGGAAGGTCGTTATCTATGGTCTTCGGCACGTGGGCGAAGCTGATGGTCAGCCCGAGGCTGTTCTTCGCGTAGTCCGCTATCCGGAAGGCGGCATAGGCGGTATCGTCACCCCCGATCGACACCAGGTGCGTCACTCCGAGTTCTATCAGGGTATCGACGACCCTGCGCAGGGATTCATCGCTCTTTGTGGGGTTGAATCTGGATGTCCGGAGAATGCTGCCTCCGTCCGAGTGGATCCGGCTGACCATGTCGATGGTGAGGGGGATGACTTTTTTCTCTCCCAGGGCGAGGTGAGAGAATCCATCGTATATCCCGAAAACCTCCCATCCGCATTTCTTTGCCTCGATCGTCACGGAACTGATGACGCTGTTGATTCCCGGGGCGGGCCCTCCTCCGCAGACTATTGCAAGGGTATTCTGTATAAGTGTGGGCATTATATCCTCCTGATTTTTAAAATTTCTATATGCGGAAGATTTTATCATAATCCTCTCGGGTATAATGGTGTCGTTTTTTCTAATACGGGGTATATACGAACAGGAAAAGGGAGCGGAGCCGAACGATGGTTTTTCTGACGGGGGACACCCATGGAATCCTTGAAATGAAGAAGTTCGTTCCCGGGAATTTCCCCCAGGGACAGATGCTCACAAGGGATGATTTCGTTATCATCCTCGGTGACTTTGGTCTGTTCTGGAACAACCCCCCCTTGGACCAGGAGCTGGAAGAGCTTGCGAAGCTCGAGGCCATGCCGTGGACGACGCTCTTCCTTGATGGTAACCATGAGAACTTCGACCTGCTCGATTCCCTTCCCGAGGAGAAAAAGTTCGGCGCCCCGGCGGGCATTGCGGCACCCCATGTTTTCCACCTGAAAAGGGGGTACGTGTACTCCATAGGGGGCAGGAAATGCTTTGCATTCGGAGGAGCAAAAAGCCTCGACAGGGACGGGCGTACTGCAGGGAAATCATGGTGGAGAAGGGAGATCCCCTCCGAGGAAGAATACCGGCGGGGGCTTGATTCTCTTGAAAACGAAGACTGGACGGTGGACTGGGTACTCACCCATACCGCGCCGAATGGCATACTCAGGAAGACGAATCTCTACAAGTACCTTGAGGGTGATCCGGTATCGGCGTACCTGGACGAAATACAAAGGGGGATCCGTTACGCAAAATGGTTCTGCGGTCATATTCACAGAAACTGTTTTTTTCAGGAGGAAAGATTTTTCGTCCTGAAAGAAAACATAATAAACGGCGAAACGGGGAAGACGGTCTCCCTCCGGCATGATCGGCCATCCTTCAGGGAATTTATACGGAGGTACCAGGCCGGGAAAACGCTTGACGGGGATTAAAAAAGACGAAAGCAAATAATAATTCTGATCATATTTCATTATATTTTAGTTCTAATCCCATCGTTTTTGTTATATAATCCATAGAAAACAGGTTTATTTATTTTCTCTTATGTTCTTGCTGCATATAAAAAGATGCCGCTCAGGAAGCGAGGCAGATTTTATGGCGGTTGGGATACGATTCATCAAATGAAACAGTTTTCCCGAAAAGCCGGCAGAAAAAGAACAATTCAGGCGCTGATGATGGTTACCCTGATCACTGTGCTGGCGACCGGCATTTTTGCCGGGTGGCTGAGCATGCGCGAAGAGGACGGCTACATGCGCTCCGAGCTTGTCCGACATGCAAGGCTGTTCGCCGAGACGGTAAATATGGACGGTATAAGGACCCTGAAAGGGAATGTCTCTGACCTTTCCCGGCCTGAATACCGCAGGCTGAAGGACCAGTTTGCCGCTGCGGCAGGCATCTTCCGCGGAAGCCGGTTTCTATATCTTGTGGGGCGGCGTCCCGGCGGGGATGTGTTTTTTTATCTTGATTCCGAGAAGCCCGGATCGGAAGATGAATCGCCTCCCGGCCAGGTTTATCCCGAATCCGATCCCCGGTTTCTCCCGGTATTCGAAGAGAACCGCCCTGTCGTGGCAGGGCCTGTTTCGGACCGTTGGGGGACGTGGGTTTCGGCATGGTATCCTGTCGTTGACCCTGCTTCCGGAGCGGCGGCTGCCATCGGCATCGACTTTGACGCCGAATACTGGCGTCAGGCCGTCAGGGATGCCGCCATACTTCCGAATATTGTCGCAGCCCTCCTTGCAGCAATGCTCTATGCCGGATTCATAACCATAAAAGGCCGGGAAACCATGGAAGAGGATACGAAGCTGGGATTCAGGCACATTGAGGCTGTTCTTGTCCTCTATCTCGGCATTCTCGTCTCGCTGGTCACTGCCCAATTCATGCATGGACAGGATCTCAAGCGGCAGCGCGAGTCCTTCGAAAGCCTCAGCGATGCATATTCCACGGAGTTAAATTTACGGATCCACAGGGTTTTCGGGCAGTCGCTCAGGGCTCTCGGCGGATTTATCGAGGCATCCGATCTGATTACCCGGGATGAATTCCATGTTTTTGCGGGATATTTTTCGAATACTCCCGGTGTGGAGAGCGCCCTGTGGATTCCTGCGGTGAACCGGAAAGACAGGATGTCCTTTGAGAAATCCGCAGGAAGTGAATACGGCGGTGAATTTTTCATCAGGGACAGGAATGGAGAGGGCGGTTTTTCCGCTGCCGGAGATCGGCAGAACTATTTCCCCGTTCTGTATTCCTGGCCGGACGTTCCGGAAAATAACATCCTCCTCGGGATTGATCCATCCCGTGACATCGCCTGGGAAGAGGCAATGGCAAAGGCCGCGGAAAGCGGCCTTGCAACGGCGTCGGTAGTCCCATTTCCCCCATCTGCCTCTTCTTCGCCGCGCATTGCGGCGTTCCGCCCCGTTTTCGGAGGCGGGGGCATCCTTGAGGGGTATGCGGTATTGACTCTCAAGCCTGATTTTCTGGTCAATACAGTTCTTGATGGCGGGCAAGGGCTTATCTCCATGAGACTTTGGCGTTTTATGCCCGACGGTGAGCCCCGGTTGCTGACCGGCACTTCCTTTCCTGCCCCCGAAGAAATTCATTTTGCAAGAAAAGAAGTCTCTTCAGGAGGCGATCTTTGCTCTATCAGACCAATCCTGTTCCTCGGCGAGACGTTCATCGCCGAGGTTCACCCCGGAGACGGATTCTACACCCGCCATCCCTCCCACACCGGGTGGATTACCCTGGTAAGCGGAATATTGATCACCCTTACCATGGCGTTTCTCGTCCAGTCCATTGCGCGCCGCGAGGAGATCCTTGAGAAGAAGGTGGACCAGAGGACTGCGCAGCTCAGGGAGAGCGAATCCCGATTCCGCTCTCTTATCGAGGATGCGCCCTTTCCTGTGGCCGTGATCACTCCTGATGGAACAGTGCTTTTTTCCAACGCCCAGGCAGCGGTTTTTTTCGGAGTGCCTGCTGCATCCGCCATCGGCAAAAATTTTACTGAGGAATACTCCATTCTGGAGCATCCGGAAAACTTCCCGGGTTTTGCAGAGAGCCTCAGGTCCATGGGCTCCATCCGGGGCAGGGAAGCCCATTTCAGAAAGCCTGACGGAAGCAGTATCTGGGGCCTTCTTTCCGCCCGGGCTTTCCTTTTCGGGGAACGGGAGGCTATTCTCGTGGCCCTGCAGGATATTACGGAGAGAAAAACGCTCATGGACAGGCTTCAGCTGTCATCCCAGATATTCAGCACAACATCGGAAGGAATCCTGGTCACCAATGCGAGCGGGGTGATCGAGGACTGCAACCCGGCCTTTGAAAAGCTGACAGGCTACTCCCTGGAGGAGATCCAGGGGAAAAAAACAGAAATGTTTTCCGCCCAGAAGGAAAGCCGGGAAGACCTGGAACTTTATAGGCGTGCGATCATGGAGAACGGCGTGTGGCAGGGGGAGATGTGGAACCGCCACAAGAACGGAGAGCCATACCCTGTATGGGCTACAGTGAGTTCTGTAAAAGACGCCCAGGGGGTAACGACCCATTATGCAACAATACTGACCCACATCGGGGCTATCAAGGACGAGCAGCTCCGGCTGGGCCATCTCGCCAGCCATGACCTGCTCACGGGGCTTCCCAACCGCATGCTTCTTCTCGACAGGCTTGAGATGGGCCTGGCAAGGGCAAAGCGGAATGGATCCCTCGTGGCGGTTATCTTTATCGATCTGGACGGTTTCAAGGAAGTGAATGATGCCTATGGCCACGAGACGGGAGATATTCTTCTTGCCTCCGTGGCGGAGAGGTTCTCCGGCAGTATCCGGGAACAGGACACGGCAGCCCGGTACGGCGGCGACGAATTCGTCATCGTTCTGGACGGGTTCCCGGGCATAGAAGACGCGAACGCGGCTTTTCACAGGATTTCCCTGGCCTTCTGTGTTCCCTTTGATGTAAGGGGCATGGCCCTTTCCATCGGAGGGAGCATGGGCATGTCTCTTTTCCCCATGGACGGGAATGATGCCGGGGGGCTTCTGTCGAAAGCTGATACGAGAATGTACAGGGAAAAAAAGAAGAATAAAACGGGCTCCGGAGGAGCTGCCGGCAAAGTTGAAGCGAGGGGGGCGCCTAACCGAGGGACCGGAGGAGTTTTCCCTGGGATATGAGGAAGTAGCGCTGCAGTGTGCTCCAGTTCGTCTCGCGGAGCATGACCGGCCAGGGATCTTTCTCGGCGTCGTCGAAGAAGCTCAGGCTTTTCACCATGTGGTAGAGGTTGAGCTTCGTCCCGGGGAATTTGCGGGGAAGAAGGATGAAAAGCTCTTCCAGCGATATGCCCTGGAGGAACAGCTCGTAGAGGTCCAGAAAATCCTTTCTCGCTCCCCGGTCTGAGAGTGCCGCCCATTTCATCAGTCCCGTGTCCCTTGGGGACGACATGAAAAGACCGGGCAGTTCGGGGGGCTGTTCCAGGGGGTCGAGAAGAGGATTGGGATAATGGAGCCAAGTCACCCGTATGCCGTCGACCCAGCCGTGGAACGTCCCTGCGCGGGTTTCGGCCACCGTCACCCTGCCGAAGGGCGCAAGAAGCGAGGGGAGTTTTCCGGGGTCGAACGTTCCCGGGAGAAACCAGTCGAAGTCCTCGGACTGGCGGTGTCCGTACATGAGGGCCAGGGCAGTCCCCCCGGCGAGATATGCCCCCTGGAGCGGGGGCTGGGTGCAGAATCGCTTCAGAAGAGATTGTCTGGGTTTGTCGAGAACATCCCAAAACATTTCATTTCCTCCTCTTTCAGCCCGAAATAGTTCTGCCAGCACCGGGCAGTCTTCCTGCTCAACCGGCGGCTGGAGGAGACCACCGAACGGATTTCTTCCTCAGCAACGTTTTTCAAAAGCCACGTGAGCTGTTCCTCGTTTCCGAGGTTCAGCACCCGTTCAATGATCGCGGTCCTGTTCCGCTGAAAGTCTATGCAATTCCAGTCAGCGTCCCAGAAAAGGGGGCGCAGTATTTCAGGCAGACGGCTGTATTTTCCTGCTTTTTCGAACACTGTTCCGCTCATGATAGCCATATTATACCGCCTTCCGCCGTTCCGTGTCCTTCGTGTCACCTGCAGAGGTTCAGCGACTGGAGGAGGGACGTGCAGTAGTGTTCCACGTCCTCTGCCGTGGGGAGAGAGAGTACCTTTTCCGCGGCCTGTTCCAGGTCGCTTTTCCGCAGGTTCCGGATGATCCATCGGGCCTGGAGGATCGATGAGGCGGTCATGCTGAACTCCTTGAGCCCCATGCCGAGAAGGACGGGTATCAGTTTCGGGTCTCCGGCTGATTCTCCGCACATGCCCACCCAGATTCCCGCCTCGCGGCCGTTGTCGATGACCGTCTTTATGAGGCGCAGCACGGCCGGGTGGTACTGGGAGTACAGGTGGGAGAGCTTTTCATTGCCCCGGTCCACGGCCACAGTGTATTGAATGAGGTCATTGGTGCCGATGCTGAAGAAATCCACTTCTTTTGCGAAATAGTCCGAGAGGATCGCCGCCGAAGGCACCTCCACCATGATCCCCGACTGCACGGACTCGTCGAAAGGAATCCCTTCCTTTCTGAGTTCCTCCTTGGTTTCTTCAAGAATTTTTTTTGCCGCCCGAAGTTCCTCCAGGCTCGATATCATGGGAAAGAGGATACGGACGCATCCGAAGGCGCTGGCCCTGAGGATGGCCCGAAGCTGGACCTTGAAGATCTCCTGTCTGTCGAGGCAGAGGCGGATGGCGCGGTAGCCGAGGAAGGGGTTCTCCTCCTCGGGAATGGCGAGGTAGTCCAGTTTTTTATCTCCCCCGATGTCCAGTGTCCTGATGATCACCGGGCGTCCCTCCATGGCCTTGACCACGTTTTTGTAGTCCTCGAACTGGAGGTCCTCCGGGGGCAGCAGGGAACTGTCAAGGTAGAGGAATTCCGTGCGGTACAGGCCGATGGCCTCGCCGTCATTCTTGAAGACATCGTCGAGGTCCTTCGGAGAAGCCACGTTTGCGGCGAGTTCGATCTCTACTCCATCCAGGGTCACGGTGCTCATACCGCGGATCTCCGACAGGCTTTTCTTGAAGCACTCGTACTTCGCCAGAAGATCCTCGTAACGGGCGACAGTCTCTTCGTCGGGGTTGATGAAGACCTGCCCCGTTTCTCCGTCCACGATGATGAGATCGCCGTTTTCCACGTAGTCGAGTATCTTCCTGACTCCCATGACAGCGGGGATCTCCAGTGTCCTTGCGAGGATGGCGGAGTGAGACGATTTTCCCCCCGTTTCCGAGACAATTCCGAGAGTGTTCTCCCTGTCAAGCTGGGAGATGTCCGAGGGGGTTATCTCCCTTGCCACCACCACGGATTTTTCCCGGAGATTTGACAGGTCTACCCCTCCCACCTGGAGCAGGAGCTTGAGTACGCGGTCGGAGATGTCCTTCACGTCGTCCGACCTGGCCTTCATGTAATCATTCCCCATGCTTTCAAAGATCTGTATGAGGCTGTCGGCCACAGTTTTAACCGCCCATTCGGCGTTGACGCTCTCGTCGAGGATCATTCGCTCGATATGGCCTACGAAATCCGGGTCTCTCAGCATAAGGCCGTGGGACTTGAAGATCGCTGCCTCTCCGGGGCCTACCGTCTCCAGCACCCGGGAATAGGTCTCCCGGATCTGCTCTCCGGCAAACTCCATGGCGGTACGGAAACGCCCGATCTCCCTTTCCGGTTCCTCGACGAATTCCCTGAGGATGTCGATCTGTTCCTTCCAGTGGATAACAACCCTGCCCACGGCAATGCCCGGAGACGCCCCGATTCCCTTCATGATGGTCACCACCTGCCTGTATTTGCTGATATCTTATCAGTATACCTGTAAATTGCTGTTTTTGGTGGAAAAAAGCGCTCGCTTCCAGAGTATTGTCCTAAATGGTCCCTCATGGAAGCAATCAATGATAAAGATTATCATTGTCGATACCGGGAAAGTATGGTAGTATTCAGAAGCCTGCATGTCAGGCTTCCTCCGAGCCGTACCCCCTCCCGGTTTTTCCCTGGGGGACGGCCGATGGGTTCTTCCGGAAACGGAAGAGCCTCCCGCGTTCGGAAAGGAGGAGCGGCCGTCGTCATTACGCCGGGGACCGTCTCCTTGTTTTGAGGAGACGGTCCTCTTTGTTTTTCCCGGAGGCCAATAATGCACCGTTCGTCGAGAGAGTGCTTCTTTCTTGCGCTTATGGGTTCCTTTCTTGTCGTGTACATCCTGTGGCCCCTTGGAGGTCTTTTTCTCCGGGCCGACTGGAATCTCGTAGCCTCCGCCTCCCTGGAAAAAGAGGTTGTCGGTGCGCTCTGGAGAAGCATCTGGACCGCGGCCGCCGCCACAGGGATCATCGCGCTGTTCGGCACTCCCCTCGCCTATGTCCTTGCACGGAAATCATTCAGGGGTAAGGCGGTTCTTGAAGCAATAATCGATGTGCCTATCATGATCCCTCACACAGTGGCGGGCATAGCGGTCCTCATGGCCTTTTCACCCAAAGCGCCTGCAGGGGCCCTTCTGGTGAAGGTGGGGCTTTCCCCTGTCAACAGCCATCTCGGCATCATTCTCGCCTGTATGTTCGTCTCCATTCCCTTTTTCGTGGACGCGGCGAAAGACGCGTTTTCAGGCGTTTCCCCCAGGATAGAGAAGGCGGCCAGGACTCTGGGAGCCTCGTTTCCCCACGTTTTTTTCCGCATATCGCTTCCCATGGCCAAGAAAGGGCTCATTTCGGGCCTGATCATGAGCTGGGCCAGGGGAGTCAGTGAATTCGGAGCCATCGTCATCGTCGCCTATCATCCTATGGTGGCCCCGACGCTCATTTACGACCGCTTCGCCACCTTCGGCCTGAAGTATTCCACTCCTGTGGCGGTGCAGCTTATCCTCGTCTGTCTCGGAATGTTCGTCCTGCTTCGGCTGGTGGCGGCCGGAAAGAGAAGAGAGGACGCAGAGTCATGATAGAGCTTGAAAACCTCTCTATTGATCTTGGCAGTTTTGCTGTTGATTCCCTGAACCTGAGGGTGCAACGGGGAGAATTCTTCATGGTCGTGGGACCGAGCGGAGCGGGAAAGACCCTGATGCTTGAGGCGATCGCCGGACTCAGGCCCCTCTCCGGCGGAAGGGTGCGGATAGACGGGCGGGACATGACGGGCCTTCCTCCCGAGAAAAGGAACATCGCGCTTGTCTACCAGGATTACGCTCTTTTTCCCCACATGTCGGTGGAGCGCAACGTTCGCTGGGGGCTTCGTTTCTGCGGAAAACCTGACGAAGAGAGAGTCAATGGGCTTATCGACCTCTTCAGGCTCCGCTCTCTTCTCGGCCGTTCCCCGGAGACCCTGTCGGGAGGTGAGCAGCAGAGGGCGGCCCTTGCCCGGGCCCTGGCCGTAAAACCGTCCGTTCTCCTGCTTGATGAACCGCTTTCAGCCCTCGACCCTTCCTTCAGGGAGGAGCTTCGGGACTACCTGGCCGAAATAAACCGTGAGGGCATGACTATCGTCATGGTGACCCACGATTTCGGCGAAGTGCTCTCGCTGGGAAACAGGGTCGCCGTAATCTCCGGCGGGAAGCTTCAGCAGTGGGGGAATGCACGGACCGTATTCAGGGAGCCGGCAAACAGAAACGTGGCGGAATTTGTGGGGATGAAAAATATTTTTGAATGTGAGGTTCACGGAGAAACTGCCCTTCTCGGCAACGGGATCTCCTTTCTGTTGAGAGGGAATTTTTCCCCGGAAAAGCGCCTGATAGGAATCCGGCCCGAGGATGTGGTCCTTTCATCGACTCGTCCCCATTCCCTGGCAAATCTGTTTTACGGAAGAGTGGTTTCCCTGGTGTCGCGGGGCATGGCTTTTGAAGTGGTGCTTCATGCCGGGGGAGGGTTCCGGATCACGGCGAGTGTTCTTTCATCAGCGCTTGTTTCGGGGAACATCCGGGTGGGAGAGGAATGCTGGATGAGCTTCAACCCCGAATCCATTCATGTTTTCAGGCAGTACATACAAAAAACGGAGGTGCAGGCAATATGAACAGGAACAGAAAGTTTTCAGCGGTTTTAGGCGTAGTTCTTGTCGTCCTTTTGTGTGCTTCGGTCTCATCTGCTGCAGAAAAGGTCACGGTGTACCATGCAGGCAGCCTTTCGGCCCCCATGGCAAAGATCGAGTCCCTGTACGAGGCGGCCAACCCGGGCGTGGACATCCTCAGGGAGTCGGGCGGCAGCGCGGCCCTTGCGAGAAAGATCACCGACCTCGGCGGAGGCTGCGATGTTTTTCTCTCCGCTGACTACATGGTGATAGAAAAGCTTCTTCGTCCCGCGGCAGCGGACTGGAATGTGCTCTTCGCCAGCAACGCAATTGTACTCATGTACGGTCCGAAATCGAAGTACGGCGACGAGGTGGGCCCGGAGAACTGGACGGAAGTCATGCTTCGTCCCGATGTCCGGTGGGGACACTCCGAACCCGATGCGGACCCCTGCGGCTACAGGAGCCTTATGGTACTCCAGCTTGCTGAGAAATTCTACAATAAAAAAGGAATGTACGCCGAAGCCATGAGCCACCAGGGCCGGGCTGTCCGGCAGAAGGCCATTGAACTTGTGGCCATGGTGGAGAGCGGCGCTATGGATTACGCGTTCGAGTACAAATCGGTGGCCGTTCAGCACGGCCTGAAGTATGTTGAACTCCCGGTAGAGATCAACCTGATGGATCCCGCTCTCGAAAAGGAATATTCCGCTGCTTCCGTTGAGCTCGCCGGCAAGGAACCCGGAAAGAAAATGACGGTGAAGGGAGAGCCCATCGTGTACGGGCTTACGATTCCGAAGGATGCGACTGATAAGAAGGGTGCGGCCGACCTGGTAAAGTTTATCCTTGATCCGAAGGGAGGACTTGCCGTTTTCCAGGAAATGGGACAGGACGTGGTGGGACCCCGTGCATGGGGTGAAGCCGGTCCGATCCCTGAGGAGATCGGAGCGATTCTGAAGAAATAGCGCCGTTATTTCTTAAGGGTGGATTCGCCTGTACAGGGGGCCGGAGCAGTTTGATGCTCCGGCCCCCTGTGTTTCTGTTATAATATGCGGATAATTCTGAGATGAAAATAGGGAGGGGATCTCATGTTCCTGCGGTTCCGTTTCCGGATTTTTGCCGTCTTTGTATTGCTGCTTTCAGTGCTCTGTACGGGAACGGCTTTCGGGGCCGATATAAAGGGGAGCGGAGATTCCCGGCTGCTCAAGCGGTACGGGGGATCGTCCATCGTGCAGTATGCGGCCGGGGAGTACGATACCACGGTCATTCCCCTGGGCCCGACTGCCTACCGGGATGACCGGTACACATTTACTGCTTCGGAGAAGGCGGAGGGAAAGACTGTCCGGATACTCTATGCTGCTCCCGCGGGAAGAAGTGCCCTGGAGGTATTCCGGAATTACGAGGGGGAACTGAAGGAAAAGGGGTACGAGATCCTCTTCTCCGGTTCGAAGGATGAACTGGGACCCTATGACAGCTTCGCGGAGACCCTCTACGGACGTGACAGGCATTACCCCATCCCCGGGGACGAGGGCACGAAAAACCAGCACTTTCTCTCGGCACGACTTGCCCGGCCTGCAGGGAACGTCTACGTGACGGTCTGCGCATTTGAAAACTATTTCTGGGGTTCAGAGACGAAAATGGAGAAGAACCGCACCTACTGCAGAGTCGATATCGTGGAGACGAAGCCCATGGAGAAGAAAATGGTCGTGGTAACGGCGGACGAGATGGCCAGGGGGCTTGAGACCTCAGGAAAGATAGCGCTTTACGGTATCTTTTTCGATACGGACAAGACGGACATAAAACCCGAATCGAAGCCGGCCCTGGAGGAGATCGCAAAGCTTCTGAAAGCCTTTCCCGATCTTCGGGTGCTTGTAGTCGGCCATACGGACAGTACGGGGGACAGGGAATACAACATGGGGCTTTCACGGAGAAGGGCCGAGTCGGTGGTCAGGTACCTCGGGAAGCAGTACGGAATAGCATCGGCCAGGTTGATCCCCGCAGGGGTGGGCATGCTTGCCCCGGTGGCTTCCAACAGGACGGAGGAAGGCCGCGCGAAGAACCGGCGGGTCGAACTGGTGGAGTTTTGATCTTCAGGGCTATAAAAGGGGCAGGAGGGTGTACAGGACCGGAAGAGTCACCACAAGCCCGAGAGTCGTGACAAGCCAGCAGCTGTTGGCAAGGTCCAGGTCGAGGCCGTAAAGGGAAGGCGGAACCAGGGCGGTGAAGGCCGTCGGCATGGATGAGAGGATAAGGGTCGTTTTAAGCGGAAGTCCATCCGCGGCATCGCCCAGCCCCGCCAGTGCGGCCAGTGATGTGCAGGCCGCCGGGACGAGGAGGAATTTGACTCCCGAGATCGCAAGACTCTCTTTCAGGTAGCGTCCCGTTTTGCCGAAGCTCATGGCCATGCCGATAGTGGTGAGCAGGATGACTGTACTGAGAGGGATGAGGACGGTGTTCAGCAGTGAAAAAAACGGAGGCCTCGGGATGCCGGACAGGTTCAGGCAGGTTCCCGTGAAAAGACTTCCAAGGGAGACGAGCAGGAAGGGGTCGCGGATGAGCTGCTGCACAAGGCTTCTCGTGCTCCCGGCCTTTTCCTGTGCGCTGTAGAGCCTGGCCGCCGGGAATCCTATTCCGTAGTACACCAGTTCTTCGATCAGCTTAAAGACGGCCACGAAGGCGTATCCTTTTTCCCCGAGGAAGACGAACGTTATGAGGCCCCCGATCGACCCGATGTTCGTGAAAAACCCGCAGCAGAACATGGAGCCGGCCTGGGCCGGAGCCATGCGGAAGATCCTGGCGAGCACCGCTCCTCCCAGGCCTCCGAATACATGGCAGAAAGGGCCGATAAGGGCCAGGAGTGCGATCCTTGGTTCGCTGATCTCAACGACCCAGAGCGCGCCTGCAAACGTGACGGGCCCGATGCCCAGCAGAACTGATTTCTGAAGGAACGTGCGGACTTTCTGTATCGGCCATGGAAGCTGCAGTGCCCCTTTTTTATCGAGAAACCGGGCGGCGAAGCCCATAAGAAGCCCGAAGGCTATCAGGAAGAGAGAGAACAGGATTTTTTCCATGTACGGGTCCTTTCGGCAGGCAATAAGTGAAGACGCTGCAGTGAGCGTGTCCGGCCACGAGAGGTATTATTCCTTTCCCCTCCTTTAATGTCAACTTCCCGCCCCTGCCGCTTGAAAAAGGGTATCCCGGCGCTATACTTGAACCATGGAGTTTACAGCCGATTCGGAGAACAGGAGGGAAGCGAATGAGCCAGCCGGTGATTGGCATTGTGGGAAATCTGCTCATCGAACAGGGGGGATTTTCTCCCGGAATGGAGAGAAGCTACGTGAACAACGACTATGTCTCGGCCGTGGAGCGTGCCGGAGGGCTTCCCGTCATCCTTCCGCCGGTCAGGGACCAGGACGTGGCGGAAAAACTGGCGGATCATGCCGATGCCCTTCTCATATCCGGGGGATATGACATTGATCCCCTGCTCTACGGAGAGGAGCCCCATGAAGCACTTGGATTCGTCTACCGCGATACTGATATCTTCCAGCTCCGGACGATCAGGACGGCCCTGGCGAAAGGAAAGCCGGTTCTCGGCATCTGCAAGGGCATCCAGCTCCTCAATGTGGCGTGCGGCGGCACCATATACCAGGATCTCTCGGAAATCCCCGATTCCTTCGTGAAGCACAACCAGAACCGAAAACGCTCCTGCCCGAGCCATACGGTCGTGGCGGAGGAGGGGTCCGTGACAGCGGACCTTCTCGGTACTTCGTTCACGGTCAACAGCTATCACCACCAGGCAGTGAAAGAGATCGGCCGGGGGCTGAAGGTAACCTCCAGGGCCATGGACGGCGTGATCGAATCGGTGGAAATGGAGGGCGAAGCCTTCGTCCTGGGTGTCCAGTGGCATCCCGAGATGATGATGGCCTCAGGGGACGATATGCTCCCCCTCTTCCTCCGCCTTGTGGAAGAGGCGGAAGGATACCGGAAGAAGCCATGAGCCTGAGCGCGGACGTTGTTCTTTCTCCCCGGGAAGATCTTCCTGAGGCCGACTGCTGGCTGGTCATCGACATCCTCAGGGCGACCACGACCATGTGCGCCTTCTTTGAAGCGGGAGGATCGCGTCTCTATCCGTCGGAATCGGTGGAGGAAGGTCTTGCCCTGCGGGAAAAGATGGCGGGGGAGGGGAATAAAACGCTCCTCATGGGGGAGCGGAATGCCCTGCCGCCTCCGGGCTTCGACTTGGGAAACTCTCCCCTGGAGTTGTCCCCTTCGCTGCTCGCCTCCCGCCCCGCAGCGGTAATGGCAACCACAAACGGAACGAGGGCTCTTCTGAAAGCATCCGCCGCAGGAGTGCCGGTTTACGCAGTATGTGCGCGAAACGCGGAAGCGACTGTCCGTGCCGCTCTCGAAACGGGTGACCGGATCGGTATTCTCTGTGCCGGGCTGCACGGCCGGGCTGCCCTTGACGACACCGCCTGCGCCGGAATACTCGTGGAGCACCTTGTTTCATCGGGAGCAGCAGATCTGATGGACGGCGCGCAGATGGCACTCTCCGTATGGCGGGAGGGGGGGCGCAGGCTCTCTTCTCTTCTCGAGCGTTCCGTCCACGGAATGCGTCTTCTTTCTCTCGGGTTCGCAGCCGATGTCGCCTACGCGGCGAAAATCGACGCGTCAATGGCCGTGATCAGGCTGTATAACGAAGGGAGAACTCCCTTTCTTGCAGCAGACGGGGAATGAAAAATCTGCCCCGGCCGGGAACGGCCGGGGCAGAAAAACAACCGCTCAGCCCTTTTCCGGCACGGGAACCGTGAGGCCCCCCTCGGGCATAACGATGTACTGCAGGCTGCTTCCCTTCCCGGCCTCAATGCGCCGCAACGCTTCCCCGATCGTCGGAACCTTTACGAAGAATAGTTTCTTCACCAGGTTTTCATCGAGCGACGTCACCATGTAGACAGTCTTTTCCGCAGCGACCTTGGCAATGCCGAATGCCTTGTGCCCACCCATCATGAAGTCCGTTTGAATGCGCCCGATGATGTCCCCGGGACAGGTTGCCGCATTCATCCACTGTTCGAAAACGGACTCTCCGTATCCGGCCGGGCAGTCTGCCAGCAGGATGATAGCACCGCCCTTCTTTGTTGCCTTATCCGCGTGATCGAGCGCCTTCTGCGCCTGGTAGACGTTGATGTCCCTGGGGTGACCGCAGGCGCTCGCTATTGCTACGTCCGCAAGTCCCTTTATTGGCACCTCGTAGAGCGAGGCTGATGCAGCGACTGCTTCCTTCCATGCATCGACGACATCTCCGGCCACCACTTTCACGATCTCCCTGTTTTCGTTGACCACCACGTTGAGGATCATGTCCACGCCGGCCATCTTCGCTGCTTCGATCATCTCGAGGCTGACCGGGTTGTGATCCAGGTCGGGAAGATCATCCATGAGCTGTACCATCCTGGAGTGGTTGCGTTCCACGTTCTGCTTCCATGCCACGCCGGGGAAAATGGATTTCCGTCCTCCAGAGTATCCCGCGAAGTAGTGGGGCATCACCACGCCGAGGGTGAGGACGAAGTCAGCATCCCTCACCAGCCTGTTGATACGCAGCTCGGACCCTGTGGAGAGTGTTCCGACGGGGGCAAGGGAATCCAGGTCGTCCGAGACGTGGGAGACGATCCTGAAGCGCCGGACCATCTCCTCGCCGTACACCTGGAGGTTCTGTTCAGGGGTGTGCGGATCGTGGATCCCGGTTGCCACCACAAGGGTTACCATGTCATCGGTGATCCCGGCATCGGCGAAACGCTTCAGGACGGGAGGAAGGAGCAGATCATAGGGTGTGGGGCGTGTGATGTCGTTAACGATGACCACCACGTTCTTCGGTTTCTTCGCCTGAAGCAGTTCAGAGAGGGAAGGTGTCCCCACGGGTGTGTCCAGTGCGGCATGGACGTCCTGTACTGTGCACGGTTTCATGTCCGATTCGGGAGGCAGCACCACCTGGAGGATCTTCGATTCTTCCAGCTGGAAATCAAGCGTTCCCTTACCGTATTTCATCGTAAAATTCATTGGAAAAATTCCCCCTTTCATCGCTGCTCACTGAAACATCTCTTCAACGAAGTATCCTATATACCGGAAACACAGGCAGGGAAATGATACGCCCCGTCCGCCCCTTATTCCTCCCCGGAGAGCGGTTCCGACTCTTCGTCAACGATGAAGATCTCCTTTTTTTCAGCATCGCCGTCCTCAACCTCCCCGGGCGAGAGGACGAGGGCAATGACGCCGGAATGGGTGACGAAGAAAACCCGGGCGTAGGCATAGTCGCCGATCTTGTCGTAAATGCGCCCGGCGCTTGCTGTTCCCCTATAGACGGTGTCGGCGCTGTTGGCGACGTATCCGGTCGTGCCGATGAACGGCAGTTCGACGCGGATGGCCTCGTTGTCGTGGGGATTGTCCGGTTCCTTGACGATCTTGGTGATCCGGCCTATTTCAAATGGAGTTTTGCCATAGTAGTGGTCGATTCCCGTGACCGTGATGAAGTGGACCGTATCCATGGTGCATTCCTCCCGTTCTGCCGGCTTCAGGGGAAAGGAACCAACCTCACCCCCGACCGCATGTTCGTCAGATCCTGGAGAAAACCGTCTCTCCGTCGATAATCGTGCGGATCGCCCTGCTTCTCGCATCGAGGGGGTCGCCGTCCCAGATGACAATATCGGCGTCTTTCCCGGTTTCGATGGACCCTGTCCGGTCTGCGATCCCAAGGTGCTCTGCCGCGTAAATCGTCACCGCCTTTATGGCTTCCTCGCGGGGAAGCCCGGCCCGAACGGCCAGGGAGAGGCAGACGGAAAGGTGTTCGATCGGGACCACGGGGTGATCGGTGATGATGCAGAAATGGACTCCGGCCTTCCAGAGGACCGCCGGAGTGTCCCATGTTTTGTTCCTGAGTTCGATCTTCGGTTTTCCGGTAAGCGTGGGGCCGACGGCAGCGTAGACATTCTTTTCCGCGAGAAAGGGGGCGATGAGGTGCCCCTCGGTGCAGTGCTCCACGGTGAAAGGAACGGAAAACTCCTCCGCTATGCGGACCGCGGTGGCGATGTCGTCGCAGCGGTGGGCGTGGATACAGAGGGAGAGATCCCCGTCCAGTACGGGAAGAAGGGCTTCCTGCTGGAGATTCCGTTCGGCAGGTTCGTTCTTGCTCCTGGCATGGATCGTCTTGTTCCTGTAATTCGAAGCCTCCACCAGTGCCTGGCGGAGCAGGGCGGCGTTTCCCATGCGCGTGTTGGGAAGCTTCTGCTTCTCCTTGTAGACACGGATCGGATTCTCACCCAGTGCGGCTTTCATGCACGAAGGAGCTTTGACGATCATTTCATCCACGGTTTTTTTCCTCCCCCGGATGGCCGTTGCCGTCTTGATCACAGCTCCCTGTCCTCCGATGATATTGCCGCTGCCGGGAAGGGTCTGCACGCAGGTCACGCCTCCGGAGAGAGCGTCCGCAAAGGCCGTGTCGTCCTGGTAAATGGCGTCCAGTATCCGGAGGTGAGGAGCGACAGGGTTCACCATATCGTTGGCGTCCTCCATACTCTCGGGAAAACCTTCGCAGTAGGTGCCTATGTGGGTGTGAGCATCGATGAATCCCGGTGTGACGACCATCTCAGTTGCATCGATCACTTCATCGGCGTTCTTCGGGTCCAGCCCTTCCGCCACACCGGTGATCCTGCCGTTTTCAATGAAAACTGTCGCATTCGAATATACTGTTCCAAGCCCTGTTTCGAGAGCTCCTGCAAGTATCGCTTTCATTTGTGCCTCCCCGGATACGATATAATGGCTGCTTCAGGCCTATTGTACATCAAGCTGATGCTCCCTAAATAGGGTGGGGTGATGACCGTACGCAGTGAATATCCTGGAATTTTGGTCCCTATGAAGTTCCGAATGACCGGATCGAGAGGTCATTGCCGGTAATCGGACTGTTTTCCGGATCATGGTTCCAGAGGAGGAAAAATTATGGAAAATACTGATTTGACGCTCACAATAATAGGCCGGGTCTCTTCGCCTCTGAAAACACGGGAAGAATGTCCCCGGCAGGGGTTCGAGAACGCTCCCGAGGCGGAGATCGAGATTTTTCCTTCCTTTCTTGAGGGGCTGGACGGGCTGGAGCCGGGCAGGGATATTTTTGTATTCACCTGGCTTCACCAGGCAGACCGCTCAATTCTGAAGGTCCGCCCCAGGCGAAACCCCGACGCTCAACTCAAGGGTGTTTTCGCGACCCGGTCGCCTGTCCGACCCAATCCCATCGGGCTTCACAGGGTAAAGCTCCTGGAAAAAGACGGCGGCCGTCTCCTGGTGGCCCCGCTGGAGGCCGTGGACGGCACGCCGGTGATCGATATCAAGCCTTTGATTATAATGAATGACGAGCGCTAGGGAGGAAGAAGCTACTGGTGCTGCTTCTCCACCAGGCGCAGGCATGCGTCCCGGAAACACTCGCAGAGGGTAGGGTGGGCGTGGACGGTGTACGCCACGTCCCGGGCTGTCAGTTTCTTCGATACGGCAAGGGCGGCCTCACCCAGGACCGATGCGGCTTCAGGCCCCAGGATGTGAACACCGAGGAGCGTCATGTCTGATGCCCGGGCCACT
>Ga0228536_1001533_pt1 | contig 20440 bp, 18 predicted proteins | sample SJ1Smetagenome_FD_168611 | JGI IMG/M metagenome (GOLD analysis project Ga0228536, IMG submission 168611) | Enriched culture of PCE-dechlorinating microbial communities from Ithaca, New York, USA - SJ1.S | ecosystem: Engineered > Modeled > Simulated communities (microbial... > Unclassified...
TCCCACAACACCGGGGTGGGCTTCACGAGAGTGCTGCGTGACATCTCGGGTGCCCGCAAGGCAGACTACTGATGTCGGCGCTGGGTGGTGCTGCCCCCATTTGCCTTACACGAACTGCTGGGGTAGATCGATATCTGAATGTCAGACCTTCAGATATACTGACATCGACCCGAAAGGCGGTGTCGCATGGCTGACTACATCCGCATCGGCAAGCGTGGCACGGTGGTGATCCCGGCGGACGCCCGCCGACGCTACGGTCTGGAAGAGGGCGAGATGCTCGTGATGGAGGAGTCCGCCGCCGGGCTGCTCCTCAAGCCGGTCCGCGCCTACGAGGTGGAGGTCTACACTCCCGAGCGTCAGGCCCAGTTCCTGCTCAACAACGCCATCACCGGCGCCGAGTACGACGATGCGCTGGCCGAGGTCCGCGCGCTCGGCATCGATCCGGATGCCGTCCCGCACCAGCGGCGTCCAGAGTAAGCGGTGAAGCGGGTCTTTCTCGACGCCAACGTGCTGATGTCCGCCGCCCTCAAGCCCGACTCGCGGATCGCGTCGCTATGGACGCTGCCCGAGGTGCGGCTGCTCGCCTCGCCGCATGTGCTGGCCGAGGCCCGTCGCAACGTGCCCGCACCGGATGTGGCGGCACGCCTGGAGGATCTGATCGAGGCGCTCGCTGTCCTGCCCGCCGAGTCGGCCGACTTCCCCATCGAGGGTGACCCCGATCTGCCTCCCAAGGACCGCCCGGTGCTCCTCGCGGCGATCGTGAGCGGCGCTGACGTGCTGCTCACCGGCGACATCACGCACTTCGGCGGATGCCTTGGCACGGCCGTGCACGGCATGCGGGTGCTGCTCCCCGGCGAGTATCTGCGGGGGCCCTGAGCCTCAGTCCCTACTCCCCGCTCGTCAGTCCCGACAGCGCGTTGCGGAACTCGTTTGGCTTCGCGAGTGTCTTGACGAAGTGGTTGTCGGTGGCGTCCGCCGTGGCGGTGGTCACTTCGATGTCGCCGTAGTTGAGCATCCTGCCGAGCACGCCTTGTGTCACGTTGACGTTGTTCACCTTGTCGAGCGGCGTGGTCTTGACCTCTACCTTGAAGATGCCGGACTTGGAGGTCACGCGGCGGTCGGTGATCGCGATCTCGGTGCTCAGGATCCGCACTATGAGCGGCACGACCATGACGATCCATGCCAGGAACACAAGCGGGACGACGATCACCCAGAGAACCAGCGCAGTCATCCACTGACCCAGCACGAGGACCACGATCACCACCGCGAGCACGGCGATCGAGAGCGCGGTACGTGCAATGACGCTCCACCAGCTCGGCCGACTCAGCTTGATGAGCTTCTCGCCATCGTCAAGTTCTCGCTCGATGTAGGCCATCTCGCACCCCGTCTCTGTTGCACGCATCCCTGCGCGGAGTAGCTGCTGAAAGGGTTGTACCCGCTGACGGGTCGCGCGCCCGCCGTCCTACCCTTCCCAGTCCCAGCCGATCTCCAGCACGCCGCGGCCGCCGCCCTCGTAAAAGGCGATGACGATGTGGTACTTCCCGTCGGTCCACGTGATCATCCGCGCGTCCGTATTGAGCGCGAACTCGGGCTTGTCCCCGTAGCGCTCCTGATAGTAGGCGTACACGTCCTCGAGCGAGAGGTCGGGCCCGTTCTGGCCGTCCCGGTCGGCGATGTCGAACTGCCGCCAGTACGCCATGTCGGTGCTCCGGTAGAGGTACTCGTAGTACTTGTCCTCGAAGAAGACGAACTCGTCCGGCACCTCCACCAGGCCCGCCGGATAGTCAGCGTAGAACGGGTTTGACTCGGTCACCTCGACCTTGGGCAGGTCCACGCTCATGTAGACCGCGTTATAGCTGCTCTCCTCGGTGGTGTTGATCCACACCGTGTACTTGCCGATCGTACCCTCGATGGTGCCGTCGGAGGGGTCGGCGTCTTTCTTCTCACCCATGAGGCCGAGGTAGTGCTCGAGCACCTCGGCAGTCGGCGCGGCAGTGTGGTAGACCACGTGGTGGATGTTGCGGAGCCCTCCCTCAACGGATCTCCACTGCGGATCATCGCGCACCGAGTAAGAGGCGGTATCGAGCAGGTCCGACTTGTACAGCGGCACGGTGTCGTCCGGAAAGCCATCGAGCAACTGGACCGTCCACTCGGCGGGAGCCTCGGGCGCCTCAGCGGGAGCCTCGGCGGCCGGAGCGTCCGGCCCGGGCGCGGGCTCCTCGGCAGGCGAGCATCCAACAACCACGAGCGCGAGCAGCAGAGCGAGAGCGAGCGGCAGGATGCGGTTCATGCGACGTCCCCCTTCGTGTGGCCGACGACTCCATTGTGGCACGTCGCCGGCCTCACGGGATACCGCCCGTGGTGTCTCTCTAGCGCACCACAGCGTCGACCGCAGCCTTGACCGCGCAGCTCACGGCGCCGTCGCCGCCGAGGTAGCGAAGCGAGCGGACGTCGCCGCACTCGGCGGCGAGCCTGTCGCGCACAGGCGCCACGAGCACGGTGCCGCGCGTGAGCAGCAGCACCGAGCCAGCGCGGCCCTGCAGCACGCCCCCGGCGAGCGCATCGGGAAAGTCGAGACCGGTGGCGATCGCCGCGCCGTCCCAGCACAGGCCCTGCGCCACGGCATAGTCTGCCACCGCCGCAGCGGTGTCGTACCGGTCGGCACCCGAGATGCGATCGACCGCGCCCTCCCCGAGCCGCGCTCGTAGCGTGCGCTCCACGTTCTCGCCCACCACACCGGTGCCACCGAGCACGACCGCACTCGAAACACCGATCTCCTCCATCGTGGCGAGCGCGGAAGCCGTGAGCTCGCCCGGCTCGGTGAGCAGAAGCGGCCAGCCCTGCGCAGCGGCAAGCGGTGAGGCCGCAAGCGAGTCGGGGAAGCTCTCGCCGGTGGCCACGAAGCACGTCCCGTTGTAGCGTTCGCCGAGCGCCTCGCGCGCCGCACGGGCCACCCGCTCGGCGGTCTCGTACCGGGTCGCTCCGCCGATGCGCGTCACGGCGTTCTCGCCAAGCTCGTCGGCAAGCGCCTTCTCCACGGCCGGCGATACCGCGCTTTCCCCGCCGAGGATGATCGCCTCGCTCGCACCCAAACGGCGGATCTCAGCGAGCACCACCGGCGGCAGCGAGGCCGCGCGCGTGAGCAGGATCGGGCCGCCCTTGGCGCCGGCAAGCGCGGCACCGCCGAGGGCGTCGGGCCAGTTCTCGCCAGTGGCGATCACCACCGTGGCCGCCGAGTCGAACCCGGCCTGACTTGTCTTCACCGTGGTGTCGAACCGGTCCGCACCCGCGATCGTGGTGAGCGCCACATGTGGATCCTCGGCCTCGAAGTCGATGGTGAACGCGACCGTCTTGGTGGACGTGTTGCCGGAGGTGTCGACCGCGGTCACCGCTAGCGTGTGCGTGCCCTCATCGGCGATCGTGGAGCAGGTGGCGAACGGGGCGCCGTTGAGCGTGGCGGTCACCGACTTGAGCGCGACGTCCGCCGCCGAGAACGAGGGCGTCACGGGCCCTGCGTACGTGGCACCGTCCTCCACGCATGCGAGCGTGATGACCGGCGCGGTGGTGTCGGGTCCGGGCGCATCGCAGAAGTGGATGTAGCCGGTGGGACGCGCGCGTGTGTCGGAAAGCGAGATGGTGCGACGCGTGTAGCCGAGCGGCACGGTGTAGTTGTAGTCCTCGACCACGATCGTGCCGTCGGCGTTGACCGCCTCGACATACCCCACGTGGCCGAGCGTGCTGATGGTGCCGTACCCCCACCAGGCGATGGCTCCCACCGCGGGGGTGGTGTTCACCGGGATGCCGATCTTCTGGGCGTTCGCGCCCCAGTTGCCCGCATCGCCGAAGTGCCCGCCGTCCATGAAGTTGGTGAAGCTGCCCATGCCGGCGTTGCGGTTCATCCGCCAGGCGGCGAACGACGTGCAGTAGCCCTTGTAGAAGCCCCAGGGGTCAACGCCGCTCTGGCCCTTGTACGGGTAGTCGTCAGCGGCCATCGCGGTCGACGGACCAGCGAGACTCGCGATGAGCAGGGCGGCTGTGAGGAGTGCTGCGATGACTGGCCGCGTGCGACCGAACTGCGACGGACCTCTGATGCCTACCACCGTCCCGGTAGGTGAACAGTACGAAGCCATTGTACGGATGCGCGCACGCCGCGCAAACCTTGGCGGCGCATCGGGCCTCTGAGCGCACCGGCCGCTCCCGCTCCGGGCGCACCCATCCACCCCGCCCCCGCGCCGCCGACTACAGACACCGCCCGCCGCGCATAGTACGATTCGCGAAAGGTCCGGGGGGCAAGGGGGAGGTGCTATGCTCACGAACGGCGAGACGATCGCGGTCACCGGCGGTAGCAACGGCATCGGCCGCGAACTCACGCTGCAACTCCTGGCCAGGGGCGCGCGGGTCGCGGCACTCGACATCAGCGAATCGGGGCTCGCGGAGACGGCTTCCCTCGCCGGCGACGCGGCTGAACGCCTGTCCACGCACACCGTCAACATCGCCGATCGCGCCGCGGTCGAGGCGCTGCCCTCGGCGATCATCGAAGCTATGGAGGCCGACAAGTTCCGCGTCACCATCGGCAAGGACGCCGCTATGATGGACACGCTGTCGCGACTGATGCCCGAGCGCGCCGCCGCACTCATCTACAAGCAGATGAAGAGTCTGCTGGCAGGGTAGCCGAACGCGCACGCCGCACGACCGAGCACGTCATGGGCGACCGAATGGCACGACCACCGCACGACGGGCCGCACGACCAAACGAACGGCAACCGTACCACCACCGCACGATCGAACGAACGGCCAGCCCGCACGACCAACAGCAACGAGGGAGTGACACGTGAAGAGGACCCACACACTGATAGCACTCACACTGGTGCTCGCACTGAGCGTGGCGCCGATCGCCGGATGCGCGGGCGACGAGCCCGCAGAAACCGGCTCCAGCGACGCCGCCGCAACCACGAGCGACACCTTCAAGTTCGCGCAGGGCGCTGACCCGCGCGGCCTGGACCCGGCCCGCATCGACGATCTCGAGTCGGCCAAGCCCATCGGCAACATCTACGAGGGGCTGACCAAGTACGCCGCTGACTCCACCAAGATCGAGCCGTGCCTGGCCGAGAGCTGGGAGATCAGTGACGACGGCCTGAGCTACACGTTCAAGCTCCGCGAGGACGTGAAGTTCCACGACGGCACCGACTTCAACGCAGAGGCCGTGAAGTTCAACATCGACCGTCAACTGCCGCCGCTGGTCGACGACGACATGCCGTACGCCTCGTTCACCTTCGGCACCGTGAAGGAGGTCGTGGTCGAGGACGAGTACACCGTGCGCATCGACCTCACCCAGAAGAACACGGCGTTCCTCGCGAACCTCGCCATGAGCATGGCGGCTCCGATGGTGAGCCCGGCGGCCCTTGAGGCCGGCAACAACTCGGTGATGGACGCGCCTGTAGGCACCGGTCCATACCGGTTCGTCGAGTGGAACAAGGGCGAGGACCTGGTGCTCGTGCGCAACGACGACTACTGGGGCGAGCCCGCCAAGACCAAGAACATCGTGTTCCGGTTCATCACCGACAACTCGGCCCGCGTGCTCGCGCTCAATAACGGCGAGGTCGACATGATCGACGGCATCGACGCCACCGTGGTGGACACGATCACCGATGCCGGCAACGAGCTCTTCGAGGCGCCGGGCATGAACGTGAACTACATGGCGTTCAACACGACACGGCCGATGTTCGCCGATGCCGCCGCGCGCAAGGCTTTCTCGCAGGCTGTGAACGTGGACGAACTCGTGCAGAGCCTCTACCAGGGTTACTCCGAGACCGCCACCACCATCCTGCCGACGTTCATGCCAGGGTATGACCCCACCGTCGAGCAGGCGGTCTACGATGCCGAGGCTGCCAAGGCCGGTCTTGCCGCCGCTGGCATCACCAAGGTCCACATGATCACGTACTCCAACCCGCGCCCGTACAACGCGGCCACCGGCTCGGCGCTCGCGGCCGCGGTGCAGGGCTACCTGCAGAAGGTGGGTGTTGAATGCACGATCGACACGTTCGACTGGACCACGTACAAGGAGAAGGTGAAGGCAGGCGACTACGATGTGGCCTTCTACGGTTGGATCGGCGACAACGGAGACCCGGACAACTTCCTCAACCTGCTCGCCGACAGCGATCCGAACCTCAACCTCGCTCGCTGGGATGACGCGACGTACCAGCAGATGATCAAGGACGCGCTCGCCCTGCCGAACGGCCCCGAGCGCAACGCCGCATACGCCGCATGCGAGAAGTACGTGGCCGAGCGGTCGGTGTGGCTGGTGTTCTCCCACGCCAAGCAGCAGGCCGGTTATCGCCCGGGCGTGCAGGACTTCGTGTACCACGCCACCGGCAACCTGTACCTCTCGAACGTCGTGGTCGAGAAGTAGCAGCGCTTCCCCGCGTGACTTCGAAGGCCGGGTGGACACGATCCGCTCGGCCTTTCGCTTGCCGGCCCGATCGCCAACCTCACCCCTTCTCCGGTGCCCCATCGCTCCGTGGCACGACACGCATCTCAAGCTCGCACCCTATCGCACGCGCATACCTGCGCACCGTGGCGAGTGAGGGCGAGAGACCTCGCGCATGCTCCAGCCGTGAGATGGCACTATCGGTGGTCCCCATCGCCCACGCTACCTCCAGCTGCGTCAGCCCTGAGTCCCGCCGACGACGAACGCATTCCCTGGCAATCAGGTACTCGTCTGCGAGCGATTCGAGCGCCAGGCAGAAGCCCGGCTTGCCGCGCGCCGCGCACGTGAACGCCGCCTGATCATGCGCGACCGGGTGATAGCCAGACCGCGGCAGATGATAGGTCCTCATGCGCCTCGAGGCCATGCGCTCCAGTTCGGCATATCCACCGCCACATCCCGCTTGTTCGGAATGAGCTAGGACCACCAACACCCGCCCGGGCTCCGGTGCGCACAGGAACACCTGAGCTGACACTCCATCGCCCGACAGCCGCGCCCTCGTGACCCCCCAGGTTGCACGCCGCAGACGCGGGATCCACGGTTCGATGCCGAAGCGCGTCACGGCGTCGATGACCCACGCGTAGTCCGCGAGCACATCCCCGGGCCAGGACCAGATCTCGTCTCGAACTCGCGCGTTGAAGTAGTGGGTAGTGTTGTGTTCCATGGCGGGAAGACTAGCCGTCAACGCCAACCGGACGGTCAACCGGGGCTAACCCTCTGTGCACGCCGAGCGCTCGTACTGCGGCTCTGCCGGGAGTCACCCCGCCACAGACCCTCAGCGGACTTAGCCGATATGCTAAGTCCGCTGAGGGCTCCGGGCAGTGGCAGCCGAAGCGCCCCAGGAACAGGAATCGATGGTGTACGCACCAGGACGGGGCGGATCGGTCTTCACAGGGCGATCGAGCATGAAGGTGCCCGCATGGGGACGGAGCAGATGAGTCTTTGGGCAAGCGTGGAACGGGATGGGACCCACAGGATGCGACCCACGAGGCAGCACTCGCCTGCTTCGGCGGCTGAGCATGCGTTGGAAAGTGCGGGCCGGAGGCGGGCGGTGCGGCGGCTACTGCGCTCCCGGATGTAGGTAGCACGCCACAAAGTGGCCGGGCGATACCTCCACGAGCGGCGGCATCTCATCGTCACACGCGCATCCCACGCACTCGCCCTTGGCATAGCAGCGGCTGGCGAATCGGCAGCCAGGCTTAGGGTCGATCGGACTCGTCACGTCACCCTCGAGCAGGATCCGCTTTGTGCGAAGCGCCGGGTTCGTCACCGGGATCGCCGAGAGGAGTGCCTTCGTATACGGGTGCAGCGGGTTTCGATACAGCTCCCGCTTCGGCGCAACCTCGACGAGCTTGCCCAGGTACATCACACCCACCCGATCGCTGATGTGCTTGACCACGTTGAGCCCGTGAGCGATGAACAAGTACGTCAGCCCGAACTCCTCGGACAGGTCGTCGAGGAGGTTCAGCACCTGCGCCTGGATGGACACGTCGAGCGCCGAGACGGGCTCGTCGCACACGATGAGCCTTGGCTCCATTGCCAGCGCGCGAGCGATGCCCACACGCTGGCGCTGACCGCCGCTGAACTCATGCGGGAACCGGTTACGATAGTTGGCCGAGAGGCCCACAGCGTTCAGCAGGTACCCCACACGATCATCGATCTTCTCGACCGGTTGCAGCCTGTTCACGCGGATCGGCTCGGCGATGATGTCGCCCACCGTCATTCGTGGATTCAGCGACGCATATGGGTCCTGGAAGATCAACTGGATGTCGCGGCAGTAGCGACGCCGCTCCTTCGCGGACACCTTCGCCAGATCGACCCCGTTGTAGACGATCTCGCCGGCGGTGGGCTCGTACAGGTCCACCAGCAACTTGCCCACGGTGGTCTTCCCGCACCCGGATTCCCCGACCAAACCGAACGTCTCACCCGGGTAGATGTCGAGCGAAAGGTCGTCCACTGCCTTGAGCACAGACGTGGTGCGTCCCAGCAGGTCACGGTCCATCGTGAAGTGCTTGGAGACGTTCCGAAGGCTGATCAGCGGTTCGGTCACGCGCGCACCTCCCCGGAGCCAGGGCCGGCCGGGCTGGGGTCGGCTGGGGTGGGGCCGGCCGGGCTGGACTCGGCGGGCGCGCACGCGGGCGCAGCGGGCTCTACGGCCGTCACGTCGACGAAGCACCGAAGCTTGCGCCCGTCCTCGAGCTCCACCAGCGGCGGCATGTCGCTCGCACAGCGGTCGATCGCCCGGCTGCAGCGCGGAGCGAACGCGCAGCCCTTCGGCAGGTTGAGCGGGTTGGGCACCATACCGGGGATCATGTACAGCTGTCCGTCGTCTTCGGTGTCTTCCATGCCGGGGATGGATTCGAGCAGCCCGAGCGTGTACGGGTGCAGCGGCCGCTCGAACAGCGCCTGCGCCGTGGCCTCCTCCACCACCTGGCCGCAGTACATGACCACCACTCGGTCGGCTGATTCGGCGACCACCCCGAGGTCGTGCGTGATAAGGATGACCGCCATCCCGATCTTCTCGCGCAGATCGGCGAGCAACGCCAGTATCTGGGCCTGGATAGTCACGTCGAGCGCGGTGGTGGGCTCGTCGGCGATCAGCAGGTCCGGATCGCACGACAATGCCATGGCGGTCATCACGCGCTGACGCATGCCACCCGACATCTGATGCGGGTACTCCTTGATGCGCTGCTCCGGGCTGGGGATCCCCACCAGGCGCAGCATCTCGATCGCGCGCTCGGTGGCCGCCTTCTTGCCGAGCTTCATGTGCGTGCGGATGCTCTCAGTGAGCTGGTCCTCGATCGTGAACACCGGATTGAGGCTCGTCATCGGCTCCTGGAAGATCATCGAGATCTTGTTGCCGCGCACGTCGCGCATCTCACGCTTCGACAGCGACAGCAGGTCCTGGCCCCGGTAGCGCACCTCGCCAGCCACCACACGCCCCGGCGGCTGCAGCAACTGCAGGATCGACAGCGACGCCACGCTCTTGCCCGAGCCCGATTCACCCACGATCGCCAACACCTCGCCGGCGCGCACGCTGAAGCTCACATCGCGCACCGCCTGGACCGTGCCGCGCTTCATCACGAAGTCGGTGGAGAGGCCCTTCACATCGAGGATGATGGGGCGCTCGGAAGTTGTCGTGGTGTCTGACGTGGTCATCGTCGGCCCTTATTTGATCCGTGCGCGGGGGTCGAGCGCATCGCGCAGACCGTCGCCGAGCAGGTTGAACGCGAGCACCGTGGCCGTGATGGCCATGCCCGGATACAGCAGCGTGTGCGGGGCCTGGAAGATGAATCCGCGCGCCCGGCCCAGCATGTCGCCCCACTCGGGCTGCGGCGGCTGAACGCCCAGGCCGAGGAAGCCGAGCGCCGCGGTATCGAGGATCGCGCTCGAGATGCCGAGCGTGGCACGCACGATGATCACCGAGAGCGCATTTGGCAACACGTGCCTGAAGATGATGCGCGCGTCCGAGAGTCCCACCACGTGCGCCGCCGCGATGTAGTCGTTCTCTTTGATCGACAGGATGTTGCCCCGCACGATCCGCGCGTACTCGGGGATCGACACCAGTCCGATGGCGATCACCGCTTTGTCGATGCCCTTGCCGAGGGCCGCCATCAGGGTGATGGCGAGCAGGATCGAGGGGATGGCGAGCATCATGTCCATCACGCGCATAATGACGGTGTCCACCCAGCCACCCGCGTAGCCGGCGATCGCACCGAGGACGATGCCGGTGGTCAGCGCGATGGAGACGGCGAGCAGACCGACGGTGAGCGAAACGCGGGTCCCGGCGATCACCCTGCTGAAGATGTCCATGCCGAGCTGGTCAGTACCGAACCAGTGCTCCGCGCTCGGCGGCTTGAGTGCGTTGGACATCTCGGTCTCGATGGGATTGTACGGCGTGATGTACGGCCCTATCACGGCGATCACAACGAGCGCCAGGACGAAGACGAGGCTCACGAGCGCCGCGCGGTTGGCCCGCAGGCTCCGCCACATCTCGAGCCACTGGTTCTCGGGCTTCTCGTGGAACGTCTCGTCGTGGTCGTACACGGGGATCTGGCCATCGGGCAGCGCGATGCCCATCGCGAACGTCTCGTCGGCCTTCTGGCTCTCGCTCCCCCTGCTGGGGACCTCGTTGACGGAGGATTGGTTCCACTCGCTCATGGCTACCGCTCCTTCTTCGACGAGTACTTGATGCGCGGGTCGAGTGTTGCGTACGCCAGATCGGCCACGAGGTTGATGGTCACGAAGATGACCGCAACCAGGAGCACGATGCCCTGGACCACAGGGAAGTCCGATTTCAGGATGCAGTCGACCGTGAACTTGCCGATGCCCGGCCACGAGAACACGCTCTCGGTGAGAAGCGCGCCGCCGAGGAGCGAGCCGAACTGCAGGCCGATGACGGTCGTCACCGGGATGAGCGAGGGGCGCAAGGCGTGCTTGCCGATGACCTTCCCCTCGCTGATGCCCTTGGCGCGCGCGGTCCGGATGTAGTCCTGGCCGAGCGTCTCGAGCATCGATGAACGCGTCATCCGGGTGATGATCGCCATGGAGTACATGCCGAGCGCGAGCGCCGGCAGGATGATGTGCTGGAGCGCGTTACCAAATGCCTCCCAGTTGCCTTCGAGGAGCGCATCGATCATGTAGAAGCCGGTGACTTCGGCGGGCTTGAGAAGCACGTCGATCCGGCCGCCCGAGGGCAGCAGGTGCAGATAACCGCTGAAGAACATGATGAGCAGGATACCGAGCCAGAAGATGGGGATCGAGACGCCCACCAGCGCGAACAACGAGCCGGCGGCGTCAAAGATCGAGTTCTTCTTCACGGCGGCGACGATGCCGAGCAGGATGCCCACGATCGAGGCGAACACGATCGCCGCGATGGCAAGCTCGATGGTGGCCGGGAACCGGGCGAAGATCTCCTCGGTCACCGGCGTCTTGGTGTAGTAGGAGGTGCCGAGATCGCCCTTGAACGCGCCCGTCAGGTACTTGAAGTACTGGGTGACGACCGGGTCGTTGAGCCCGTTGGCGTCGCGCCACGCCTCCATCGTCTCGATGGTCGCATGCTGACCGAGCACGATAGGCGCCGGATCGGGCGAGAACACCCGCATGAGCGCGAACACGATGATGGAAACCCCGATCATGACCGGGATGACCATCAGCACTCGCTTGATGACGTACTTCAGCATGTGTGGATGCTCTCAGGGGAGTCTGCGAGAGCGCAGCCGGGAGTCGCGAGGTGCGACCCCCGGCTGCGCTCGCAGGTGGGTGGTCCGAGCTATTCGGCGGCCACGACCACGTCTTTGAGGAACACGTTACCGGTCACGTGATACACGAAACCGGAGACCTGCGGTCGGAAGGCGGCAAGCGTCTTCGCGTGCGAGATCGGCAGCCAGATCGCGCGCTCGGCCACGTACTTCTCCATCTCACCGTAGGCGGCGTTACGCTCGTCGCCGTTGGGGAGCGCCAGCGCGTCTTTGACCATCTGCTGGTAGGTCGGGTCCTGCCAACGGGCCACGTTCATCGTGGGATCCGGGTCGGACAGCAGGTTCATGAAGTTGTCCGGGTCGCCGTTGTCGCCGATCCAGCCGTAGAAGCAGATGTCGTAGTCGCCTGCGCGGACCTTCTCCTTGTAGGTGGTCCAGTCGAACGTGTCGATCGTGCACTCCACGCCCACCTTCTGCAGGTAGCCCTGGATCGCGGTGGCCAGCGCAACACCGGTGGCGGCGTTGTACGGGCGCGGGTTGGTGTAGGTGATCATGTGGACCTTGGTGATGCCAGCGGCGGCAAGACCGGCCTTGGCAGCCTCAGGGTCGTACTCGACCTGCTTGACCGTGGCATCGAAGCCCGGCACAAAGGTCGGCAGGATCGTGTCGGCCACGTCGGAGTAGCCCTGGTACAGGCTCGTCACGAGCTCTTCGCGATCGATCGCCTGCGAGAAAGCCACGCGCGCGGCCTGGTCCTTGAACAGCGGGGTCGTGGTGTTGTAGGCCATGTAGTTGATGTTCATGCCCTCGGCCTCGAAGAGCTCGTCGCCCGCCGAGGTGATCTGCTCGACCACGGTGGCGTCGATGCCATCGATCATGTCGACTTCACCGTTGTTGAGCGCAAGCACGCGTGCCGAGTTGTCGGCGATGAAGCGGAAGATGACGTTCTTGGTCTTGGCGGGCTCGCCCCAGTAGTCGTCGTTGCGCACGAGGACGATGTTCTCGCCCTTGTTCCACTCGACGAACTTGTAAGGGCCGGTGCCCACCGGAGTCTCCATGACGGAGTTGTTGCCGGCCTCGAGCGCGGCCGGGCTGACGATCGGAGCGGCCATGCTCATCGCCAGATTGGCGAGGAACGCGGTGTTGGGTGCGGTGAGGTTGATGGTGACGGTGTACTCATCGTCGACCACGACGTCCTTGACCGAGCCGAACACGAAACCGGCGTAGCCCATCTCCTCGGTGACCTTCGGCGGGAGCTGGCGGTCGATGTTGAACTTCACCGCCTCAGCGTTGAAGTCCGTGCCGTCGTGGAACTTGACGCCCTCGCGGAGCTTGAAGGTGTAGGCGAGTCCGTCGTCGCTGATGGTCCATGATTCGGCCAGCGAAGGCTCCACCTCGGTGGACTCGGAGTTGTACTTCAGCAGGCCCTCGTAGATGTTGACGATGACCTTGGAGGACTCACCATCGTCGACGAGCGCCGGATCGAGTCCACGGGGGTCAGCGCCCTGTGCATACGTGAACGTATCCACAGTGGCTGCCTCGGCGGGCTCTTCCGCTGCGGGCTCTTCCTCAGACTCGGCGGCGCAGCCAGCGAGCGCTGTGACGACGAGAGCGAGGGCGAGCACGAGCGACAGTAGCCGTGCAGACTTCTTCATGCCCTTTCCTTCCTCTTCCTTCGACTCTGGATGGAGACTCGCCGTCGCATGTGCGGCGGATGAACGAAGTGTAGCGCAGGAAAACCATGTGTGAAATGACGTTAACACGGCCGGGGAGCCGCCGGTTCGTCAGCGGCGTTTGCGCGGGTAGAGAGGGCGCTCAGCGGCGTATGCCACACGCGGATACGCCTCGGCCTGTGGGTCCTCGAGAGCGGCGTCTCCCTGTGCGATAGCGATGACCACCGCGGGCGCTGCCGAGCCACGTGCAGCGCCACAGGAAGTACAGCGGCACACCACCCGCCTCGAGCGCGAACGCGATGCGGTCGAACAGCAGGTGCGAGTACGGCTGCAGCAACGCATCTTCCATGGGAAGCCGTACGAGCAGGCACTATCGGGTTTCCTCGCGGCGCACTTGATGTGATGAGAGGGTCCGGGGTTCCCACTCACACACGCTTGGGGTATACCAGGCTACGGCGCGCCGGGTACGACCGATACGCCATACGCGTGTCGCGGACCAAAGGGGGAACGCATGACATCAGCGGCGAACGCGCCCGTGCTCGAGATCCGGGGACTCACCAAACGGTACGGGGAGCTCGAGGCGGTCCGCGGGATCGACTTCCACGTGCAACCGGGTGAGGTCTTCGCCCTTATCGGCCCCAACGGCGCCGGCAAGACCACCACGCTGCGCATGGTGGCCACCATCCTGCGGCCCACCGCCGGGACCATCACCATGAACGGCATCGACGTGGTGAAGGAGCCCGACCGGGCACGTCAGCTGATCTCGTACCTGCCCGAAGAGGCCGGAGCATACAAGAACCTCAAGGCGATCGAGTATCTCAAGTTCGTTGCCGAGGTCTTCTTCGATGACCGCGAGCGTGCCGCGGAGGCCGTGCGGATGGGGCGCGAGGTCTCCGGCCTGGGCGACCGGCTGGATGACAAGCTCGGCAGCTACTCCAAGGGCATGACGCGCAAGCTCCTCCTCGCCCGCACCGTGATGACTCAGCCCGCACTCGCCATTCTCGACGAGCCCACCAGCGGCCTCGACGTGATCAACGCGCTCGAACTCCGCGAGCGCATCAAGCAGATGGCCGCCGAGGGCATGTCGGTGCTGCTCTCCAGCCACAACATGCTTGAGATCGAGTTCCTCTCCGACCGCGTGTCGATGATCGCCGAGGGCAGGATCCATGCCACCGGTTCACCCGCCGAACTCAAGGAGCGCTACAGCGCCGAGAACCTCGAGCAGGTGTTCGCGCGCGTGGCCCGCGACGGACGGGAGGTGGCCTGATGCGGCGCTTCCTAGTGCTCCTCAAGAAGGAGCTCCGCGAGCTGCTCACGCTGCAGACGCTGCTGCCGTTCGTGATCGTGATCGCGGTGTTCGGGGTCCTCGGCCAGACGCTCTCGGCGGTGAGCGCCGAGCAGTCCGCGGCCGCCCCGCTCGCCGTGGCCGATGAGGACGGCGGTCCATATGCGCAGGTGGTGCTTGAAGCGCTCGAGCTAGCCGGCTTCGAGACCGTGACAGTAGACGGGCCGCTCACCGAGGACACCGCGCAGGACCTGCTCGACTCGGCCGAGACCAACATCGTGATCGGCATCCCCGCTGGCTTCTCCAAGGCGATCGCCGCGGGCCAGACGCAACGGCTCCCCAGCTGGACGCGCGTACGCAACTTCTCCTTCATCGGGAATACCGACATCGCGTCGTTCGATGGCGCCATGAGCGTGGTGAACTCGGCTGTCGCGGCCTCCGTTGCGGCCGAGGCGGCACCCAGTGTGCCGCCGGCGATGCTGCAGCAGCCCGTGGCCCCCGCCGAGCACGTGATCATCGGCGACCGCTCCGCCGAGACGCCCGCGATCGCCGTGATGTCGTTCGTGAGCCAGCAGACCACCTTCATCCCGATCGTGCTGTTCCTGGTGATCGTGTTCGCCGCCCAGATGATCGCCACCGCTGTCGCCACCGAGAAAGAGAACAAGACGCTTGAGACGCTGCTCTCCTACCCGGTCACGCGCACGGCGATCGTCACTTCCAAGATGGTGGCCGCCGGCCTCGTGGCGCTGCTGTCCGCCGCCGCGTACATGCTCGGCATGCAGCAGTACATGAGCGGGATGGAGGCGAGCATGGGCGGTGGCACCGAAAGCGCAGCAGCGGCGTCGGCCGCCGCCATGCAGCAGCTCGGCCTCACGTATGGACCCACCGACTACCTGATGCTCGGGCTCACGCTCTTCGCGAGCATCCTGGTGGCGCTCTCGATCGCCATCATCCTCGGCGCGTTCGCTGAGAGCGTGAAGTCGGTGGGCTCGCTCATCACGCCGCTGATGGTGCTGATCCTGGTGCCATACCTGCTCACGCTCATCGTGGACCTGTCCGTCATGCCCGACGCGGTCCGCTACGCGGTGATGGCGATCCCGTTCACGTACCCGTTCGTCACCGGACCGGCGTTGTTCCTCGGCAACTACGGCCTCGTGTGGTTTGGCATCGCGTACCAGTTGGTGTGGTTCGCGGTGTTCGCCGCCATCGCGGCGCGCGTGTTCTCGAGCGACCGGATCCTCACCATGAAGCTGTCGTTCGGACGGAAGAAGCGCTGAGAGCGAGCGCTACTGGCGCCGCCTGCTGCGATAGTGCGCGCTGATGATCGACCAGAAGAACCAGACCGTCACGCCAAACGCGAGGACCAGGCCCACCTGTCCGATCGTGGTGAGCCATCCCGGCACGCCGCTCGCGCTCAAGAGCGTGGACGCGCCGACGATGAGCGCCGACACCACGAGCGCAAAGGCGAGCCTGTTCACCATCTCGGCGAGTTGATCGAGCGGGCCCTGGAAGTCGCGCGGCACCACGGCGACGCGGATCTCGCCCTTTGAGACGCGCCGCAGCGTGCGGTCGATCGTGGACGGCAGCGTCTCGACCAGCCTGCCGCTGCGACGCCACGCGCGCACCAGCCGGTCGAGCATCTGCTCCGGGCGATGCCGCTGTCGCATAGCCTGCTCGAAGAACGGGCCGGCGGCCTTGGCGAAGTCGAACGCAGGATCAAGCGCCGTGCCCACGCCCTGGAGGAGGCCGAGGGTGGCGATGGCGAGCGCGAAGTCGCTCGACACGCCGAGCCTGAAGTCGCGGAACAGCCGCAGCACCTCACCGAAGAGCTCGGACGGGTTGATGAGCCCGAGCTCACGGTCGTGATACTTGCCGATGAGCCGCGTGACCTCCTTCTGAAGGCCGGCCTCGTCGATGTTGGGCGCCGAGGCGAGCGCCAGGAAGGTGTCGGCGGCAAGCTCGTAATCGTAGTTCACGGCAGCCCAGAGCAGATCCGTGAACCGCTCGCGAGACGACTCGGTCATCGTGCCCACCCGGCCGAAGTCGGTGAACCCCACGCGGTCGCCGGGAAGCGCGAGGAAGTTGCCGGGGTGCGGATCGGCCTGGAAGAAGCCGAGGTCGAAGATCTGCCTGAGGTAGGCGTCGATACCTCGCGACGCGAGGAGCGCACGATCGAATCCCGCCTCGTCGAGCAGGTCGGGGCGATTCATCGGCACGCCCTCGAGGAGCTCCAGCGTGAGCACGCGGGACGTGGTGTGACTCCAGTAGACGCGCGGGAACACCACGGTGGGATCGTCTTTGAAGGCACGCCACAGCCGCTCGGCGTTGCGCGCCTCGTTCACATAGTCGAGCTCGCCCCGAAGCGCATCAGCGAACTCCATGGTGATCCCCATGGCATCGATGTCGGAAAGCTCGAAGACGTGCTCGGAGACCCACGCTGCTTGCGTGAGCGTGATGTCGAGGTCGACCTCCACCTGGGCCCGCACGCCCGGGCGCTGCACCTTCACCGCCACCGGCGTGCCGTCCGGGAGCTCCGCGCGGTAGACCTGCCCGATCGAAGCGGCGGCTACGGGTTCGGACGCGAACGACGCGAACGCCTCCTCGAGCGGCTGTTCCAGCTCGGCCTCGATCACCGCGCGGATCGTCTCGAACGGTTCGGGCGTCACCGCGTCCTGGAGCTTGCGCAGCTCGGCGGCGAGCGCGGGCGGCACGATGTCGGTGCGCGTGGACATCGCCTGGCCGCCCTTGATGAAGGTCACGCCCAGCCGCTCGATCGCGCGGCGCACGTGTTGTTCGGTGGTGAGCGCATCCGAGACACCGTGCGCACGCGAACGCCGCGGCGCGAGATGGCCGAGCCCGACCGCGCTGATGAGAGCGCTCAGCCCTTCATCGGCGAGCACCTCGACGATCTGCCGGTAGCGTTCGAGATGGTTCGCTGGGAGCGCTGGTCCTCGGCGAAGGAGCCGCTTCACGACTCCTCGGATCCGCCGATCGGACGGAGCGAGGCGATGAGCGCCTTGATCTCGGTGAGCTCCGAGCGCACGTCGCTCAGGTCCTTTGCCGAGGCGAGACCCATGCCGCTGACAGCACGCTCGACCTCGCGGGCAACGGTGCTCTGCACCGACTTGCTCGTTGAGTCGGCCTGGGTGACCAGCCGGTTGACGAAGGTGTCCGACTGGTCGCTCGTGAGCTTGCCGCGCTGCACGAGTTCATCGGCAAGCTCCTCCACCTTGTCTTTGGCGAGCATCGCGGCCCCGACCCCCATCAGGAACGCCCGTTCGATCAGCCCGAGGTCCTCGTTCATGGCTGTCTTCTCGTCGGCCATGTCATGCCACCTCCGTCGGTCGTGTGGATGCATCCCTGTTGAATGTACCCCGACCGGCGGGCACCAGCCATCGATCGTATCGATGCTATCGCAGCGCCGCCACGATACGATCGACGGCCTCGTCGAGCACCGCGCGCGTTGTCGCGAAGTTGAGGCGCACGAACCCCTGCCCGTGCTCCCCGAAGTCCGGTCCGGGATTGAGCGCCACCCGCGCGTGCTCGAGCAGCCAGGCGGCGGGGTCGTCGCCAAGATCGTAGGCGCGCATATCGAGCCATGCGAGATACGTGCCCTCGGGCAGGGCCATGCGGACACCCGGGAGCTCAGCGGTCACCCGGGCGGCGAGGTGGTCACGCTGATCGCCGAGGAACGCCACGGTCTCGGCGAGCCACAGCTCGCCCAGCGTGAGCGCCGCGAGCGTGGCTGCCGCCCCCGGAGTGCTCACGGCACCGAGCATATGGCCGGGGAGGGCCGCCAGCGCAGCCTCGGCCACCGGATCGGCGATGTGCCCGGCGGCACACCGCAGGCCCGCGATGTTGAACGCCTTGCTCGCCGCGAACGCGGCCACCACACGCACGCCCTCGGCCGCTGGCAGCGACTCGAACGGGATGTGCCGCGCGCCCCGGTACACCACGTCCGCCCAGATCTCGTCGCTCACCACCAGCAGGTCGTGCCTGCGCGCGACCTCGGCCACTGCAGTGAGCTCGTCGGCGGCAAACGCCCTGCCCGTGGGGTTATGAGGATTGCATATGAGGATCGCCGAGACACGCCCGCCGCCCTCCAGGCCACCGGTCACCGCCGCCTCGAGCCGCTCGGCATCCAGCCGCCAGGTGCCGGGCTCCAGCGGGCAGCTCACCACGCGCCGCCCAGCGCTCGTGATACACCCGAAGAACGGCGGGTACACGGGGGTGAGGAGCACCACGCCGTCACCCGGTTCGGTACCCGCCCATAACGCGAGCTCAACCACTTGCAGCACGTCGGTGAACAGCCGGATGCCCTCGGCGCCCGGGCTCCACCCGTGGCGCCGCGAGAGCCACTCGTGCCACGCCTGCGGCAGCGCGGCCATGGCCGCGAACGAGTACCCGAAGTCGCATCGGTCGGCGAGCGCGCGCACCGCTTCGGCCACCGCCGGAGCGGTGGGAAGGTCCATGTCGGCCACCCAGCACGCGAGCACATCGTCCGGATAACGCGACCACTTGATGCCATCGAGTCCGCGCAGCCGTGCAAGATCATCGTCCAGTGAGATGTTCGTAACGCCGTCGCTCATCACAGCACCTCGTCATCGGTAGAAGCTTCGCCTTCGCGCGTCGTCTCGATCAGGTCCGCGGCGTCAGCGAGCGAACCGCCCGCTATCGCACTCCCGCCATCGTCGCGGAACTGGGTGCGATACAGCTCAGCATACAGGCCGCCCGCTTCGAGCAGCTCCTCGTGACAGCCCGACTCCACGATACTCCCGCCGCTCACCACCAGGATGCGGTCGGCGTCGCGAACCGTTGAGAGACGGTGCGCGATCACGATCGAGGTGCGGCCGGCAAGCACGGTGGCAAGCGCGCGCTGCACGGCGAGCTCGGATTCGGAGTCGAGGTGCGCGGTCGCCTCATCGAGCACCACCACGTCGGGCGCCTTGAGGAGCAAGCGCGCGATCGCAAGCCGCTGCTTCTCGCCGCCAGAAAGCCGATAGCCACGCTCGCCTACCAGGGTGTCGAGGCCCTCGGGAAGCGAGTCCACGAGCTCGAGGATCTGCGCGCCGGCGAGCGCTTCGCGAAGCTCGGCGTCAGTCGCGCCGGGCTGAGCGTAGAGCAGGTTGGCGCGGATGGTGTCGTGGAACATATGCGGGTCCTGCGTGACCATGCTGACCACGTTGCGCAGCGATCCGAGCGTCACGTCACGCAGGTCGGTGCCGTTGATCCGCACTGCGCCTTCGGTTGGGTCATACAGACGCGGAATCAGGTAGCTCATGGTCGTCTTACCGGAACCGGACGGACCCACCAGCGCCACAAGCTGGCCGGGCTCCACCGTGAAGCTGATGTCGTTGAGCACGATCTGCGCCTGAGCCGGTTCGGGAGCGGCAACACCGGCCAGCGATCCCTGCACGACCTCGGAGTTCGCCGGATACGAGAAGCAGACATGGTCGAACTCGAGCCGGGCGGGCCCGCGTTCAAGGTCGATGGCGCCGTCCTTCTCGGGCACCTGCGGTGGCTGGTCGAGCACCTCGAACACCCGCTCGAACGACACGAGCGCCGTCATGATGTCCACCTGCATGTTGGAGAGCGATGTGAGCGGCCCGTATAGGCGGTTGAGGTACGCGGTGAGCGCCACCACGGTACCCACATCCAGCACCTCGCGCACTGCGAGCACGCCACCCCAGCCGTACACGAGCGCCGTGGCGACAGACGCGGTCAGCGTGAGCGCCACGAAGAAGATGCGGCCATACACGCCGCGTGTGATCGCGATATCCCGCACGCGCCCCGCACGC
>Ga0228536_1001535_pt1 | contig 20404 bp, 36 predicted proteins | sample SJ1Smetagenome_FD_168611 | JGI IMG/M metagenome (GOLD analysis project Ga0228536, IMG submission 168611) | Enriched culture of PCE-dechlorinating microbial communities from Ithaca, New York, USA - SJ1.S | ecosystem: Engineered > Modeled > Simulated communities (microbial... > Unclassified...
AAGATGATGAGAAAAGATGGGAAATTGGGTGGTGAACCCAGTAAAAATCGAGGGTTTATTTTAGATAGAGTACAAAATATCTTACTAAATTATTTAAATGAGCAAACCCTCTATCAAGCTTACGCTTTAAAGAGGGTTTGTCTAATCTCTGGGACATAGTGCCACTCAGTGGCACTATGTCTGATACAATGGACTTGTTTCTCCGTGAGGGTGGGTCTGTTTTGGCGTGATGATGGGACTATTTAACGGTTCTACCGCAAATATCCGTAGAGCTCAAAATTTCAGAGCGAATACATGGTAAAGCATTAGTAATAATTGTGATTTTATTGGTTCGGTATTCCCAAAAATGTCCATAAGAAGGAAGTGTATAGAAATCGAATAGTCGATGATAAGATAAAAAAACAGGAAAATTGGTGGTATATGGTGATAGGTGCAATAGTATTTATAATTGCTTTAGCTGCATGCAACATAATATTTTCCCCATCAGTCTTTTTTGGTGCTTTCGATGCTTGGATAAGAGAAGTAAATTCACCTCTTATATATATTATATATACAGTCATTATAGGTGGACCTGGTGGAGCTATATTTAAGATAGTTAAACTTGTGAGTAATAAGGATATCATTGATAATAAGCGAAAGATGATAAGTCAAGATCTTGAGTAAAATTATATTGAGGATTCTGTTAAATGGGACAGATCCTTTTTTAAATCAATTTAATATTAGGATAATAACCTACACTTTACTATGACTACACGAAAAAAGCAACCTGCTATGGCTTCTCTACTCGTTGTGGTTCGTTGTATTAGGATTTGCGGTTACTTTCAACATTCCAGCCGAAATCAGATATTCCGTTCCCGGTTTTAGGCTCGGTGGCAATATCTACTTAATATCTAAAAGCCAAGCAGAGGATAGGTCAAATGTCTTGCAGAAAGCCCTTGTAATGTCGGCTGATTTACATATATTGATTAAAACACTCTTCTATCCACTACATATAGTGCTTTTTAATAAAAACAAAAGAGCCACATCTCTGTGACTCCTTAATTTTAATATTATAAACTTTATCTCTTACTAAACTGTGGACTTCTTCTTGCTTTCTTAAGTCCGTATTTCTTTCTTTCCTTCATTCTTGGATCTCTTGTGAGGTGCCCAGCCTTCTTAAGTAAAGGTCTCAGCTCTCCGTCCGCCTGTAGAAGGGCTCTTGCGATTCCATGTCGAATAGCTCCTGCCTGACCTGTAAATCCGCCTCCATGTACGGTGATCTTTACATCGTACTTGTCCACGGTATCACTTATTGTCAAGGGCTCCTTAGCTATAACCTTAAGAGTTTCATAATTGAAAAATTCGTCGATATCTCTTCCATTTATAGTCATCTTCCCGTTTCCAGGAATCAATCTAACTCTGGCAACTGATGTTTTTCTTCTTCCTGTTCCGATAAATTGTATTGCAGCCATTTACAGTCCTCCCTTCCTACCAGATTAAAATTCGTATACTTCCGGCTTTTGAGCTTCGTGTCCATGCTCAGTGCCTCTGTATACCTTCAATTTCCTGTACATGCTTCTTCCAAGGCTGTTCTTTGGCAACATACCCTTTACTGCAAGCTCGATGATCTTCTCTGGATTCTTGACGATCAGGTTTTTGTAAGGCACCTGTCTCAATCCTCCGGGATATCCTGTATGGTAAGTGTAATTTTTTTGTTCAAGCTTCTTTCCTGTCAATTTAACCTTGTCGGCATTGATGACAATTACGAAGTCACCTGTATCGACATGAGGTGTGTATATAGGTTTATTCTTTCCTCTCAGAATTGTAGCGATCTCAGTGGCCAGTCTACCTAATACTTTATTTTCAGCATCGATTATATACCATTTTCTTTCGATTTCATTGGCTTTTGCCATGTAGCTTTTCATCTGTTTCCCTCCTTACAACAACTTTTGTCAAGGTGTCAATAAGAAGTTTCCGGGCTTCTTCTTACACACTCTTATATATTCTAATACAACACATTTAGCTTGTCAACATCCTATTTACTCGTAATAAACTTTTTCTAAAAATAATCCCTTTGCGGGAGCAGTATGACCTGCACAGTTTCTGTCTCCTTGTTCGAGTATCCATGGTATGGAATCCTTATCCCTCTGCCCATTTCCAATCTCCACCAAGGTACCAACCATTATTCTTACCATGTTTCTCATAAAACTGTCGCCATCGATCCAGATATCTATCATTTCTCCCTTTTGCCTTATATCTATCCTGTTAACTTTTCTGACAGTGGTTTTAGTAATGCTCCTTCTCCCCTTGAAGGACTTGAAGTCGTGACTACCTATGAAGTGTTCTGCTGCGTACCTCATAACATCTATATCCAGTGGGTACTTGAAGTGATAGCAGAAATTTCTAAGGGTCGGTCTCTCCACCTCGCCGGTATAGATTCTATACCTGTATCGCTTATGGGTAGCACTGAACCTCGAGTGAAAGCTTAGATCCACCTCCTGTGAATCAATCACCCTGATGTCATCAGGAAGCTCATTATTCAGAGCAAACTTGAACTTATCACCCGGTATCGTTGAACCAGTATAAAAATTGGCGACCTGACCCAGCGCATGCACTCCTGCGTCAGTTCTTCCGGAACCTTTTACTGATATCCTCTCTCCCGTGACGGCAAGGATCGCTTCCTCAACCTTCTGCTGCACAGAAACGCCATTCTCCTGATATTGCCACCCATTATATGCAGTCCCGTCGTACTCCAATACCAGCTTTATGTTTCTCATTTGATCACCCCAGATACCTGGTGGCTATGAGGATACCAAAAAATGCTGTCATACCGGTAAGAACCACATAATCCATGTTTTTAAAGCTAAGCTCATTAAGCCTAGTTCTTCCATCTCCGCCCCTATAGCATCTTGCTTCCATTGCAGTTGCAAGATCATCTGCCCGTCTGAAGGCATTTATGAATAATGGTACCAATAGGGGAACGAGGTTCCTGGCCCGATTAAGGATGTTCCCGGATTCGAAATCAGCACCTCTTGCCATTTGTGCCTTCATTATCTTGTCGGTCTCCTCCAACAGAGTCGGTATGAATCTCAAAGCTATTGTCATCATCATGGCAAGCTCATGTGCAGGCAATCCAATTTTCTTAAATGGGGACAATAATCTTTCTATACCATCCGTTAGTGCAATTGGAGACGTGGTCAAGGTCAACAAAGATGTTCCTGTAATAAGGAAAACAAGCCTTAAGGCCATGAACACAGACTGTCTAAGTCCCTCCTTGGTTACAGTGAGCGGACCAAGCTCAAAAAGTACCTCTCCCTTGGTCATAAACAGGTTAATTGCAAAGGTGATAAGTATTATGAACATCAAGGGTCTTAATCCCTTTAAAATGAACTTAACAGGGAGCTTTGCCGTTTTTATGACTGCAGCAATGAATAGGACTATGAAAATATACGGATAAAACTTGGATATGAAGAAAAGGGATGCAATGAAAAGTGCCGTCACCACTATCTTGACTCTGGGATCAAGCTTGTGAATAAGTGACGTTCCCGGGAAATATTGACCTATAGTGATATCCTTAAGCATCCTTCTTACCTCTCAAATATTTCAATATCTCAGCCTTGGCTTCTTCAATAGTCAGCACATCATCCTTGACATCGTGTCCGGATGCCTTGAATTTTTTCATGAATTTGGTAATCTGGGGTATACCTAAACCCATACCCTCAAGCTCGTCAGATCTTCCGAATATTTCTCTTGGCGATCCATCCATGGACAGTCTGCCTCTGTGCATAACAAATATCCTGTTAACCAATCTCGCAATATCTTCCATACTGTGAGAAACCAGTATTATTGTAATATTCTCTTTCTCATACAATGTCCTGATCTCATCGAGGATATCATCTCTCCCCTTGGGATCCAATCCTGCTGTAGGCTCGTCCAGAACAAGTACTTTTGGCTTCATCGCCACGACACCAGCTATGGCCACCCTTCTCTTCTGTCCTCCTGACAGCTCGAACGGGGATCTATCCTTCAACTCCTCGAAATCAAGTCCTACAAGCTCCATGGCATGTCTGACTCTTTCGTCCACCTCTTCCTGTGGCAGTCCAAGATTCTTGGGCCCAAAGGCTATGTCCTTGTATATGGTCTCTTCAAACAACTGATGCTCCGGGTATTGAAATACCAAGCCAACCTTCTGTCTTATATTCTTAAGCTTGGTGCTTTTGTCAGAAAGGCTGTCTCCAGCTATAATTATTTCGCCGGATGTTGGCTTCATAAGGCCATTGAGATGCTGAACGAGGGTTGATTTCCCCGATCCGGTATGACCGATAAGACCAATGAACTCTCCCTCTTCAATTCCTAGACTGACATCGTCAAGTGCCTTTTTCTCAAAAGGGGTCCCTGGATTATATACGTAGCTAAGGTTCTTTATTTCAATTATCATAATATGTCCACCAGCTCCTCGACTGAGAGAATGTCATCTCTGAAGTCATAACCTTCTTTGTTCAGCTCATATACGAGCTCAGTTACCTGAGGTACGTCCAAGCCCAAAGATTTTAGGAGATCTACCTTTCTGAATATATCATTTGGAGCTCCAAGCATAACAGACTCGCCTTCATTCAACACAAGTATCCTGTCGGCTTCAACTGCTTCATCCATAAAATGTGTTATCAGAATTATCGTCTTGTTTTTCTCCTTGTTGAGCTTTTTAACAGTATCCAATACCTCCTGACGACCAACCGGATCAAGCATTGCCGTTGGTTCATCAAAAATGATACAGTCAGGTTCCATTGCGAGTATACCAGCTATTGCCACTCTTTGCTTCTGCCCTCCGGAAAGAAGATGAGGAGCATGTCTTTTATACTCTGACATTTCTACTACCTCAAGTGCGTCATCAACCCTCCTGCGGATTTCCGCGGGAGGTATCCCAAGGTTTTCTGGTCCGAAGGCCACATCCTCTTCGACAATGGTTGCGACTATCTGATTATCAGGATTCTGAAAAACCATCCCAGCCGTAGACCTTATGTCCCATATCCGTTCCTCATCCCTTGTGTTGATGCCATTCACAAACACATTGCCATTTGATGGCAGGATAAGCCCGTTGATCATCTTGGCAAGAGTGGATTTACCTGAGCCGTTATGTCCAAGAACTGCAAGAAATTCCCCTCTCTTGACTTCCAGGCTAAGATCCTTGACTGCCAGCTGGATGCTTTCGTCAATATAGGAGCTGTATTCATAGCTGACATTTTCAATTTTTATCATTATATCTTCGTTCATGACGCTACCTCAATCGATTATTCTGTTCCTTGTCCAATATACCATATGGATACCCTTATTTCAATTTTGGATTCATTGTTGAAAAAAAGATGATGAAAGCTAAAGGGACTAAGCATTTCAACTTAATCCCCGACAATCTACACCAATTCCAAAATTGCTATCTCTGCTCCGTCTCCGCGGCGTGGACCTGCTTTTATAACTCTTGTATAGCCGCCTTTTCTCTCGGCATACTTAGGAGCAATTTCATCAAAAAGCTTCTTTACTACGTCTTCATCATATATAAAGGCCAATGCTTGTCTTCTTGCGTGAAGATCTCCCCTCTTACCAAGAGTGATCATCTTTTCGGCCATTCTCTTCGTTTCCTTTGCTCTTGTAACTGTGGTTTCAATTCTCTCTTCCCTAAGCAATGAAGTAACCTGGTTTCTAAGCATTGCTTTTCTGTGGGCAGTGGGACGACCCAGCTTTCTTAAAGTTGTCACATTAATCCCTCCTTCTTGCTATGATTACTCATCACTGCTCTTTAGGCTCAAACCCAACTCAGCAAGCTTTCTCTGGACTTCCTCAAGGGATTTCTTGCCCAGGTTCCTTACCTTCATCATGTCGTCCTCAGTTTTCTGTGTGAGTTCCTCAACAGTGTTAATTGCAGCTCTCTTAAGGCAGTTGTAGCTCCTTACTGACAAATCGAGTTCTTCGACTGTCATTTCAAGAACCTTTTCCTTCTTGTCCTCTTCCTTTTCCACCATGATCTCTACGTCGCCGACATGCTCAGTAAGACCGATGAATAGGTTAAGATGCTCAGTAAGGATCTTTGCTCCCAAAGAAGTGGCTTCGTCAGCGCTCATAGTACCATTGGTCCATACCTCAAGGACAAGCTTGTCGTAGTCAGTTATCTGACCAACTCTTGTGTTTTCCACGTGGTAGTTTACCTTTGTTACCGGTGTGAAGGATGAATCCACTGGAATAACTCCAACAGGCTGACCGTCCTTCTTATTCTTCTCAGCTATAGAATAGCCTCTTCCTCTTATTAGCTCAAGCTCAATATACAGCCTTCCATCCTCATTGACAGTGGCAATGTATTGATCCTTGTTTACAATTTCAACATCCATTCCTGTAGCTATATCTCCTGCTGTTACAACCTGAGGTCCCTCAGCATCTATGATCATGGTTACAGGCTCTTCTGTGTACATTTTAGCAGCAATTTCCTTGATGTTGAGTATGATTTCAGGAACGTCCTCAAGTACTCCAGGTATTGTTGCAAATTCATGCAATACACCCTGGAATTTTACCGATGACACAGCAGCTCCGGGGAGAGATGACAATAGTACTCTCCTCAGTGAGTTGCCAAGAGTTGTTCCATAGCCTCTCTCAAGAGGCTCTACAACAAATTTCCCGTAGCTTCCATCTTCGCTTAATTCGATGATTTCTATTCTGGGCTTTTCAATTTCAATCATTAATCATAACCCTCCTTGGCTTTTGGTTTTCTAACGGACGAGGGCAACTGATATTGTCTATCTATTATTTCGAGTAAAGCTCGACAATCAAGTGCTCTTCCACTGGGAGGTCTATGTCTGCTCTTGTGGATTCAGCCACAATTGTACCTCTCATCTTCTCAAGGTCAACATTTATCCAGGGTACTGTATTGCCATTGTGGTTTTCCACAAGTGCCTTGAACTTCTCGCTTCCCCTGCTTTTTTCCTTAACTTCGACAACATCTCCTGCTGTGGTCAACAGTGAAGGTATGTTTACCTTATTGCCGTTTAGTAGGAAGTGACCGTGAGTTACAAGCTGTCTTGCCTCAGCTCTTGAGGATGCAAAGCCCATTCTGTAAACTACGTTATCAAGTCTTGACTCCAATATCTTAAACAGGTTCTCACCTGTTATACCTTTCATCTTGTCAGCCATGTCGAAGTACTTGGCCATTTGTGATTCTGAGATCCCGTAGAATCTACGAACCTTTTGCTTCTCCCTTAGCTGCATGCCGTACTCGGTTACTTTCTTTCTGGACGTACCGTGCTGACCAGGAGCAAAGTTTCTCTTGTTCAAAGCACATCTGTCCGTATAGCATCTGTCTCCCTTAAGAAACAGCTTTGTACCCTCTCTTCGGCACAACCTGCATACTGGGCCAGTATATCTTGCCATATCTATCTACACCTCCTATTAAACTCTTCTTCTCTTCGGTGGCCTGCAACCGTTGTGCGGGATTGGGGTAACGTCCTTAATCATGCTTACCTCAAGTCCTGATGCCTGAAGTGACCTTATTGCAGCTTCTCTTCCTGAACCAGGTCCCTTAACGAATACCTCAACGATCTTTAGTCCATGTTCCATAGCTTTTTTGGCTGCTTCCTCAGCTGCCTGTTGAGCGGCATACGGAGTGGATTTTCTTGACCCTCTGAAGCCTAATTGACCAGCACTTGCCCAGGAAATAACATTTCCCTGCATGTCTGTCAAAGTTACCATTGTATTATTGAATGATGAAGAAATATGAGCCTGACCTCTCTCGATGTTCTTACGCTCTCTTCTTCTCACACGAGTTGCTTTACCTTTTTTAGGTGCCATTTAATTCCCCTCCTTTACCTACTTTTTCTTGGATACAATTCTTCTAGGGCCTTTTCTGGTCCTTGCATTAGTCTTGGTCCTTTGACCTCTTACCGGAAGACCTCTCTTATGCCTTAAACCTCTGTAGCAGTTGATCTCCTTGAGACGCTTTATGTTCAGTGCGATATCTCTTCTAAGGTCACCCTCTACGTGATAGGTGTCAATAATTGCTCTAAGGTTGGAAACCTCAGACTCAGTAAGATCCTTTACTCTGGTGTCAGGATTTACTCCGGCTTTCTTAAGGATCTCATTTGACCTTGTTCTGCCTATGCCGAAAATATATGTCAAGCCAACTTCAACGCGTTTGTCTCTTGGTAAGTCCACGCCTGCAATTCTAGCCATTAACTTCTACACCTCCTATTATCAATATCTTCCATTAGCCTTGCTTTTGTTTATGTTTAGGATTTTCACAGATAACCATTACTCGTCCTTTTCTTTTTATTATCTTGCATTTTTCACACATCTTTTTTACGGATGGTCTGATTTTCACAATAATCCCTCCTATGCTACTTGTTTCGCCAGGTTATTCTGCCCCTTGTCAAATCGTAGGGAGAAAGCTCCACGGTTACGGTGTCCCCTGGCAGTATCCTGATATAATTCATCCTCAGTTTGCCGGAGATATGGGCTAAAATTTCATGGCCATTTTCAAGTTTGACCTTGAATATGGCATTTGGCAGCGCATCCACCACAGTACCCTCAACCTCGATGACGTCTTCTTTTTTAGCCATTGGATTTCGAACCTCCTGTTCAGAACGTTTAGAAACTCTTATTGAAAGGTTCCAATATCTTTCTAATATATGAGTTGTTAATCTTAACGCTGTTTTCTATCTTTTCCTTGAATTCGGGAAGCACAGTGTTGAACACTATCAAGTGCTTGATCTTCTTTTTCTTTGGGCTGTCAAGCCTTCTGAGGTCTCCGTCCACTATATAGACATACTGCTCATCAGCTATCCCATAAACAAGGAAGATCCTTCCCTTGTCGCGGCCAGCTCTTGACTTTACCACCTGTCCGATGGATATGTCAGTAGTTGAATCCATTGTATTCACCTCTTCTAGTTATCCAGTGCTTCGGTGATGAGTTCAAACACGGTACTTATCTCAAGTGTGCCATCAACGTCCAACAGAAGACCCTTGTCGCCATAGTAATCTATTAGCGGTTGAGTTTGCTCCATGTAAACATTTATCCTTGTAGAGACAGTACTCTCATTGTCGTCATCTCTTTGATAGAGTTCTCCTCCATCCTTGTCGCATACACCTTCAACCTTGGGAGGATTGAATTTGATATGGTAGGTAGCTCCGCACTCCCTGCATATTCTCCTTCCAACCGCTCTCTCAATCAGTATATCAGCATTTGCGTTTATATTAATAACTCTGTCTAATTCGATACCCATTTTGCTGAGTTCGGAATCCAATGACTCTGCCTGGTTTACCGTTCTTGGAAAACCATCGAGCAAAAATCCTTTTGCACAATCGTCCTTCAGCAACCTGTCCTTAACGATCGAAACAACCAGCTCGTCAGGAACAAGAAGTCCCTTGTCCATATAGGACTTGGCTTCCTTGCCAAGTGCTGTACCTTCTTTTATATTCGCTCTGAATATGTCCCCTGTGGAAATGTGGGGTATTTTGTATTTTTCTACTATAGCTGATGCCTGAGTACCCTTACCTGCTCCTGGAGGACCTAGTAATACTAATCTCATGTAATCATCTCCTATAGTCTATTTCAAAAATCCTTTGTAATGTCTCATCAATAGCTGAGACTCGATCTGCTTCATAGTTTCCAGTGCAACACCGACTACTATTATTATTGCAGTTCCGCCAAAGTTGATATTCATGTCAAACACCTTTGACATAACTGTCGGAAGTGTCGCCAGTATAGCCAGTGATATACCTCCAACGAAAACTACTCTATTGACTACCTTGTTGAGATAATCTGAGGTTGGTCTTCCGGGTCTGATACCTGGAATGAAGCCTCCATGTTGCTGAAGGTTCTTTGAGTACTCGACAGTATTGAACTGGACTGCTGTATAGAAATATGTGAAGAATACTATCAACAGTATATTTAGTATTGAATATATCCAAATTCCAACGTTTCCTGAAGGTGTCAGATACTTCTCTATCCACTGGGTAACTCCCCCTTGTGAGAACAGTGCCAGTGTCTGTGGAAGTGCCAGTAATGATGAAGAGAATATTACGGGGATTACTCCAGCCATCAATACCTTTATAGGGATATGAGTGCTTTGTCCGCCGTACATCTTTCTTCCTACTACTCTTTTTGCATACTGGACCGGTATTCTTCTTTCACCCTCTTGCAATGCAACTACGAATACTATGATTGCAAGCAGTACCACTCCGAAAAGTATAAGCGTAATCGCGCTCATTTGTCCTATGCTTACCAGTCTGATCCAGTTGATGACATCAGATGGAAGTCTTGAGATGATCCCTATGAAAATCAGAAGTGAAATACCGTTTCCAATTCCTCTCTCCGATATGAGCTCTCCGATCCACATAAGAAATGCAGTACCAGCCACCATGGACAGTATTACAACTATGGATTGCATTACATTTGTAGTTTCAAGCGCTGGTCTGAACAATCCAAACGTATATCCACTGGCTTGAACAGCTGCCAATACTATAGCGCCATATCTGGTGTATCTGTTTATCTTCTTCTTTCCTTCCTCGCCTTCCTTAGCAAGCTCCTCAAGCTTAGGGATCGCGATGGTCAATAGCTGTATAATGATCGATGCTGTAATGTATGGATAGATGTTTGCAGCAAATATACTATAGCTGCTGAAGGTTCCTCCTCCCATCATGTCCAGGAACTGAAGGATCCCACCTTGACTGCTGTTGAAAATGCTGCTGATGATATCCTTGTTCATAAAAGGTACGGGTATAGCTGCTCCAAGTCTAACTACTAAAAGCATCAACACCGTGAATATCAGCTTTTTTCTTATGTCCGGCACTCTCCATGCATTCCTTAAGGTTGAAAGCATCTAAATCACCTCAACCTTTCCCCCCGCGGCTTCGATCTTCTCAGCGGCGGTTTTGCTGAATTTATGTGCCTGAACTGTCAATTTGACGCTTAATTCTCCATCTCCAAGGATCTTAACTCCATCCTTAGCTTTTCCTGGTTTAACGATCCCTTCTGCAAAAAGCAGCTCAGGAGTAACAACTGTATTTTCTTCAAATCTATTTAAATCTTCAAGATTCACGATCGCGTATTCAGTAGCGAAAATATTGGTAAAACCACGCTTTGGCATTCTTCTAAACAAAGGCATCTGGCCACCCTCAAAACCAGGTCTTACTCCACCGCCTGATCTTGCATTTTGGCCTTTGTGTCCCTTACCAGATGTTTTACCAAGTCCTGATCCGGTTCCACGTCCAAGTCTCTTTCTGGGTTTGGACCCACCACCGGCGTTTGGTCTTAAATCATTCAGTTTCAATTGGTACACCTCCTTTATTAGTCTATTACTTCAACCATGTAGTCTACTTGATGTATCATACCTCTGATTTGAGGGGTATCATTCTTTTCCACTACTTGACCGATCTTCCTTAATCCAAGGGCTTTGACTGTTTTTCTATGGATTTCAGGTCTCCCGATGAGACTCTTAACCAATTTGATTTTGATCATAGTCATTTCCTTCCCCCCTAACCTAGTATTTCTTCTATGGTTTTTCCTCTTAGTTTAGCAACGTCCTCTACCTTCTTAAGTCCCTTAAGGGCTTCCAATGTTGCGTTAACTACGTTTCTCGGGTTGTTTGAACCAAGTGATTTGGTTCTGATATCTCTGATACCTACAAGTTCGCAAACAGCACGAACTGCTCCGCCTGCAATAACTCCAGTACCCTCTTTTGACGGCTTCAACAGAACTCTTCCTGCTCCGTAGATTCCAGTAATTTCGTGAGGGATAGTGGTTCCTACCAACGGTATCTCTATAACGTGCTTCTTAGCATCCTGAATCGCTTTTCTTATTGCCTCAGGAACCTCCATGGCTTTAGCCATTCCAACGCCTACATGACCATTTTCGTCTCCAACTACTACCAATGCGCTGAATCTGAAGTTTCTTCCGCCCTTAACAACCTTTGTTACACGGTTAATATTGACAACTCTTTCTTTCAAATCCAATTCACTTGCATCTATATACAAACGTTCCATTTATTCCCCTCCTTCTACTAAAATTTCAGTCCTGCTTCTCTTGCTCCGTCAGCAAGCTCTTTTACTCTTCCATGGTACAGATAGCCGCCTCTGTCGAAGACAACCTCTTCGATGCCCTTCTCAAGAGCTCTTTTTGCGATTGTCTGTCCAACAATCTTTGCAGCTTCCTTATTCTTAGTTGAGGCAAGGTCCAAAGTTTTGTCCAGGGTCGATGCAGCAGCCAAAGTGTGGCCTGCAACGTCATCAATGATCTGTGCATATATATGGTTTCCGCTTCTATATATGTTCAGCCTTGGTTTCACAGGAGTGCCATAAACTTTTTGCCTTACTCTCGTATGTCTAACCTTTCTGGTCTTGTTCTTATCTATTTTCTTAAGCAAATCTGTTCACTCCCTTCTACTTACCTGTTTTTCCAACCTTACGTCTGATAACCTCATCAGAGTACTTGACTCCCTTGCCCTTATATGGCTCAGGCTTTCTGTAATCTCTGATCTTAGCCGCGTAGTTTCCAACCTGCTGCTTATTTATTCCCTTAACAATTATCTTGTTTTGTGCAGGAACCTCTACTTCTATTCCACTTGGATCCTCAAGCTCTATCGGATGTGAATAGCCTAGTGTTAGAACCAGCTTATTCCCATTCTTTGCAGCTCTATATCCTGTACCAACTATATCCAGTGTCTTTGAATAACCTTCAGTAACTCCAACGATCATGTTTGATATCAATGTCCTTGTCAATCCATGAAGGGACTTGTGCTTCTTTGTCTCTGACGGTCTGGATACATTCAGTACGCCGTCTTCTATTGTAATAGCCATTTCAGGGCTTACTTGCTCAGATAACTGTCCTTTTGGACCCTTTACCTCAACGAAGTTTCCGTCGTTTATCTTGATTTCTACTCCGCTTGGTAGATTAATTGGCTTTAAACCTATTCTTGACATGAGTGCACCTCCTGTTCCAATAATCTAGTAATTATTACCAAACGTAACAAATTACTTCTCCACCCACATTTTCTTTTCTAGCCTGCTTGTCAGTCATTATACCTTTAGATGTGGATAATACAGCGATTCCAAGGCCGCCAAGCACTCTTGGGATCTCGTCGCTCTTAACATAAACCTTAAGTCCTGGCTTGGAAATCCTTTTGATCCCGCTTATTACCTTCTCACTGTTCTTACCATATTTCAAATCTATTCTAATAATACCTTGCTTGCCGTCTTCTATCACGTCAAATCCTTTTATAAAGCCTTCGCTTAGAAGGATTTGGGCAATTTCTTTCTTTATATTGGAAGCAGGAACATCTACTGAATCATGCTTAGCATTGTTGCTGTTTCTTATACGCGTTAACATATCCGCGATTGGATCTGTCATCATGTTTTGTTACCTCCTTTCATAACCTTAGAATTACCAGCTGGCTTTTCTCACTCCAGGGATTTGACCCTTATAAGCTAATTCTCTGAAGCAGATACGGCATATGCCATATTTTCTCAATACGGCATGAGGTCTTCCGCATAGCTTGCATCTACTATATTCTTGTGAGCTAAACTTTTGCTTTCTTTGTTGTTTAGCGATCATCGATTTCTTTGCCAAGATTTTCCCCTCCTCTTTTACTTTCTAAAGGGCATTCCCATTTTCTCTAAGAATACTCTAGCCTCTTCATCAGTCTTAGCTGTAGTTACGATTACAATATCAAGTCCTCTGATTGAGTCAACCATATCGTATTCGATCTCAGGGAATATTAGCTGTTCTTTAATTCCAAGCGCATAGTTTCCTCTTCCGTCGAAGGATGTGTCGCTGACACCTCTGAAGTCTCTAACTCTTGGAAGAGCAATGTTCATAAGCTTGTCAAGGAACTCATACATTCTTTGACCTCTTAAAGTAACCTTAGCTCCTACCTTCATACCTTCTCTAAGCTTAAAGTTAGCTATGGATTTCTTAGCTTTAGTCACGACAGGTTTTTGTCCGGTTATGATTTCAAGCTCCTTTACAGCTGATTCAAGAACCTTTGGGTTGTCCCTTGCTTCTCCAAGTCCCATGTTTATGATGACCTTTTCAAGCTTTGGTACTTCCATGACATTCGTATAATTAAACCTTTCCATCAAGGCACTTATTACTTCATTTTGATATTTGTCTTTTAATCTGGAAGTCATTCCATTACCTCCTCTCTACATTGATTATTTGTCAAGTACTTCTCCGCACTTTTTGCAGACTCTTACCTTCGTTCCGTCCTTCTGGATCTGATGGCCTACACGCACTCCTGTTTTGTCCTTAGGGCAATATATCATTACCTTGGAGACGTTCAAAGGTGCCTCGAACTTCACGATCCCGCCCGGTTTTGTAGGTCCGGCAGTCTTCTTGTGCTTAGTTACCATGTTTACGCCTTCAACAACTACTCTATTTTCTTTAGGCATAGCCCTTAATATCTTGCCAGTCTTGCCTTTGTCTTTTCCTGATATTACTACAACGGTATCTCCGCTTTTAACGTGCATGCTCTACACCTCCTTCTATAGTACTTCCGGTGCCAATGATATGATCTTCATGTAGTTTCCTCTTCTGAGCTCTCTTGTAACCGGCCCAAATATACGGGTTCCTACTGGATTCTTATCTTCCTTTATAATAACAGCTGCGTTATCGTCAAATTTGATGTAAGTTCCGTCCTGTCTTCTTACTTCCTTCTTTGTTCTGACTACAACAGCCTTAACAACTTGTCCTTTTTTTACAACCCCGCCAGGTGTTGCGCTTTTGACCGTACAAACTACTATATCTCCTACACTGGCGTACTTTTTATTGGTTCCGCCAAGAACTCTGATAACTAAAAGCTCTTTTGCTCCAGAATTATCAGCGACTCTCATACGGCTTTCGGTTTGAATCATTTGAATACCTCCCTTCGCAATAAGTCCTATTTGGCTTTTTCAATAATCTCGACTACTCTCCATCTCTTATCCCTGCTAAGTGGTCTAGTCTCCATTATTTGAACCTTATCCCCGACAGCACATTCATTGTTCTCATCGTGGGCTTTGAATCTGGTCGTTCTCTTTACCTGCTTCTTGTACATCGGGTGAGTAACAAATGTCTCTATGGCAACGACAACTGTCTTATCCATCTTGTCACTTACAACTGTACCGATTTTGACTTTACGATTTCCTCTTTCCATTTAGAGATTAAACCTCCTTCCTTACGGATAATTCTCTTTCTCGTACGATGGTTTTCACACGAGCGATATCTTTTCTAACCGAACTTATTCTCATGGGGTTATCTAATTGACCTGTAGCCAATTGAAATCTCAAATTGAAAAGCTCTGACTTTAAATCCATTAGTTTTGTGTTTAATTCCTGCTCTGACATTTGGCGAATTTCTTTAGCTTTCATTAGCTTCACCACCCTTATCTTGCGTTTCTTCACGTGTTACGAATTTTGTCTTTATAGGCAGTTTGTGAGCTGCAAGTCTCATAGCCTCCCTTGCATCTTCCTCTGTTACGCCACCCATTTCAAACAATATTCTGCCTGGCTTGACCACTGCTACCCAGTACTCAGGTGATCCTTTTCCGGAACCCATACGAGTCTCAGCTGGTTTTTCAGTAACAGGCTTGTCAGGGAACACCTTAATCCATACATTCCCGCCCCTCTTTACGTACCTTGTCATAGCACGTCTTGCTGACTCTATTTGATTGGAAGTGATCCATGCCGGTTCAAGTGCCTGAAGTCCGAACTCACCATAAGTAATGGTGTTTCCTCTCATTGCCTTGCCCTTCATTCTTCCTCTATGAACTCTTCGGTATTTAACTCTTTTAGGCATTAACATTTCAACTTTCCTCCTTCCTACGGCAATAATTATTCTTCGGTTGCTATCTCAACTGCATGCTTTTCTACTTTTTTAGTAGGAAGAACTTCTCCTTTGTAAAGCCATACCTTGACTCCAAGCTTTCCGTAAGTTGTGTTGGCTTCTGCAAATCCATAATCAATGTCTGCTCTAAGTGTCTGCAAAGGAATAGTACCCTCGCTGTAGCCTTCTGTCCTTGCCATATCAGCTCCACCAAGTCTCCCTGCAACAGCAGTTTTGATTCCCTTTGCTCCGGATCTCATAGTTCTTTGGATAGCCTGCTTCATCGCTCTTCTGAAGGTTACCCTTCTCTCAAGCTGGGAAGCTATGTTTTCTGCTACCAATTGAGCGTCCAGCTCTGGAACCTTGATTTCCTCAACGTTGACGACGACGCTTTTCTTTGTCATCTTCTCAACAGCGACTCTAAGCTCCTCAACTCCTGCTCCGCCTCTACCTATTACCATTCCTGGCTTAGCTGTAAAAACGGTAACTTTTATCTTGTTGGCTGCTCTTTCTATTTCAATCTTGGATACGCCAGATATATAAAGCTTTTCCTTGATATATTCACGGATTTTAAAGTCTTCTACCAGATACTCATTGAAGGTCTTCTTGTCTGCATACCACTTTGAATCCCAATCTTTGATTATGCCGACTCTGAGACCGTGCGGGTTAACTTTTTGACCCATTAACTTTCCCTCCTTTTCTACTCGCGTTCTTTGACAACTACTCCAATGTGACTGCTTCTCTTTATGATAGGATATGCCATACCCTTTGCCTTAGGTCTGAATCTCTTCATCCTTGGTCCTTCGTTGGCATAAGCCTCTGAGACATAAAGATTTTCTCTATCCATGTTGAAGTTGTTTTCAGCATTTGCAACAGCGGAATTCAATACCTTCTCCAGAGCCTTTGCACCTCTTTTAGGTGTAAACTTCAGGATCGAGAGAGCTTCGTCCACTTGCTTGCCTCTGATTTCCGCACATATGAAGTTTACCTTCAAAGGAGAAATCCTAACATATTTAGCTATAGCTTTAGCTTCCACTTTTCTAACCCCCTTCGATTTACCTTCTTACACCAGAAGATTTTTCATTCTTGTCCACGTGACTTCTGAAAGTTCTGGTTGGTACAAATTCTCCCAGCTTGTGTCCTACCATATCCTCTGTTACGTATACGGGGACGTGCTTTCTTCCGTCATGTACTGCTATGGTGTGTCCTACCATTTGTGGAAATATAGTTGAACGACGTGACCAGGTCTTTATAACTTTCTTGTCATTAGTCTTATTAAGCTCCTCTACTTTTTTAAGTAGATGTCCGTCGATAAATGGTCCTTTTTTAAGGGATCTGCCCATGTTTTTTCCTCCTTTCAGAAGTACTATTTCGTTCTTCTTCTTACGATATATTTATCTGAGCTCTTGTTCTTCTTCCTTGTCTTGTATCCAAGAGCAGGCTTGCCCCATGGAGTACTTGGTGCAGGCATACCGATCGGTGCTCTACCTTCTCCACCACCGTGTGGGTGATCAACAGGGTTCATGGCTGAACCTCTGACGGTTGGCCTTATTCCCATATGTCTTGATCTTCCGGCTTTACCTATTGTGATGTTCTCGTGATCGATATTTCCAACCTGACCTATAGTCGCACGGCATTCAACCGGTACCAGTCTGAATTCACCTGAAGGAAGCTTAAGCTGAGCCATTTTGCCTTCTTTAGCCATTAGCTGAGCACTTGCTCCTGCTGATCTTACAAGCTGAGCACCTTTTCCAGGCTTAAGCTCTACATTGTGTACTGTTGTACCAACCGGGATGTCCTTAAGCTGAAGAGCGTTTCCGATCTTGATGTCTGCGTTTTCTCCGGATTCAATAACGTCTCCAACCTTGATATTGTGTGGTGCCAATATATATCTCTTCTCGCCGTCAACATAGTTGATCAGGGCAATATTAGCAGTTCTGTTTGGATCGTATTCAATGGCTGCTACCTTTCCAGGTATACCGTCTTTGGATCTCTTAAAGTCGATTATTCTATATTTTTTCTTTGCACCGCCGCCTCTATGACGGATAGTGATTCTACCTTGTGAGTTTCTTCCGCTGTTCTTATTTAGGCTTACCACTAATGATTTCTCAGGTTCTGTTTTAGTGATTTCCTCGAATGTTGACACGCTCATCTGTCTTCTGGCAGGGGAAGTAGGTTTGAATTTCCTAATACTCATTGGTTTTCCCTCCTTTTATCTCCTAATTATTCCATCCCTTCGAAGAATTCAATCTTCTTGGAGTCATCAGTAAGCTTAACAATTGCTTTTTTCCAGCTTGGTCTTCTTCCGCTGTGCATTCCTTGTCTCTTCATTTTCCCAAGCATGTTCATCGTGTTGACCTTTTCAACCTTTACTCCGAAAATCGTCTCTACCGCTTTTTTGATCTCAGATTTATTAGCTTTCTTGTCAACCGCGAATGTATATTTGTTGAAGGACATATCCTCCATGCTCTTCTCGGTAATTATCGGTTTAATGATAATATCGTGTGGGATACGCATTATGCATACACCTCCTCGACTCTTTTAACAGCCTCTTTCGTTATTATGAATGAGTTGTACTTCAGTATGTCGTAAACGTTGATAGTGTTAACAAGTGCAGTTGCAACATTCGGTATGTTGTTTGCAGATCTGATGACGTTGGCATCCTTCTCGGCCATAACTATCAATGCCTTCTTATCAGCCTTAAGGTTAGCAAGAACCTTCTTCATTTCCTTTGTCTTTGGAGCATCAAAGCTTAGTTGATCGACAACTATCATCTCATTGTTTTGAAGCTTGTCGGTAAGAACTGATTTAAGAGCCAGTCTTCTGACCTTCTTCGGTACGCTGTAGCTGTAATCTCTTGGCTTAGGTGCGAAAACAACTCCGCCGCCCTTCCATTGTGGGGATCTGATGCTTCCTTGTCTTGCCCTGCCGGTGCCTTTCTGTCTCCATGGCTTTCTACCGCCACCTCTAACTTCAGCTCTCGTCTTGGCAGACTGTGTACCCTGTCTCTTGTTTGCCAATTGGTTCTTGACAACCTCGTAGACAACGTGCTCGTTTATTTCAACGCCGAATATTTCTTCACTCAGCTCCATCTCTTCTACTAGTTCACCTTGCATGTTATATACATTAACTTTAGGCATTTTGCATCCTCCTTTCCGCCTGGATTATTACTTTTTAACGGTTGCCTTTATGGATACAAGACCCTTTCTTGGTCCGGGAACTGCTCCCTTTACAAGTATCAGGTTCTTTTCAGCGTCCACTCTTACAACCTCAAGATTTTGAACAGTAACTCTTTCGTTACCCATTCTACCCATCATTCTGTGTCCCTTGAATACTCTTCCGGGATAGGTACCTGCTGACATACCACCAGGCATTCTGTGGAACTTGGAACCGTGAGTCTCTCTACCTCTTCCAAAGCCATGTCTCTTGATTACGCCCGCTGTTCCTTTTCCCTTAGAGGTTCCGGTCACATCAACCATGTCTCCCTCGGAAAATACGTCTGCCTTTATCTCTTGGCCTATTTCAAACTCATCAGGGTTCTCAACCTTGAATTCTCTAAGGAACTTTCTGTAAGCAACATTTGCTTTGTCAAAGTGACCCTTAGCCGGCTTAGTCATTCTCTTCTCCTTGACATCGCCAAATCCAACCTGAATCGCATTGTATCCGTCCTTCTCAACTGTCTTCTTTTGAACTACGAAAAGCGGACCAGCTTCGATTACAGTAACCGGAACCAAAGTTCCGTCTTCCTTGAAAATTTGAGTCATACCAACTTTTTTACCCATCATGTTTTTCATTGCTTTACACCTCCGACTTTATAGCGGATTGCCACTCTGGCAATCATATAAATTATTATAGTTTTATCTCTATGTCTACGCCTGCAGGAAGATTCAACTTCATTAGTGAATCGACCGTCTTTTGATTCGGGTTGAGGATATCGATAAGTCTCTTATGAGTCCTTTGCTCGAATTGCTCTCTGGAATCCTTGTACTTATGGACCGCTCTAAGGATAGTGATAATCTCCTTCTCTGTCGGCAATGGAACCGGACCTGATACGGAAGCTCCTGTCCTCTTAGCAGTTTCTACGATTCTCTGTGCTGATGAATCCAGCAGTTCATGATCGTAAGCCTTCAACCTGATTCTTATTTTTTGCTTGTTTGACATTTAATTTCCCTCCTTCTATCGCATGTTGATGCTCTACATGCGACTTGAGACACCGATACACCCTCCCGGGTGTTTTCTATTTTTTTTAAAATTTACGGATCTCAGTCGCCCGATTTATAACCGGACATTCTCAGCAAAAATTCCCTGCAAATGCAGCAACCTTTTGCCTCATCGCAATGTCTAAATCAAAACACTAGTATAGTTTACATCAAAACAAAGCAAAACACAAGTATTTTTTACTGTTTTGCCTTGAAAATTCGATGTCTTTTCATGAACTTGAACGACACCGAAAGAAGGAGTAATACTCCTTCTTTCAAGTATCGCAAGTATGCTTTTATAAATTATTCGTAAACCTTAGTTACAACGCCTGCTCCTACTGTTCTTCCGCCTTCTCTTATCGCGAATCTCAATCCTTCTTCCATCGCGATCGGT